>ERZ809807.9-NODE-9-length-108134-cov-14.1263_pt1 | contig 108134 bp, 93 predicted proteins | sample MGYA00520348_ERZ809807 | MGnify/ENA primary metagenome ERZ809807 (study PRJEB31588, sample SAMN03398861) | human gut metagenome | study: EMG produced TPA metagenomics assembly of the PRJNA231909 data set (A prospective, longitudinal analysis of the...
AGAAACGAGAAAAAAGCGTTAAGCGCAGCGACTAGCTTTTTTCCGTTTCGACAACCCCTTCGGGGTCTGAAAGGGGCGAGCAGCCCCTTTCTCGTGGATCCAGCGCGTCGAAATCGCTGGTGGTTTTCTGGTTCTCTTTTGACATCAAAAGAGAACAATCAGCCTTAATGAAAAAGCGCTCTGACCCCGCGCCACCGGCGCGAGAACCATTTCTGGTTCTCTTTTGGTGCGCAAAAGAGAACTTAGCTCCACGAAAGAGCGCTCTGCCCTTGTAAAAAGCCCTTAAAAAGGGTATCATAAAGAAAAAAGCAAAGGAGCCTTACTTATGCGTGCTTACGAGCGACTGCTGAAATATGCCAAAGTATACACCACCTCGGACCCCGAGTCCGGCACCCACCCTTCTGCCGCACGGGAATTCGACCTTGCCCACCTGCTGGTGGAAGAGATGAAGTCCATCGGCATTGAGGACGCCTTTGTGGACGAGCACTGCTACGTCTACGGCAGCATCCCCGCCACCAAGGGCTGCGAGAAGAAGCCTGCGCTGGGCCTCATCGCCCACATGGACACTGCCCCCGACGCTCCCGGCGAGAACGTCAAGCCCATCCTCCACGAGAACTACGACGGCGGCGACGTCACCCTGCCCGGCACCGGCATGGTCATGAAGACCTCCACCTTCCCCTTCCTGAAGGAGCTGAAGGGTGAGACCCTCATCACCACCGACGGCACCACCCTGCTGGGCGCTGACGATAAATCCGGCGTCGCTGAGATCCTGACCGCTGCCGAGACCCTTATCAAAAAGAAGCTGCCCCACGGCAAGCTCTGCATCGCTTTTACCCCCGATGAGGAGATCGGCGAGGGCGCTTCTCTCTTCGACATCCCGGGCTTCGGCGCAGACTTCGCCTACACCGTCGATGGCGGCGACGTGGGCGGCATCGAGTACGAGAACTTCAACGCCGCATCTGCCACTGTCACCATCCACGGCTTCTCCGTCCACCCCGGCAGCGCCAAGGACGCTATGATCAACGCCTCCAACGTGGCAATGGAATTCCACATGGCCCTGCCCGTCATGGCCCGCCCCGAGACCACCGAGGGCTATCAGGGCTTCTACCATCTGTGCCAGATGTACGGCGACGTCACCGAGGCAAAGCTGGGCTACATCCTCCGCGACCACGACGCCGGCAAGCTGCAGTTCAAGAAGGACAACCTTCTCCACATCGCCTGCTACCTCAACGGCAAGTACGGCCCCGGCACGGTGGAAGTCGAGATCAAGGACAGCTACCGCAATATGCTGGAGAAGATCAAGCCCCACTTCCACCTCGTGGAGACGGCCCGCAAGGCCATCGAGAAGGCCGGTCTGACCCCGGAAGAGATCCCCGTCCGCGGCGGCACCGACGGCGCTGTCCTGAGCTGGAAGGGTCTGCCCTGCCCCAACCTCGGCACCGGCGGTTTCAACTTCCACGGCGTCTGCGAATGCACCACCGTCGAGCGGATGGACAAGGCCACCGAGATCCTGCTGAATATCATTGAGCTTTACTCTAAATAACTTCGCATCGTAAAAAATGGCTCCGGCATCTGCCGGAGCCATTTTTTTCTTCTTAAAACTCGATGCTCTGCGCCGCCTTGGCGATGGCTCCCAGCAGCTCCACCAGCTTGCTCTCGTCCATCCGGCTGCTGTTGTTGGCAAAGGCGTAGAAGCAGCCCTGCACGCAGAACGAGAGCAGGATGCCCCGGTTCAAATCAGCCGCGAAGGTCGGGTCGGCTTCCTCAAAGCGCTGGCGCAGCCCCTTCTCGATGCTGTTGGCGAAGATGCCCTGCCGACTGCCCGAAAAAAGGATGTTCACGGCCCGCTGGTTCTGCATGAAGGCATGGAACAGCTCCCGCGTCAGCGTCTCTGCCTGATGCAGTGCCACGCTGTCGTTGGTGCGGGGTACGCTGGCCAGGATAGACTCGATGAGCTTGTTTTCCAGCGCATTGGCCAGTGCGTAGATGTCCTCATAGTGGGCATAGAACGTCGATTTGTTGATGCAGGCCATCGCACACAAATCTTTTATCTTGATTTTTTCCAGAGGGTTCTTCTCCCGCAGTTCCATGAAAGCCTGTTCGATGGCGCGGTCGGTGCGGGCGATACGGATGTCCACAAAATCCACCTCTTCCGTGTTTTAGTTGATTATCCAACGGTTTTCGTCTTTCGTCGATGGACAAGACCCCGTGGATTTTTTACAATGAAAGCAGGTCCCTTATTCTTCTTTTTTATAGAGCAGGCCCTTGGCGTCCAGTGCCGCTTCGATGCGGCGGAACGCCTCCGGCGTGGGGCAGCTCAGGGTGTGCAGATGCACACCGCCGGTCATCCGGCTCAGCAGGCACTCGGGCGTGTCCGCCGCCTGCTGGATAAAATGGTCCACGTCGTACCGGCTGGCGAGGTTGAGGTTGCCGCGCAGCTCACCGTAAAGCGGGTTCTCCACGGCCACATCCACCACGATGCCGCCCTGGTCCACCACGGTATACAGCTCCTCCCGCATCTGGTCTGCGGTGCTGTGGACACAGGCGAGGATGCCCGTATAGCCCCGCGCCGCCGGGTGGAGCTGATAGCCTCGGGGCGTTGCGTCGATTTGAGTCCCCGACGCCCGCAGCAGGGCCACGTCACCCACCACGATCTGCCGCGAGACCCCCAGTTCCCCGGCCAGTACACTGGCACTCAGCGGTGCATCGGCCTCCGTCAGCCGCTCTAAGATCACTTTTCTGCGCTGCGCAGCATTCATCTTCCACACTCCCCCTTTTATCCTACCAGCCGCAGCAGGGTGGCGTAGTTGGAGGGAAGCTGGACTTTCAGTTTCCCCCACTCCACCTGCGTCAGGATGGGCTGACTGCCCACACAGTCGGCCAGCAGGTCTTCGACACCCGAAGCCTCCACCGGCAGCTGGAATTCCATCGAAACCGGGCTGTCACCGTTATTGTACACCGCCACGACAGCCTTGCCGTCCAGCACCCGGGCGTAGGCGTAGCTCTGGGTGGTCAGCGTCAGCTCCTTGAACTCGCCCCAGCTCAGCTCGGGACACTCCGCTTTCAGCCTGCCCAGTGCAGCATAGATGCTGGTGACAGGGTTCGTCTTCTCGGCGTGGGTGTAGTCGGCCAGCTCGAGGCAGGGGCGGAGCGGCCAGTCGCTGCCCCACTCTTTTTTGCCCTCGATGCCAAATTCCGAGCCATAATAGATGGACGGAATGCCCCAAAGCGTATATACTAGAAGAGCAATATGCCGGATGTGCTCGCGGTTGCGCAGTTTGTTGGGCAGCCGCTCCACATCGTGGTTATCCGAGAAGTTATAGAGCCGGGTATCGTGGCAGAGGCCCTGCAGACGCCGCATGGTATGGGCGATCTCGAAATAGTTGTGGTCGTTGTGGCCGCTCCACAAACCCTTATGCAGTTCGTAGTTGGTGACGGAGTGGAGCATCTCGGGGTTTGCCCAGCGGCTGTAGTCGCCGTGGATGACCTCGCCCATCAGCCAGAACTCGGGCTTCACCTCGTTGGCAACGCGGCGCAGGCCTTTCATGAAATCGAAGTCCAGCACGTCGGCAGCGTCCAGACGGATGCCGTCAATATCGAACTCATCCACCCAGAAGCGGATGGTATCGAAGTGGTAGTTCTGCACCTCGGGGTTGCGCTGGTTCAGCTTGACCAGCAGGTTGAAGCCGCCCCAGTTGCCGTAAGAGAAGCCGTCGTTGTACTCGTTGTTGCCCCAGAAATTCACGTCGCAGAACCAGTCGCGGTAGCGGGCGTTCTCGCGGTGCTCCTTCAGCTCCTGGAACGCGAAGAAATCGCGGCCCACATGGTTGAACACGCCGTCCACGATGACCTTCTGGCCCCGCTGATGGCAGGCGGCGACAAATTCCCTGAACTCCTCGTTGGTGCCGAGACGCCGGTCTACCAGACGGTAGTCGATGGTGTCATAGCCGTGGGAACCGCTCTCGAACAGCGGGCCGATATAGATCGCCGTACAGCCAAGCTTTGCCGCGTGCTGAGCCCATGCATCCAGCTTTTTGAAAGCCCCGGGGACAGGCTGTCCGTCGTTTTCATGCGCGCAGCCGCACAATCCCAGAGGATAGATGTGATAGAATACCGCATTGTCATACCAAGCCATTGTCTGTACCGCTCCTGTTTTCAAAAAGTTACAGCAGAGCACTTTTCCGACAAAAGTGCATCTTTGTCCTATTCAGTATAGCACATTTTCCGACAAAAGTGTGGTAAAAGTGTTGTATATTTCTCATTTTACATATTCCATCGTCCGTGTTCTGTAAAAATTGCGATAAAAGGAGTCTTTCGTATGAATCTTCCCTCCATCCCCAAATCCTTCTTCAACGGCGACTGCTTCGACGCCTACCGCATCCTCGGCGCGCACCCCTGGCAGGGTGACCACGGCGAAGAGGGCTGGCGCTTCGCAGTCTGGGCTCCCGGTGCCACGGCTGTGGAGGTCTGCGGCGGCTTTGACGGCTGGGGCGCAGGCATCCCGCTCCAGAAAGCCGACACCGGCGTGTGGAGCGGCTTTGTCTCCGGGCTGTGCGAGGGGGAGCTCTATAAATACCGCATCCACGGGGCCGACGGCAGCGCGGTCATGCGGGCCGACCCCTACGCTTTCGCGTCCGAAGTCCGCCCCGCCAACGCCAGCCGCCTGACCAGACTGGACTTTTCCTTCGACGACAGCGCATGGATGGAGCGGCGGGATAAATGCCGTAATCTGCCCATGAACATCTACGAATTCCATGCCGGCAGCTGGAAGCATAAGCCCAACTCCACCCAGCCCGACGGCTCGGACGGCTGGTACGATTACGAAGAGCTGGCCCGGGAGCTCATCCCCTGGCTGCTGGAACACCACTTCACCCATGTAGAGCTTCTGCCGCTGGCAGAACACCCCTTCGACGGCAGCTGGGGCTACCAGACCACCGGCTACTTCGCCGTCACCAGCCGGTACGGCACCCCGGCCCAGTTTGCCTCCTTCGTCAACGCCTGCCACCGGATGGGCATCGGCGTCATCATGGACTTTGTCCCCGTCCACTTTGCGGCCAATGCCGACGCACTGGCCAACTTTGACGGCACCCACCTCTACGAATACGACAGCGACGTGGGCCACAGCGAGTGGGGTACCTGCAACTTCAACTACTACCGCCGGGAGGTGTGCAGCTTCCTGAACAGCGCCGCCGCCCTCTGGATGGAGGTCTACCACTGTGACGGCATCCGGATGGACGCCATCTCCCGCGCCCTCTACTGGCAGGGCGACCCCGCCCGGGGCGTCAACGAGGGCGCCGTCACCTTCCTGCGGAACCTCAACCACGGCCTGAACGATCGCTGGCCCACCGGCGTTTACATGGCCGAAGATTCCACCAACTTCCTCAAAGTCACGGCCCCCACCCGCTACGATGGCATCGGCTTCGACTACAAGTGGGACATGGGCTGGATGCACGATACGCTGGACTACTTCGCCACCCCCTTCGGCCAGCGTCCCGACGCATACGGGAAGATCATTTTCAGTATGCACTATTTCTACAACGAGCTCTACCTGCTGGCGCTGAGCCATGACGAGGTCGTCCACGGCAAAAAGACAGTCATCGACAAGCTCTGGGGCACCTACGAGGAAAAATGCGCCCAGCTGCGCACCCTCTATTTTTATATGTATGCGCACCCGGGCAAAAAGCTCAATTTTATGGGCAACGAGCTGGGGCATTTCCGGGAGTGGGACGAAAAGCGGGAGCTGGACTGGGATCTGCTCAAGTACCCCTTCCACGATGCATTCCAGAAATATTTTGGCGCACTGAGCCGCCTTTACGCCACCCAGCCCGCCCTCTACGCGGGCGAGTATGACCCCCGCTGCTTCGAGTGGGTGGCCAGCGAGAGCCGGGACGAGGGCGTGTACGCATGGCTGCGCAAGGGTGCGGGACAGACCATCCTCTGCGTCATGAACACCCAGAACACTGCCCACAAAAAGTTCCCGCTCTACCTGAGCTTCCCCGCCGGGGCCGAAGAACTTCTGAACACCGAGGCCCCCTGCTGGGGCGGCGCGGACAAGTCGAAGCCCAAAGCCCTCCACACCTCGGACGGCGGCGTCTATGGCCGGGACTACACCCTCACCGTGGACCTGCCCGCCATGGGCAGCCGGATGTTCCGGCTCACCCCCGAAGCCCCCCGCCCCGAGGCTGCACAGGCCAGCGCCCGCCGGGCCGCTGCCGCACGCCGCAAGGCAGCCCGCACCCAGAACGCCAAGGCGGATGCCGCTGCATACAACTCCAAAAAGTAATATTTGTTTTGGAATATCCCGTCTGCTGAAAATGCAGCGGGATATTCTGCGTTCTGGCGCGGTCTGCGGCTGGACAAGCCTTAACGGATTCATTATACTGTTAGATGGAAAGTTGTGTTTTGCATTTTCCGGAAGTTAAATGAAAGGGATCATCCTTCTATGCTATCTGCTGCTGTTCGCCGGATCTCGCCTCTGCAATGGGCGGGGGGCGGTCTGGGCAGCTGTGCGGTGCTGCTGGCTCTTCTGGGGCTGCTTGCACCGGCCAGCGCCTTCTTTTTCCCGCTGCTCAGTCTCTGGGCCAGCGTGGGGCTCTTTGTTCTGGCCCTCTGCGTTCTCCGTGTGGCAGGTACAGAGCTGGACTTCTTCCACAAAGCCGTCGTCTTCGGCATCTGGGCTGTGGCTGTCGTCTATTTTTACTGGACATTATCGAGCCGGAGCTTTGTATACGTCTGGGATTACGCCAACTACCTGCTCAAGCAGTACGACGCCGAAGCCGCCTTTGCCCAGAGTGCAGGCGCGGGCCTTGCGTACATCTTCGGCTCCATGGCCGACGACTACACCAATTTTATCACCCTCTTTACCGAGTTTCCCTTCTGTCTCACCGACCACACCGGCGACGCCTATTCCTTCAGTCAGGTGTTCTGCATCCTGCCGACCCTTCTGGTGTTGCTGGCGGGCCTCGTCGTCAAGGTCGGGCAGATCCTGAATGTGAAGAACCGGAGGTACTATTTCCTCTTCGGGATGACGCTCACGGCGGCTTATCCCTTCCTGCGGATGAGCGCGGTGCTGGCCCAGCCGGACTGGTTCGGACTCATCTTCGCGTTTGCGATCCTTCTGCTGACGCTGGATCTCCGATTCGACAAGCTGGAGCCGGTGCGGTTCGGCCTCATCTTCCTGGCCACTGCCGCCATCATCCTCGCCCGCCGGTGGTTCCTCTACTTTGTGGTGGGCTACTACTTCGCTTACGCGCTGCTGCTCATCGCGGGCTGTGTGCGGTTGGCGAAGGGCGGCGAAAAAAGCGCCGCCCTTGTTCGAATCAAAAACCTCGTCCTCTTCGGCCTTGCGTCCGTCGTGGCGATGGTCATCCTGCTCTGGCCGATGGTGTCCCACATCCTCGCCTACAACTACGCAGGCCGCTACTCCTATTATAACGGCGGCGGTCTGGCCCTCGAGGCGTTCTATCACATCGGCCGGATGGGCCTGTTCAACATTCTCCTCATGGTGCTGGGTCTCGCCTTTGCGGCGAAGCACAGAGCGCCCTCCCTGCCCTGTCTCGCCGGGTGTGAGCTGGTGGTGAGCATCCTGCTCTTCACCCGGGTGCAGAACACCGGCTCGCATCAGTTTCTGCTCTTCCTGCCGGGGTACTTCATCCTCTTTCTGCTGGGTGCCGCCGCGCTGGCCGAGGGCATCACGCGCCGCCGGAACCTCAAGCTGGGGTGCTGGGCCTTTGTGCTGGTGCTGTCCATGTCAGTGCGGTGTTCGCCGCTGACTACGCTGGCCATGCCGGGTTTCGTCATCGAGCATTTCCCGATTCAAATTCCGGCCACCCAGTATTTCATCTCGCTGGACAAGCTCATCTACGATAGGAAGGACATCGGCCAGATCCGGGCCATCGCCGACTGGATCGACACCCACTGCGATGAGGGGGAGCTGTGCTACATGATCCCCCACGATATGCTCTACAACCCCGACCACTTCAAGAACTGCCGCCTGCCCGAGACCCCCATCAACGACAAGCTGGCCTTCGGCTTCTCGGTCCCCGGCACCCACAACTTCCCCATGCAGTTCTTCGAGGCCAAATACGTTATCACCTGCGAGCCCTTCCCCCAGACTTACGTCGGCAGCGGCGAGATGTCCATCAAGTTGAACGACCAGTTCCTCGCCGTGAGAGACCAGTACTTCACCTTTGAAAAAAGCTTTGACATGGGCAACGGCACCACCTTTACCATCTGGAAGCGCACCACTGCCCCCACCCGGGAGGAAGTGGAGTATTATCTGAGCGCTTTCGCTGAGGAAGACGCCCAGTACCCTGAAATGTTCTCCCAGGTGGCCGAGGCATGGCTCACCGCTCACGGGCTGTGAGCTTGCCCTTTCTGCCGAAAACGTGTATAATTCGATTGATTGCTATAAAACCCGCAGCGCCGCCCGCCGGCCTGCTTACGTCATAAGGAGTACGCCACTATGGATAAGAAGAACACGCCTGAAGTGAAGCTGGGCCAGTACAAGGGCCTGGCTGTCACCCGTCACGTCCGCCCCGTCACCGACAAGACCGTGGACATCGAGCTTGTCCACCAGGCCCGGATGCACGCCGTCTACCACCCCACCACCGAACCTGCCAAGCGCGGCTTCCGCGCCCTGCTGGACTTTGCCGGCTACATGGACGGCAAGGAGATCCCCGACAGCCGGATGGAGAAGGTCATGGTCGTGCTGGGCGACGGCAAGCTGATGCCCGCCGCCGAACAGGCCATCTACGGCCACCGTGCCGGCGAGGTGTTCCGCTTCGACTTTACTTACCCGCAGGACTTCCGCCTGCCGGAGCTGTCCGGCAAGACCGCACAGTTCGAGATCGAACTCCGCTCTCTGGCCGAGAAGGTCACGCCCGCACCGGATGAGGCTTTCGCCAAGAGTCTGGGCTTCGACTCCCTCGATGCGCTGAAGGCTGACCTTCGCGCCAAAAAGCAGAAGATCCACGAGGAAGGGGCTGACCGCGCCGCCGGAAAGCAGCTGCTGGACATGGCCGGTGCCAACATGACCGTGGACCTGCCCGCCGAAATTCTCGACCGCACCGCCCAGAATGAGATGAAGCTGCTGAAAGAACGCCTCTCCCGCAGCGGCATCACCCTCGAGCAGCACTGCAAGAACAGCCGCACCACCCCGGAAGCCCTCGAGAAAGACTACCGCGCACAGGCCGAGAGCCGCATCCGCTTCGTGCTGGCAGCCCGTGCCATCGCCGAGGCGGAGAACATCGTCGTCCACCCCGAGGAAGTCAACGCCGAGTACCGCCGCCTGTCTCAGCTGCAGGACACCCCCGAGGCGGAGATCCGGAAAGCCCTGCCCGAGGATACCATCGCCGCCGCGCTGGCCGCAAAGAAAGTGCAGCGCTTCCTGCTGGACAACGCACAGGTCACCACCGTGACCGATGCCCCCGAAAAGGAGTGATACCGCTATGGGTCTGTTTACCCGTTATGCAATGGACGCCCTGATGAAGACCTCCCACCCCGAGGTCATCCGCCGTCAGTGCTGGAATCTCCACCCCCACCGCACCCCCTGCACGGCCTGCAAGGACATCTGCCCCTACGGCGATGCCATCTTCACCCGCCCCAACCTCGTTAAAGACTGGGACCCCTGCACCGACTGCGGCCTCTGCGTGTCCGCCTGCCGCTCGGGCTGTATCGTCCCTTCGCCGGAGCAGGTACAGCGGGACACCTCGCTGGCCGATACCGATAACGACACCCTCTGGCTGGGCTGCGAGAAGAGCACCCGCAAGAACACCGCCGTCCGCACCTGCATCGCCTCCTTCTCGTGGGAAGCGCTGGCCTATCTGGCTCTGAACAAGAAGCTGGTCCTCGACCTGACTCCCTGCGGTGAGTGCGAGAACGATACCTGCGCCGCCCAGCTCCGCAAAGAGCTGACCCGTCTGGTGGAGTTCCTCGGCCCCCAGCTCTTTGAGAGCCGGGTCACTCTGGCCTATGAGCAGGACGAAGCGCCCTACCATGTGCAGGAGCTGAGCCGCCGGGAGATGTTCTCCCACATGACCGAGGGCTCCCGCGCCGGCACCAAGAAGCTGCTGCAAATGCTGCCCGGCCTGCGCAGCGAGGAGGACAGCGCCGCCGACTTCCGCCTCATGCTCCACCAGCGGACAAAGCAGCTCAAAGCTGCTTCCGAGACGCCGCTGCGCTACGGCTGGTATCTGCCGAACTTCACCCAGAAGTGCTTCGGCTGCGGCAAGTGCGAGAAAGCCTGCCGCTCCGGGGCGCTCAAGCTGGAAGACCTGCCCGACGGCCAGACCCGCGTGGTCGTCACGCCCTGGAAGTGCAGCGAGTGCGGCGTCTGCGTCGCGGCCTGCTCCAACAGCGGCATCGACGGCATGAAGCTCCGTCAGCTCACCACCCTCGGCCCGGTGAGCGTCTACAAATGCAGCAAGACCCTCTGCGCCGACTGCGGCAAGCCCATCGCGCCGAACAGCTCCGAGGGCATCTGCTCGGTCTGCCGCATCAAGCGCCGCACCAAGCAGCGTCAGGAGGAGGCCGCAGCCCGCGCCAGGGAGCGGATCGCTGAGCGCGAGGCCCGCAAGGCAGCGGAAGAGGCCGCAAAGGCCGCTGCCGCAGAGCTGGCCGCTGAAAATGCCGCAAATGCTTCCGGTGCCGCCGCAGCCGAAACGGCAGCGGTTCCCGTCTCTGCCGCACCTGCCGCCGCGGCGGCAACAGCTGTTTCTGTTGCAGAAACAGCATCTGCACCCGAAAAGGATTGACGCGGCCGCAAATCAATGCTATACTCAGTCATGACCACACTGTTTGGTGGCCGGGACTGTTACAAAGGAGTAACGGATGGATTTCCGTTGCTCTTTTTTCATAAAAAACGGTCCATTGTCCGTTGCCGGGAAACAGCGGACACCGCACAACGCGATGCTGTCCTTTGTACAGCAAAAACAAGAAAAGAGGGAATTTATGATGAACACTTCCATCTCCCGCCGTCAGTTCCTGAAGGCCAGCGGCCTGGCAGCCGCCGGTGCCTGCGCAGCCGGCCTGCTGACTGGCTGCGGCGGCTCTTCCTCCGGCAGCGCTTCCGGCGCAGCCTCTTCCGGTTCCGGCTCCAGCTACACCATCCTGTACGACAGCCAGCCCGCTACCCTGAACTACCTGACCACCGGCACTGACCTTGAGATGGTCGTGGGCGCAAACTGCGTGGATACGCTGGTCGAGTACGACAACAAGGGCGTCATGCGCGAAGGCCTGGCCACCAGCTGGGACTGGGATGTCAACACCCTGACCTGGACGTTCCATCTGCGTGAGGAGAACTGGGTGGACTGCAACGGCGAGGTCGTGGCCCCCGTCACCGCACAGGACTTCGTGGACGCTCTGAAGTACGTCCTGACCCCGGACTACGCCGCCTCCAACGTGGGCCTCGTCACCGCTTACATCGCAGGCGCTGACGACTACTACAACTACCACCTCTATCTGAACAACGCCAACACCGGCGTCGTGGACGATGACGGCACCACCTACACCGTGGACGGCAGCGGCGTCGTCACCGTGACTGCCCCCGACTCTGACCCCGCCACCTACGCACCGGTGGACTTCGACGCCGTGGGTGTCACCGCTGTGGATGACCACACCCTGACCTACACCCTGACCTACGACTTCCCGGGCTTCCTGAGCCTGCTGTGCTATCTGCCCTACGAGCCCGCTTACGGCCCGCTGCTGGAAGAGACCGGCGACCAGTTCGCTACCAGCGCAGAGACCACCTACAGCTGCGGTGCCTTCTATCTGGCCGCCTACGAGTCTCTGGAGACCTGGGTCATGAAGAAGAACCCCGAGAACTACGACGCCGACAACGTCTTCATCGACACCATCAGCCGCATCTACAACGCCGAGGCCAGCGTCAACGGCCCCGAGATGATCAAGCGCGGCGAGATCGACGAGGCCACCATCGGCTCCGACATCCTCGACAGCTGGCTGTCCGACGACACCACCAAGGACATGGTGTCCATGGACCGCCCCAACACCAACTACACCTACTTCTATATGTTCAACTTCATGCCCTTCTCCCACGAGTTCTCCAACTGGAGCGTGGAGGGCATGGACGCCGAGTATGAGCCGGAGAACTGGGCCAAGGCCATCAACAACACCAACTTCCGCAAGTCCTTCCTCTACGGCATCAACAACTCTGTCACGCTGGCCGTCAAGGCACCCGAGGGCTACGACAACTACAAGCTGAACACCATCACGCCCCCCAGCTTCTGTGCCAACGCGGACGGCGTGGACTACCTCAAGTGCGGCGACCTGGCCAACATCACCGAGTTCTTCGACGAGGCGAAGGCCAAGGAGTACCGCGACGCTGCCATCCCGGAGCTGACCGCTGCTGGTGTGACCTTCCCCATCAAGGTGCAGATGCCCTACAATCCCTCTTCCACCGACTGGGACAAGCAGTGCCAGGTGTTCAAGCAGCAGCTCGAGGGTGTGCTGAACGACGGTTTCGATTTCATCGACATCATCATCACTGCCGGCCCCTCCGACAGCTTCCTGTCCAGCGTCCGCCGCAACGGCAAGTTCGCTTTCCTGCAGTGCAACTGGGGCGCTGACTACTCCGACCCCCAGACCGAGACCGACCCCTTCTATCAGGCCGAGGGCGCACGCGGCAGCCGCTACGCCTTCCTGCGCACCGGCGTCGAGGACGGCTTCATCACCGGCGACACCGCGGACGCCATCATGAACTACATGAAGGCCATCGAAGAGGCGGTCAAGATCACCGACGACATCAACGCCCGCTACGATGCCTTTGCCAACGCCGAGGCTTCCCTCATCAACAATGCCCTCGTCGTCCCCATGGGCATGAGCATCCCGGCCTACATCGCCACCCGTCTGAACTACTGGGAGGGCCAGTATGCTTCCACCGGCTTCTCCAACAAGCGCCTGAAGGGCATCCACGTCCTCGACCACTACATCTCCATGAGCGAGTACGAGGCCAACCGCGACGCCCGCTAAGACTTTTTTAGTCTGTCTGCTCCAAAGCTCTCCGTTTTCCCACGGGAAAGCGGAGAGCTTTTCGTTTCTGAAGCCTCTTACATGAATTTTTGTAACGAACTTTGCTAAATCACTTTCCAAAAGTGGTTTTTTGTTGTATTCTATTCCTATCCGACATTCATTTTATAAAAGAGAGGGGTGCGCACAGATATGCTCAAATATCTGGCGAAACGCATCGGGCGCTCGATACTGACCCTGTTTATTATCGTCACGCTCGTTTTCTGCCTTTTGCGGCTGATGCCGGTGGAAGGCTATTTTGCTAACTACGAAAAAATGACCGAGGCCCAGATACAGGCCGGCTTACAGTCCATGGGCCTGCTGGACCCGCTGCCGGTGCAGATCGGCCGCTTCTGGGTCAATATGCTCCACGGCGACCTCGGCGTGAGCCACATCTATAAGGTCAACGCCTCCGTCACCAGCATCCTCGCCAAAAAGCTGCCCATCTCCATCCAGATGGGCGTGTACGCCATGCTGCTGAGCCTTGTCATCGGCATCCCGATGGGCCTGTTCATGGGCCGCTTCAAGAGCCGCTGGCCCGATAAGATCGGCACGGCCATCATCGTCCTCATCCAGGCTGTGCCTGCGGCAGTGTATTATCTGTACATCCAGATGTACGGCACCACCGCGCTGAACGTGGGCCTGCTCTTCGACGCTTCCAACTGGAAATACTGGGTGCTGCCCGTCTGCTCCATGAGTCTGGGCAACGTGGCGTTCTACGCCATGTGGCTGCGCCGGTACATGGTGGACGAGAGCAACAAGGACTATGTCCGCCTTGCCCGTGCCAAGGGCGTGAGTGAGAACAACATCGCCCTGCGCCACATCTTCCGCAACGCAATGGTGCCGCTGGTGCAGTATATTCCCTCCGCCTTCCTGAACACTGTGGTCGGCTCTATCTACATCGAGAGCCTCTACAGCATCCCGGGCATGGGCGGCCTGCTGGTCACCTGTGTCCAGCGCCACGACAACACGATGGTGCAGGGCATCGTTCTGCTCTACGCCTGCGTGGGCATCATCGGCCTGATCCTGGGCGACCTGCTCATGGTGCTCATTGACCCCCGCATCAGCTTTGGCAAGAAAGAAGGTGGCCGATAATGCTTTTCCGTATGAAAGATGAAAAAGCACACCAGCTCGAGGCAGAGCTGGATAAGTTACAGGCGGACGGCCCCGCCGCATGGGCAAAGCTGCCCGAAGAAGAGCTGTTCACCCCCGCCGGGTTCAGCGAAGAGCGGGCCGAGGCCACGTCCTACTCCAACTACAGCTACTGGGGCAGCACCTTCCGCGCCTTCTTCAAGAACCGCGTGGCCGTGCTGCTGCTCGTCGCCCTCATCGCCGTGGTGGCCTTTGCATTTTTGCAGCCCTACCTGCCCGGTCAGGCAGACCCCAACCTCTGCGCTGTGGACCCCGCCACCGGCATCCAGTACCGCAACATCGCCCCCGGTGAAAAGGGCTTCATCTGGGGTTCCAACGCCATCGGCCAGGACCTCTGGGCCCGCATCTGGGCCGGTGCCCGCACCAGCCTGACCATCGCCTTCTTCGTGGCCCTTATCGAGGCCGTGGTGGGCATCACGGTGGGTGTGCTCTGGGGCTATGTCCGTCAGCTGGACTTCTTCTTCACCGAGCTGTACAACATCTGCGACAACGTGCCTTCCACCATCATCCTGATCCTTATTTCCTATGTCGCCAGCCCCAGCGTCCAGACGCTGATCCTGGGCATGTCCATCACGGGCTGGATCGCCATGGCGCGTTTTATCCGCAACCAGATCCTCATCATCCGTGACCGTGACTACAACGTGGCATCCCGCTGCATCGGCACCCCCACCTCCCGCATCGTGGTGCGCAACCTGCTGCCCTACCTCGTGTCGGTCATCATGCTCCGCATGGCCCTGACCATCCCCGCCGCCATCGGCAGCGAGGTCTTCATCACCTACATCGGCCTCGGCCTCTCTGTCGAGGTGCCTTCTCTGGGCAACCTCATCAACGATGGCCGCAAGGTCATGATGCAGGCCGGCCTGCGCTATCAGCTGCTCTACCCCACCATCATCCTCAGCTTCGTCACCATCGCGTTCTACCTCATTGGCAACGCCTTCTCTGACGCAGCCGACCCCAAGAACCATCTGCAGTAAGGAGGAACAGGCATGAAAAAGAATGAACTGATCCTCTCTGTGCGGGATCTCAACATCAAATTCAATCTGCGCGGAAAGATCCTCCACGCCATCCGGGGCATCGACCTCGACGTCTACCACGGCGAAGTCCTCGCCATCGTGGGCGAGTCCGGCTCGGGCAAGAGCGTGTTCACCAAGTCCTTCATGGGCCTGCTGGACTCCAACGGCTCCATCACTTCCGGCACCATCGACTACTTCGGTGCCGACGACCACCAGCCCATCCGCCTCTCCGAGTTGAAAAAGGAGAAGGACTGGCTGAAAGTGCGCGGCCACGAGATCGCCATGATCATGCAGGACCCCATGACCAGCCTGAACCCCCTGAAGACCATCGGCGACCAGATCATGGAGGCCGTGGAGCTCCATCAGGGCCTCAAGGGCGCTGCCGCCAGAGAGAAGACCCTCGAGTACCTGCGGGATGTCGGCATCACCGACCCGGAAGTGCGCTTCAAGCAGTATCCCCACGAGTTCTCGGGCGGTATGCGCCAGCGCGTCGTCATCGCCATCGCTGTGGCCTGCAACCCGCAGATCCTGATCTGTGACGAGCCCACGACGGCTCTGGACGTGACCATTCAGGCCCAGATCCTCGAGCTGCTGAAGGAGATGCGGGTCAAATATAACCTCACCATCATCCTCATCACCCATGACCTCGGCGTCGTGGCCAACATCGCCGACCGTGTGGCCGTCATGTATGCCGGCGACATCGTGGAAATCGGCACCTCGGATGAGATCTACTACGACCCCCGCCACCCCTACACCTGGGCGCTGCTGTCCAGTATGCCCCAGATGGGCGTGAAGGGCGAAGACCTGTTCAACATTCAGGGTACGCCCCCGAACCTCTTCACGGAGATTCACGGTGACGCTTTCGCGCCCCGCAACCCTTTGGCGCTGAAGATCGACTTCGTCAAGCGTCCCCCTTATTTTGATGTCAGCACGACCCACCGGGCCAAGACCTGGCTTCTCGACCCCCGCGCACCCAAGATAGAACCGCCCGCCGCTGTGCGGATGCTGCAAGAGGAGGGCAAATAACATGGCAGACGAACGCGAAGTTCTGGTCGAGGTAAAAAACCTCGAAGTGACCTACGGCTCCGGCCGCAAGGCTTACAAGGCCGTCAAGAACGCAAACTTCACCATCTATAAGGGCGAGACCTTCGGTCTGGTGGGCGAGTCCGGCTCGGGCAAGACCACCATTGGCCGGGCCATCATGCGCATCCTGCCCACCTCGGGCGGCGAGGTGTTCTATAAGGGCCAGAAGATAAACGGCAAGATCTCCCACGCGCTGGACAAGCAGGTCATCAAGGAAATTCAGATGATATTCCAGGACCCCCAGTCCTCCCTGAACGAGCGCGCCAAGGTGGGCTACATCGTAGGCGAGGGCCTGATGAACGTCCGGCCCGACCTCTCCGCCGCCGAGCGGGACGAAAAAGTCCGTCAGGCGCTGCTGGATGTGGGCCTGCTGCCCGAGTTTGCGTCCCGCTTCCCCCACGAGTTCTCGGGTGGCCAGCGCCAGCGCATCGGCATCGCCCGGGCTCTCATCGTGGAGCCGGAATTTATCATCGCCGACGAGCCCATCTCGGCACTGGATATGTCCATCCGCGCCCAGGTCCTGAACCTTCTGCGCCATATGCAGAAAGAGCGCGGCATCACCTACCTCTTCATCGCCCATGACCTCTCCGTCATGCGCTACATCTCCGACCGCATCGCGGTCATCCACAAGGGCGACATCGTGGAGCTGGCCGACGCCGAAGAGCTGGTGACCCACGCCATCCACCCCTATACCCGCAGCCTGCTGTCGGCCATCCCCATGCCCAGCCCCCGCCGCGAGCGGCAGAAAAAGCTGCTGGTCTATGACCCCTCCATGCACGACTACTCCACGGAGGCTCCCCAGTGGCGGGAGCTTCGGCCCCGTCACTGGGTGCTCTGCAGCGCCTCCGAGGCCGAAGACTGGTGCCGGGAATCGTAAACTTTTTCTTGCGTTTTTCTCATTGTTGCCTCTCTGTTTATTGACTTTTGTTCTCTGCTCTACTACAATAACAGGAGTGGCTTTGTAACAAAACGAAACAAAACGTTGGCCCCCGCGCGGGTCTACAAACATAAAGGAATGAGAAATTGATGACGACGCAGAATCCTGTTTACGCATCCCAGGCCAAACCCTGGCTCAAATACTACGCTCAGAAGTACATCGACCAGACCCTGCCCACCTTTTCGGCATTCGATTTTGTCTGCCATCGGAACCAGAACCATCTGAACGATACGGCACTGGACTACTATGGCCGGAAGTTCACCTATGCCGACCTCATCGTCAATGTCAAAAAGACTGCCGCCGCCCTGCGGGGCGTCGGGGTCAAAAAGGGCGACATCGTGACGGTGGTCAGCGTCATGACCCCTGAGGTCATTGCCCTGTTCTACGCCGCCGACATGATCGGCGCTACCCTGAACCTTGTGGACCCCCGCTACAGCGTCGAGGGCATCCATGAGTATATCGAAGAGGTGGATTCCCACCTTCTCGTCTGCCTGAACGTCGTGTACGAGCGCTGCCGTCAGGCCGCAAAGCGCACCAACGTGGAAAAGGTCATCGTCCTCTCTCCGGCCGACTCTCTGCCCCCGGTGATGGCCGTAGGCTACAAGCTGACCACCCCCGACAAGAACAAATATGCTTCCAACGTCATCCGCTGGAAGCAGTTCATCAAGGGCGGCGAGGGCCAGAGCATCACTGCGGAGCCCTATGACCCCGACCACGCCTGCATCGTCGTCCACACCGGCGGCACCACCGGCTCCCCTAAGGGTGTCATGCTCACCGACAACTGCTTCAACGCTCTGGCGCAGCAGTTCCGCGCCTACGACAAGCTGTTCCACCGGGGCCAGAAGCTCATGAACATCATGCCCCCCTTCATCGCCTACGGCTACGCCTGCGGCGTCCATCTGCCGCTGGTGCTGGGCTTCACGGTCATCATCATCCCCAACCTCGACCCGGCCAAGCTGGGCAGTCTGGTGCTGAAGTACAAGCCCGAGCATATGTTCGGCGTGCCGGCCCACTATCAGCAGCTTGCCTCTGACCCCAAGCTGCGGGACAAGGACCTTTCTTTCATCATCAACTACGCCGCCGGCGGCGACTCCCTCTCCCGGGGGGCCGAGCAGACCGTCAACGATTTTCTGGCTGCCCACGGGGCCCGATACCCCATTGCCAAGGGCTACGGCATGACTGAAGTGTCCTCGGCAGCCACGGTGGCCGCCGGGCTGGACAACAAGCCCGGCAGTGTCGGCATCCCGATGGTCAACACCATCATCGCCGCCTTTGAGCCGGGTACTGACAGGGAACTGCCCATCGGTGAGCGCGGCGAGCTGTGCATTTCCGGTCCCACCACCATGAAGGGCTACTACAATAAGGCTGACGAGACGGCCATGATCCTTCGCCGCCACCCGGATGGCCGCATCTGGGTCCACACCGGCGACATGGGCTATCTGGACGAGGACGGCTTTGTGTTCCTGGATTCCCGGATCAAGCGGATGATCATCCGCCACGACGGCTTCAAAGTCTTCCCCTCCATGATCGAGAATGTCGTCAGCCGCCACCCCGCTGTGCATCAGTGCTCTGTGGTGGGCTGCACCGACAAAGACCATGTGCAGGGCCGTCTTCCCTTCGTCTATATCGTGCTCAAGGCCGACACCACCGCCAAGAAAAAGCAGGTGATCCGGGAGCTGGAGCGGATGTGCGCCGAGGAGCTGCCCGAATACGTCCAGCCCGTGGCCTACAAGTTTATTTCCAGTATGCCCATGACCCCTGTGGGCAAGGTCGATTACCGTCAGCTCGAAGCTGACATCTCCCCCCGCGACTATTGATTTTCATGAAAGGACTCTTCTGCCATGAACAAGCGTTTTGCAAGTCTGGCGGTCTCTGCCCTGCTGCTCGTCTCCCTGCTCAGCGTCCCCGCGCTGGCCGAGGGGACTGAGGCCGCTGCGGACGCCGCCGGCGATGATCATGTCATCGTCACCCTGAACCCGGAGGCTGCCCTGCAGCCCGAGACTCCGGCGGAAGCCGCGGCTTCTGCCACCGAGACGGCTCAGGCTGACCCGGTCCCTTCTGCGGACGACGCAGAGGAGGCAGCGACCGCTGCTGAAGCCGAGGTCAAGGCCGATGGCACCAAGGACGAGCAGCTCACCTACGTCGCACTGGGCGACAGCATCGTGTCCGGCGTCGGCCTGGCCGATGTCCAGTACAGTGCGCGCTCCGGCTACAGCGTTGATATGGCTCCCAACTTCCATGGCTACTCTCCCGACTGCTATGTCGGCAAGGTGGCTGCAGCTCTCGGCCTCGACCGTGACCACGCCATCAACCTCGGCCTGCCGGCCCTGACGGCTCCCGACCTCGCGGACATGATTCGGTACGGCAAGATGCCCCAGATGAACATGGCGTCCGGCTGCGAGTATAACTACCCTGAGTTCCAGGACTACATCCGCAAGGCCGACGTCGTCTCCGTCCAGATCGGCTCCAACGACGCCTTCGTCCCCTGCATCGTGGCTCTGGGCAACGCCACCAACTGGAAGAGCGAGAAGCTGGCCGCTACCATTCTGGCCGGCGACCTGCGCAATGAAGGTTCCGGCTCCACCATGTCCGCCATCTACCGCAGCATCAAGGCGATGGACCTGACCAAGGCCGAGAGGGACGCCACCTGGAACCTGCTCTTCTCCGGCATGAGCAAGATCTGCGACGAGACTTACCCCAAGACCACCGCAGCCCTCATCTCCATCGTGCAGGAGATCCGCAATCTGAATCCGGATGCCCAGATCATCCTCGTGGGCTACACCAACCCTGTGCCGCTCATCCCCTGCTGGCGCAGCTACTTCAACAAGCTGAACAAGTTTGAGAAGCAGATCGCCAAGACTTATAACTTGACCTATGTGGCCATCCCCAACACGGAGACCACCATCGACGTGCATCCCACCATCAAGGGCCACCAGTACATCGCCAACAAACTCGTGAACGCCATCGAGAATCCGTAATCAACAAATACAGCAAAGCCCCCGTTTCCAGCTGGAAGCGGGGGCTTTTTCCTACAATACGTTATGCGGCCAGAGCCTTTTTGATGTTTTCAAAGACGGTGTCGCTGTCCTCACAGCAGACCATGACCACCTCGCCGGTGGGGACAGTCGCCACGCGGGCGGCAGAAGCGATCTGGTACTGGTCTTCGAGGTAATGCTCCATGGACTTCTGCTGGCTCTGGACATAGGCATCCAGCGCATCCACCACGTCCTGCGTCTTGCCCTCGGCGGGCTTGACGATGGCCACGCCGTAGACGCTGACCATCATGCCGGACACCGAGGCGGCGAAGTCGTCGTACATATCGTCCTCGAGGCCCAGCAGAGGCATCATCATGTTGGCCACCTCGTCGGAGAGCTGGTCGGCCTCATACTCGGCGCTGTAGCCGTACTGGGCCGTGAACTTGCCGTCCTCGCCTTTGGTGAATATCATCTCATACTTGTTGTCCTCGTCGCTGCGGGCATCGTGGAGGATCTGGGTGTAATCTTTCTTCGCGGCAGAAGACGCGCTGCCGGAGCTGCCCGACCCGCCGCAGCCCACCAGAGCCAGCAGCATGACGCCGGCCATCAGACAAGCAATGATACGTTTCATATTCAATTTATCCTTTCGTTCGCAGGGTGAGGTTTTCGGTGTGCAGTGATAGTATTTGATGTTTTATCCCTGCTATTCGGTAAACGACCCACGGCGGGCGAAAATTGCACCCACAAGTGTAACAGTTCTATGAACGCTTACAGCATCATGGCCTCAAGGTCACCGTGATTGACGGGGGTCGAGAGGATGATCTGGGTGCTGGTGGTGCCCAGCTTCTGGAACTGTAAGATAAGGTGTTCCAGCTGGGGCATACTGCCGCAGCTCACCTTGATGAGGAAGGTGTAAGCTCCCGTGACGTGGTAGCACTGCAGCACCTCTTTGCTGTTCTTCATCAGCTCCACCAGCTCGTCCCGCTGGGACGGGGCCACCGAGAGGCTGATGAGAGCATCCACATAGACCCGGTCAGACGGGCGGTTGAGCATCACGGTATAGCCGCTGATGATGCCGTCCGTTTCCAGCTTGTGGATGCGGCTGGAGACAGCGGGACTGGTCAGCGCTACCTTTTCGGCGATCTCCTTCACCGGCATACGGGCGTTCTTTGCGAGGAGGGCGAGAATCTTGCGGTCCAAATCGTCCATAGGAAAAGTACTCCTTTTGAAATATGTTACATTACATAAAATTTTTTGAAAGTAAAGTTTTATTGTTGTAGCAATAGTACAAACTGTGCAAAAATCAGTTTTCGTTTTGCCGTCTTTAATTATATAAAGTTTTTGTCAAAAAGTAAAGTGCTAAATTAAAGCGAAACCAAATTTTTGCATTTGACAAGAAAACAAATTCGGGTATAATACATACTGCAAGGCAGCGTCACTGAAGTTCTGATGTGCCGCCGGGGATCCCGGTGTTCGGGTACGATATGCTGCCGACTGATCACGCGATTCACCACTTTATATACTTTCCCACCCCTCTATACACAAAAACCCGCTGCCAGGCGGGTTTTTGTGTTTTATACAGGTTTTTATGGCTCTGCCAAGCCTCTCCCAAGGGGAGAGCCTTTTTAACTGTATCTTACACGCCAAAGGCCCCCATCCGGTATCTGCCGGATGGGGGCCTTTGGCTGTTTATACTTGAAAAGGGAGCAAATAGCCTGATTATTCTTCGGCGCGGGTCTTCTTGAGCAGACTCAGGATGACCGCCCCCACGACGCTGCCGACCGCCAGAGCCACACAGTACATCACGGCATGGTCAACGACCGGGAAGACGAAGATGCCGCCGTGAGGGGCGCGGAGAGCGCAGCCAAAGGTCATGGACAGCGCACCGGAGAGGGCTGCGCCGATGACACAGCTGGGCAGGACGCGCAGCGGGTCAGCGGCAGCGTAAGGGATAGCGCCCTCGGTGACGAAGCAGAGGCCCATGATGTAGTTGACGATGCCGTTGCGGCGCTCGTCGGGAGTCCACTTCTTGGGGCAGAAAGTGGTGGAGAGGGCGATGGCGATGGGAGGCACCATGCCGCCCACCATGACAGCGGCCATGACCTCATAGTTGCCGGAGGCGAGGGCTGCGGTGCCGAAGACGTAAGCCGCCTTGTTGAAGGGGCCGCCCATGTCGATGCTCATCATGCCGGCCACGATCGCACCCAGCAGGACCTTGGAGGTACCGCCCATGGCGTTCAGCCAGTTGGTCATGGCGGTGTTGATCATGCCCATGATGGGGTTGATACCGCACATGACCGCACCCACGATGAGGATGCCGCCCAGCGGGTAGATGAGCATGGGGCGGATGCCGTTCAGGCTGGCGGGGAGCTTTTCGGTGATCTTCTTGAGGAACTCCACCACATAACCGGCCACGAAACCGGCCAGCAGAGCGGCCAGGAAGCCGCCGGAGATGCCGGTGGTCTCACCGGCGGCGATACCGGCGAAGTTGGTGCCGTTCATGGCCAGCACACCGCCTGCGAAGCCGACGGCCAGACCCGGACGGTCTGCGATGGACATGGCGATGAAGCCCGCCAGGATGGGGAGCATATAGCTGAAGGCCGCAGAGCCCACCGTCTTGAAGAAGGCGGCCAGCGGGGTGTTCATGCCAAAGTTGGAGGGGTCGATGCTGTAATCGTCCAGCAGGAAGGCCAGCGCTATCATGATGCCGCCGCCCACCACGAAGGGCAGCATATGGGAGACGCCGTTCATCAGGTTCTTGTAGAGGCTGCGGCCAAAGCTGTCGGAGGCAGAAGCGTCCTCCGCGGCCTGTGCGCCGCCCTTAGCGTGGAACTCCGGCACCTCGCCGGAGGTTATCTTGTGGATGAGCTCTTCGGGCTTATGGATGCCATCGTCCACGCGGGTGAAGAGGACCGGCTTGCCGTCGAAGCGGGCCGTCTCGATCTTCTTCTCCGCTGCCACGATGATGCCGTCGCAGTTAGCGATCTCATCTTTCGTCAGGATGTTCTTTGCGCCGTCGGAGCCGTTGGTCTCGACTTTGATGGTCACGCCCATCTTGGCACCGGCCTTGTTCAGGGCTTCAGCGGCCATGTAGGTGTGGGCGATGCCGTTGACACAGGCGGTGACGGCCAGCACACGGTAGCCCGCCTGCTCGATCTCCTAGTCGGTGAAGCTCTCGTCGCCGAACTGGGCTTCTTCCTGCGCGTCGATGGCGGCGAGGAAGTCTTCCGGGGTTTTGGCGGTGCGCAGCTTCTCCACGAAGTCCTCGTTCATGAGCATCTGCATCATACGGGCCAGCATATCCACGTGGAGGCTGCCGTTCTTGGGGGCTGCGATGGCAAACAGCAGGTCGGTCTTGCCGTCGTCCTCGGCATTGTACTGCACCGGGGTCTTGAGGCGGAGGGCCGCCAGACTGGGCCGGGTCACGCAGTCGCACTTGGCATGGGGGACGGTGATGCCGTTATCCACATAGGTCGAGCCCTCGTCCTCGCGCTCATACAGGCCCTTTTTGTAGGCTTCCTTGTCTCTGATGCTGCCGTGGGTCGCCTGCAGCTCCACCAGACGGTCGATGATCTGGCTGCGGTCCTGCTGGGCTTCGTCCAGCGCGATGGACTGTGCCGTAAACAATTCCGTGATTCGCATAGTGTGTCTCCTCTCCTTGTTTCCTTCTATCGCTCAAATCGTCGCCAGCAGGGCGTCGATCTTTTCCTTCTTTGCCAGCCCGAGGCTGAACGCGGTGGCACTGCCGCAGGCAGTCCCCAGACGCAGGGCTTCCAGATAGCTGCCGCTGCGCAGGTAGCCTGCCACGAAACCGGCCACCATGCTGTCGCCTGCGCCCACGCTGTTGACCACCTTGCCCTTGGGCGTACCGATGCGGTGGACCTCGCCCTTCTCGTCCAACAGGAGTGCACCGTCACCGGCCATGCTCACCAGTACGTTCCGGGCGCCCTTTTCCTGCAGGGTGCGGGCGGCAGCGGTGATGTCGGCGTCGGTGGTGAGGGTGCGGCCCACGATCTCACCCAGCTCATGATTGTTGGGCTTGATGAGGAAGGGGTGATACTGCAGCACATTCACCAGCAGGTCGCGGGTGGCATCCACCACCGTATGCACGCCGTGGCCTTCCAGACGGGCCAACAGACGCTCGTAGGTGGTCTGGGGCAGGCTGGACGGGATGCTCCCCGCCAGAATGAGGATGTCGCCCTCGGCCAGCTTATCAAGCTGTGCTTCCAGCTGCTCCATGGCGCTCTCGGGGATGTCCGGGCCTGCGCCGTTCAGCTCCGTCTCCTGCCCCGCCTTTATCTTGACGTTGATGCGGGTCATGCCCTGCTCGAGGTGGATAAAATCGGTGGTGATGCCCTGCGCGGCCAGACCCCGCTCGAGCCACGCACCCGTCTCACCAGCCACAAAGCCCAGCGCCGTGTTCCGGCAGCCCAGCTCGGCCAGCACACCGGACACGTTGATGCCCTTGCCGCCCAGCACGCAGTCCTCGCCTTTGGCGCGGTTCACCTCGCCCACTTCCAGCGGTGTGTCCAGCCGCACGACGTAGTCGATGGCCGGGTTGAATGTCACGGTATAGATCATTCTGCTGCCTCCTTTACCAGAGTGAATTGTCTGTATTTCGGATTCGGACAATGATTCGTCAGGATTGCGCCGCCGGACAGCTCGGCGATGACCGCCGGGTAGATGCGGGCGAACTTCGAGTCATCCACGAGGAACCAGGCTTCTCTCGCCCGGCGCACGACCGCGGCCTTGACAGCCGCTTCCTCAGGGTCGGGGGTCGTGAATCCTGCGTCCAGCGCCACGCCGTTTGCCCCCAGGAACGCTTTCGTGAAGTTGTACTGCTGCAGGCTGTGGAGAGCCGCAGCGCCGATGATGGCCTCCGTCTCGGGCCGCAGCAGACCGCCCACCAGAAAGACCTTGCAGCCCTTCTGGGCCAGCAGACGGGCGTGAGCGACGCCGTTGGTGACGTACCGGGCGTCCAGCGCCGGGCCGCTCAGCTCCCGGGTCAGCGCCAGCGTGGTGCTTCCGGCGTCCAGAAAGACGAAATCCTCTGCGGTGATAAGAGCCGCCGCCGCCTTTGCGATGCACTTTTTCTGGACGACGGCCAGCGTTTCCTTCGTGGCCATCGTCGGCTCGTCGGCGAGGAACTGGCTGTCCGGCAGGGTCGCGCCTCCGTGTACCTTGTTCACCTTGCCCATCCTGTCCAGCTCGTTCAAATCGCGGCGGATGGTGGACTCGCTGGCGTCCAGCGCCTCGCAGAGCTCCTGCACCGTCGCGGTGCGCTGCTGGCTCAGCAGCTTCATGATGCGGGAAAGCCGCTCCTCTGCCAACATCTTCATCCCTCCCGTTGCACGTTTTTGCTTGTGTTTGAATCGTTTTGACTATTTCCGTCTGTATTATAGCAAATATCCCGTCAAAATCAATCACTTTCCGTCAGTCTACCTGCCAAAATATTTCCGTCAAAATCATGCATTCTGCACAAGAAGTGGGATACAACCCATAAAAGAGCACAAAAAATCCGCCCCGGAGCGGTCAGCTTCGGGGCGGATGACGGTTTTGTGGGTTGATTTGACCGTTTTTGACGGTTTTGTCGGAAATGATTTTCCCTTCCGGGTCGGATGCGATTTAGGCGTCCGAACGGGCGTAAGCGTTCTTCATGCCGCTGCTCAGCTCGAAGAGAACCTTATCCAGCGTATCGGAAGCCCGCTTCTTCAACTCGGCAGCGATGGCGGTATTGGCCTCCTCCCGCAGGGCGGCGCGCTGGCTTTCCTCGGCCGAAGCGATGTTCTTATCATACTGGTTCAGCAGAGCGCGGCTGGCGGAGAGGACACCCTCCTCGTACCGCTCCACATGGATGAGGCTCTTGGCGTAGGAGGCGTCGGCCATGGCGGCGATCATCCGGCTCACCCAGTAGAAGCTGTCGGTGGAGACTTCACCGGTGGTGCAGGCCAGATAGGCCGGGGTGCGCTCGACGTTGGCGTAGAACGGCACCATGGTATTGAAGGCATTGGAGGCGTAGGCGATCCACTCCACAGCGCGGATGTCTTCCGGCACGTCAGGCCGCATCTGAATGAGGGCCATGAAGTCGTTGCGGTTGATGCCGATGGAGCGGTAAGCTCCCTTCATGCTCTTGTCGCCGTAGCTGGCGTAGGGGTCGAAGGGAGTCCCCTGATAGTGGGAGGACAGCAGATACTTCACATCCTCCGGGGTCAGCTTCCGCTCCGGCACCATGCACCAGGGCAGGTCGTCCGAGCGGGGGCCGTAGTCGGCGGCAGGGCCGTCCCAGACCCAGGTGTTGGGGTTGAGGTGGCGGAGCATGAACCATGCGCGGGGAGTGTTGTAAACGTGGTCGGCGTCGTCGTGGCTGCCGAAGGCGTCGCGCGGGTTCAGACGGCCATCCAGCGAGAGGTCGAGGTGATTGTCCCGGATGAACTCCCTCAGGTCGGCAGAGCAGAGATAATTCTCCTGTGCGCCGAAAGCGTCGTCGAGGTCGAAGGCGTCGATGCCCAGCTGGTTCGGCATGACCACATAGGAGTCATCCGGCACACGGCGGGCCATCCAGTGGTGGCCGCCGATGGTCTCCAGCCACCAGATCTCGTCCACATCCTGGAAAGCGATGCCGTTCATCTCATAGGTGCCGTACTCTTCCAGCAGCTTGCCCAGACGGAGCACGCCCTCGCGGGCAGAGTGGATGTAGGGCAGGACGAGGTAAACAATATCTTCCTCGCCGATGCCGCCGGGAACTTCCGGCTGGCCGTCCCCGGCGGGCTGATAGACCACCAGCGGGTCTGCGCCCAGAACGCGGGGGTTGGAGGTGATCGTCTCGGTGGCGGTCATGCCGACGTTGGCGGCGTTGACGCCCGAAGCAGCCCAGACGCCCTTCCCCTCCACGGCGTTGGGCATGGCGGTCATCCGCAGGGCATTGCCCGGCAGGGGAACTTCTACATGAGAGATGACCGACTTGTAAACAGCCGGGTGCTCCTCCGGCTGAACGACAACGAACTTTTTCGCGGTGAAGTGGCCGGAGCCGGAATCGTCGTTCCGGGCGATCATGGTAGAGCCGTCATACGAGGCTTTTTTGCCGACAAGGATGGTAGTACAAGCCATAGCTGTTATCCTCCAAAATTTTACATCTTGTATGTATAGTGCTTATTTATACAGTTTCGCAGGCGCGTTTGTTCTGCAAAACCCATTGTATCGCGTTTGGCCTCCGGGCGCAAGCCCTTACATTTCGCCAATGTAGGCAAAGCGCGGCTGACGCTTGCCGTCCCGCTCCACCTCTTCGGCCCACATAGCCGCCGGGCGCACCCAGAGCCCGCCCTCGCCGTACAGGGGACGGTAGACCACCATCTCCTCTTCGGTCTCGCTGTGGCGGGCCATCCCGATGACCTGATATTCGTTGCCCTTGAAGTGCCGGTAGCGGCCCGGCTTGATGTCGTATTGGAACTGGTACATAAAAACTCCTTACAAAAAGCCCGGCCGCAGATTGGTCTGCGCCGGACTTTTCCACTTGCTTCACCCCTGCGGGTGGAAATATTCGTAAATGGTCTGGGCCATCTGCCGTCCGACGCCGGGGGTGTTCTCCAGCTGGTCAGGGGTGGCCTCTTTGACGGCACCCACGCTCTTGAACTGTGCCATCAGGGCCTTGGCCGTCTTGGGGCCGACGCCCGGCACCTCGGTGAGGGTGGACGAATAGCTCTTCTGCTTCATCTGCTGCTTGCGGTAGGCGTTGGCAAAGCGGTGCGTCTCGTCCTGAATGGCCGTGACAAAGGTGAACGTCCCGCGGTTCATGTTGATGGCGATCTCCCGGCCTTCGCTGTCCACGATGGCGCGGGTGCGGTGGTGGTCGTCCTTCACCATGCCGTAGAGGGGTACATCGGCCAGTGCCGTCCCGGCCAGTGCGGCCTTCGCGGCGCTCACCTGTCCCCTGCCGCCGTCCATCAGCAGCAGGTCAGGCTTCTGGCCGAAGTAGTTGCTGCTCGGCTCGCCGTTTGCGGCCATTTCGGAATACTTTTCGTATTCAGCCGCACGGCGGGAGACGGTCTCCGCCAGCGAGGCGTAGTCGTCGGTCCCGGCGACGGTCTTCATCTTGAACTTCCGGTAGCCCGCCTTGTAGGGCTTGCCGTCCCGGAACGTCACCATGCCGCAGACGCTGGTGCCGTCGCCCCAGTTGGAAATATCATAGCTCTCGATGGTGCGGGGGGGCTTGGGCAGGCCCAGCACCTGCGCCAGCTCATCCAGAAGCTTTTCCTCCCGGGCATAGCGGCCGCTCTCGCGGGCCAGCCGCTCGACGGCGTTGGTGTGGGCCATCTCGACGAGGTGCGCCTTATCGCCCCGCTGAGGGACATAGAGCTGCACCTCACTGCCCCGCTTCTCGTTGAGGGCCTGCTGCAAGGCGTCCACATCCGGCGGCAGCTCGTCCACGGCGATGATTTTCGGGATCTGTTCATCGTCGAGGTAGTACCGGGGCAGAAATTCCTCCCGCACCGCCGCGATGTCGGCGGTATCGTGGAAGAGAAACTCCCGCTTGTCGGTCAGCCGCCCCTCCCGGAAGCGGAGAACAGCCGCGCAGACGCTGCCGGGCGTACCCGCCAGCGCTACCACGTCCATCTCCACGTCGGGGTCAACCACGACCTTCTGCCCTGCCGTCACCTTGGTGATGGCGGCGATCTGGTCGCGGATGAGGGCCGCTGTCTCAAATTCCAGCCGGTCAGAGGCTTCCAGCATCCGCTCGTTGAGGGTTTTCAGAATATCCTTTTTGCCGTAGCGGATGAGATGGACAGCGCTTTTGACGGCCTGCTCGTAGTTTTCACGGCTTATCTTGCCGCTGCACACCGCCATGCACTTGCCGATGTGGGCGTTCAGGCAGGGACGGCCCCGGCCAATTTCCTGCGGGAACCGCCGGCTGCACCGGGGCAGCAGAAAAGCATCCATCGCCGTCTCGGCCATCTGACGGGCCGCAAAGCTCGAGGTATAAGGGCCGATATACTCCGCGCCGTCATCCTCTTTTTGCAGCGTGAACGACAGCCGCGGCCACTCGTCCTTTGTCACCTTGATATAGCTGTAGCCCTTGTCGTCCTTGAGCAGGATGTTGTACTTCGGGGTGTGGGCTTTGATCTGGCTTGCTTCCAGCACCAGCGCCTCGAACTCGCTCTGGCAGACGATGACGTCGAACGCGTAGGCGTGGGCGATCATCTGGCTGACCTTGTTGTCGTGAGGCACACCCTCTCGGAAATACTGGCTCACCCGGATGCGCAGACGCTTGGCCTTGCCGATATAGATGATGGTGCCGCTTTTGTCCCGGATGATATAGACACCCGGCAGAAGCGGCAGCATACAGGCCTTTTGGTAAAGTTCTGCCTTGGTCATCCGATGTTATGCCGGCCTTTCTGCATCCTCTCGGTCTTGGCAATATTCGACGCCGCCAGCGCCAGACCGCACACGTCGAGGGCCACGCTCCACCACTTGGGCTTCCGCTCCGAGGTGAGCAGAAGGGTGATGTTGACGATGAGCGTCACCAGATAGACGCCAAAAAAGCAGTACCACGGCTTGCCGGAATCACAGAACTCGCCAAACTTGAACAGTGCTTCTTTCGTCGAATCTTTCATGAGGCTGCCTCCTTTGTTCTGATGCATCATACCAAAAAAAGCGGCAAGGATGACCCCCGCCGCTCATACACGAAATGGAACTGAATTACTCTGCGAAGCCGGACTCCACCAGCTTGATGAGGCCATCGACAGCAGCCTGCTCGTCTGCGCCATCAGCGATGATGCGGATGGTGGTGCCGCCCACGATGCCCAGAGACAGGACGCCCAGCAGGCTCTTAGCGTTCACGCGGCGCTCTTCCTTCTCGACCCAGATGGAAGACTTGAACTCGTTGGCCTTCTGAATAAAGAAGGTTGCCGGACGGGCGTGCAGACCAACCTGATTTTCAACGGTAACTTCTTTGACGTACATAGTAAAACGCTCCTATCTATTATCGTTCGGGAAATGCAATTATGTTTCGCGCCTGTTGCGTTGTGATTATTTTAGCGCAAACCGAAACCGTTGTACAGTCCCCAGACGAATTTTTGGCGGTTTTCCCAAGGATGAGGGGGGCATTTTCCACCTTTTATACAAATACAACAAAATTATTCCCCCAGTGTTGGCGGGGTAATACAAAAGTTTTCAACATTTTTTCGACAGAGGGTCAGCACTCCGACTGCTTCTGTGCTTATCCGGCAGAGTATGACCTTTGCCGCAGACTCCGCTCAACCCTCGTACTGCATCCACAGCAGCGCGCATTTCTTTACAACAGAAGGATATTCCGCAGGGTCAAATTCCATGTCTTTTTCGCCTGTGAATTTCCATCCCATCCGACGATAGAGAGCAATGGCGCGGGCGTTGGTGTCCAGCACGCTCAGGCGGGGATGCTCATACTCTTCCAGCTTTTTCCGGGCGAAGTCCAGCATTTTCCGGCCGATGCCCTTTCCCCGGGCATGCCCAGACACAAAGAGATGCTCAATGCGGCCGGTCTTGTGGTCTACGCTCACCATGCCGTCCGGCACATCTTTCGTCGTGTGCAGGTAGCAGGCCCAGCCGCCTTTTTTCTCCGCCTTGAGCTGAGCGAGAAACCCCTCTTCTGTCAGGCCTGCACAATACTCTTCCGTCCAGTTTCCGGCGCAGACGGCGCGGCGTCCCTCCGCAAACAGCTTTGCCGCAGCGGCAAACTGTTCTTCCGTCTTGACGAGGCGGACATTCTCGCCCCGCTTCCACTTGGGCAGCTCGGTGATGGGGTGGCTCTCGCACCACTGCTCATACAGCTCCGGGCGGCGCAGACGGGTGCGCTCCCGGCTCTTTTCGCCCCGCCATGCGTCGATCTTCTGGTGGTCGCCGCCCAGCAGAACGTCGGGTACGGCACGGCCCTCCCAGACCTCGGGGCGGGTGTACTGGGGGTATTCCAGCAGGCCGTCCCAGTAGCTCTCTTCCTCGTAGCCCTTCTGCTCCGCCAGAACGCCGGGCTTGAGGCGGAGGACGCTGTCGGCCACCACAAGGCTGGCCAGCTCGCCGCCGGTGAGGATATAGTCGCCGATCGAGATCTCTTCGTCCGCAAACGCTTCAATGACGCGCTCGTCGATGCCCTCATAGTGGCCGCAGACCAGCGTCAGGTTATCGTACTGGGCCAGCCTGCGGGCGTGCTCCTCGGTGTAGCGCTGACCGCCCGCCGTCAAGAACACGATATGCGGGGCCGGGCGTCCCTGTTCCGCTGCCTCTTTCTGGACGGCGCGCAGGCAGTCGGCGATGGGCTGGGCGTAGAGCACCATGCCGCAGCCGCCGCCATAGGGGTAGTCGTCGGTCTGCTTCTGCTTGTTGAGGGTGTAATCCCGGATCTGATGGCAGTGGGTCTCGATGCAGCCGCGCCTGGCTGCGCGGCCGATGATGCTGGCGTCCAGCACCTGCTGGCACATCTCAGGGAAAAGGGTCACGATGTCCACACGCATTCCCATCGCTCACTCCTCCTCCCGCTCACTGTCGAAATCGTCGTCCAGCAGGCCCGGGATGGGGGTGACGAGGAGATAGCCTTCCGGCGGGTTGCGCTCTTTGAGAAAGGCGTCCACGCCGGGGAACATATATTCCCTGCCGCTGGGGGACTTGACCGTATAGATGTCCTGTGCGCCGGGGTGGTCCACGCTGGTGACGACGCCGTACACCTTGCCGGTGTCGGCGTCCCGCACCTCGCAGCCGATGAGGTCGGCCACATACCACCGGCCCTCGGGCAGGGTGGCGTCGCTGCGGTCGAAGTAGAACACCTGACCCCGCAGGGCGCGGGCGGCGTCCATATCGTTCACGCCCTCCAGCTGGAGCAGCGCCATCTGCCCCTGCGGGCGGATGGAGATGATGTTATAGCACCTGCCGCCCTTTGCCGAAGCATAGAGACGGCCCGTCTTTTTGAGGAAATCCACGCCGTCGCACCACAGCTCCAGCTTCATTTCGCCGCGCACACCGTGGGTGGTGACGACCTTGCCTGCTTCCAGATATTGCTGCATAAATTTGCTCCTGTATTATAAGGTTCGTGTGTAGGTGCGCCCTCCGGCAGCTGCCTGCTATCGGCGATAGCAGCGCACTACCGTTTACGGCAGCAAGAGCTTCCCTCGTCCAGCGTAGGCCTGACCGGCACGCCAGTGCCTCTCCCTATGGGAGAGGTGTCACCGAAGGTGACGGAGAGGGCAAGCCCGTTCATAAATCAAAAAGGCCCTTTGCCATTACAGCAAAGGGCCTGTAGGGTGCTTAGTCGATCTCAACAAGGACCTTTTCATCGACCCGCACAGCAGCCGCGCGCATCACCACACGAATGGCTTTTGCGATCCGGCCCTGCTTGCCGATGACACGGCCCATATCTCCCTCTGCCACGCTCAGGTGGTAGACGATGGTGCCGTCCTCACGGGGGGCGTCCACCGTGACCTTGACGGCGTCCTTATCCTCCACGAGGCCGCGGGCAACTGCCAGCAACAGCTCCTGCATGAGTCAGCCCTCCACCTTACAGAATGTTGGACTTCTTCAGCAGCACGCGAACGGTGTCGGTGGGCTGAGCGCCGTTGGCGATCCAGGCCTTAGCCTTCTCGCCGTCGATGCTCACGACAGAGGGCTCCTGGTTGGGATCGTAAGTGCCGATCTCCTCGATGAAACGGCCATCGCGGGGGAAGCGGCTGTCAGCAACAACAACACGATAGAAGGGAGCCTTCTTGGCGCCGACGCGGCGCAGACGAATCTTAACTGCCATGGTAATATCCTCCAAAAATTTCTTGTTCCCCGGTTTGCGGGGATTAAATCTATCTGTACAACCCCACAGCGGGGTGTATACCGGAATTATTTCATGCCTCTAAAGGCGCCCGGGTTTCCCATCAGGCCGCCCAGCTTACGGGCAAAGCCCTTGGGGCTCTTCTTGAGCTGCTTCATCATCTTCTGCATCATCTCAAACTGCTTGAGCAGCTTGTTGACGTCGGACACCTGAGTGCCGCTGCCCGCTGCGATGCGGCGCTTGCGCTTGGGGTTGATGATGGAGGGGTCCTCGCGCTCGGCCCTGGTCATCGAGTAGATCATGGCCTCGATGCGGTCGAAGGCTTTCTCGTCGATCTGGCTGGCGTCGATGCCGGACATGCCGGGCATCATGCTCAGCATGGCACCCGCGCCGCCCATCTTGCGGATCTGGGCGAACTGGGCCAGCATATCGTTCATATCGAACTTGTTTTCCATCATCCGCTTGGCGGTCTCTTCGGCCAGCTTCTCGTCGGCGGCATCCTGTGCGCGCTCGATGAGGCTCAGCACATCGCCCATGCCGAGGATCCGGCCTGCCATGCGGGTGGGATGGAAGACTTCGAGGTCATCCAGCTTTTCGCCGGTACCCTGGAACTTGATGGGCTTGCCGGTGACAGACAGCACCGAGAGGGCTGCGCCGCCGCGGGTATCGCCGTCGGTCTTGGTGAGGATGATGCCGTCGATGCCGACCGTTTCGTTGAAGGTCTTGGCGACGTTCACGGCGTCCTGACCGGCCATGGCGTCCACGACCAGCAGAGTCTCGTCCACGGGGACAGCCTCTTTGATCTGGACCAGCTCCTGCATCAGCACTTCGTCGATCTGCAGGCGGCCTGCGGTATCGAGGATGATGATGTCGTTGCCGTAGTCCTTGGCGTGGGCCAGCGCCTTTTTAGCGATGACAGGCGGCTTTTCGCCGGGCAGGGTGAAGACCGGCGCACCGGCCTGCCTGCCCACCACCTGCAGCTGGTCGATAGCGGCCGGACGGTAGATGTCGCAGGCCACCAGCATCGGGCGGCGGCCCTGCTTGATGTAGTATTTTGCAAGCTTTGCTGCGTGGGTCGTCTTACCGTTGCCCTGCAGGCCGCAGAGCATGATGATGGTCTGGCCCTTGTTCTTGATGACCAGACGAGGCGCTTCCTCGCCGCCCATCAGGGCGACCAGCTCCTCGTTGACGATCTTGACGACCTGCTGGGCAGGGGTCAGGCTCTCCATGACCTCCTGGCCCATGGCGCGCTCGGAGACCTTTGCGCAGAAATCCTTCGCCACCTTGTAGTTGACGTCGGCTTCCAGCAGGGCCATCCGGACCTCGCGCATGGCGGCTTTGATGTCCGCCTCGCTCAGTTTGCCGTGGCCACGCAGCTTTTTGAACACACCGGCAAGGCGGTCGGTCAAAGATTCAAATGCCATTGTTCGGTGCTCCTCTCAAATCAGTTTTCAGCTCTCATTCACTTCGTCGATGGAGCGGATGAGCCCCAGCATCTTGTTCAGAGTGGCGGCATACTCGGTGGTGGTCAGCCGGGCGTTCGGGCCGGTGCATTCAAACCGGGCGTCGATGACCAGCTGCTCCAGCTCTTCCAGTGTCTGCTGCACCCGGCGGTACCGGGCCGCGAAGCCGACCTTTTCTTCCAGCTCCTTGAGGGCCGTTTCGCCATGCTTGATGGCGTCCCGCGCCCCCTGCCGGGTGATGCCGAAGTTTTCTCCGATCTCGCTGAGGGAGAGGTCATCGTTGTAATACTGGCGCAGCATCTCGCGCTGTTTGGGCGTGAGCACTTCGCCGTAAAAATCGAGCAGATAGCCCATTTCAAAGTCTTTTGCCATGTTCTGTCCTGCTCTGACCTCCGCTGTTTGTAAAGGTTTTTTGCTTTACATACGGAGTATAGCAGACGGGGTGTCCCTTGTCAAGGACTTTTTGCGTCATTTTGCCAAATTTTCTCCCGATTTTTCTCTTTTCTGCCCAAGCCCCGCTTGACGCTTCCTTTCCTTTGCGTTAAAGTTATAGGCGTAAGCTTTCCCCCGGACGCGAAAGGAGACCGCCCGTGCCTATCTACCCCAACATCTACCAGACCCTGCTGCCCGGCCCCATCGTCGAGCTGCGGGGCTATCTTGCGGCCTGCGGGCTGCGGGGGCGGCTGTACGCCTATCTGAACTACAACGGCCCCACCGGCACGGCGCGGGACGAGCTGGCTGAGGGGATGCTGGCGCTGGCCCTTGAGCGCGGGGCACTGACCCCCGGCCAGACCATCGTGGAGGCCGTGTCAGGGCCTTTTGCCACAGCGCTGACGCTGGCGGGGCTGACGGCGGGCCACCCGGTGACGCTGGTCATGCCGGAGGACGCCCCCGCCATGCGGCAGGAGAGCCTGCTCCGCCTCGGAGCGCAGATCATCCATACCCCGGCCCAGGCGGGCCTTGCAGGCGCACGGGCGCTGGCAAAAGCCACCGCCGCCGAAAAGGGCTGGTACTATATGGACTGGCTCAACAACGACGACAACCCCACCTATCACCGCCGGGTTACGGGGCCTGCACTGGTGCGCTCCATCGCGCGGGAGGGTTCCAGCATCGTGGACAGCATCGTCATCGGCGTGGGCAGCGGCGGCACCATCACCGGCGTGGGCGAAACGGTCAAGGCGTGGACGAATGACGTCCGTATCGTAGCCGTGGAGCCTTACGAGAGTCAGGCCCTGAGCAGCGGCCTCACCGGCTCCCATGGCATCCCGGACATCGGCTTCGGCCTCGTTCCCGGCAACTACAATTCCTATGTAGTGGACAACATCGCTGCCGTCACCACCGCCGACGCCGTCCGGGCGGCGCAGCGGGTCCTGCGCACCGATGCCATCCCGGCCTCCCCCAGCGCAGGTGCCGCCCTTCACGCAGCGGCCCAGCTTATCGCAAACGGCAAAAGCCGTTCGGCACTGGCCGTGTTCAGCGCACGCCAGAACATATTATAAAAAGAAAAAGAGAAGAGATCCATGACAAAAGACATGACGACCGGAGCCATCACGCCCCTTCTGGTCAAATTCACCATCCCGCTGGTGCTGGGCAACCTGTTCCAGCTCACTTATAACGCCGCCGACAGCATCATCGTGGGCAAATTTGTCGGCGAAGACGCCCTTGCCGCCGTCGGCACCTCCAACCCGCTGATGACGCTGGCCATCCTCTTCATCAACGGTCTCTGCCTCGGTGCCGGCATCCTCGTCAGCACGGCCTATGGTGCCGGAGACACCCAGCGCGTGGAGCGTCAGGTCTCCACTACCGCCATCGCAGGCACGGTGTTCTCGCTGGTCTTTTCGGCCCTCTGCGTCCTGCTGGCGACGCCGCTGCTCCGGCTGATGCAGGTTCCGGAAGAGATCCTGCCCATCGCGGTGCAGTACCTCCGCATCGTCTTTGCGGGCCTCATCTTCACCTTCTTTTACAACTTCCTCGCCGCCACCATGCGGGCGCTGGGCGACAGCAAGAGCGCCCTATACTTTCTGATGATAAGCTCGGTGCTGAACATCGGCGGCGATCTCTTCTTTGTCGAGGTGCTGGGCTGGGGCAGCGAAGGCTGCGCCCTCTCCACCGTCCTCAGCGAGGCGCTCTGCTGTGTGCTCTGCGTCGTCTATATCCAGTTCAAAGTTCCCGTCCTTCAGCTGGGGCGGCGCTGGTTCGTCTTTGACGGCTCTCTGCTGCGCAGCACCGTCCAGTACGGCTGGACCAGCGCCATGCAGCAGGCCACCGTCCAGCTGGGCAAGATTGCCGTGCAGGCCATCGTCAACACTCTGGGCATCAATGCAATGGCCGCTTTCACCGCCGCCAGCCGGGTGGACGACTTCACCTATATGCCCCAGCAGAACATCGCCCACGCCATGACCACCCTGATGGCTCAGAACCACGGTGCCGGCAAAAAGGAGCGGGTGCGTCAGGGCTTTTTCTGCGGCCTGCGCATCGAGCTCATCTACGGTTTCTGCCTGATGGCCGTCTGCCTGCTCTTCGCCCGCCCCATCATCTCCCTCTTCGTGGATGACCCCGCCGTCATCGACCTGGGCGTCAAGTTCCTGCGGTGCGCCTCCCTCTTCTACCTGATGCCCGGCGTGACCAACGGCATTCAGGGCGGCTTCCGCGGCCTCGGCGATTTGAAGATCACCCTGAACAGCAGTATGCTCAACATGGGCTTCCGCGTGGCCGCCGCCGCTGTGCTGGTGCTCGTGCTCAAGGTCGATTTGCAGATCATGCCCGTGAGCTACGGCATCGGCTGGCTGTCCATGCTGGTCTATGAGCTGCCCCTGCTCATCCGCTACATGAAAGAGGACAAGCTTTAACTTCGACAAAAAAGAGCAGAGCGTGCAGCCATATAGCCGCACGCCCTGCTCTTTTTCGCTTTCAGGCCATTTACAAGAAGTTACTTATTCTTGTACATTTCCTCGTAGTATTTCTGATAGTTGCCGCTGGTGATGTGCTCCATCCACTCCTCGTGGTCGAGATACCAGTCGATGGTCAGGACGATGCCCTTCTCGAAGGGAGTCTCAGGATACCAGCCAAGGTCGTTCTTGATCTTGGTGGGGTCGATGCCGTAGCGGCGGTCATGGCCCAGACGGTCAGCGACGTGCTTGATGAGGTCTTCGCTGATGCCGTCGTCCTTCAGGCGGTCGTGCAGCTGCTCGATGATGGTCTTGACGATGAAGATGTTGGGGCGCTCGTTGTGGCCGCCGACATTGTAGACCTCGCCCACCTTGCCGCCGTTGCAGACCATATCAATGGCCTTGCAGTGGTCCTCAACGTACAGCCAGTCGCGGATCTGCATACCGTCACCGTAGACGGGCAGCTGCTTGTGGTGCTTGACGTTGTTGATCATCAGCGGGATGAGCTTCTCGGGGAACTGGTAGGGGCCGTAGTTGTTGGAGCAGCGGGTGATGTTGATGGGCATACCGTAGGTGTCGTGGAATGCCATGACGAACATATCAGCGCTGGCCTTGGAGGAAGAGTAGGGGCTGTGGGGGCAGAGCGGGGTGGTCTCCATGAAGAAGCCATCAGCGCCCAGAGCGCCGTAGACCTCATCGGTGGACACCTGCAGGTACTTCTTGCCCTCTTTCCAGGTCTTGGCCTCGGCGTCGTACCAGGCTTCCTTGGCGCGCTGCAGCAGGTTGACGGTACCCATCACGTTGCTCTGGACGAAAATTTCAGGGTTCTTGATGGAGCGGTCAACATGGCTCTCAGCGGCAAAGTTGATGACGTAATCGAAATCGTACTTTGCAAACAGGCTCTCGACCAGCTCCTTGTCGCAGATGTCGCCCTGCACGAAGACGTGGCGGGGGTCGCCCTCAACATCCTTCAGGTTCTCGAGGTTGCCGGCGTAGGTCAGCTTGTCGAGGTTGACCAGCAGGATCTCGGGGTACTTCTTGAGCATATAATGCACAAAGTTGGAACCGATAAAACCGGCGCAGCCGGTGATAAGATATTTTTTCATAATAAGATTTTCCTCTTAAATTAAGCTTTCATCCCGTTGTCGCCGTCCCAGTGCTCGAAGAAGCAGGCCAGCGCATCTTTCCAGTCGCGGACGTCGTTGCCGACGGTGCAGCGGAGCATCCGGTTGTCCAGAGCGCTCCACTTGGGGCGGTCGGCGCTGTCCGGGTGCTTTGCCTTGTACTCTTCGCTGGTGCAGGGAGACACGGTGGCGTCCACGCCGGACAGGCGGATGATCTCCGATGCGAAATCATACCAGGAGCAGATGCCCTCGCCGGTGCAGTGGTACAGGCCGTACTCGTGGGTCACGCAGAGCTGCAGGATCTCGTGGGCCAGATCGACGGCGTTGGTCGGGTTGCCGCACTGGTCGTTGACGACTTCCAGCTTGCCGAATTTCTTGCCGGCGTTCACGATGGTCTTGACGAAGTTCTTGCCGTAGTAGCTGTAGAGCCATGCCGTGCGGACGATGAAGTGGCGGTGGCAGAACTGCTCCACATACTTCTCACCCATGAGCTTGGTGGAGCCGTAGGCGCTGATGGGGCCGGGAATGGTGGCCTCATCCTGCGGGATGCCGCCGTTCTCGCGGCCGGAGAAGACGTAGTCCGTAGAGACGTGTACCAGACGGGCGCCGGTCTTGGTGGCGGCCTGTGCCAGATTGCGGGGGCCGATGGCGTTGGCCTTGAAGGCAGCGTCATGGTTCACCTCGCAGCCGTCCACGTTGGTGAAAGCGGCGCAGTTGATGATGACGTCCGGGCGCTGACGGCGGATGAAGTCATCCACCATCTTGTAGTTGGTGATGTCCAGCTCCGGCAGGTCCACCGGAATGACCGTGGCGCTCACCAGCTTCTCGGGGATGGGGCCAAGCTCACTGCGGCCTTCCCGGAGCTGCTTGATGATCTCGGTGCCAAGCTGGCCTCTGCAGCCGGTAACAATGATTTTCATGCGGATACCGCCTCTCTTAATACTTCAGTTTGCCGTCGGCCACATTCTTGAGGTGCTGGCCGTAGGGGCTCTTGCCGTAGCGCTCTGCGCTTTCCAGCAGGGTGTCGCGGTCGATCCAGCCGTACTTGAATGCGATCTCCTCGGGGGCGCTGATCTTGATGCCCTGACGCTTCTCGATCATCCGCACAAAGTCGGCTGCCTCCACGAGGCTGTCCATCGTGCCGGTGTCCAGCCATGCAAAGCCGCGGCCCAGCAGCTGGACGTCCAGCTCATCCTGCTTGAGGTACATATCGTTCAGGGTCGTGATCTCCAGCTCACCGCGGGCGGAGGGCTTGACCTGCTTTGCCATCTTAACGACTTCCTTGTTGTAGAAGTACAGGCCGGTGATGGCGTAGTTGCTCTTGGGATGCTGGGGCTTCTCCTCGACGCTCAGTACCTTGCCGTTTGCATCGAACTCCACGATGCCGAAGCGCTCGGGGTCCGGCACATAGTAGCCGAAGACGGTGCAGCGGCCCTTGTTCTCGGCATTGGAGACAGCATTCTTCAAAATCTTGGAGAAGCCGTTGCCGTAGAAGATGTTGTCGCCCAGGATCATTGCGCAGCAGTCGTCGCCGATGAACTCTTCACCGAGGATGAAAGCCTGAGCCAGACCGTCCGGGGACGGCTGGACCTTATATTGCAGATGGATGCCGTACTGGCTGCCATCGCCCAGCAGCGCCTCGAAGCGGGGCGTGTCGGTGGGGGTCGAGATGATGAGGATGTCCTGGATGCCCGCCAGCATGAGGGTGGACAGAGGATAATAGATCATCGGCTTGTCGTAGACGGGCAGCAGCTGTTTGCTGGTGACCATCGTCAGCGGATAGAGCCGGGTGCCGGCACCGCCGGCCAGAATGATACCTTTCATTTTTGTGCACTCCTTATATTATGAAATAAAAAAGTTGTGCAGCTTGTACAAGGCCCGGCAGCGTATCCGCCGGGTCCTGTATGGATTCAAAGCGGAGCTGCGTCCGCTGTAAACAATGTTGGTGGTAATACGCCGCCAGCCGCCGGGCTTCCCGCGCCACGCGCTGGCAGGATCTCGCTATGCACTACTGGCAGGCTTGCGATAGTATTACACCTTATTCTACTATCAAATCGAAAAAAAAGCAAGGAAAGAGCGCCCTCTGCAAAAATTTTTGCGGAGGGCGCTCTTTTGTTTCACCAGCAAAGGCTCAGAACTTGAACCCCCACTTGTGGAAATACCGCAGCAGGCTCCCGGTCTGCCACAAAAAGGGCTTGAGGCTGCGGTGGGCTGCGCGATGCCATGCATGGATGGCGGTGTACTGCGGCACGAGGTAGGCTTTGCCGGTGGTGCGCATCTTCTGGGTCAGGTCGGCATCCTCCACATACATGAAGTAGTGCTCATCGAAGCCGCCCACGGCCTTGAACTCCGCCGTCCGCACGGCAGAAAAGCTGCCGGTGCAGAACTCGATCTCAACGGGAGCGGACAGGTCCTCCCCCTCCATCAAATACGCACGGTTATATTTCTCCCAGAATTTCAAAAATGGCAGCTGGCGGTAGACCATGGGCCGCAGCGCACAGCGCCGCAGCGGCAGGCTCTGGGAACGGCCATCCGGGAAGCGCAGCCCCGGCCGGGCCATCACAGCATCCGGGTGGGCGGCCATCCAGTCGGCCAAATCGCTGAGGGTATCGGCGGTGAGCTGGATGTCCGGGTTCAAGATGAAGTGATAGTCGCTCGTCAGCTCCGGCAGGACGGTGTTGTGTCCGGTGCCGAAGCCGCCGTTCTCCTTGCGGCAGCGCACCTCGACTTTCTGGCCGGGCTGAGTGCTCAAAGCGCCGCCCTTCACGGCGGCTTCCAGACGTGCGCCGCTGCCGTCGGGGCTGGCGTTGTCCACCAGATAGAGGGTCAGCGGGTGGCGGCGGGTGTATTGCAGCACCGTCTGCGCCGCCTTGAGGGCTTCGTCGCAGCCGTTATAGACAACGATACAGGCAGAGAGTTCCAAGTTTTATGCTCCTCATTTTTATAGCTCAGACCTTTCCGCCATGCCAAGGGCTCCCCTTTTTAGGGGCAACAATGACGACCGCCGCCAGTGGCGGAAGCAGGGAGTCATTGTTGGGGCAGCGGCCAGCAATACGCAAGCAAAGTGAAGCGGATGCTGGGTGCCGCAACCCGGTCTTGGCGAGCGAAGCGAGACTGAGAGGTTGTTCCTCTTTTATTTATTCCAGCGGTAATATCTTCAGGCTGAAATCTTCGCGCTGGATGTCGAAGTTGGGGTTGGTGCAGGGGTCGCCTGCAGCCAGCAGGTCGCCCCAGCGGGCCTGAAAACGCAGCACCTCGCCCTGAAAACGCTTCTGCTTTTCGGGGTTGTCCTCCATGCCGCGGCTCTTGCTCTCGTAGTGGTAGAGCTGGGCAAACGGGGTGAAGACGTTGGTGTAGCCTGCCTGACGGACGCGGACGCAGAAGTCCACATCGTTGAAGGCCACGGCATAGCTCTCGTCCAGACCGCCCACTTCGTCGTAGATCTCCTTGCGGATGAGCAGGCAGGCGGCGGTGTCAGCGTAGACGTCCTGCACATAGTTCAGGCGGCCCATATAGCCGTCGGAGCTGGCGGGATAGTACTTGTGCAGATGGCCCGCCACGCCGCCGATGCCGAAGCCGACACCGGCGTGCTGGATGGTATCGTCCGGGTAGAGCAGCTTGGCACCCACGCAGCCTACCCGCTTCTGCTGGGCGTACATGACCATCTCTTCCAGCCAGGCGGCAGTGATGACCTCGGTGTCGTTGTTGAGCAGAAGCAGATACTCACCGGTGGCGAACTTCTCGCCGAAGTTGTTCAGGGCGCTGTAGTTGAAGCCCTTGCCCTCCCAGGTGACGACCTTGAGGTTATCGGGGTGCTCTTTCTGCATCCGCTGATAGGTGCGGAAGGTCTCGGGGGCCTTGCTGTTGTTCTCGATGAGGATGATCTCAAAATCCGGGTAGGTGGTGCGGGCGTAGATGGACTCCACACAGGTCTCCAAGTCGCGGATGTGGTCGCAGGTGGGGATGAGGATGCTCACCCGGCCCGGATGGTCGATCGTATAATCGGTCTTGTAGTAGCCCGGCGTACCCGGGATGAGGGACACATCGTCCACGGCCACGCCGCAGCGGGCGTAATGAGCCTTGAGGGCGGCAATGCCCGCGTCGATGCAGTAGGTCTTGGCGGAGATGTCGCTGGCCGTGCTGCCGGGGCTGGAACGCCAGTAATAGAGGGCGTGGGGAATGTGGACGATCTTCCGGGCCGTCTCGGTCAGGCGAAGGAAGAGCTCGTAATCCTGACTGCCGTTGTACTCCATCCGCTCCGGGCCGCCTGCGGCGTCCATCAGCCGGCGGCTGAAGAGGGTCAGGTGGCAGATATAGTTGTTGGAGCGGAGGTTGTCCAGCATGAAGTCCGGCTTGAAGTGGTAGAGCACCACATTCTCCACCTTGCCCTCGAAGGTCGCCTCATCGGTATAGACGAAGTCGGCTCCCTGCTCGGCGATGGCCTTGGCGGCGTACCAGAGGGCGCAGGGATGGAGGATGTCGTCGTGGTCCAGCAGGGCGATGAAGTCGCCGGTGGCCATCTCGATGCCCTTGTTGGTGTTGCCGGGGATGAGCTCATTCTTCTCCAGCTTCCTGTAGCGGATACGAGGGTCCACAGCGGCGCGCTGCTGCACCATCTCGCCCACACCCGGGGCAGTGCCGGCGTCCACACAGCAGAGCTCCCAGTTGCGGTAGGTCTGGTTCACGACGGAATCCAGCAGCTCTTCGAGGAAGTCCAGCGGGGTGTTGTAGAGCGGCACCACGATGCTGATCTTGGGGCCTGCAGGCTGGTCGCCTGCCTGCCGCACCAGCAGTTCCACCGGTGCGAACCGGTCGGCGCGCATGACTTTGCCCGGGAAGAGGGCGGCGTACTCGCGGCGGGCGCGGGCCAGTTCCCGCACACCCTCGATGCCGCCGCTGCGCAGCTCCCGCAGGAGCACGAAGAAGGGCAGAGTGTGCCAGAGCTGGCGGCTCTTGCTGACGACATAGCGCATGGGCCATGTCATCTTCCAGAACTTCGAGCCGGTCACCTCGCCCAGTGCCTTTTCCAGCTGCTGCTCGTGGCTGCGGCTGAGCGAAAGGTCGCTGCGCAGCCGGGCGATGAGTTCGGCTTCCTCGCCGCTGGTGCGCTCGGCGCGCACCATCCGGTCACGCAGGATGTCCATTTCCATCTCGTAGCCCCGCACCATCTTCAGCTGAGTGGGCTGGCTGGTGCAGAACAGCGCCGACTGCTGAGCGCGGCCCTTGCTGCGCCAGCCAAAATCGCGGAAGTATCCCCGCTGGGCCAGCTGCTCGGCCCAGCCCGCCATCACGGTGCTCTCATCGCTCACCAGCAGCACCCGGGCGGGCAGGGTCTCGGGCAGCGTTTCCCACGCGGGGTCTGCCACCACCAGAAGCTCTGCCGCAGAGCCCTCTGTCCACTCTTCTGCCTCCACACCTGCACGGTGCAGGGCTTCCGTCAGCTGGGACATCTGCTCTCCCAGCAGGGCCGCCGAGGCGGGGTTTGCCTCCTCCGCGATGCGCTGCGCCAGTGCGCGGCAGCGCTCCCGCTCCCGCTTTTCTTTCTTTTCCTTCTCCAACTGCATTCCGTTCTCTCCACCTGTTATTCTTTATCGTATCGCTCCCGCTTTGGAGCGTGAAACGCGAAATCGTCTGTCTCTTGTGTACAAGCGTGTACAGTATACCAAATCACGTCCCATTTGAGAAGTATTTTGCGCAATTCCTTTTGATTTTTTACATGCCCAGCAGGCGGCGCAGCCAGCTGAACAGACCGCCGCCGGAGCTCGTGCCGCTGCCCACCGTCCGGATGGAAACGCCGGAGTAGTAGTGCTTCAGGATGTCGCGGTAGCCCATCCCCTCCTCGGCGGCGTAGCCCACGGCGCCGCACTGGCTCATGCCCACGCCGTGGCCGAAGCCGTAGTAGTACATACAGGGTACACCCGTTGCATCCGTGCTGAAATCGAAGCAGTAGCGGGAGGACACGAACTGGCCGATATAGCGGTAGCTGCGGCCATTGGACACCAGCGTATTGTACTGGACGAAACCGCCGAGGTCTTTGTGGGTGGTGTCGGCGCTCTGGTAGGGCTCACCGGTGCGGCTGTCGTTGTACTCGACATAGTCATAATCCTTGCCGATGATGCGGCGCATCTTCTCGTGGTACTGGCGCTCATAGGGGCTTTCCACGCTCTTGAGATACGGCACATCCGAGCCCCAGGCGTCGAGGCTGGAACAGGTGCCGTAGACGCCGGTCTGGGTGTTGTAGCCCGCGCTGGCCGACCAGACGGCGTCGATGACGCTGCCGTTGCAGGTCAGCACCTCATCCTTTACAGCCTCCACCGCCTTGCGGATGGCCGACCGGGCCGAGGACGGGATGTCCTCCACGGGGGTGTAGATGAGGGCGTTGGCCGAGGAGCCGTACTGCTTATGGTACTCGAGGTAGGAGTGGATGGCCACGGCCTGGGCCTTCCACGCCTCCTGCGCGGCGCTGGCGCTGACATAGCTGCCGATGGAGCCAAGCTCCGTGTAGGTGATGCCCACCAGGCAGTCCACGAGGTCCAGCGACACGTTCCGGCGCAGGCCCTTGCCCTTGATGTTCAGATAGGGCAGTGTAATTTTATCTTTGGAGCCGAAGAGCCAGCTCAGACAATTTTCCTCTTCCTCAGGGATAAGGGTGGTGTTTGCACCACCAATGGTGGTGGCACCGGGTGCGGCATCCTCGGCGAACGCCGCCGGGACAGCCACGCACAGCATCACAGCTGCCAGCACCAGCGCCGTCAGACGGCGCGCGAAACTCAGACTCTGCTTCACGGTCATTTCCTCCTGTGGTTTCTGGATCTTTCCATAGTCGTTATCAGTGTAACACACTGCGCCCCCGACGGCAAGGACGGAAGTTGTGCAAAAATGTGAAAAGACGCCTTTGCAAGCCGACGGAATTATGATACAGTATAGCATGAGATGATATGCCCCCTTTGGCGGGCATGACAGGGAGGGCCGGAATGGACAGCAGAGAGTTATATCCCAGCGACGAGCAGCGGCGCCGCATCATGGACTTTATCATGGCGGCGGGCGAGACGCTGCTGGAAAACGGAGCAGAGGTCTTCCGGGTGGAGCAGACGATGGAGATCATGGCTCGCAGCTTCCATCTGCGGGAGTTCCATGTCTATGTGCTGACCAACGGCATCTTCGCCAGCGCCGGCACGGCAGAGATCGCCGAAGTGCGGAACGTGCCGGTGCGGACGACTCACTTAGGCCGGGTGGCCGCGGTGAATGCCCTCTCCCGCGAGATAGCAGCCGGGGGCGTCACACTGGACGAGGCTGAACACCGCCTGGCCGATGCCCGGCGCATCCCCTTCCCCAAGGGCAAGACCCAGCTCCTCGCCGGGATGAGCGGCACAGCCTGTTTTGCGCTCATCTTCGGCGGCACGATACGCTCGGCGCTGGCGGCAGCGGCAGCGGGTTTCATCGTCAGCGGCTATCTGCTGCTCTGTGAAAGTCGGAGGCTTTCCAACGGCTTCCGCAAGATCTCGGCGGCAGCGCTCATTACATTGGTCTGCATTCTGGGGTGCCATCTGCTGGACACTGAGGCCAGCCACGCCATCATCGGCACCCTGATGATATTGACCCCCGGCATCGCCTTCACCATGGGCATCCGGGATTTCGTGCAGGGCGACTACCTCTCCGGCACCATCCGGATGATAGATGCCCTGCTCATCGCGGCCAGCATCGCCATCGGCACCGGCTTCGTGCTGAGCCTTATTTCTCTGCTGACGGGGGTGACGGTGGTATGATGACCTTGACAAGCACACAGATCGGCCAGCTGGCGGCACAGTTCTTTCTGGCCGGGGCGGGGACACTGAGTTTCGCCGTCCTCTTCGCCTGCCCCTGGCGCACCCTCCCCTGCTGTGCGCTGGTGGGCGCGGTGGGCTGGTTCGTCTACGAGTTGGCTGTCTTATACGGGGCCGACGCGGCGGCAGCCTCCCTCATCGCGGTCATCCCGCTGTCGCTGGCGGCGCGTATCTGCGCCGTGCTGCTCAAGACGCCGGTGACGGTCTTTTTGCTGACCGGCATCTTCCCGCTGGTCCCCGGCGCGGGCATCTACTACACCGCCTACTATTTCATCCAGGGCGAGAATGCCCTTTCCCTGGCCAACGGCATCTCCACCTTCAAGGTGGCCGTGGCGCTGGCTGTGGGCATCGCGCTGGTGCTGGGCCTGCCCATGCCGAAGGGGCATAGGTGGAAGAGCAAATAAGCTGTAACAACAAAAAGCACCCGCAGCGCTGTTTCCCTTGGGAACGCCTCGCGGGTGCTCATTATTTTAAGTCAAAGAATCCATCAGCAGACTTCCAGATGAACCTCTGCGACAGGATTTTCAGTTTCCCAATTAGTAACCTCGAACTCTTCTGCATTGTCTACCACGCGGAGGCTACCCGTGCCCAGAATCTCGCCCAGCTTCGTCAACTGCGACTTCTTGACCTTGCCGCCCTTCACGACGCTGACAGTCTCATCATAGCTACTCAGATAGTACGGCTCCCCGCCAAAAGAGTTGTTGCGGTAGTACTTGACAGTGACATCTGCCATCACAGGGTTTTTGCTGCTGCTATCGCAGCCGGAGAGAACACCCGCTGCTGCCACAGCCAGAGTCATCACACCAGCGCTCTTCAGGAAATTACGACGAGTCATATTAGTCATTTTCTTGCACCTCATAAACTGTTTTGTTTCTTCTTGTTTTCCTTTGCGCGTCTCCGCAAAAGGCAGTTAGTTTGCTATAACTAATGATAGATTATCTCCTGCTTTTTGTCAATATTTTTCCAGTATGTTAGCGTTCATTAACATTATATCATCATTTTTTATCTCCGGTTTATGGATTTTTCTCTCATTTCTTCATCTCGCAGACGTGTCTTGTCCGTGTTTGCCGCCGCTTCCAAATTCCTTGCACTGCGCCTGCTCCTATGCTATAATCAGGCTGTACTTATATAGTAAAGGAGTGTCTGCCGATGTCTATTATGGAAACGCTCAACACCCGCCGCACCTACCGCCGCTTCGCCCAGAAACCGGTGCCGCAGGATGTGGTGGACGATATGGTGGAGGCCCTGCGCCTGTCGTCCTGCGGCGCGAACCGTCAGGCCGTGAAGCTGGTGGTTGTGCAGAGCCCTGAGATGGTGGCAAAAGTCCATCCGCTGGTCAAGTGGGCCGGTTATCTGCCGCCGGAGCAGGGTACTCCCAAAGCCGACGAGCAGCCTGTGATGTATCTGGCCGTCGTGCAGGACAGCTCCATCCCCGGCGACCTGAACACCGACACCGGCATCGCGCTGGCGAACATCACCCTCGCCGCATGGGCCAAGGGCGTGGGCAGCTGCATCATGGGCGCCATCAACAAGCCCGCCCTGAGCGAGCTGCTGGGCATCGCCGCACCGGACAAGCTGGCGTTCATGGTCGCTCTTGGCTGCCCCACTCACGCCGCTAGGGTCGTACCGATGACGGAGGAAACCGGCAACAAGTATTATCTCGATGAGAACGGTGACTACTGCGTGCCGAAGCGGAGCGTGGAAGAGCTGGCAAGAAGCGTATAATGGCTCTCCCTTTGGGAGAGCTGGCGCGAAGCGCCTGAGAGGGCAAGGACGCTGCCAAAGAATTGCAGACGTCGCGATAGTTTCGCTCTGACAAAGGGGCTGCCTGTCGCCGTGCGGCGGCTCTGTCGCGCTGAGCTTGCCCTCTCCGTCACCTGCGGTGACACCTCTCCCAAAGGGAGAGGCTTTCGCATCCGGGCAGACTGAGAGGTTCTGCATATATACATCGCTCTCATGCTTTATTCTGCATAATTGTTTGCAATTCGGTTTCAATTTGATGGAATTTTTGCACAACACTTGACTTTTCAAATTGTACAACCTATACTAAACACGCTCTCTGATTTTTCGATGAATCGCATCGCAGCAGAGAGATGCAAACGATATGCACATAAAGAGGAGTGTTTGAATATGAAAAAGATCTCTCGCCGCAGCTTCCTGGCTGCCGCCGCTGTTTCCGCTGCTGCTCTGGCCCTGACCGCCTGCGGCGGCTCTGCCTCCACTGCTTCTTCCGCTGCTGCAAGCTCTGTTGCTGCTTCTTCTGAGGCTGCTTCCACCAGCGCTGCCGCTGCTGAGCTGACCACCGTTGAGGCTGGCAAGCTGACCATGGCCACCAACGCCACCTTCCCTCCCTACGAGATGACCACCGACGCCGGCACCATTGAGGGCATCGATGTGGACACCGCACAGGCCATTGCCGAGAAGCTGGGCCTGGAGCTGCAGATCGACGACATGGATTTTGACGCCGCTCTGCTCAGCGTGCAGCAGGGCAAGGCCGACATCGCCATGGCAGGCATCACTGTCACCGACGAGCGGATGGCTGTGATGTCCTTCTCCGACAGCTACGCCACCGGCATCCAGTCCGTCATCGTGCCCGAGGGCTCCGACATTGCCTCTGTGGACGATCTGGCCGGCAAGAAGATCGGCACCCAGCGCGGCACCACCGGCTACCTGTACTGCTCCGACGACTTTGGCGAGGACGCCGTGGTGGCCTACGACAACGGCCTGACCGCTGTACAGGCCCTGAACAACGGCCAGGTGGACGCTGTGGTCATCGACAACGAGCCCGCCAAGGCCTATGTGGAGTCCAACCCCGGCCTGAAGATCCTGGACACCAGCTACGCCGAGGAGGACTACGCCATTGGCATGAACAAGAGCAACACCGCTCTGCTGGAGGCTGTGAACGCCGCTCTGGAGGAGCTGAAGGCCGACGGCACCCTGCAGTCCATCGTGGACAAGTACATCAAGGCTGAGTAAACAGACCCCTCAAGGGGAGGCGGCCCACCGGGCACCTCCCCTTTTTTAAGGGATATAGGTTACAAAATTCTGACAAGATCACAACAGACGAAAAGAAAGTGAGGATGCGAATGGCCGCACAATACGAACTGTTGAGCCAGCTGCTGAAAAGCGGCGGCCGGCTGGACATGGGGCAGGAGCTGTTCTACAAATTTTATCAGGCCTTTGTCCTGAAGGACCGCTGGCTCCAGTACATCGGGGGCGTAGGCACCACCCTGCTGGTCACTGCCATTGCTCTGGCCATGGGCGTCCTGCTGGGCAGCGTGGTGGCGCTGGTGCGTGTGGCCCACGACCAGCAGCGCCCCGGCCGCCGCAACCCGGTGCTGGGGGTCTTTAACGCCGTGTGCCAGGTGTACACCACCGTGATCCGGGGCACCCCCATGATGGTGCAGCTGCTGATCATGAGCATGGTCATCTTCAACAACAGCCGCAACTTTACCATGGTAGGCGCTCTGGCGCTGGGCATCAACTCCGGCGCTTACGTCTCCGAGATCATCCGCGGCGGCCTGATGGCTGTGGACCCGGGCCAGATGGAGGCCGGCCGCAGCCTGGGCCTGAACTACATGACCACCATGGTGGTCATCATCATCCCCCAGGCCATCCGGGCGGTGCTGCCTGCCCTGGGCAACGAGTTCATCATGCTGCTGAAGGATACCTCCCTTATCACCGTCATCGGCGGCAAGGAGCTGCTGTATGCGGCCCAGGGCATCATGAACCGCACCTACGAGGCCATGTTCCCCCTGTTTGGCGTGGCACTGATCTATCTGGTGCTGGTGATGATCTTTACCTGGCTGCTTGCAAAATTTGAGAGGAGGCTGGCACAAAGTGACCGATAAGATCCTGGAAGTCCGGGGCCTGACCAAGACCTACGGCGGCGAAAAGCGCAAGGGCGCAAAGCAGGCTGCCCCCACTCTGGACGTGCTGCGGGGCATCGACATCGACATCTACCGCGGCGACGTGGTCTGCCTCATCGGCCCCTCGGGCTGCGGCAAATCCACCTTCCTGCGCTGCCTGAACCGGCTGGAGATCCCCACCGGCGGCAGCATCAAATTTGAGGGCGTGGAGGTGGACGACGACCACATCGATTCTGTCCGCCAGAAGATGGGCATGGTGTTCCAGCACTTCAACCTCTTCCCCCACCTGACCGTCAAGAAGAACCTTGAGCTGGCCCCCAGCCTGCTCAAGCTCAAGGACAAAGAGGCCATCTCCAAGCGCGCCGACGAGCTTCTGGCCCGCGTAGGTCTGGCCGACAAGGCCAACGTCTACCCCAAGAGCCTTTCGGGCGGCCAGCAGCAGCGCATCGCCATCGCACGCGCACTGGCAATGGACCCGGACGTCATCCTCTTCGATGAACCTACCAGCGCCCTCGACCCCGAGATGGTGGGCGAAGTGCTTGAGCTGATGAAAGAGCTGGCTCACACTGGCATCACCATGCTGGTGGTCACCCATGAGATGGGCTTTGCCCGCGAAGTCTCCAACCGCGTCATCTTCATCGACGAGGGCCGCATTCAGGAGGATGAGCCGCCGCAGGAGCTGTTCACCAACCCCAAGCACCCGCGCCTGAAGGCATTCCTCTCCAAGATGCTGTAAGATAGAAAGAAACAACACAAAACCCGGAACTCTTTTCAAGCCGTCCTGGCTCTGAAAGGGTTCCGGGTTTTGTTCATTGTTTTTTTCAGAGAGCTGTTTTGCAGCAGTCTTTCTTCTTATGCTCAGTTGTTGGCTTCCACCTTGCTCAGGAGGATGCGGTCATTGTCGAGAGCCTTGCCGGCGTTCTCGCGGAACTTCTCGAGCAGGTCGTCCACTGTCATCTTACTGCGGGCCTCGCCCTTGACGTCAAAGACGATGCGGCCCGCGTCCATCATGAGGGTGCGGTTGCCCAGCTCCAATGCCTGATGCATATTGTGGGTGACCATCAGGCAGGTGATCTTCTTTTCGGCCACGATGCTCTTGGTGAGGTCCAGCACCTTTTCGGCGGTGGCAGGGTCGAGAGCGGCGGTGTGCTCGTCCAGAAGCAGGAGCTTCGGGGTGACGAGGGTGGCCATCAGCAGGGTCAGCGCCTGACGCTGACCGCCCGACAGCAGGCCCACCGGCTGCTTCATCCGGTCTTCGAGGCCCATATCCAGCAGGGCCAGCTTCTCACGGAAGATCTCCTTATCCCTGCGGGAGATGCGGGAGAAGATGGCGTTGGGGGCGGTCCCGGCGCGAAGGTAGGCCAGCGCCAGATTCTCCTCGATGGTCATGTTGGGGGCCGTACCCTTGAGCGGGTCCTGGAACAGGTGGCCGATGACCCGGCTGCGCTGATATTCCGGCGCGAAGGTGATGTCCTCGCCGCCCAGCGTGATGCTGCCCTCGTCGGCGATGAAGCCGCCGGTGATGGCGTTGAAGAGGGTGGATTTGCCCGCGCCGTTGGAGCCGACGATGGTGGCGAAGTCTCCCGCTTCCATGGTCAGGCTGACGCCGTTCAGGGCCACTTTCTCGTTGACAGTGCCGGGGTTGAAGGTCTTGTGCAGGTCACGAAGTTCGAGCATTTCCATTTTACACACGCTCCTTCCGTGCCTGACGGGCCGCACTGCGGCGCTTCTCAAAGGCGATCTTCTCCCGGATGGCGGGCATCGAGATGGCCACCGCCACGATGATGGCGCTGACCAGCTTCATGGCAGCAGCCGGGACGTTGAAGCGGAGGGCCACCGCCACGATAAAACGGTAAAGGCAGCTGCCGAACACGACGCCCAGCACACGGCGCACCATCGTCCGCTTGCCCACCAGCGTTTCGCCGATGATGAGGGAAGCCAGCGCGATGGTCACCATGCCGGTGCCTACGTTGATGTCGCAGCTCTTCTGGTACTGAGCCAGCAGGCCGCCGGAAAGGGCGGTCAACGCGCCCGAGATGCAGAGGCCCACCGTGATGGTGAAGGCGGGGTTGATGCTGGAAGCACGCACCATGGCAGCGTTATCGCCGGTGGCACGAATCGAGAGGCCGAGGCGGGTTCCGAGGAAGCCCACCATGGCGGCACCGGCCAGCGCGATGACTCCCGCCGCCAGCACCAGCTTATACCCGCCGCCCGTGAAGCTCAGGGCGCTCTTGGCGATGGAGAAGACGGTATCGGTCTTGACCAGCGACATGGTGGACGAGAAGCCCATCACGGCCAGGTTGATGGTGTAGAGGCCGGTGTTGACGATGATGCCGGCCATGATGCTCTCGACGCCGAGGCTGGTCTGCAAAAAGGCTGTTACAAAACCGGAGCACACACCGGCCGCCATCGCCGCCAGCAGGGCGAGGAAGGGGTGGCCGGTCAGCGCCACCTGACAGGCGACAGCGCAGCCAAGGGTGAAGCAGCCGTCGGTGGACAGGTCCGCGATATTCAGGATGGAATAGCTCAGAAACAGAGCCAGCGCAACGAGGGCGTAGATGCAGCCCAGCTCGAGCGCGGTCTGGATGACGTTGAGCGAAAAGATACTCGCCAGCATGGTGTGCTCCTTAAATAAATATTAGTTGAAGTTTTCCGCCGTGGCCACTTCCACGACCTCGGTGCAGTAGGGTGCAAAGGCCTTCTTCACGGCGTCAAGGTCGAGGCCCAGAGCCTCGCAGGTCTCGGTGTTGATGGTGGCAATGCCGTTGTCGAAGGTCTGGAAAGGCAGGTCTGCAGGGGTCTTACCGTCGCAGAGCAGTTCCACCACCATATCGGCGGTAGCCTCGCCCAGCTGGACGTAATCGACGCCGTAGCCCACGAAGGCACCGTTCAGGGCGAAGCTGTCAGCGCCGGTGTAGTGCTGGACGCCTGCCTCGGTGAAGGTCTCGTAGATGGAAAGCTCGGCGGTCATGATGGTGTTGTCAGTGGGGGTGAAGACAGCCTTGACACCGGCGGCGATAAGGGCCTCAGCGGCCATCTGAACTTCGGCGGTGGTGGTGCCGTTCTTCTCGATGTACTTGATGCCCTTGCTGTCGCAGAAAGCCTTGGCGTCTGCAATGGCCTGTGTAGAAGCATCCTGGCTCAGATCATACAGCAGGCCGATGGTGTCGATGTCAGGGTTGACGGCCAGGATGAGGTTCATGATGGCGTCGGTGTTCAGGGCGTCGGAAGTGCCGGTGATGTTCGGCTCGGTGTCAAAGCCTGCGGCAGCGGGGTCGGTGACGGCGGAGTAGACGACGGGGATGTCGGTGTCCTCCACAGCGGCCAGCATGGTAGCGGCGGTGGGGGTAGCCACAGCCACGATGACGTCTACGCCGTCGGCCACGAGGTCGGCGCCGATCTGGTTCAGGTTGGTCTGGTCGGCCTGCGCATTGGCGTAGTAGTCGGCATAGTCGAAGGTGACGCCCTTCTCCTTGCCCACCTCGTCCAGACGCTCTTCCACCGACGCAACGATCTGGTTCAGAGAAGCGTGGTCAACGTAGTTGACAATGCCCACCTTGAAGGTCTGGCCTGCCTCGCTGGCGGCGGCAGAAGATGCGGCTGCACTGGAAGCGGTGCTGGATGCAGTGCTCGAAGCGGACGAACCGCAGCCGGTCAGACCCAGCGCGGAAACAGTGGCGGCGGCCATAGCGGCTTTCAGAAAGCTGCGGCGGGAGATCATCTTCATGGTTTTCATAGCGGTTGCTCCTTCCCTGGAGCGGGCGGCATGTAAAATAAAAACCCGCTCCACTTGCGGGACGGGCTTTTGTTCTCATATAACAAAACGACCCTGTCCCTGTGTGTTCATCCACAAGGACAGAGTCGAAAAATTCGAATCTGCGGTGCCACCTTGCTTGCCTTGCCCGCTTTCCTCTTGAAAGCCGCAAAGCCCCTCACGGAGAGCCAACACTCCCCTGCCCTGTAACGGAGGCTTCCGTCCCAAGCTACTGGAGGCTCTGCCTCGTTTGCCCGGCCCTCGGCGGCCCACGAATCTCTGCCCCGCTCTCGCCCGTTTTCACTGTCCGGGCTCACTGAAGATGCGCTTTGCAGGTTCTCTTCCGCCTCATCGGTTTGATTGCATTATACACTTTATCTGTGTAAAGTCAAGAGGGAATTTCAAAATTTTCCGTCAGATTTTTTCACGTTTCATCACTCGAGGTTGAGTTTGTTTCGCATCAGCCAGACCGTCAGTCCGAACCAGAAGACGCCGAATGCCGCCGCGATGCCCAGCGTGACCATCGCGCTCCCCATGTAGCCAAGAGCCGAGACAGCAGTCTCGATGCTGCCCACATCGCCTACGGCGCTATAGATGATCGTCTCGTAGACGCCGGTGCCGATCTGGAGCAGCTTTTCGAGCCAGCCCTGCACATACTGCATGACAAAGAAGCTCAGGATGCCCGCCAGCGCGGGGTGGTTCTTGAACTGATGTCCCACCATGCAGGCAGCATAGATGCAGGCGATGACGCTGACCATCCGCACGAAGCCGACGACGCCGCTGAAAGCCAGCGCTCCCCAGAACTCCATGTTATAGCGGGCAAATGCCTCCCGGATGCCCGACCACATCAGCGGCAGCTGCTCAAGCAGGTCCATATCCGCCATCATCAGGACAGCCAGAATGCCGAAGGAAAGGCAGGCTGCGAGGATGCTGCACAGGCTCCACACGGTGCTGGAGATGAGCTTCGAGGTCACAAGCTGTGTTTCCGTCACCGGCAGGGTGTGCATCAGATAGCCCTCCCGGCCCAGCAGGTTGCGGTAGAACCGCTGCACGATGGTCATGATGGTGACGACCACGGTGCCGATGATGACGCCGGTGTAGACAAGGCTCAGCAGGCCCACGAGAGTCGAATAGGCTTCACTATTGGTGCTGTTCCATCTCCAGACGGACCCGCCAAAGAGCACCGACGCCGCCAGCAGGGCCAGATACATTCCGCCGTAGGTGCGGGCGGTGGCCTTGAACTCATATTTCAGTAACTTTTTCAGCATTTGAATACCTCCCGGAAATATGCATCCACACTCATGCCCTCGGTCTCGCGGAGCTCATCCACCGAGCGGTGGGCGAAAATCCTGCCGTTCTTCAGGAACACAGCCTCATCCAGCACCGGCTCCACGTCCTCGATGAGGTGGGTGGAGATGATGACCGAGGCGTCCCGGCTGTAGTTGGTGAGGATGGTGTTCAGGATGTAGTCCCGCGCCGCCGGGTCCACGCCGCCGATGGGTTCATCCAGCAGGTAGAGCCGGGCGTTCCGGCTCATGGCAAGGATGAGCTGGACTTTCTCCTTGTTGCCCTTGGAAAGGCTCTTGAGGGGTGCTTTGGGCGAAAGCTCCAGCTTTTCCAGCATCTCATTCGCCTTGGCGGGGTCGAAGTCGGCGTAGAAATCCCGGAACATCTCCACCAGCTGCTCCACCCGCATCCAGTCGGGCAGCCATGCGGCGTCCGGCAGGTAGGAGACGATGGCCTTCGTGTCCGGGCCGGGGTCCATGCCCGCGATTCGGATGCTGCCCGCCGTGGGCTGCAAGAGGCCGTTCGCCAGTTTGATGAGGGTGGTCTTGCCGCTGCCGTTGGGGCCAAGCAGGCCCACGATGCGGCCAAAGCCGATGTGCAGCTCGATGTCATCGAGGGCGTTTGTCCCCTTCTGGTAGGATTTCGTCAGGCCCTCACAAGTTAAAAGCTCATTCATTTGAATCACTCTCCTTTGTTTCCCAGCCCGTCATAAGCTTTGCGGCCTCTGCCGGGCCGTAGCCGATGCCGCGCATTTTTTCGAGATATTCGGCGGTCATGGCGCGGGCTGTCTCGTCCCGCAGCTGTTCCAAAAGGGCTGTATCTTCGGTGACGAAGCGGCCCGTGGTTCGCTCGGTGTAGACGAGCCCTTCCGCTTCCAGCTGGGCCAGCGCCCGCTGCATGGTGTTGGGATTGACGCCTGCCGCTGCGGCCATGTCGCGCACCGAGTCCAGATGTCCGCCGGGCGGGTAGACGCCCGCCAGGATTTTTGCCTTGAGCCGTTCCACGATCTGTGCGTAGATGGGGCGGCTCATATCGAATCGTTCGCCCATCGTCTCATCTCCTTGTGTCGCTGTACCAAGTGCCTAATACAATAATACTCAAATCATCTTTTTTGTCAAGAGGGAATTTTCAATTTCTTCAAAATATGCTATACTGTCTTTTGTATGCTAGAAGAAAATGCGCAGGAGCACAGAATCTATGAAAGCGACCATCATCATCCCCAACATCAACGGCAAAGGCTGGCTCAAGGACTCCATCGAATCGGTCTACGCCCAGACGGAGCAGGACTTCGAGCTTATCGTGGTGGATAACGGCTCCACCGACGAGAGCCTTGAGCAGGCCCGCAGCTATTGCAGCCGCCCGAACTTCCAGCTCATCGAGAACGGCTCCAACACCGGCTTTTCCCACGCCGTCAATCAGGGCATCGCCCGGGCGAAAAGCGAGTTCGTGGTGCTGTTCAACAACGACGCCTTTGCAGAGCCCCAGTGGCTGGCCGAGCTCATCCGCGTGGCCGAGAGCGACGAGAAAATTTTTGCCGTCCAGAGCCTTATGATCCGCCACTTCGACCGGGAGCTTGCCGACGACGCCGGCGATTACGTCACATGGATGGGCTTTGCCTGCAAGACCGGCGACGGCCGCCGGGCCAGCCGCTACACCAAACAGAAGCGCATCTTCTCGGCCTGCGGCGGCGCGGCCCTCTACCGCAAAAGCATCCTCGACGAGATCGGCGTCTTCGATGAAAACTTTTTTGCCTACTTCGAGGACGTAGACCTCAGCTGGCGCGCCAACAACGCGGGCTACAAAAACGTCCTCTGCCCCACGGCAAAGTGCTACCACATCTGCGGCGCCAGCACCGGCGCGGTGCGGTACAACGCCTTCAAGAGCCAGCAGAGCGGCCGCAACAGCATCCTTCTCCCCCTCAAGAACGAGCCTCTGCTGATGCTCATCCTCAACATCCTTCCGCTGGCGCTGGGCTATCTGCTCAAGTGCTACAAGTTCCACAAGCAGGGCTTCGGCGAGGCGTGGGACAAGGGAATGCACGAAGCCTTCGCCCTGCTCAAGAACGGCCAGCTGGGCAAGCGCTCCTTCCGTCTCCGTGATTTGCCGAATTATGTTCTGATGGAATTGTGGATGATATGGAACATGGTGCCGTATCTCTGGTATCGGCTGGTGGTCGTGCGGTTTGATTTGAAGTAATTCTGGATATGCAAAAACCGGGAAGCTCTGGGAGCTTCCCGGTTTTTGTTTGTGATTCGTTTTACGCCGCCGCGCTGGCCGCACTTTCGGCCTGCGGCTCTGCGTCCGAGGCGGCTTCGCTTTCGGCGGTGCTGTCAGCTTCCCCGCTGGCGGCTGCGGCCTCCGAGGACGCGGCGTCGGAGCCAGCGGGCGTTTCGCCGCCGGTGGCGAGGATGGCGTCCTGCACCTCGCTGTCTGCCATCATGGCAGGCTCGGAGGCAGTGGACGCCGCCGTTGACTCGGGCTTCGTCTCGCTCTCGGTCAGGCCGGTGAGATACCAGCTGCCGCTCTGGCGGCTGAACAGATAGTCCATGTACTTGACCGGCGTATCCGAGGTGGTGGTGAGGATGCTGTCCGTTGCGTTCTGGTTGGGGATGTAGCCCACGGTGACGTGGAGGAGGCCGTCCTTCTTAAACAGCTTGGTGACGGTGGCGCGGTAACTGCCCACGCTGCCGGTGACGGGGATCTTATAGCACTGGGTGGTGTCGTCGAACTCGATGGTCATATCCTCCATCTCGAAGGTCTTGTGGGTCATGCGGAAGCTGGGGCCGACAAGCTTTGCGAGGTAGGCGTCCACGTCCACCGAGGGGATGAGCAGCTGCTCGGTATCGGGGTCGGTGTTGTAGCCGTCGAAGCCGCCCTGGGTCTCCTGGATGCTGTACACACAGCCCCAGACAGCGGCCTCGCGGAGGGTCAGGTCGTCGATGTTCTCGATGCCCTCAAACGGCACGGGGTCGAACAGCACCAGACCTTCCAGCTTGTCCTCGTATTCCTGCTTCTGGGCCGTATCGTCAAACAGCTTTGCCACGGCGTCCACGCCTGCGTGCAGCACGGTCAGCACGCCGATGAGCACCAGCACCGCGATGACCAGCCCGAGGGCCTGCCGACCGCGGCGGCGGTGGAGCCGGGCGTGTTCTTCCGGGGTCATTTCTATCTTCATATCGTTATCGTCTCCTGCGTTGTTTCACTTTTCAGATAAAAACAGTATACCACAATCATGGGCAGGGTGCAAAACCCTGCCCGTGTTATTTTGGTGAAACTGGCCCAAAAGCTGTTTTCATAGCCAGAGTATGCCGGGTGGGTGAGGCTTTTCGCCGGCAGACAAGGCGATTTTCCGCAGCAATCCTGGGCGGATTGCAAGGGAAAGCAACGCAGTATGCCAGCGAAAAGACCGCCTAGACGGTGTGCAATGGTTATGAAAACAGCTTCTTATTCCCAGTTCTTCCAGATGTCGGGCTGGTAGCCGACGGTGGCCTGACGGCCATTGCGGACGATGGGGGTGCGGAACAGCTGCTGGTTCTCGAAGAGCTTGTCTTCCTTCTGCCAGTCCACCAGCGCGTCCAGCAGAGCGAGGGTCTGCTTGTCCTTGGCGTTGGGATTTACCAGCGCCTGCCAGCCGCCCAGAGCGCGGGACACGTTCTCGAATTCGCCCCGGCTCATCTCTTTTTCTTTCAAATCGATCATCTGGAACTTGATGCCGCGCTCCTTGAAATAGCGCTGAGCCTTTTTGGTATCGAAGCACTTGGTGGTGCCGAATATCTGGATGTTCATGGTCTTGCCCTCCTGTTCATTCTGCTCTATTGTAACATATCTGCGCCCGAAAGCCTATAGCATATTTTCTGCTCCGCCGGGCCACACTGCTCTCAGCGCCTTTTTCTCATTTTGAATGGAGGTAGTACCAACATGAAAGCATTCGTAGACCCTGAACTCTGCATCGGCTGCACCCAGTGTGCCGGGCTCTGCCCCGAGGTATACCAGATGGAGGGGACTCTGGCCGTCGCCATCCCCGGCGACATTCCGCCCGACCAGGTGCCGCTGGCCGTGGACGCCGCCAATGCCTGCCCGGTGAGCGCGATAAGGGTGGAGTAACCCTCTCAGTCACGCCTGCGGCGTGACAGCTCCCCCAGAGGGGGAGCCCTTGGCAGGCCGGGCCACTTTCGCCTGACTGCTGAAGTATCATATTCCGCAAAAGATAGTGCCCTGCTATAGAGGACAGCTGCTTCAGAACAGACATTCATTGTCAAGCAGCTGTTGACCTTGGTAGCAGGGCACTCCTGTTTTAGGAACATACAGACTTTGCTCGTCCAGACAAAGCCTGACCGACACGCCAGTGGCTCTCCCTTTGGGAGCAACAGCGACGACCGCCGCCAGCGGCGGAAACAGGGAGGAGCTGTTGGGACAGCGGCCAGCAGGATGCAAGCGGCAGCGAAGCAGACGCTGGGTGCCGCAACCCGGCCTTGGCGCGCAAGCGCCTGAGAGGGCAAGGCTGCTGACGGAGACACCCAAACACAGCGATAATACCGCTCTGTCAAAGGCCCTGCTCATCGCTGTGCAGTAGCTGTTTGGCAACGGGCTTGCCCTCTCCGTCACCTTCGGTGACACCTCTCCCAAAGGGAGAGGCTTTTTTTGTGCAAACCCTCCCCCATCCGCTCTATTTTGTGGTATACTATAGAATGTGAAATTATGGAATGGAGGACCACAAGCTATGCGTTTACTGGTCATTGACGGCAACAGCATCGCCAACCGTGCCTTTTACGGCATCAAGCTGCTGACCACCAAAGACGGCCGCTATACCAACGCCATTTTCGGCTTTCTGAATATCCTGCTCTCCCTGCTCAAAGAATCTGAGCCCGACGAGGTGGCTGTGGCTTTCGACCTCAAAGCCCCCACCTTCCGCCACAAGATGTACGACGGCTACAAGGCCACCCGCCATAAGATGCCCGACGAACTGGCTGCCCAGATGCCCGTCATCCGGCAGCTTCTGGCCCTGCTGGGCTATCGTGAAGTGACCGCCGAGGGCTGGGAAGCCGACGACATCCTCGGCACGCTGGCCGCCGCCTGCGCCGCCCGCAGCGACGACTGCTTCCTTGCCACCGGAGACCGGGACAGCTTACAGCTGGTCAGCGACACCACCACCGTTCTTCTGGCTACCACGGCGTTGGGCCGCAGCAAGACCGTCACCATGGATGTGGACGCCGTGAAGGAGAAATACGGCGTCACGCCCCGCCAGCTCATCGACGTGAAGAGCCTGATGGGCGACACCTCCGACAACATCCCGGGCGTGAAGGGCATCGGCGAGAAGAGTGCCTTTACCCTCATCCAGAAATACGGCAGTCTCGAGGGGGTCTACGCCCACCTCGACGACACCACTGACAAGACCATCAAGCCCAAGCAGCGGGAGCATCTGGCCGAAGACCGCGCCATGGCAGAGCTGAGCTACACGCTGGGTACCATCCGCACCGACGCCCCCATCGACACCGCCGAGGGCGCCTATGTCGTGGGCGAGGGCAACAAGGCTGAAGCCGTCCGGCTGATGCAGGAGCTGGAGCTCCACTCCCTCATCGCCCGCTTCGGCCTGAGCGACATCACCCCCGCCGCCGACCCGGAAAGAGCGTCGACAGAGCCTCTGCAGGAGGCTGAGGTGACTGTTCTGCCCGCCGAGCCGAAGGGGCATTACCTCGTGGCCGCGCGGCCTGCCGTCATGGGCAAGCAGGGCGTCCGCATCGTGGAGCTGCAGCCCGCCGCGTGGTATGCCGTGCAGGGCAAGACCGTCTTTCCGCTGGAATCCGAAGACCTGCTCCGCCTGCTGGACAACAAAGACGTCACCCTTGACGTCTTCGACAGCGCGCCGCTCTACGCCCGCGCCATGGCTGCGGGCGGCTGGGGCAGCAGCATCGTCTGGGACGGCAAGCTGGCGGCCTATCTGCTGGACGCCTCGGCTTCCAAGTACAACCTCTCGGAGCTCATCATCAGCTACCGCGCCGACGCCGCTTTCACCTGTGAGAAGTGGCCGGACGCCGGTGCGCTGGCCGACCTGTTCGCCAAGATGAAGGCAGAGATCACCGCGCTGGAGGAAGACTCCCTCTACAACAACATCGAGTTCCCGCTGGCGCAGGTGCTGGCCGACATGACCCGCATCGGCATCCTCGTGGACAAAGAGGGCATCGAGAAGTTCGGCGTGAAGATGCGCTCGGAGCTGGAAGACGTCCTCACCCGCATCCACATGGAGACGGGCAGCGCCAGCTTCAACCCCAACAGCCCCAAGCAGCTGGGCGAGATGCTCTTCGACACCATGGGCCTGCCCCACGGCAAAAAGACCCAGCGCGGCTGGTCTACCGACGCCGAGACGCTGGAAGCCCTGCGGGACTACCCGCTGGTAGAGGATATTCTGCAGTACCGCGCCTACCAGAAGCTGAACTCCACCTACGTCGAAGGCCTGCTGAAGGTCATCGCGGAGGATGGCCGCATCCATACCCGCTTCAACCAGACCGAAGCCCGCACCGGACGGCTTTCCTCCGACAACCCCAACCTGCAGAACATCCCCATCCGCACCGAGCTGGGCAGCCAGCTCCGCGCTTACTTTGTGGCGCGGCCCGGCTGCGTGCTGGTGGACGCCGACTACAGCCAGATCGAGCTGCGCATCCTCGCCCACGTCACCGGCGACGAGCATATGCAGCAGGCCTTCCTCACCGGCGAGGACATCCACCGCAGCACTGCCGCCAAGATCTACGGTCTGCCCCTCGAGCAGGTCACGCCCCGCCTGCGCTCTTCGGCAAAAGCCATCAACTTCGGCATCATGTACGGCAAGGGCGCTTACAGCCTCTCGAAGGACATCGGCGTGAGCGTCAAAGAAGCAGACGCCTTCCTGAAAAACTATCTGGCTACCTTCCCGAAAGTCAGCGGCTACATGGACAAGACCATCTCCGACGCCCGGAACTGCGGCTATGTGTCCACCCTCTTCGGGCGCCGCCGCTCCCTGCCGGAGCTGGCCAGCAACAATCACAACATCCGGGCCAGCGGCGAGCGGATGGCCCGCAACACGCCGATCCAGGGCACCGCTGCCGACGTCATCAAGCTGGCGATGGTGCGGGTCTGGCGGCGTCTGCGGGACGAGAAGATGGAGAGCCGCCTCATCCTGACCGTCCACGACGAACTCATCGTCGAGGCCCCGGAGGCAGAAGCCGCGAAAGCCGCCGCCATCCTGCAGGAAGAGATGGAAGGCTGTGTCAATTATGCTGTCCCCCTGAGCACCGAAGTGCATCAGGGCAAAAACTGGCTGGAGGCCCACTAAAACCATGATCATCTTAGGAATCGAATCTACCTGCGACGAGACCGCCGCATCTCTGGTGGAAGATGGCCGGCACCTGCTGAGCAACGTCATCTCCACCAGCGTCAAGGAGCAGGCGCTTTACGGCGGCGTCGTGCCGGAGATCGCCAGCCGCCGCCACTGCGAGTTCATCAGCGCCACCGTCAAAAAGGCTCTGCTGGACGCAGGCAAGACCATCGACGACGTGGACGCCGTGGCTGTCACCTTCGCGCCCGGCCTCATCGGCGCAGTGCTGGTGGGCGTCAACTTTGCCAAGGGCCTCGCCTACTCGGCGGGCAAGCCGCTGGTGCCGGTCCACCATCTGCGGGGCCACATTGCGGCCCTCTACCTGACCCACCCGGAGCTGAAGCCGCCCTTCCTCTGCCTTGTGGCGTCCGGCGGACACAGCCACATCGTGGAGGTGCAGGACTACACCCATTACCACATCCTCGGCCACACGGTGGACGACGCCGCCGGCGAAGCCTTCGACAAGGTGGCCCGGACGCTGGGCCTGCCCTATCCCGGCGGTCCCAGCGTCGCCAACGCCGCCAAGACCGGCGACCCGAAGGCCTACCGTCTGCCGGTGCCTCATGTGGATGGCAAGTACAACGTCAGCTTCTCCGGCCTCAAGACCGCCGTGCTGAACGAGGTGAATCAGGCCCAGATGAAGGGTACCGACATCAACGTCCCCGACCTCGCGGCCAGCTTTCAGGAGCGCATCGCGGGCATCCTCGCAGAAAAGCTCCTTCTCGCCGCCGCCGACACCGGCGCAAAACAGGTCTGTCTGGCGGGCGGCGTCGCGGCCAATGGCCGTCTGCGCCAGCTGGTCAACGACGGCGCCCAGAAGCTGGGGGCCAGGGTCTACCTGCCCGAGCTGAAATTCTGCGGCGACAACGGCGCGATGATCGCGGCCCAGGGCTACTATCAGTACATCGCGGGCCATACCGCCGGGCTGGAGCTGAACGGTCTGCCGACTCTGCCCATTGATTACGAATAACTGACATAGAAAACGGAATGGCCGCGCACAGCTGTGCGCGGCCATTCCGTTTATTTCATATCACGTCCGAAGTAAAGCTCCACTTCACTGAGCTTCTTTTTCCGCAGCAGGAATGCTGTCGGGATGAGGTAGACCGCGATAGACGTCAGCATGGTGATGTCATAGGTGCTGATGCTGTCGGCCACCGTCTGGGTGCCGTACAGGCCGCCGATGAGCATGGACGTGATGTCCATCGCGGCGTGGATGAACACCGTCACCCAGATGTTTCCGGTGCGGAAATAGACCGCCGCCAGCAGCGTACCCAGCGAGGCCGCAAAGACGCACTGCATCAGAACGCCCAGCGGCGCACTGCCGGTGAGGTTGGTCAGGTGGGCCGCACCGAAGTAAAGACCCGACAGCAGGCAGGCTTTCCAGACGCCGGCCCGGCTGGTGCCGAAGTGTTCCAGAAGCGTCTGGGCGATGACGCCCCGGAACAGAAACTCTTCTGCCACACCGACGCTGGTCATGCCGATAAGGAACCACACGACATGCCACGCGGGCAGCATATCGCCCTCCGGCCTGCCAAACAGCAGGGTGTTGTAGGCGTTGTAGCTGATGAGCGCGATGGGGTACAGGCCCACCAGCAGACCGTTGAAAAAGCCGCTGCCCCGGCGGCGGAGCAGGCCGCTCTTCCCGGTGCGCGCCAGAAAGAGCCACGCCACCAGCACGCCTACTGCCTCCTGCATGAAGGTCAGCATATAATCATCGACGGCATCAATATCCCGCACGACGAACAAGATGAGCAGAAGCGACAGCAGCGATGCCACGAACAGCATCCCCAGAAACAGCACCTCGGCCACAAGGCAGTAGAGCATCGGGTGGGCGCTGCGCAGACGTTTGAGCATAGAAAGACCTCCTGTGTCGTAGTGGTACTATTTTAGCATATTTCAGAAGAAAGAGATAGGGATTTGTGTGAATAGTTCAAATCCCGCGCCCGACTAAATAAAAAAGCAAGTACACGAATGTGAAGCGGCAGTCACCAACTGCAACGACGACGACCGCCGCCCGCGGCGGAAACAGGGAGGAGTTGTTGGGGCCGCGGCCAGCAGGATGTGAGGCCCGCCCAAGGGCCGAAACAGACGCTGGGAGCCGCAACCCGGGTTCCTTTCAAATCCCGCTACGGAGATAGAAAAAGACCGGCACACGAATGTGTACCGGCACATCCCGCGCCCGAATCGAAACGGCAGTCACCAACTGTTGACATTCCTGAAGATTGGAACCCGCGCACTAAAGAAAGCCCCACTGGGGCTTTCTTTGCGGCACTTTGTGCCGCCGTGCTGTTCAAATCCCGCGCCCGACTAAATAAAAAAGCAAGTACACGAATGTGTACTTGCTTTTTTAAGTCGGAGCAGCGGGATTTGAACCCACGGCCTCCTCGTCCCGAACGAGGCGCGCTACCAACTGCGCTATGCCCCGAAAATACCGCAACCCAATGGGCTGCGGTCTGGTTGGGGATGAGAGAATCGAACTCCCACAAGTAGAGTCAGAGTCTACCGCACTACCACTATGCAAATCCCCACTATTCGGTTTCGTCCTCAGCACCGAAGCGCCGCTGACGAAGAATATTATACAGCCTCCGCCTCCATTTGTCAACCACTTTTTTTGATTTTTCCGTCCATGTTTTTTCTGTCTTCCCTGCCTCTGCGTTTTCACGCCTTTTTTCGTTCCCGGCTCTTGACACCCGCCCCCTTTGGGAATACTCTTATAGTATCATTAATCGCAAGGCAAGAATCAGTGCAATATCAAAACAGCATATTTGCGATATGCAATTCAACGCTGTTGCTGGTGCATTAAAAAGTTGAATTGCTACACCTGCCCCCTCTGAGGGAGAACGGAAGAAACGAGGGTTGTTCGATATGAAAAAACGTGTTGGTATCCTGACCTCCGGCGGCGACTGTCCCGGCCTGAACGCCACCATCCGCGGCGTGGCCAAAGCCCTGTATGCACGGTTCGGCGAGAACGTCGAGATCGTGGGCATCCTGAATGGCTACCACGGCCTCATCACCGGCGAATACAAGGAGATGTGCGAGGACGATTTCCGCGGCATCCTGACGCTGGGCGGCACCATCCTCGGCACCAAGCGCACCCCCTTCAAGCTGATGCGCGTGGTGGAAGAGGACAAGATCGACAAGGTCGCGGCCATGAAAAAGACCTACAAGGACGCCAAACTCGACTGTCTGCTCTGCCTCGGCGGCAACGGCACCCACAAGACGGCCAACCTCCTCTCCCAGGAGGGTCTGAACATCATCGGCCTGCCCAAGACCATCGACAACGACATCTACGGCACCGACGTCACCTTCGGCTTCCACACCGCCGTGGACATCGCCACTGAGGTCATCGACCGCATCCACACCACCGCCGGCAGCCACAGCCGCGTCATGTGCATCGAGATCATGGGCAACAAGGCCGGCTGGCTGACCCTCTACTCCGGCATCGCCGGCGGAGCAGACATCATCCTGCTGCCCGAGCAGCCCTACGACATCGACCGCGTCTGCGCCGCCGTGGAGCGCCGCGCCCGCAAAGGCTCCAACTTCTCCATCATCGCCGTGGCCGAGGGTGCCATCAACACCGAAGAGGCCAAGATGAAGCGGAAAGAGTGGATGGCAAAGCGCGCCGAAGCCGGTTACGGCGTCACCGCCACCAACCGCATCGCCGCCGCCGTTCAGAAAAAGACCGGCATGGAGACCCGCGTCTGCATCCCGGGCCACATGCAGCGCGGCGGCAGCCCCAGCGCTTACGACCGTGTGCTGGCCACCGAGTTCGGCAGCTACGCCGCCAAGCTGGTGGAAGTGGAGCGCTACGGCGTCACCGTCGCCATGGTCAACAACCGCGTCGTCGCCAACCGCCTCGAGGACATCGCCGGTAAGACCCGCAACATCCCCGAGGGCTGTGAGCTGCTCACCGTCGCCCGCCGGATGGGCGTGAGCCTCGGCTGAGACTGCGAAAATAAAAACACCTCGCTGTGTCATGCAGCGAGGTGTTTTTGTTTTTATGCTTCAGAACGAGCCGCCCGACGAGCCTCCGAAGCCGTCGGAATCGACGGACGAACCGCCGGAGGAGTTGGACTCCTTCTGAGGCGGGTCATAGGTGCGCTCCCGGGTGGTGTGGGTGTAGCGGTCACGCTTGACCCGCAGGGTGAAGCCGGGCATATACTCGTCGGCCTCCGTCTTCTTCCGGGCCGTCTTCATCCGGTGGTAGAGGATGAGGCAGATGAATGCCGAAATGCCGAGAGGGAAGATCATGGCAATGAGCAGGTCTTCCAGGCCGATGTCGTTATCCACATCGATGGGCTCGCCATGGTCGGCATAGTAGTCCAGTGCATCGTCGCACATATCGATATAGGTATAGGCGGCATCCGCCCATTCCTCATCGGAGAGTTCCGGGACGATCTCGTCCTCCTGCTGCTCGATGCGGTAGTCGGTGAAAGCCGTGACGCCCTCGCCGTAGGTGATGGTGACGTACTTGCGGGAGCCGACTGCCAGCAGGAAGAGGATGCCGCTCTGTTCGTCGCCATAGCCGAGGCCGTTGGAGATATAATAATTTTTCGCGTAGTCGCGCTGGTCGGCATCGCCGATGTCGTCCACCACGAGGAAGTAGACATCCACGTCGTGGCCGTCGGAGGCGCTTTCGGCCTGCTCCTCGAGGTCGGCCAGCGTGTCGGCGTCAAAGACGCCGCACTCGTCCCGCACCAGCGGGGCGGCTGCCCCGGCCGGCAGGGTCAGGGCCATGCAGAGCAGGGCCGCAGCCAGAAGAGCAAACAGTTTTTTGCAGTATTTCATATTCCCGTCTCCCCCTCTCACAGCAGCATGATGAGCGCCGTCAGTATCATCAGCGGGATGCTGATGCCGGCAAACCATGCAGCTACTCTGCCCTTATCCACGGGCAGGTCGCCGATGAGCTTGCCGGTCTGGCCGTTCATCGCAAAGAGGAAGTCCTGCTCCTTCCAGCGGGTGTGGAGCATCCAGACCGGCAGCAGGGCGTAGTGGGGTTCCAGCGTCCGCGGGTCGAGCTGCTCCGAGAGGGTCTGGACGCCGGTGTAGCCGCCCAGCGTATCGTGGAGGGCCGCAGCGGTGCTGTTCTTCATCCGGGTCAGGACGCGGGCAGCACACTTCTTGTCATCCTCGTCGTACCGGTCTGCCAGAAAGCCGGGCAGGTAGGCCGTGGAGAAGGGCTTGAGGTCGCTGTAGTCGAAGGGCTCGATGGCGTCCATATGGGTGTCCGGCATCTTGCTGGAGCCGTCCACCGGCACCCGGACAAAGTCGGCGTCGCCCACGCGGGCCACGTCGAAGTGCCTGGTGGTGGTGACAATGTAGTCGCCCTCACGGTGGCTCTCGCTGATCTCGGCCTTGTAAGCGCCCCGGGCCTCCATCCGGCCATCGTAGAGCCAGAACGGCACATACACGCCCTGGATCTCCTCGATGTGGTTGGACTCTTTGAAGGCTTTGGGGAGGAAGGCTTTGCCCTTATAATACTTCTTCAGGTTCTCGATGGCGGTCTTTTTGTCCATCCGGAAGGGGATGATGTACTCCGGCTTGAGCTTGCCGGAAAGCTGTCCGCCCAGCACGGTGGGGTTGCCGCAGTAGGGACAGGTGGTGGCGGCTGTTTCGGGGCCGCAGACCAGCTCTGCACCGCAGGAAGTGCAGGTGCGGCTGCTGAGATCTCCCGTCTCCATCTCCCCCCAGACGGGGCCGCTGGACGCTGCCTTTTCGGCGGCTTCGGCGGCCTTATCGGCCCGAGCCTGCTTCTCGCCGTAAAGAGCCTCGACCTGTGCTACATCATAAGTAGAGCCGCAGTAATCACAGCAGAGCTTTCCGCTGGCGCTGTCGAACCGCAGCGGGCCGGTACAGGCCGGGCATTGGTAATTCGTGGTATTTTCTGCCATATCTCAGCTCCCCTTTCAGGCTCCGAAAGGCTTGCCGCATTCGGGGCAGAACTTGGGCGGGTTGGCCGGGTCGTCAGGGGTCCAGCCGCAGTTCAGGCACTTGGCCGCCGGGCGGGGCTTACCGCACTCCGAGCAGAATTTGCCGGTATTGTGTGCGCCGCAGCTGCACACCCAGCCTGCTTCGGGGCGGGGCTTGCCGCAGGCGGTGCAGAACTTGCCGGTGTTGCCGGTCTGGCCGCAGGAGCAGCTCCAGCTGCCAGCCGCCGGAGCGGCTGCGGGGGCAGGAGCAGCGGCAGGCTGCTGCTGTGTACCCATCTGGTAGAGGGCCTGGGCGTTGATGCCGCCGGCAGCAGCGGCCTGGTTCATGCCCATAAAGGCCATGGCCGGGCCGGCGGAGGTATTGGAAGCCGCCGCCTGCATAGCCGAAGCCTGTGCGCCCACCATGTGGGCGGCGGCGCGGGTCGGGTCCATAAAGGCGGCGCTGCGCTGCAGCTCCTTGATCATCTGCTCGTCTTCTTCGCTGGCTTTGACGCCGGACACGCCGAGGGAGACGATCTCGATGCCGCGCAGCTTGCTCCACTTGCCGGACAGCTCCTGGTTCAGGGCCTCGGCCAGCTCAGTGGTATGGCCGGGCAGAGCCGAGTAGCGGATGCCCATCTCGCTGATGCGGGCGAAGGCGGGCTGCAATGCGGTCATCATCTCGGTGCGCATCTGGCCTTCCAGCGCGTCACGGGTGTACTCGTTTTCCACATTTCCGCAGACGTTGGTGTAAAACAGGATGGGGTTGACGATGCGGTAGCTGTATTCGCCGAAGCAGCGGATGCTGACGTCGATGTCGATGCCGGCACGCTGGTCCACGACGCGGAACGGCACGGGGCTGGGGGTGCCGTACTTGTTGCCCATCAGCTCCTTGGTGTTGATGTAATAGATGCGCTGGTCGGTGGCAGCCTGACCGCCGAAGCTGAACCGCTTGCCGATCTCAGCAAAGACTTCGTCGATGTTCTTGGCCAGACCCTCGCTCAGCAGAGAGGGCTGGGTGCCGGTGTTATAGGTGTACTCGCCGGCCTCGGCACAGAGGTCCACCACCTTGCCCTGCTCCACGATGAGGGCGCACTGGCCCTCGGCCACCGCCACGATGGAGCCGTCGGTGATGATGTTCTCGGCGCCGTGGCGGTTGGAAGAGCGCCCGGAGACTTTCTTCTGTCCCTTGACAGCCAGCACCTCCGCCGGGAGAGCACTGCAGTAAAAGTATTCTTTCCACTGGTCGCCCATCACGCCGGATGCTGCGCCCAATGCCGCTTTGACAAGACCCATAAGCCATATCTCCTTTATCTGCCCGTTTTTGCAAATGCAGGCTTTTTTTCAGTATACCACAAAACGCGCCGCGAAAAAAGAAAACCCTTGCATTTTATCCCCGATGGGTGTAGAATACTCCCGACAAACAAATACAGGGGAGCTTGTGAATGCAGGCTGAGAGGAAGTTCTCGAACTTCGACCCTTTAGAAATTGTTTTCGGACAGTTTCTGCACCTGATGCGGATAATGCCGCCGTAGGAAGTCATAACACTGTTTATGGATTTTTACAGGAGACGCCGCAGAAGGCGTCTCCTGTTTTTTTGTTGCCAACTGAGGGGGAGCGCCCTGAGTCTGGGTCATGATTTGCGATGGGAAGCCGTGTTCCGGCGTGAGAGGAGGCCAGTGAGCCTCGACCGCTTCTTCCGTTTCCGGCATCTCTGCGCGGGTGCCGGGTCTGTTCGTGTGCGGGAGCGGCGGTCTGCCCCTGCACTTATTTTTTATTGAAAAGGAGCACTCACTATGAAACACTATTCTGCTAAAAAGCTGGCCCTCGCCGGTATGTTCTGCGCTGTCGCTGTCGTGGGCAGCGTCTTCTCCTTCCCGGTCTTCGGCAGCAAATGCGCCCCTGTGCAGCACATGGTCAACATCCTCTGCGCTGTCCTGCTGGGGCCTTACTACGGCGTGGGCGTGGCTTTCGTCGCCTCCCTGCTGCGCAACCTGCTGGGTCTGGGCAGTCTGATGGCTTTCCCCGGCAGCATGTTCGGCGCACTGCTCTGCGGCATCGTCTTCCACAAGACCAATAAGCTGCTGCCCACCCTCGTGGGCGAGGTGTTCGGCACCTCCATCCTCGGCGGTCTGTGCGCCTATCCCGTCGCCATCCTGCTGATGGGCAAGAGCGCCGGTGACATCGCGTTCTACGCCTACATCGTCCCCTTCCTCGTCTCCACCGCCGGCGGTGCCATCATTGCAGGCGCACTGCTGGCCGCACTTTCCCGCGCAGGCGCACTCCGCGCCATGCAGGCCAGCCTGAGCTGATTCGAAGGAGAAGTCATGTTTCAGAACCTCTTTGCCAACGTCCGGGCCAAAAGCCCGCTTGTCCATAACATCACCAACTACGTCACCGTCAACGACTGTGCCAACATCGTCCTCGCCTGCGGGGCGTCCCCCATCATGGCGGATGATGCCGCCGAGGTCGAGGACATCACCTCGCTGTGTGCCGGGCTGAACCTCAACATCGGCACGCTGAACAGCCGCACCATCCCCTCCATGCTGCTGGCGGGACACACCGCCAACCGGCTGGGCCGTCCTGTCGTGCTTGACCCCGTGGGCGCAGGCGCTTCCCATCTGCGCACCGAAACGGCACTGCGCCTCCTGCGGGAAGTGAAGTTCACAGTCATCCGGGGCAACATCTCCGAGATTCGGACGCTGGCGGCAGGCAGCGGCACCACAAAAGGCGTGGACGCCGACACCGCCGACAAGGTGACGGATGAGACGCTGGACAAGACCGTGGCATTCGCCAAAGCGTTTGCGGCCCGCACAGGGGCGGTCGTCGCCGTCACCGGTGCCATCGACATCGTGGCCGACGGAGAGCGGGCCTTCTGCATCCGCAACGGCCACCCCATGATGAGCGCCGTCACCGGCACCGGCTGTCAGCTCTCGGCCCTGACGGCGGCATTCTGTGCGGCCAACCCGGACAAGCCTCTGGAAGCCGCTGCTGCAGCGGTCTGCGCCATGGGACTTGCGGGCGAAGCAGCTCACAGCCGCCTTTCCAGGCTGGACGGCAACGCCACCTACCGCAATTACATCATCGACGCGATCTACAACATGACCCCCGAACAGCTCGAGGAAGGAGCACGCTATGAAATGCGATAAACACACCATGCTTCTCTACGCCGTCACCGACCGGGCGTGGACGGGCCGTGAGACCCTCCGCCAGCAGGTGGAAGACGCGCTGAAAGGCGGCGTCACCTGCGTCCAGCTGCGGGAAAAGGAGCTGGACGACGCGGCATTTTTGCAGGAAGCCATGGAGCTTTCCGCCCTCTGCCGCAGCTATGGCGTACCCTTCATCATCAACGATAACGTCGAGATCGCTATAAAATGCCATGCTGACGGCATCCATGTCGGACAGGAAGATATGGCCGCCGCAGACGTCCGCGCCAAGGTCGGCCCTGACATGATCATCGGTGTGTCGGCCCATTCCGTCGAGGAAGCACAGCTGGCCGTGGCCCACGGCGCGGACTATCTGGGCGTCGGTGCGGCATTTTCCACCCACACCAAAACCGATGTGGATGTCCTGCCGGAGGGCAGACTGAAAGAGATCTGCGACTCCGTGGATGTGCCGGTCGTGGCCATCGGCGGCATCCATAAAGACAATATCCTCAAACTCAAAGACTCCGGCGCGGACGGCGTGGCCCTCGTGAGCGCTATTTTCAGCGCCAAGGACATTGAGGCTGAGTGCAAAGAGCTGAAGGCACTGACAGAACAGATCATCTAAAGGAGCAAACCCATGAAAACTGCACTTACCATCGCGGGCAGCGATTCCAGCGGCGGCGCCGGCATTCAGGCCGACCTCAAAGCCATGACCATGAACGGCGTCTTCGCCATGAGCGCCATCACCGCCCTGACGGCCCAGAACACCACCGGTGTATCCGGCATCTTCGAGGTCAGCCCCGAATTTCTGGCCCAGCAGATAGACGCCGTCTTCACCGACATCCGCCCCTGCGCCGTCAAGATTGGCATGGTGTCCTCTGCCCCGCTCATTGAGACGATCGCCGAGCGTCTCCGCTTTTACAAGGCGGAGCACATCGTCGTGGACCCCGTGATGGTAGCCACCTCCGGCTCTGATTTGATTGCATCGGATGCCGTGCGCACCCTGCGCCGGGAGCTGTTCCCTCTGGCCGAGGTCATCACGCCCAACCGGCACGAGGCCGAAGTGCTGTCCGGCCTGCACATCTCGGGCCGTGCCGACATGAGCGCCGCCGCCCGGGCCATCGCCGCCGACTGCGGCTGTGCTGTCCTGCTCAAGGGCGGCCACAGTGACACCGACGCCGACGATCTGCTCACCTTCCCGGATGGCACAGAGATCTGGTTTCCGGGTAAGCGTATCGCCAACCCCAACACCCACGGCACCGGCTGCACTCTGTCCAGTGCCATTGCAGCCAACCTTGCCAAAGGGTTTGCTCTGGAAGAAGCGATCGCCCGGGCCAAGGCTTACCTGACCGACGCGCTGAACGCGCAGCTCGATCTGGGCCACGGCTCCGGCCCGCTGGACCACACTCTGGGCGGCGTCGGGGTCGAAAACTGGATGCACGGCGTCCCGGACGCTGTTCATAAATAAAGAGAGCGTATTTTCGGAGGATTTTCAAATGCAGACTTACACCACACAGATGGATGCCGCCCGCAAGGGCATCGTCACGCCCCAGATGGAAACGGTGGCCAAGAAGGAGTACCGCACCGTCGAAGAGATCCGTCAGCTGGTCGCTGAGGGCAAGGTCGCCATCCCGGCCAACAAGCACCACGAGTGCCTGAACCCCGAGGGCATCGGCTCCATGCTCCGCACCAAGATCAACGTCAACCTCGGCGTCTCCCGCGACTGCAAGGACTACAGCATCGAGATGCAGAAGGTCATGAGCGCCGTCAACATGGGCGCAGAGGCCATCATGGACCTCTCGAGCCACGGCAATACCCAGCCCTTCCGTCAGAAGCTGACCCACGAATGCCCCGTCATGATCGGCACTGTGCCGGTGTACGACTCGGTCATCCACTACCAGCGCGACCTCGCCACCCTGACGGCACAGGACTTCATCGATGTGGTGCGTCTGCACGCAGAGGACGGCGTGGACTTCGTCACCCTCCACTGCGGCATCACCCGTAAGACCATCGAGCAGATCCGCAAGCATAAGCGGAAGATGAACATCGTCAGCCGCGGCGGCTCGCTGGTGTTTGCATGGATGTGCATGACCGGCAACGAGAACCCCTTCTATGAGCACTTCGACGAGATTCTGGACATCTGCGAAGAGCACGACGTCACCATCTCTCTGGGCGATGCCTGCCGCCCCGGCTGCCTCGCCGACGCCACCGACGTCTGCCAGATCGAAGAGCTGGTGCGTCTGGGCGAGCTGACCAAGCGGGCCTGGGCGCACAACGTCCAGGTCATGGTGGAAGGCCCGGGCCATGTGCCTCTGAACCAGGTCGCCGCCAACATGGAGATCCAGAAGACCATCTGCATGGGCGCACCTTTCTACGTCCTCGGCCCCCTCGTCACCGACATCGCCCCCGGCTATGACCACATCACTGCTGCCATCGGCGGCGCTGTCGCGGCCATGAGCGGCGCAGCCTTCCTGTGCTATGTCACCCCTGCCGAGCATCTGGCTCTGCCCAATGTGGACGACGTCAAGCAGGGCATCGTGGCTTCCAAGATCGCCGCCCACGCCGCCGACATCGCAAAGGGCATCCCCCACGCCCGGGACATCGACGACAAGATGGGCGACGCCCGCCGCGTCCTCGACTGGGATGCGCAGTTCGCCTGCGCCCTCGACCCCGAGACGGCAAAGGCCATCCGTGACGCCCGCCTGCCCGAGGACGACCACAGCGACACCTGCTCCATGTGCGGCAAGTTCTGCGCCGTCCGCAGCATGAACAAGGCTCTGGCCGGTGAGTACATCGACATCCTGTAAGCTGCTGTAAAACCGATATTTTCATCGCTTTTGCGATTTTTCTTCTCCATTGCCGCCCGGTACAAAAACCGGGCGGCTTTTTTGCGTCTCAGCGAGATGGTCTTTATGTACAAAATGAATCCGGCATGATATACTGGACGAGCGAGACATTTGAGGTGGTCAATTTCGTGGCAGCCACACGCCGATGGTAACGACAAGGGCTTTCGCCCTGAGAGATGCAGGAGAACGCCACGCCTGCCAAATGCCTTTCGAGGGGGGACGGTTCCGATGCCGTCCCCCATTCCTGTTTTTGCACACAAAAAGACCTGCACCGGGGGCTGAAGCTCAGCCTCGGTGCAGGTCTTTTTACACAGTTGCGCCAGCAGGAGTCGAACCTACGATGGGGGAGTCAAAGTCCCCTGCCTTACCGCTTGGCGATGGCGCATTATCGTTGTTTTTCTTGTCTTTGAATCGTCAGGTAGCCTTATTGGTCACTCTATTACTACCCATATACTACTTTTTATAAGGCTTACTTTATAAAGCTTACCATGTTATTTTAACTGAACTTTGAGAGCCTGTCAAGTTAAAAAATATCAGTTGAAAAACTTTTGACGCAATGCTTGAGTCAAAATAAAGGAACAACGGAGAACGGCGCAGTTTGTACGATATACAGTCGCCCCCTTTACATTTAACAGCATATGATTATTAGTCCTCTTTAATTTCCATATTCTCCAAGCCAAACTCCACACACAGCTGAATCAACTCATTACGGCTGTGTCCGGTGCGGGTGGTAATGGTATCAAGCCGCTTGATCGTATCCTCTGAAAGGCGCACAGAGACAACAGCAGTCTTACCCAATGCGGCCCGGCGGGGACGGATTATTAGCTTTTTATTTGAATAGTTCTCCATGATGCACCTCTTTCCACTACAAGTGTAGCCAAAAAAGAGAACGATTTGTAGACTACAATTATAAGAATTGAACTATAAGTGTATACATTTGTAGTTCAGTGATGTATAATGAAGAAAATGGAAAGGAGGACGAAGAAACAAGCTGTTAGAAAGTGCAATTTTTGAAATCAGGAGGAATTACAATGTACTGTAAAAAATGTGGAGCAATGATTTCGAGCAGACAATCAAAATGCGAAAAATGTGGTTGGGAAGTGCCGCAAAACAATCAGGAAGCTGCCTCCTCTCCTATTGAGGAGCAAGCACTGACTGTACCGGAACAGAACACCCAAAAGGCAGAAAAGACCAAATGGAGCGTTTGGTGCTATCTGGCAGTTGTGTCCCTGTGCTGTGGAGCTTTTACATTCTATAAAGGTCTTGATAAGATGTTCCGGTATGATTCCGGTGATTCCTACCCTCATAAATATGTGAATGCCTATGTTGGCGGAGATGCTTATAACTATATCATTAACGGAACGTATGCAACGGCATTCTTTGTGCTGACTGCGATGTTTGTGCTTGCGGCAATCGGCCTTGTCGTGGTTCATTACGTGTCCCAAAAGGAGGAAAAGTGAATGTACTGCCCGAAGTGTGGAAACAAACTGCCCGATGGTGTATCGACCTGTGAAAACTGCGGTTGGAGTGAAGATGCCGGTATTCAAACCTCTAAAGCTACAACCAAACCTTCCCCTAAAAAAGTTATCATTGCTATTATTGCTGTACTCGTTATCTTAGCAGCGGCGTTTGGAATTCGTATGTTCGGGTCAACACCAGCGAAAAAAGACGACCCAGCTATTAAGATTTGTGGAGAGTGGCAATCAAAAAAAGCGGGAGTTGATATCAATACTTCTAATGATTTAATGGACTACAAAAAAGCGACGGTTACGTTTAGTACTGACGGAACCGGAACAATGGACACTCTTAGCGATGGGATAAATCTCAATTATACTTGGCGCTACTGCGCAGAAGAGACAGAAAAATTAGGCGATGGTTCTCTTGTATATGAAGTCACATTTGAAGGAGTGGAGAGCAAACCTGTTTACGCCGTCTATAAGGATGAAACATTTATGATGAGTCTTCCCAAAACAGGAAGTTCGGAAGTTACAATATATTTTGTAAGAGCTAGTGCAAGCGAATCGTAAAGGGTGTGAATAATAAATGTATTGCAAAAAATGTGGAGCTCCACTAGATGATGATGCTCTATTTTGCTCAAGTTGTGGGCAGAAGGTGCAGGAAAGTACGCAGACTATTGCAAAGAACGTGGGACAGACAAATAAAAAGACGCCCCGGTGGATTGGAATAGTCCTTTGTGCTGTACTGGCGATAGTTGTATTAGGAAGTTTGGGAGAGAGCACCTCGAAAACATCAGGGTACAACAGTGCAAGTGTTAAATCTTCTTACTCCTCGTCAAAATCAAACTATTCCACCTATTCTGGGTCGGTAACAACTCCAAGTGCAGACGTCTCAACAGAATACCAAAATGCTTTAACAAAGGGCTTGTCATATGCTAAAAATCTCCATATGTCGAAAAAAGGCGTTTATGACCAACTAACTTCCTCTTATGGCGAAGGTTTCTCTGCCGATACTGCACAGTATACCATTGACCATATGACGGGCGTAGACTGGAATGCAAATGCACTGGAAAAGGCAAAACAGTATTACTACAATATGTCCATGTCTAAGAGCGCCGTTTATGACCAGTTAACTTCTGAATATGGAGAGCAATTCACAGCCTCCGAAGCACAGTATGCCATTGACCATCTAAGCTAAACAGAAAATCGTTATGGCACCAAACTCAATCGCCCTTCAGCCCACTCCAAATCCCGTCCTTGCCGGGGTCTCACCGATATGATATACTTGCACTGTAAAAGTTTTCCTGTTCAGCGCGTGACGCAGAAAGGAGCGCGGCTTATGGTACACCATCTTGTCATCGGCATCATCTTCCTTTTCTGGGGCGTTGCAGACGTCCTCCGCATCGAGCTGCCCGGCATACTGGGCAAGCGGCTGGAAGCGTCCAGCGAAGAGGCCCGCCGCCTCTGGCAGAGGCTTCTGGGTGTGCTGGAGCTCATCGTGGGCGGCGGACAGCTGCTGTTCTACTTTTTCTCCGACAATCAGACCGTCACCAGCATCATCCTCGCGGTGATGATACTCGCCGCCGTCTGCATCCTCGGGCCGTACTACCACTGGCGGAAGCAGGAAAAAGAGAACACACAGGAATGAATCACGGGAGGAAACCGTATGGGGCCTTGGTATTACGAAGTCGTGAGCTTTGACGGCGATTACGTCAACCTGCGCCGCACCGACATCGAGAGCGACGAGCTGAACCCGGTGGCACTGGCGCTCCTGCCGCCGGAAATCGACGTGGGCAGCAAGCTCAAGTGCGAATATTTCCAGTACGAGATCATCGGCTGACAAAACGAAACGCCGCCCGTTCGGGCGGCGTTTCTGCATCTTCTGATAAAGTTATACGCGCTCGGCCACCAGCTGGAAGCCTGCCTTGGTGAGCTCCTGCCGGATCTGCTCGATCTGGGCGTTGTCGCGGGTCTCGAGGGTCAGCTTGAGGAAGCAGCTGGAGATGGGCATATTGGGGTCGGAGCCGTCGTGGAGGACGGACACCACATTGCTGCCGCAGCGGGAGACGATGTCGGCCACCTGCTGCAGCTGGCCGGGCTTGTCTTCCAGCGCGATGGTCAGGTTGGCCTTGCGGCCGCTCATGACGAGGCCGCGGGTGATGACGCGGTTGAGGATGTTCACGTCGATGTTGCCGCCGGAGACGAGGCAGACGACCTTCTTGCCCTCGATGGGCAGCTTATGGAAGAGCGCCGCCGCCACAGGCACTGCGCCTGCACCCTCGGCCACCAGCTTCTGGTTCTCCATCAGGGAGAGGATGGCGGCTGCGGTCTCGTCCTCAGTGACGGTGACGATGTCGTCCACATACTCTTCACAAAGTTTATAGGTCAGCTCGCCGGGAGTCTTGACCTGAATGCCGTCTGCGAAGGTGGAGACGGCAGAGAGGGTCTGGTATTTGTGCTCATGGAGGGAGCGATACATGCTGGGTGCGCCCTCGGCCTGCACGCCGTAGACCTTGACGTCGGGCTTCAGGCTCTTGATGGCAAAGGCCACGCCGGAGATGAGCCCGCCGCCGCCCACAGGCACGATGACAGCGTCCACATCGGGCAGCTGGTCGAGGATCTCAAGGCCGATGGTGCCCTGACCGGCAATGACCTGCTCGTCGTCGTAGGGGTGGATGAAGGTCATGCCCGTCTCTTCCTGCAGCTCCACGGCCTTGTCGTGGGCGTCGTCGTAGGTGCCGGGTACGAGGCAGACCTCCGCACCGAGGTTCTTGGTGTTCTCCACCTTCATGATGGGCGCGCCGTCCGGCATACAGACGATGCTCTTGATGCCGCGGCGGGTAGCGGCCAGCGCCACGCCCTGTGCGTGGTTGCCCGCCGAGCAGGCGATGACGCCCTTATCGCTCTCTTCTTTGGAGAGCTGGCTGATCTTATAGTAAGCGCCGCGCACCTTGAAGCTGCCGGTCACCTGCAGGTTCTCGGTCTTGAGGTAGAGGTGGCAGTCCTTGGAGAGCCGGGGTGCCTCGATGAGGTCGGTCTTGCGGGCTACGTCCTTGAGGACAAAGGCGGCGTGGTAGATCTTATCCAGTGTCAGCATATCGTTTTTCCCATCCTATCTCTGTTTATCCATCCCGGCACACGGGCTATTTTTATTGTTAAAGACAGGATTTAGTATAGTTTACATAAATTGATTTGTCAAATGAATCTATTTCACACTTTAAGGCGGAAAGCGGAATTTGCTGACATTGTATTATAGAAAAAACGCCGCCATTCACCAAACAGCGAACAGCGGCGGGGTATTACCACTTTATCCTATTACGTTCCGGTAGACTCAAATCTCCGCGAGGATAGCGTCACCCATGGCGGTGCAGCCGAGGCAGGTGCAGCCCTCGCTCATGTTGTCGGCGGTGCGCAGGCCCTTGTCCAGCACCTTATTCACCGCGTTCTCAATGGCGTCAGCCTCCTTAGCCATACCGAAGGAGTAGCGCAGCATCATGGCGGCGGAGAGGATGCAGGCGGTGGGGTTGACGATGTCCTTGCCCGCGATGTCGGGGGCAGAGCCGTGGATGGGCTCATACAGGCCCCGGGTGCCGTCGCCCAGACTGGACGAGGGGATCATGCCGATGGAGCCGGTGATCATGGAGGCCTCGTCGGAGATGATGTCGCCGAACATGTTCTCGGTGACGATGACGTCGAACTGGCTGGGGTCCTTGACGACCTGCATGGCACAGTTGTCCACGAACATCTCGCTGTACTCCACCTCGGGGTACTCAGCCTGCAGGCGGTGCATGACCGCACGCCAGAGGCGGCTGGTATCCAGCACGTTGGCCTTATCCACGCAGCAGAGCTTTTTGCGGCGCTTCATGGCCGTCTCAAAGCCGATGCGTCCAATGCGCTCGATCTCGTGCTCCGCGTAGGGCATGGAATCCACCGCCTGCTTCTCGCCGTTTTCCAGCGTGTAAGTCTCGTGCTTGCCGAAGTAGACGCCGCCGATGAGCTCACGCACGATGATGAAGTCGATGCCCTTTGCCACGATCTCGGGCTTGAGGGGGCTGGCCGGGGCCAGCTGGGGCCAGATCTTGGCCGGGCGGTTGTTGGCGTAGAGGCCCATGCCGGCGCGGAGGCGGAGCAGACCCTTTTCGGGGCGCTGCTCACCGGGCAGACCCTCCCACTTGGGGCCGCCCACTGCGCCCAGAAGGACGCTGTCGGCCGCGAGGCACTTGTCCAGCTCATGCCGGGGCAGCGGGTCGCCGTACTTGTCGATGGCCTCGCCGCCCATTGCGGCGTCGGTGTAGTGGAAGGTGTGGCCGTACTTTTCGGCCACCTTATCGAGAACGCGGAGGGTCTGCTTCACGATCTCGGGGCTGGAGCAGTCGCCCCAGATGACAGCAATGTTTTTTTTCATTCTTATGGGCATCCTTTCTTCGATTGGGCAGCGATTTATGACAGGGGCCTTGCTTTTGGGTGGGCGTGTGCGGGGTTAGAGTTTTCTTTAAGTGGGATCGCGCGCTGGTGGCGCGGGGGATGTTTTATTTTACGGTCAAGTAGCTTGCGCTCCGCGCGGGCCAGAGGCAGAGCTGGTTTTTTCTTTAAGCTGGTTCTCGCGCTGGTGGCGCGGGGGATGTTTTATTTTACGGTCAAGTGGCTTTGCGCTCCGCGCGGGCCAGAGGTAGGGAGGGGTGTTTCGACTCCCCCCTCCCTACCTCTGGACTCCACTCTCCCCACAACGAGTTAAGGGCTTCTCGCCCTTAACGATTCCGAAGAAGTAGGCTCCAAGCAAAAATGCTGGAGATTCACGCCATTCGGCGTGAAGATCTCTTAACCGCATTTTCGCTCTCCGCCGATTTGCTGCTTCGCAGCAGACTTTACGCCTTTGCTGAACGTAAAGTCCTGCTGAAACGTAACACCCTCGGCGAAGCCGTAAATCGGAGAAACGAGAAAAAAGCGTTTAGCGCAGCGACTAGCTTTTTTCCGTTTCGACAACCCCTTCGGGGTCTGAAAGGGGCGAGCAGCCCCTTTCTCGTGGGTCCAGCGCGTCGAAATCGCTGGTGGTTTTCTGGTTCTCTTTTGACATCAAAAGAGAACAATTCCACTTAACGTAAAAGCGCTCTGCCCCGCGCCACCGGCGCGAGAACCATTTCTGGTTCTCTTTTGGCACGCAAAAGAGAACTTAACCTCGCGTAACCGCGCTCTGACCCCGCGCCACAAGCGCGCAACCCCACCTGACGAAACCGCGCCCCCACAGCAAAAGCACTCTATTATTTTTTCGTCAGCGACTTCATCAGACCGCCGTCGGCGATGATCTTCTGGATGAAGGGCGGGAAGGGTTCGGCCTGGAAGGTCTTGCCGGTGGTCTCATCGGTGATGACGCCGGTATCAAAATTCACACTGACCGTATCGCCTGCGCTGATGGCGTCCACGGCCTCGGGGCATTCCATGATGGGCAGGCCGATATTGATGCTGTTGCGGTAGAAGATGCGCGCGAAGCTCTTGGCGATGACGACAGAGATCCCGGCGGTCTTGATGGCCAGCGGTGCGTGCTCACGGGAGGAGCCGCAGCCGAAGTTCCAGCCGCCCACCATGATGTCGCCGTCCTTGACGTTGTGGATGAAGTCCTTGTCAATGTCCTCCATGCAGTGGCTGGCCAGCTCTCTGGCATCCTGCGTGTTCAGGTGGCGGGCCGGGATGATGACGTCGGTATCCACGTTATCCGGGTATTTGAAAACAGAACCGTTTGCGTTGTTCATGGGTGACTCTCCTTTTCTCAGACCGTGCGTGGGTCGGTGATGTAGCCGGTCAGTGCGCTGGCGGCAGCGGTAGCGGGCGAAGCCAGATACACCTCGCTCTTGACGTGGCCCATGCGGCCCACGAAGTTGCGGTTGGTGGTGGAGACGCAGCGCTCACCCTCGGCGAGGATGCCCATGTAGCCGCCGAGGCAGGGGCCGCAGGTGGGGGTGGAGACGATGCAGCCCGCGTCGATGAAGGCCGTCGTCCAGCCGCGGAGGATGCACTCCTTGTACACGGCCATGGTGGCGGGGATGATGATGCCGCGCACGCCCTTTGCGATGTGTTTGCCCTTCAGGATGTTGTAAGCGGCTTCCATATCCTCGAGGCGGCCATTGGTGCAGCTGCCGATGATCACCTGGTCGATTTTGATGTCCTTGCCCTCGCTGGCGGGGTGGGTGTTCTCGGGCAGGTGGGGGTAGCTGACGGTGGGCTCGAGGGCAGAGAGGTCGATCTCAATGGTCTTCTCGTACTCGGCGTCCGGGTCGGCCTCATAGAACACCGGCTCGCGCTGGCTGCGGCCCTCGAGATAAGCCTTGGTCACGTCGTCAACGGGGAAGATGCCGTTCTTGGCACCGGCCTCGATGGCCATGTTGCAGATGCTCAGGCGGTCGTCCATGGAGAGGGAAGCGACGCCCGGGCCGGTGAACTCCATCGACTTATACAGCGCGCCATCCACGCCGATCATACCGATGATGTGGAGGATGAGGTCTTTGCCGGAAACTTTCGGCGGCAGCTTGCCGTTCAGCACGAACCTGATGGCGGCAGGCACCTTGAACCATGCCATGCCGGTAGCCATGCCGGCGGCCATATCGGTGGAGCCAACGCCGGTGGAGAATGCGCCCAGTGCGCCGTAAGTACAGGTGTGGCTGTCGGCGCCGATGACGCAGTCACCGGCGGTCACGATGCCTTTTTCGGGCAGCAGAGCGTGCTCAATGCCCATCTGGCCCACATCGTAGAAGTTGAGGATGTCGTACTTGTTGGCGAACTCGCGGCACTGCTTGGACTGGGTCGCGCTCTTGATGTCCTTGTTGGGAACGAAGTGGTCGAGGACGATGGCGATGTGCTCCTTGTCGAACACGCCGTCGAAGCCCGCCTTTTCGAACTCGTTGATGGCGACGGGGGTGGTGATGTCATTGCCCAGCACGATGTCGAGCTTGGCGTTGATGAGCTGGCCTGCCTTGACCTCGTCGAGGCCCGCGTGTGCGGCCAGAATTTTCTGCGTCTGGGTCATTCCCATGATGGTACTCTCCTTTTTATCGTAGCTTGTTCTCTATGGTCAGTCTCTCCTCTATCCAACCTCTCAGCCGCCTGCGGCGTCAGCTCCCCTAGTAGGGGAGCCTCTGGCGAAACCGTTTACTTTGCGGGGAATGCCAAGGCCTCCCCTCGTTAGGAGCAACAACGACGACCGCCGCCAGTGGCGGAAACAGGAAGTCGCTGTTGGGGCCGCGGCCAGTAAGACGCAAGCAAAGCGCTGCGGCTGCTGGGTGCCGCAACCCGGGCAGTGGCATTGCGAAGCAATGACGGAGAGGTTGTGCAGAGCTGCTCCTTATTTACTCTCTTATTTATTATTGATCGCGCTGACCAGTGCATGGATACCGGCCACGATAATATCGGTATCGGTGCCTGCACCCCAGGTGACGATGCCGTCGCCCCACTCGAGGCCGACGTAGGAAGCGGCGCGGGAGGTGGAGCCTTCGTCCAGGCTGTGCTCGGAGTAAGTTTCCAGGTGGAAGTCCATGCCGGTGGCGCTCTGGATAGCGTTTGCCACAGCATCCAGACGGCCATTACCCACTGAGGTGACCACCTTGCGCTGACCGTTCAGATCCAGCGTGACGGTGGCGGTGATGCCGTTGACCTGTGCGAAGTGGGCCTCGACGACAGACAGGGGCTTGGACTTGTTGAGGAAGGTATCCTCGAAGATGTGGAGCACTTCGCCTGCGCTCAGCTCCTTGTGGCTGTGGTCGGACACGCTCTTGACCTTGTAGCCCAGCGCCTCGCGCATCTTGGCGGGCAGGTTGTAGCCGTAGTTCTGCTCCAGCACGAAGCCGATGCCGCCCTTGCCGCTCTGGCTGTTGATGCGGATGACGTCGGCGTCGTAGGTGCGGCCGATGTCGTGGGGGTCCACCGGGATATAGGGGCAGGTCCAGCGGTGGTCGCCCTTCTCTTTGCGGTAGGCCATGCCCTTTGCAATGGCGTCCTGATGGCTGCCCGAGAAGGCGGCGAACACCAGCTGGCCGGCGTAGGGGGTGCGCTCGTAGATGTGCATCCGGGTGACCCGCTCATAGGTGGCGCAGATGGCAGGCATATCGGAGAAGTCCAGCTTCGGGTCTACGCCGTGGCTGTACATATTCATGGCGAGGGTCACAGCATCCACGTTGCCGGTGCGCTCGCCGTTGCCGAAGAGGCAGCACTCCACCCGCTGAGCGCCTGCCAGAACGGCCAGCTCTGCACAGGCGACGCCGGTGCCGCGGTCATTATGCGGGTGGGTGGAGATGATGACGCTGTCGCGGTACTTGAGGTGCTTGTCGCAATACTCGATCTGGTTTGCGTAAACGTGGGGCATGCTCATCTCGACCGTGACCGGCAGGTTGATGATCATGGGGCGGTCGGGGGTGGGCCGCATGATGTCCAGGACCGCGTTGCAGACCTCAACGGCGTAGTCCACCTCGGTGCCGGTGAAGCTCTCGGGGCTGTACTCGAAGAGGAAGTTGCCCTCATACTCCTCGCTCAGCTGCTTGACCAGCTTTGCGCCGTCCACGGCGATCTGCTTGATCTCCTCCTTAGACTTGTGGAACACCTGCTCGCGCTGGGCGACGGAGGTGGAATTATAGAAGTGGACGACCGCACGGGGTGCGCCCTTGACAGCCTCGAAGGTGCGGCGGATGATGTGGTCGCGGCACTGGGTCAGCACCTGCACGGTGACATCGTCGGGGATCATGTTCTTCTCGATGAGGGTGCGGAGGAACTCGTACTCCGTCTCGCTGGCGGCCGGGAAGCCGACTTCGATCTCCTTGAAGCCAATTTTGACCAGCATCTGGAAGAATTCCAGCTTTTCCTCGAGGCTCATGGGGACGATAAGGGCCTGATTGCCGTCGCGCAGGTCCACGCTGCACCAGATGGGAGCTTTCTCGATGTGGTCCTTCTTGACCCAGCTGTCATAGCCGGCGGGGACCGGGTAATATCCCGGTGCGTACTTGGTAGCGTCCATCATTTTGTTTTCCTCCAGTTTCCTATTGATTTACGTTTTGCACTTCTGGGGAACAGCCTTGCCCTCTCAGGCGCTTCGCGCCAGCTCCCCCAAAGGGGGAGCCAAAAGCCTCTCCCTTTGGGAGAGGTGGCATTGCGAAGCAATGACGGAGAGGGCGAGGCCGTTTCCCACAAACGAAAAGGCTCCCGTCTCTCAAAGGACGAAATCCCCTGAGAGACGAGAGCCTGTAATTTCTGCTACAGGGCACCCGTGGTACCACTCTCTTTGCTGTGCCATAAGCACAGCCGCTCTGCACGATCGGCTTTTTAGGGCGAATCGCTGCCCTTATAACGGTGGGCTTCCGTCAGGGCCTACTGTCTGCTTCAGTCCTGCCGCTCAGGGGCCAGTAACCGAGACCCTCTGCACCGCCTTGCACCATCCGGCGGCTCTCTGCACGCAGAAGAAAATCGTTTTTTCCCCGTCAACGCATTTGCGCTTTGTTCAAAGTGGTTTCATTTTAACAAAACCCGCCGCCCCTGTCAAGCAGTTTTGCTCACAATGAAAATGAAACGATTTCACATAAATAGCAGCATAAATTTTCAAAATTTGCGGGTAGATCCTATTTTTGTTGTATTATATCACCAACTATGGTACAATAAAAATACCGCCCGAAGCGGCGGTATCCAGGTGCTGTCTGCATAAAAAGGTGGTCTAGCTTCCCCGGCAAGCTTCCGGGGGTGTGAAACCTTATTGTTGCTTCCCCCGGACGCAATGCGAAAGGGGGGATGCCTTATGACCCTGACGGAAACTATCGCATTGCTCGGCCTGCTGGGCGGAGCAGTCTTTGTTACCTTTCAGATCTCATGGGCTATCTTCAAAGAGATACATAACAATAAGAAATGACCGCCCCAGCCTACCAAGCAAAGCGGTCATTCTTATTGTTTGACTTAGCCGAGGGAAGCTGACCATTGCGGACAGCACCTTCTTGTATGTTCAGTATAGTCAAAGTGATTCGATTTGTCAAGCGGACGGCCTCCTTGTTCCTCGGTTTTGTTAAGAATCTGCGAAGTTTTTGCAAAGTTCGCCTCGAAACGCTGGTTTCTGAAATGGCGTCGTGGTATGCTGTTTGCAACGTAAGGAGGGACCCCCATGAAAGAAGTCAAGACTCCCAAAAAGCCATTGGCTATTTACTACGCCATTGTATTACTGGTGCTGATGCTGCTCAACTTCGTGCTCGTGCCGTGGATGAGCGAACGGCAGGTAAAAGAAGTGGACTACGGCACCTTCATGTCCATGACCGAGGACAAAGACATCGGCCGGGTGGATGTGGAATCGAACCAGATCATCTTTACCGATAAAGACGAAAAGCAAATTTACAAGACCGGCCTGATGAACGACCCTGACCTGACCCAGCGCCTCTACGACGCGGGGGCCGAGTTTTCCAGCGAGATCGTGGAGCAGGCTTCGCCGCTGCTGAGCTTTCTGCTGAGCTTTGTACTGCCCATCGCCCTCTTCGTCTGGCTGGGCAATTTCATGAACAAAAAGCTCATAGAAAAGGCCGGCGGCGCGAACTCGATGATGTTCGGCGGCGTGGGCAAGTCCAACGCCAAGGTCTACGTCCAGTCCACCCACGGCATCCGCTTTGCGGATGTGGCCGGCGAGGACGAGGCCAAAGAGAACTTACAGGAGATCGTAGATTATCTGCACGACCCCAAGAAATACGAAGAGATCGGTGCCTCGATGCCCAAGGGCATCCTGCTCGTCGGCCCTCCGGGTACCGGCAAGACCATGCTGGCAAAGGCCGTGGCGGGCGAATCCAACGTGCCGTTCTTCTCCATCTCCGGCTCGGAGTTTGTGGAGATGTTCGTGGGCATGGGCGCGTCCAAAGTCCGTGATTTGTTCAAGCAGGCCAAGGAAAAAGCCCCCTGCATCGTGTTCATCGACGAGATAGACGCCATCGGCCAGAAGCGCAACAGCGGCCAGCTGGGCGGCAACGACGAGCGTGAGCAGACCCTGAACCAGCTGCTCACCGAGATGGACGGCTTCGAGGGCAACAGCGGCGTCATCATCCTCGCGGCCACCAACCGTCCGGATTCCCTTGACCCGGCTCTGACCCGCCCCGGCCGCTTTGACCGCCGTGTTCCTGTGGAACTGCCCGACCTCAAGGGCCGCGAAGAGATCCTGAAGGTCCACGCCAAGAAAGTTGCTCTTGCCCCCGGCATCGACTTCAACACCGTAGCCCGGATGGCCTCCGGTGCCTCCGGCGCAGAGCTGGCCAACATCGTCAACGAAGCCGCCCTGCGGGCCGTGCGCGCTGGCCGCAAGAGCGTGACCGAGGCCGACCTCGAGGAGAGCATCGAGGTGGTCATTGCCGGCTACCAGAAGAAGAACTCCATCCTCACCGACAAGGAAAAGTGCATCGTAGCCTACCATGAGATCGGCCACGCACTGGTGGCGGCGCTTCAGAATCACTCCGCACCCGTGCAGAAGATCACCATCATCCCCCGCACCTCGGGCGCACTGGGCTACACCATGCAGGTCGAAGAGGGCAACCACTACCTGATGACCAAGGAAGAGCTGGAAAATAAGATCGCCACCCTCACCGGCGGACGTGCCGCCGAGGAAGTGGTGTTCGGCTCCATCACCACCGGCGCGTCCAACGACATCGAGCAGGCCACCAAGCTTGCCCGCGCCATGCTCACCCGTTACGGCATGAGCAAAGAGTTCGACATGGTGGCCCTGGAGACGGTGAACAACCAGTATCTGGGCGGCGACACCTCTCTGGCCTGCTCGGCCCAGACCCAGCGCGAGATCGACCAGCGGGTCGTGGACTTGGTAAAGGCCCAGCACGAAAAGGCCGTCAAGATCCTCACCGACAACCGCGCAAAGCTCGACGAGCTGGCGAAGTACCTTTATGAAAAGGAGACCATCACCGGCGACGAGTTCATGGCTATCCTTGAGGAAAAAGATTCCAGCGAAAATTAAAATAGGATCTCTGCAATAATCCAGCCGCCGTATCCGTATTCATTACAGATACGGCGGTTTTCTGATACGCCGTACCGCTGATAAAAGCATTTGGGATAAACCTCCCCGTCAGCGCACCAGCGCTGACGGAGAGGTTGACTTCCTACATCTACAGGAGGATACTACTATGAGACTGCTGAACAAGAACACTGCCCGCCGCGCTGCCGCTGCTGCCGCTCTGCTGACCATGACCGCCGCCATGAGCGTGGGTGCCTTTGCTGCCGACGCCGAGGACGCGACCGTTGCCGGTTATCTGCCCCCTCAGTCGTCCGAGGTCATGGTTCAGGGCGACATCGCTCTCCACTCTGACGTTCCGGTGGGGGAGGTAGACCCCAACTACGGCGGCTACGCTTCCCCGGTGGAGAACCCCATTCAGGGCAACGTGATGATGATCTCCGGCGAGACTCCCCTGCCCTCTGACACGCCGGTGGAGAAGAGCGAAGCCCGCTACACCGTCAAGGGCCTGCTGGGCAAGCAGGTGCTCTACACCGCCCGTCAGGAAGGCCGCGTGCTGACGCTGGACGCCCCCGATGACAACGCCACCTTCCGCACCACCATCCTCGACATGCAGACCCTGATGAATCAGGGCGTAAGCACGCTGGTGCTCAAGACCGGCAAGACTTCCACCACCCTGAACCTGACTCTGCTGTGCCAGGGCCAGAAGCCCGGCACCCGGGTCACTCTGCGCCACCTCGGCAGCAGCGCTCACCTCACCGTGGGCTTCCGCGGCCGCCGCGACCTCATCGTTGGCCGATAAGCTTTCCCCACTCTCCTCTTTGTTTTCCATAGATACTTTTCCCTCAGACGCAAAAGACCCCCGCTGCAAACGCAGCGGGGGTCTTACTGTTTATCAAATGGTCCCGTCCGAGCCGTTCTCGCTCTGCTCCGATGCATAGAGCACCATCAGGTGGTTTGCGGATGCTTCGAGCTGGCTCTTGGCCTGACGGAGGTTCGCTTCTTCCGTCTCGTTCATCTTTTCGGGCTTATCCTTCCGCAGGCAGCGGCGGAGGTTGGCCACATCGGCTTTGATGCGGTTCTTCTCCTCCTTGTCCAGCTCCTTCTTGCACTTGGAGAGAGCCTCGTCTACCTTGTAGGCCAGCACCTCGGCCTGATTGTGGAGATCAAGCCGCTCTTTGCGGCGGCTGTCCTCGGCCTCGTAGGCAGCCGCGTCGGCCATGGCGCGCTGGATCTCATTCTCCGAGAGGTTGGTGCTGCCGGTGATGGTGATGTTCTGCTCCCGGCCGGTGCCGAGGTCTTTGGCCGAGACTTTCACGACGCCGTTGACGTCAATATCAAAGGTGACTTCGATTTGGGGCTTGGACGAGAAGCTGGCCCGGATGCCGTTCAGCTTGAACTTGCCGAGGCTCTTATTGTCGCGGGCGAAATGCCGCTCACCCTGCAGGACGTTGATCTCCACACTGGTCTGCATGGGGCGGGCCGTGGTGAAGATCTGGCTCTTGCGGGTGGGTATCATGCTGTTGCGGGTGATGAGGGGGGTCGCCACGCCGCCCAGTGTCTCGATGGAGAGGGTCAGCGGGGTGACGTCCATCAGCACAAGGCCCTGCGCCGCTGCACCGGAAGCGCCAGCCAGCTTGCCGCCGCCCTGCAGCAGACCGCCCTGCACAGCGGCACCCATCGCCACGCATTCGTCGGGGTTGAGGCTGTGGCTCGGTTCACAGCCCAGCAGTTCCTTCACCTGACGCTCGACGGCAGGCATCCGGGTGCTGCCGCCGACGAGAAGGACTTTGCCCAGCTGCGAGGCCGAGATGCCGGCATCCCGCAGTGCGTTCTGCACCGGGGCCACCGTCCGTGCCAGCAGGTCGCCGGTCATCATCTCGAACTGGGGGCGGGAGATGGTCAGATCCAGGTGGTGGGGGCCGTCCTTGCCCACAGCGATGAAGGGCAGATTGAGCTGGGCCGAGAGGGCGCTGGACAGCTCTTTCTTGGCCTTTTCGGCCTCTTCTTTCAGGCGTCCCATGGCGGCGGGGTCGCGGGAGAGGTCGATGCGGTCCGATTTCTTGAACTCTGCCACGGCGTATTCCACGATGCGCTGGTCGAAGTCGTCGCCGCCGAGGCGGGTATCGCCGCCGGTGGCCAGCACTGTAAAGGTGCCGTCTTCGATCTCGATGATGGAGACGTCAAAGGTGCCGCCGCCGAGGTCGTAGACCAGGATCTTCTGGGGCGCTTCGTTGTCAAGGCCGTAGGCCACAGCGGCGGCGGTAGGCTCATTGATGATGCGCAGGACGTTCAGGCCTGCGATGCGGCCCGCATCCTGGGTGGCCTTGCGCTGGCTGTCGTCAAAGTAAGCGGGGACGGTGATGACGGCCTCCGTCACCGGCTCACCCAGGTAGCTCTCGGCGTCGCGGCGAATCTTGGTCAGTATCATGGCACTGATCTCCTGCGGAGTCAGGTCTTTGCCGTCGATGTGGACGCGGTAGTCGCTGCCCATATGCCGCTTGATGCTGGACACCGTCCGGCCGGAGTTGGTGGCAAGCTGGCGCTTTGCCGCGCCGCCCACCAGACGCTCGCCGTCTTTGGTGAACGCCACCACGCTGGGGGTGGTGCGTTCTCCCTCTGCGTTGGTGATGACGACGGGCTTGCCGCCCTCCACCACTGCCACGCAGCTGTTCGTGGTGCCAAGGTCAATACCGATCACTTTGCTCATTCTGGTCGTCCTCTCTGTTTTTGCGACGCGCATATTTTTCCTTCAATATCATATCGGTTCCGTATGACGATTTCTTAGAGCATTTGTAAAGATTTTGTGTTTCCGCTCATTCTCTCTCGAGCAGCTGGCGGATGACGGCCTCCGTCTCGTCCAGCCAGCTCTGGGCCGTCTCGTCCCCCTCTTCTTTGCGGACGAGGAAGCCCTGCTTCGCCTCAGCCAGCTGAGCCAGCGCCTTTTTGCGGGAGATATACTGGGTCTCATACTGGGCCACCCGCAGGCAGACCTGCGGCATATAGGCGATGTCGGGGGTGGAGGCGCAGAGCTTCTGGGCCTTGCGGTAGGCCCGCAGAGCCGCACCGGCCCCTTTTCCCTGCACCATGGCATCATCGCCCAGCGCCACCCATGCGGCCACATCGCCGGCGTCGGCAGCTTTTTTCCAGAATTTGCGGGCCTGTGCAGGGCTCTTTCGGCAGCCCCGGCCCTCGTAGAGCATCTCGCCCATCATGGCAAGGCCCTCGGCGCAGCCCTCTTCGGCAGAGAGCTGATAATAGTGCATCGCGTCGTCCCAGCGTTCCTCGGCCATGGCATGGTTGCCGGCCCGCAGCTCCGCTTCGCCCGGCTCATCGGTGTCGTGGCTGGCGTGGAGCAGACCGTTCAAAAGCGAGCAGTCCAGCGTGGCAGAGCTGGTCCACGGGTCGATGACCACGCCGTCGATGCTGTCCGAGTCCAGCGCCATCTGCATGGCGGAAGCCAGAAGCTGTTCCGCCATGGGGCGGCTGGCCGTGCCTTTATCGGCCTCTGCCATCTTCACTGAGGTGAACACCGGCAGGTAGCACCGGCCCTTCTGGGTGCGCAGAGTCCAGGGCTGCAGGTCTTTCGCTTTCTCCGCCGGGACAGGATGCTCCGCCCACGGGGCGGCCCCGTCCGGCTGGTCGGACGCAGCTTCCAGCGGCACCAGAACCCTGGTGTCCAGCTCGAGGGCATAGTTGATGGCGTTCATCAGCGCCCAGAAGCTCTCCTCGTTCTGGCCCTTATAGAGCGCTGCCACAGCCCGCTCTATCGCCGGACAGCCCGTCCCCAGCGGCCCGTATTCCGGCAGCTTTTTGCGGTCTGCCGCGCCCACCGGGCGCAGCCGCAGCCGTGCCGCACCATCTTTTGCCATTGCATCCACCATTCTTTCCGTTGAGATTCCCTTCCAGTATAGCAGGATTTTCCGGTTTTCTCAATCTCCGGAGCCGAAATCTGCTTCCAGAGCCGGTTTTCTTTGGCAAAAAACATAGCATTCCTGTTGGGAGTGCGTTATAATAAGGAGCGTCTCGACTAAATGTATGAAAGAAAGGGAGTATCGAGCCTTGAACAAAATGCTTCGCTATCTCAGCGACTACAAGCGCGAGAGCGTGCTTGCACCGCTTTTCAAGATGCTGGAAGCTACGTTTGACCTGTTCGTGCCGCTTGTGATGGCCGACATCGTCAACGTGGGTATCGCGGCCCACGATTTCCACTACATCCTCGTGCGGTGCGGCATCCTGCTGCTTCTGGCCATCGTCGGCCTCGCGTGCAGCCTGACGGCCCAATACTTCTCGGCCAAAGCCGCCGTGGGTTACTCCACCGGTCTGCGTCATGCGCTGTTTGAACACATCCAGACGCTGAGCTTTTCCGAGATGGACACCATGGGCACCAGCACCCTCATCACCCGGATGACCAGCGACGTCAATCAGGTGCAGAGCGGATTGAACCTCTTCCTCCGTCTGTTCCTGCGCAGCCCCTTCGTGGTGTTCGGCGCCATGATCATGGCCTTTACGGTCAACTTCCGCGCCGCCCTCATCTTCGTGGTGGCTATCCCGCTGCTGAGCGTCGTGGTCTTCGGCGTCATGGTCATCACCCGTCCGCTTTATAAGTCGGTGCAGACCCGCCTGGACCGGGTTCTGGGCCTCACCCGCGAGAACCTGACCGGCGTGCGCGTCGTCCGCGCCTTCGACAAGGAAAAGAGCGAGGTGGACCGCTTCGAGGACGCCAATGAGCTGCTGACCCAAATGCAGCTCCACGTGGGCCACATCTCCGCCCTGATGAACCCGCTGACCTACGTTATCATCAACCTTGCCATCGTGGCGCTGCTGTATGTAGGCAGCATCGAGATCAACATCGGCGGCATGGCCTCCGGCGACGTCATCGCGCTGGTCAACTACATGAACCAGATCCTGGTCGAGCTGGTCAAGCTGGCCAACCTCATCGTTCAGGTGAGCAAGGCTCTGGCCTGTGCAGGCCGTGTGCAGGCGGTTCTGGACACCAAGCCCGGCATGGAGTTCCCGGCCCAGCTCACCGGCAATGTTCCGGCGGAAAAGGCCGGCGACGCCGTCCGTTTCGACCATGTGAGCCTGACCTACAAGGGCGCAGGCGCACCCAGCCTCTCCGACATCAGCTTCACCGCCAAGCGCGGCCAGACCATCGGCGTCATCGGCGGCACCGGCAGCGGCAAATCCAGCCTCATCAGCCTCATCCCCCGCTTCTACGACGCCACCGAGGGCAGTGTGGAGATCATGGGCCGACCGGTCCGGCAGTACCCCCGCGCCGACCTGCGCGGCAAGGTGGCTGTGGTCATGCAGAAGGCCCAGCTCTTCGGCGGCACCATCCGCTCCAACCTGCTCTGGGGCAGCCAGAATGCCTCCGACGCCGACCTCTGGGCTGCGCTGGAAACGGCACAGGCTGCGGAGTTCGTGAAAGCCAAGCCCCTCGGCCTCGACGAGCCGGTGGAGCAGGGCGGACGCAACCTCTCCGGCGGTCAGAAACAGCGTCTGACCATCGCCCGCGCCCTCGTAGGCAAGCCGGACATCCTCATCCTCGACGACAGCGCCAGCGCACTGGACTACGCCACCGACGCAGCCCTGCGCAAGGCTCTGGCCGCTCTGCCGGGCGATCTGACCGTCTTCATCGTCAGCCAGCGTGCCGCCAGCCTGCAGCACGCCGACCAGATCATCGTGCTGGACGATGGCCGCATGGTGGGCCTTGGCCGTCACGCCGAGCTGCTGGAAAGCTGCCCGGTCTACAAGGAAATTTACGAGAGCCAGTTCAAGAAAGGGGATGCGCAGAAATGAGTGCAAAAGCAAAAAGCAAGCTGACCCCTGAACAGCAGAAGGCCACCATGACCCGGGTGCTGCAGAAAATCAAGCCCTACGGCTTCTTCGTGGTGTGCAGCCTCATCGTGGCCGCTGTGAGCGTGGCGGCTCAGCTGTATATCCCCATCCTCTGCGGCAGCGCCATCGACATGATGCTGGGCAAAGGTGCCGTGGACTTCGCGGGCGTGCTGCGCATCATCTACGAAATCATCGTGGTGGCTGTTGTCGCCGCCTTTGCGCAGTGGCTGCTGAGCGTCTGCAACAACCGCATCACCTTCGCAGTCAGCCGTGACCTGCGCAACGCCGCCATGCGGAAGATCCAGACCCTTCCCCTCTCTTACCTCGACAGCCATCCATCCGGCGACATCGTGAGCCGGATGGTGGCCGATGTGGATACCTTCGCGGACGGCCTGCTGATGGGCTTCACCCAGCTGTTCTCGGGTGTGCTGACCATCCTCGGCACCCTGCTCTTCATGCTGCAGCAGAACGTCCCCATCACGCTGGTGGTGGTCTGCATCACCCCCCTGAGCCTCGTTGTCGCCAGCTTCCTCGCAAAGCGCAGCTACAAGTATTTCCAGGGCCAGAGCACCGTGCGCGGCGAGCAGACTGCCCTTGTCAACGAGATGATAGAGGGTCAGAAGGTCGTGCAGGCCTTCGGCCACGAGGCCCAGAGCCTCGAGGCTTTTGACGAGGTGAATGGCCGACTGCAGAACGTGAGCCTGAAGGCCATCTTCTTCTCCAGCATGACCAACCCCGCCACCCGCTTCGTCAACAACATTGTCTACGCAGGCGTCGGCCTCGTGGGCGCGATCTATGCCGTAGCCGGAGGCATCACCATCGGCCAGCTGAGCATCTTCCTGAACTACGCCAACCAGTACACCAAGCCCTTCAACGAAATTTCCGGCGTCGTGACCGAGCTGCAGAACGCTCTGGCCTGCGCGGCCCGCGTGTTCGAGCTGCTGGACGCTGAAGACCAGACCCCCGAAGCGGAGAACGCCGCAAAGCTCGTGCCGGACGGCCACGTCCAGATCGAGGACGTCTCCTTCCGCTATCTGCCCGACCGCCCGCTCATCGAGGGCCTGTCTCTGGACGTCAAGCCCGGCCAGCGCATCGCCATCGTCGGCCCCACCGGCTGCGGCAAGACCACCCTCATCAACCTGCTCATGCGGTTCTATGATGTCAACGGCGGCTCCATCAAAGTCTCCGGCACCGACATCCGGGACGTGACCCGCGCCTCCCTGCGCGGCAGCTACGGCATGGTGTTGCAGGATACCTGGCTTCGGGCCGGCACCGTGCGGGAGAACATCGCCTACGGCAAGCCGGACGCCCCCCTCGACGAGGTGGTGGCAGCGGCCAAGGCTGCCCACGCCGACAGCTTCATCCGCCGCCTGCCCGAGGGCTACGACACCGTCATCGCCGAGGACGGCGGCAACATCAGCCAGGGCCAGAAGCAGCTGCTCTGCATCGCCCGCGTGATGCTCTGTCTGCCCCCGATGCTGATTCTGGACGAGGCCACCTCCTCCATCGACACCCGCACCGAGGTGCGTATCCAGGCAGCCTTTGCCCGGATGATGCAGGGCCGCACCAGCTTCATCGTGGCACACCGCCTTTCCACCATCCGGGAGGCCGACGTCATCCTCGTGATGAAGGACGGCCACATCGTGGAGCAGGGCGACCACGATACCCTGCTGGCGCAGGGCGGCTTCTACGCCAAGCTCTACAACAGCCAGTTCGAGGGTGTGGAGACTTAACGCTTCAACTGATAGCAATTCAACTTTTTAATGCAGCAGCGGTGGATTGCATATCGCAAAGATGCCGTTTGAATGCTGCACTATCGCAATTTTCAAAAATAGTGCCTATCAAAATAGCATATTTGCGATATGCAGTTTGCGGATGTTGCTTGTGCATTAAAAACGCAAACTGCTATAATTTCTTGGCTTGCGATAAAATTTGCGATAAACGATTTTTGGAAGGAATATAATCGTGTCGAAAGATGAATATTTGATTACAGATCCACCCCTTAAAGCGCTGACTGTTTTTGCGATGCCGATGATCCTTGGCAGCTTTTTTCAACAAGTATACAATATGGCCGATTCCATAATAGTTGGTCAATTTGTCGGCTCCTCGGCACTTGCGGCTGTTGGTGCTTGTGCTGCACTGACCAATGTTTTTATTTGTGTGGCGCTTGGTGCTGGTGTGGGCGCAGGTGTGCTTGTAAGCCGCTGTTTTGGTGCAAAAAATTATGGTAGAATGAAAACCATTGTGTCAACGTCCCTGATCAGCTTTTTGATCTTAAGCGTTGTCCTTGGTGTCTTTGGCTTTTGCTTTTCCCATTTCATGATGAGCGGATTACAGACCCCTGCCGATATATTGGAAGAAGCAGTATTGTATCTGCGTGTCTACTTTGTGGGTTTCCCGTTTCTATTCATGTACAACATTCTTTCCACCATGTTCACTTCCATCGGTGAATCCAAAATTCCGTTGGGACTGCTGATATTCTCATCTATCCTGAATATTTTTATGGATTTCTGGATGGTGGCTGGTCTTGGTCTGGGGGTGTTTGGCGCAGCCCTTGCGACCTTGATCGCACAAGGAATTTCTGCCGTGTTTTCGTTTTTGATCTTTCTGTCTCGGATGCGGCAATACAAGAGCTCCTTTAGCAGGTTCGACCGGCAGGAGCTGTATTCCATGCTTCGCATTGCGGTACCATCGGTTTTGCAGCAGTCCACCGTGTCTATTGGTATGATGATCGTGCAGGCAGTGGTAAATCCCTTCGGCACACAGGCACTTGCCGGGTATGCGGCAACGATGCGGGTAGAAAATGTTTTTTCGCTGATCTTCGTATCCATCGGCAATGCAGTTTCGCCGTTTGTATCCCAGAATCTTGGCGCAAAGAAAATTGAGCGTATCAAAAAAGGTTATCATGCTGCACTGGTGTTGGATCTATGCTTTGCAGTTCTTGCTTTCGTGGTCATTGAAACACTGCACACACAGATCTCCTCGTTGTTCTTGGGAAAAGACGGAACCGCGTTGGCCTATCAGGTGTCCGGTGATTATATGAGATGGCTTGGTTACTTTTTCATCTTTATGGGCATCAAGATGGCAACTGATGGCGTTCTTCGCGGACTTGGAATCATGCGGCCGTTTCTTATTGCAAATATGGTAAACCTTGCGATCCGCTTGTCTGTTGCTTTGATTTGTGCACCGCGTTTTGGCATTGCTTTTGTTTGGCTTGCAGTCCCGGCAGGTTGGCTTGCAAACTTCCTTATTTCCTATGCGGCGCTCAGAAGATCGTGGCCAGAGGATAGAGCAGCGGTATCTCAATGATTTCATGCAGTGGAGAGGTGCTTTGTTCTGACGGGTTTCACTGTATTCTGTTTCTTCCTGTATACTGTTTCTGTTGTAGTTGGTTCATTGCAGTTTCAGCTTACAACAAAAAATGAGATAGGCCACCCCTTTCGGGAAAGTCTATCTCATTTTTTTCGTTGGGGCTATTTTGCAACAGCCCCATTTTTGTTTGCTCTGTTTTATTTTTTGCGGGTCGGCAATAGTTTCTTTTTTTACCTGTTTTCGGCTTTCAGCACCGTTGCCTCAGCAGGCGGCGGTGTGAGGGTGGAGTGGGCCAGAATAAAAGCAGCGGCGCGGCTGGATGCGATGCGCTGGGCGGCGCGGCGGCGGTCGTTGGAAGCGAAGGTGTGCTCCCCGTCCCGCTTTGCGTCCCAGTGGGCAAGCTCGTCGTCCACCTCGGCTTCCGTCGGCCAGAGCTCTTCTTTCTGCGCCACCAGCAGCAGACCCATCCGGCTGCGCAGCTTGCGCTCGGCCTCGGCGTGGAGCCAGGCTCGGAATTCTTCCACCGTCTGGCCCTGCACCTTTAAGTACTGGTCGAAATTGACGCCGTTGGCCTGCATCCGCAGGTTGAACTGGCGCTGCTCGGCAAAGTAGTTGCCGGCCACCAGCTGCTTGGGCAGCGGGCCGGTGACGTGTGTACCCAGCTGGGCGATGAGGGCCTGTTCGGCCACGGCGCGGGCCTGCTGGCAGCGCTGGGCGTAGATGTCCTGCGTCACCTTGGCGCGGAGGGCGCGCTTGCCCTCGGCGTCGGCGGCGCGGTCTTCGTCACCGTGGCGGCGGTTTATTTCAAGCTCGATGGTCAGCTCCCGGATGGGCCGGGGCTGGATGGGCTGGGTAAAGCCGGTGTACTCTCCCAGTTCCAGCGGCGGCAGGCAGAAGAACTGCGCCCCCGCCCGGAAGCCCTCGGCCCGGTTGACCGCCAGAAGCTCAAAATCCGGGTCGGTGACGGGCTGCAAATCGTTTTCTTTCATCAGCTGAGCGAACAGGGGCGAGAAACCCTCCAGAATCGCCCGATTGACCGCCGCCGTCAGCAGGTCGTCCTCGTCCTGCGGAGCGTCCGGGGCCGTCTTTTCGGCCTGCACCGCCGCTTCCAGCTCTTCTGCTGCGGCGGAAAAGACCACCCGGCAGTCACCGGGTTCTGCCATGCCAAAATGTTCGAGTTTCATTTTCTTCTCCCCCTCTCAGCGGACGATGCCGGCCATCAGCACCAGCAGCACGATGCCCAGCACCACATACAGCACCTCGGCACCCAGGACGGACTTGTCCCCCTCGACGTACATCTCGGCGGGGTCGTCGGGGTTATAATAAAGGGTGACGACAGCCCCCTGTGCAAGCTCTCTGCCCTTGGCAGACTTGGGGTAATGGAGGCGGTGGGTGCCGCCAGCAGTGGTGAACTCCAACAGGTAGGCTTTGCCGTCCCGGCTCTGGACGGTGCCTGCCACAGCGGCCTCGACCTTTTCGCCCCTGGTCATGAGCTTGTGGCGTCTCGACCAGCTCCGCCATGCCATGTAGAACATGATGCCTGCACCGATGAGAAAGATAATGATGTTGAACATTCGCAGTTTCCCTCTTCCGTAAATAGTCCCGCCGGGCCGCTGCCCCGCAGGGGTAATATTTATTGTATCATACTCCGCCGGATTTTTCGCCCCATTCGGCCTATACGGAATGCAACAATTTTCGCAAAAAAATTTGTCGTACTATTTTTGCAGAAAACGCTTGACTTTCTTTGCGCCTGTGGTATAATAATCATCGTTCCGAGCCGAACGGCGGCGAACAAAACAGAATATGCGGATATGGCGGAATTGGCAGACGCGTTAGATTCAGGTTCTAATCGGGGCAACTCGGTGGAGGTTCAAGTCCTCTTATCCGCACTCTTGAACGACAGCTTTCAAAAAGGCTGTCGTTTTTCTTTTACCTGTAGTCCTTTTGGAAACTTTCTATCAGCGGATAAGAGGACTTGAACAGCAACAGCGACGACCGCAGCCTGCGGCTGAAACAGGGAGGAGCTGTTGGGGCCGCGTTCTGATTTTTCAAAGCCCTGCCAAGGGGCTGCAGAAAAATCAGTAAACGCAACCCGTCAGGCGGTGCGCAACGGATAAGAGGACTTGATTCTTTCCGTTCAAAGGCAGGGCTTTGCGAAACGCCAAGTCCGCTCATCAAACAGGCCCCCCCTGCCCCAATGGGCAGAGAAAGGATTGCCCCATGCAGATAAACGACCTCTTCGGCGCAGCAGCCGCCTTTGAAACCGTACGGATGCCGGACGGCACGGAAGCGGCCATTCCAACAGAACACGCCGCAGTTATCTATGTAAATGAACAACCGGCCTTCCGGGTGGTATGCACACCCCAGCTTCTGCCGCAGCTGGCGCTGGGGCGGCTGCTGACCGAAGGATGGATTGCCTCCGCAGAGGAAGTGGAACAAATTTCCGTCTGCGCAGAAGGCTTGAAAGTCAATCTCTACCTGAACCACCCGCTGACGGCCCGCCGCGCGGCGGCACAGGAAGTTTCCAGCTGCTGCACCGACAATGTCGCGCTGGGCAGTCCGGTGGAAGTGCAGCCGCTGCGCGCGGTGCCGCATCTGGACCTGCAGCCGGAGTGGGTGGACGCCCTCGCCGCCGCCATGAGCGCGGGCCTGCCGCTTTATCAGGCCACCCATGCAGTCCACAGCTGCTTTGTGCTGCACGAGGGCCGCATCCTCTGTGCCTGCGAGGACATCGGACGCCACAATGCGCTGGACAAGGCCGTGGGCAGCATGCTTCTGGCCGGTGTCCCCCTCAGCGAATGCGTGCTCTACACCAGCGGCCGCGTACCGATGGATATGGTGCGCAAAGCCATCCGGGCCGGCGTTCCGGCACTGGTCAGCAAGACCATGCCCACCGTCCAGTCGCTGGAGCTGGCCGCAGAATACGGCCTGCAATTCGTGTGCGGCCGGAAACACCCCTTAACTTTGAAGGAACGTGCAAAATAAAAGTTACAAAACAAAGGACGCTTACAGTTCGCGTTGACTTACTTTCGACCTGAGTGATAATATATTAACGAAGAGACCGCTCCGCTTGTTGCAGCAGGCAGAGCGGTCATTTTCGTGTTTGGGAGTTTTCCCGGACAACCAAAAATCAGGCAGGTGATAACATGAAGCAGGCAACCAACCCGTTTGCGCCCGTTCCGCTGTGGCGCAAGCGGCTGCCGGGCTACGCAGCCATGGGCGCTGCGACAGTCGCAATGGCGGTAGGTCTTATCGCAATGCAGCACGCGCGCACCACGGTTGCAGGTACCCTGCTGCAGGTGTCGGAGGCGGATGCAGCCGCCTACGGTATCAGCGCAGTGTACCAGCTCGACAACGGCAGCTATCGTGTGGAGGGCTCTCAGAAGGGCTTCCAGAGCGATGTGCAGGCTGCCGTGACCCTTGACGCCGAGGGCAATGTTTCCGCTGTCGAGATCCTCTCGCAGGCAGAGACGGACAGCCTCGGCGGCCAGTGTGTCAACCCGGAGTTCACGTCCCAGTATCAGGGCGCAGCTCCCTTTACGCTGGCAGGCAAAAGCTATACTGTGACCGACCCCCTTACCGGTGCCGCCTATGCCGCTGCCGGTGCGGCGGAGGAGCAGCCCGCTGCTGCGGAGGATCTTGACCCCGCGCAGTGGAACGTGTCCGACACCTCTCCCGAGGCCGAGGCCACCCGCAGGATGTACGCAGCAGGTCTGACCCTCTCGGCACTGAACGGCGAGCCTCTGGCCGACGAGCTGATCCCTCCGATGGATACCAGCGCCGAGGCTGTGGCACGCCGCAAGCTCTACGCTGCCGGTCTGAGCAAGAGTGCGCAGGACGGTGAGGAGCAGGCTCTGCCCTATGCGGACTGGTCCGCAGAAAAGCAGGCCGCTTATCAGCTGGCACAGGCCGAACTGACCACCGGGCAGACCAGTGCCGGCGCTGTCAGCGCAGACCTGACCGAGGTGGACGCCCTTTCCGGCGCGACCATCACCTCGACCGCCGTCACCAACATCGTCAACAACTCGTATTTCTATGTAACTGAGGTGCTCCGCGCAGAGTGACCTCAACGGAGGAATGGAACCTATGGCAAAAACTGATTTTCTGACGGCTGACATGACCCGCCGTCAATTTATGAAGATCTCGGGCAAGAGCCTTGCAGGGCTCACCCTCTCCGCATCCATGCTGTCCCTCTTCGGCTGCTCGCAGAAGCAGGTGGACAGCGGCGCAGTGGCTACCTGGGCGCTGCCTCAGGGCCTGCTGGTGGTCAACGCCGACCTGTGTACCGGCTGCCAGCGCTGCGAGATCAACTGCACCCTCACCAACGATGGTGTGTGCTCCTCTTACATCAGCCGCGTGAAGATCCAGCGCCGTCTGAATCTGGACGGTGCCGGCAACGGCCTGCTGTCCGGCAATGACAACTGCTTTGTCTACTTCCCGGATACCTGCCGCCAGTGCGAGGACCCCGCCTGCGGCAACGCCTGCCCCCAGAAGGCCATTACGACCAACGAGCAGGGCATCCGTGTGGTGGACACCGACAAGTGCATCGGCTGCGGCGCCTGCCACGAGGCCTGCCCCTGGCATATGCCCACCGTCAACCCCGAGACCGGCAAGTCGTCCAAGTGCATCGCCTGCGGTGCCTGCGTGGCAGGCTGCCCGTCCGGCGCTCTGTCCATCGTGGACTGGGATGCCGTCACCAGCGCAGCACAGGCTGCCTACATGGACCTGTAAGGAGGAACAACAATGGCTGAAAGTTATGGCTGGGCAGGCAAGATCCTGCGCGTTGACCTGACCACTGGCGAGATCACCACGCAGGATGACGCAAAGTACCATAAGTATATCGGCGGTATGGGCATGGCCTACCGCATCATGTATGAGGAAGCTCCCATGGACCTCGACCCCTACGACGAGAAGGCACAGGTCATCTTCGGCGTCGGCCCCCTGACCGGTGCCGGCGTGCCCTGCTCCGGCCGCATGAACGTCACCTTCCGCTCCACCTGGTCCAAGGGCAGCTCCATCATCGACGCCCACATGGGCGGCCACATCGGCCCCATGCTGAAGTATGCGGGCTGGGACGGCATCGTCATCACCGGCATCTCCACAAAGCCCGTCTACCTGCGCATCGAGGACGACCAGGTCTCCCTCGAGGATGCTTCTGACATCTGGGGCAAGGGTACGTTCGCGTCCAACAAGTGGATGGTGGAGCAGAACGGCCGTGAGTTCGAGACCGCTTCCATCGGCCCTGCCGGTGAGAATCTGGTGGACTACTCCACCCTGAACACCAGCTTTGGCAACTCCGGCGGCGCCGGTCTGGGCGCTGCCATGGGCAACAAGAAGCTGAAGGGCCTGGCCATCCGCGGCACCGGCAGCGTCAAGGTGGCCGACCCCAAGAAGGTGCTGGAGCTGTCCAACTACATGATGGGCAACCTCATCGGCGGCAACAACAACCACAACGTCCCCGCACAGCCCCAGAGCTGGGCCGAGTACAGCGCCACCTCCGGCAAGAACCGCTGGTCCGGCGCACCGGGCCGTATGTGGAAAAAGGCTCCCGGCGGCCCCGTGGATACCGGCGAGCAGCCCTACAACGACATCAACAAGATTGCGCTGCGCTGCTTCAAGGGCTACTTCGACTTCGGCGCACCGGCTGCGGAGTACACCGTGAAGAACGGCGGCTGCTCCTCCTGCCCCATCCGCTGCTACACCGAGTATGATGTGGACCCGCTGGCCGATTACGACCTGCCCACCCACAACTCCAACACCTGTATGCCCGTGCTGTACGGCACCCGCGTCTACCCGGACGGCGTCCACGACTTCAAGTACGAGGGCGACGGCACCATGGTCATCAACCTGGCATGGTCTCATGCCGTCGATGACATGGGCCTGTGGGACAACTACGGCAACCTGAACCGTGACCTGCTGTGGATCCTGCGGATGCCCCGTGAGGAAGCCACCAAGTACATCAGCGAGGAAGAGTACGACTCTCTGCCCTGGGCATGGGAAAAGGCCGGTGACCCCCGCTGGGAGGTGGAGCTCATCCGCCGCATGGCTTACGGCGAGGGCGACCTGTCCGTCATCGCAAAGGGTACGCTGGCCATGATGGAAAAGTTCGGCCTGCCCAAGAGCTGGCTGGACCGCACCGACGGTGCCACCAACTCCAACCTGATCTACAACGGCTTCCCCAACCACCACGGCCCCGCAGAGGCATGGCAGGTTGGCATGCTGTACAATCTGGTGTATAATAGAGACTGCATGATCCACGAGATCGTCTGCGAGACCGGCTCCGGCGCACCCTACGAGGTGACCAAAAAGGTCATGGAGGACTTCTTCGGCGAGGGCTGCTACGACAAGGCCAAGGCCTACACGCCCATCAACGAAAACAAGGCAAAGCTGGCCGCTTACTGCGTCAACGATAAGAACTTCCACGACTCTGCCACCCTCTGCAACTGGATGTGGCCCATGACCCAGTCTCCCTCCAAGGAGCGGGCCTACCACGGCGATCTGGACCTGCAGGCAGATTTCATGACCGCCGTCACCGGCGAGACCTACACCCAGGCCGGTCTGCAGGAGGCAGGCGAGCGCATCACCCAGATGCTGCGCGCCATGACCGCCATCAGCTTCCAGAAGAACTGCGGCAGCGCAAACCTCCGTCAGGAGCACGACGCCATCTGCGACTGGGTCTTCGACAAGGAACCCGACTTCAAGGCATTCGAGGAAGGCACCACCAAGCTGGACCGCGCCGACATGGAGAAGGCAAAAGACCTGTTCTATGACATCTTCGGCTGGGACAAGACCACCGGTGTGCCGACCCGCGAGACGCTGGAGAAGTTCGACCTCGGCGATATGGCCGACGATCTGGAAGCACGCGGCATCTACGCCCAGACTCCCGCTGAGGAGACTGCTGCCCAGTAATTAAGAAGCCGTTTTCATAAGCATTGCACACCGCCCGAACGGTCTTTTTGCCGTTCGATGCACTCTGCTTACAAAAACAACTTCACAGAAACGAGAGGAACTATCATGCTGTTTGGCAGACGCAAACCCGGTTATACCACCACGGTGGACGCCGCCTCCGACCCCGAGCAGGTCATCCTCGAGCTGCAGAAGGCAGAGATGGCCGCGAAAAAGAAGCCGAAGGCCGAGGTCTTTGACATCGACGCGGCCAGCGAGACGGCCCGCCGCCTGAAGGAAACGGGCAGTATGTTCGACGGCAGCGCCGCAAAGCAGGCCGAGGCACAGCCCGCTCCCGAAGAGACGGCTGCACCGGACGCCGCCGAAAAAAACCAGCTGCTGGATTTTCTGGCCGCCGCGCCGGAGGCAGAGGGCGACCCCTACGCCGACCAGCCCACCGTCACCGCGCCGGAGCTGCCCAAGCTGACCCCGGCACAGGAGCTGGCGGGTTACATCCGCTCCCGCTCGGCGGCGGCTCTGGTCACATCCCACGCCCTGCTGGTGAGTGAGGTGGAAAACGCCGATGAGCTTCTGGCCCAGATGCCGGAAGACCCTCAGTGCGCAGACATCGTGTCCCGCGCCGGCGCAAAGGATGCCTACTACTACTCCAGCGCCAACATGAGCGACAACTACGCCATGATCGCGCAGCTCATCGAGGACAAGGACCTCTGCGCCATGGTGGCCGAGATGGTGCGGTTCAACGCCCGCGTCTACCCCAGCGCCACCCCGCTGCGGTACTTCCGCCGCTTGCCCTACGATCTGACACAGGAAGCCATCGAGCAGACGTGGCAGTCCATGCAGGGCAAGCCGGAGTACGCCGACATCGAGGAGCTGACCAACAACCAGAACGAGCGGTTCCTCTTCTCCACCCAGCACCTCACCCGCCGCTACGCGAAAGCCATCAGCGACGTGGACGAGTGGACCGACTAAAGCATCCCACACAATCAAATAGGGTATACGAGCTTCTTTGAGCAAAGGTGTCTAAACCGTCGGGCATGACACCGCGCCGCAATGCTAAGGGCTATATGAGCCGGCATTCAAGGGTGGAGGGGGAAACCTCGCCGCCTTCCCGCAGAAGAAACGCTGCAATTTGAAAAAAAGAACTCCTCCCATCCACACAGGGGCTTTCCATGCTCTGCCGCCACTGCAAGGGCGGCAGGGAGCGGAGAGCAGCCATCGGCAGGACAGTCTGCAAGCTGCCCTTTGCCGGAATGTGCGGATATTCTGCGGAGGCGTTTTGATTTTTCATCAAGACGCCTCCGCTTCTTTTTTACCTGCCTTTTTATATGGATCCCCGCTGCGCCCCGCCTGAGCCATAGCAGGCCGGGTGTGGTCGGGCATTTGGAGGATTTTTTTATGAAACAGCCTTTCTGCGCGCCCTCTGAGGCGCTGCGCCGCGTGCTGGATGCCGCTGCGGCTCTGCCGAGGCCGGAGACGGAGACCGTCCCGCTGGACGAAGCGGGCGGCCGGATTGCCGCCGGGACGCTTTCGGCCCGGATGGACCAGCCGCCCTTTGACCGCAGCCCCTTCGACGGCTACGCCCTGCACAGCGCCGACGCCGCCGGTGCCAGCCGCGAAACACCCGTCACCCTGCCCGTGACCATGAAGCTCTACGCCGGAGATGCTCCCGCTTCGCCCTTGCCTGTGGGCTGTGCGGCCCGCATCATGACCGGCGCACCCCTGCCCGAGGGCGCAGACTGTGTGCTGATGCAGGAGCTGACCGACAGCGGCGAGGAGACGGTACAGCTCTATGCCGCCATGAAGCCCCAGCAGAACGTGGTATTCCGGGGCGGGGACATCGCCGCCGGCGCTGTCATCGCCGAAGCCGGTACGGTGCTCTCCCCCGCCCATCTCGGCGTGCTGGCCGGGCAGGGATATGCTGAAGTCCCCGTTTACAAGACGCTGACCGTGGGCGTTCTGGCCACCGGAAGCGAGCTTTTAGCTCCGGGCGAGGCTTGGACGCCCGGCAAGATTTACGACGCCAACGGCGTCCAGAACGCCGCCCGCCTGCGGCAGCTGGGTTTTGCAGTAAACCGTCGGCACTGCTCCGACGACCCGGAGGAGATTGCCCGCGAGATGCGGGAACTGCTGGCGGAGTGCGATGCCGTCATCACCAGCGGCGGCGTCTCGGTGGGGCAGAAAGACTATCTGCCCGCTGTGCTGGAACAGCTGAACGCGGACATCCTCTTTGCGGGCGTGGCCCAGAAGCCCGGAAGCCCCATGCTGGCCGGAAAAGTTGACGGCAAGCTGGTGTTCTGCCTCTCCGGCAACCCCTTTGCCGCTGCCGCCACGCTGGAACAATACGCCGTCCCGGCCCTTTTGCGGGCGGCGGGGCGCTGCGAGGAAGGCTGCCTTCTTCCCCGCACCACCCGCACCCTGACCACGGGCTTCTCGAAGTCCAGCAAGGGGAACCGCTATCTGCGGGCAAAGGCCATGGGCGGCAGCGTGACCATCCCCGGCGAGGGCAACGCCGAAGCCCACTCGTCCGGCAGCCTTTCTGCCATGATCGGCTGCAACTGTCTCGTTGAACTGCCCGCGGGCAGCGGCCCGGTGACTCCGGGCGAAGAAGTGGAGGTGCTCCGTTTTGTACAGTGAACAGAAAGAGGCTCTGGCCCAGGAGATCGAACTCAAGCGCCCGGCGGTGCTGGCCGTCAGCGGCCTGCACAACAGCGGCAAGACGACGCTGCTGGAAAAGCTTCTGCCTGCCCTGCGCAGCCGGGGGCTGAAGGTGGGCATTATCAAGCACGACGGCCATGATTTTACGCCGGATGTCCCCGGCACCGACAGCTGCCGTCTGCGGGAAGCGGGGGCCGAGGGGGTGGCGGTCTACTCCGGCCAGCGCTATCTGCTGACCGAGATGTTCCGCCTGACGGAGCAGGACTTGCTGGCGCTCTTCGAGCGCCACGGCTATGATCTGGTGCTGCTGGAAGGCTTCAAGGACAGCGGCTGGCCGAAAATCGAAGTTGTCCGCAAAGAAATTTCGGACACACCGGTGTCTTTCCAGCCGCTGGCGGTGGTGGGAGACATTCCGGGGGCAGATTTTGGATTGGAAGATGCGCAGGCTCTGGCCGACTGGCTCGTTGCCCAGATGCCGGGCCTGTAAGGAGAAGACAGATATGAAACTGATTCGTACCGAAGACGCGGCAGGCCAGGTGCTCTGCCACGATATTACCCAAATCATTCCCGGCGAGTTCAAGGGCGCACGTTTCCGCAAGGGCCATATCATCCAGCCCGAGGACATCCCCGTGCTGCTCTCCATCGGCAAAGAAAACCTCTACGTCTGGGAGAAAAAGCCTGGCATCCTCCACGAGGACGAAGCCGCCGCACTGCTGTACAAGGCCGCTGCGGGCAGGAACATCCACGGCACCGAGCCGAAGGAGGGCAAGATCGAGCTCATCGCCGACTGCGACGGCCTGCTGAAGATCAACCGCGAAGCCCTGCTGGCCGTAAATCGCACGCCCCAGATGATGATCGCCACCATCCACGGCGACCTGCCCGTGAAAAAGGGCCAGAAACTGGCCGGCACCCGCATCATCCCGCTGGTCATCGAGCAGGAGAAGATGGACGCCATGCAGGCTGCCGCAGGCAGTGAGCCTATCCTGAACGTGCTGCCCATGCAGGCCAAGAAGTTTGCCGTCATCACCACCGGCAGCGAGGTGTTCAAGGGCCGCATCGAGGATAAGTTCACCCCCATCCTCGTGGGCAAGCTGGCCGAGTACGGCTGTGAGATGACCTTCCACAAGGTCTGCGACGACGACCCGGCGGGCATCACCGCCGCCATTCTGGAAGCGAAAGAGGCGGGCTGTGAGCTGATCTTCACCACCGGCGGCATGAGCGTGGACCCCGACGACCGCACCCCGCTGGCCATCCGAAACACCGGCGCGGACATCGTCACCTACGGCGCACCGGTGCTGCCGGGTGCCATGTTCCTCGTGAGCTATCTGGACGGTGTGCCGGTCTGCGGTCTGCCCGGCTGCGTCATGTACGCTAAGCGCACCATCTTTGACCTGCTGCTGCCCCGTCTGCTGGCCGACGATGCCATCACCGCCGAGGATATTGCCCGTCTGGGCGAGGGCGGCCTCTGCCTTGGCTGCGCCGAGTGTCACTGGCCCAACTGCGGATTTGGGCATTGCTGATGCCCTCTCAGGCGCTTCGCGCCAAGGCCGGGTTGCGGCACCCAGCGTCTGCTTCGCTGCCGCTTGCATCCT
>ERZ809807.10-NODE-10-length-101617-cov-15.3302_pt1 | contig 101617 bp, 105 predicted proteins | sample MGYA00520348_ERZ809807 | MGnify/ENA primary metagenome ERZ809807 (study PRJEB31588, sample SAMN03398861) | human gut metagenome | study: EMG produced TPA metagenomics assembly of the PRJNA231909 data set (A prospective, longitudinal analysis of the...
GAACGCTGCGCGTACTTGATAATTTTTAGGTTGTGTGGTATATAAAAGGCAACTGTTTTTCCAATACAGCCGCCCATCGGGGTGCGATACAAGCAAGTTGCTATCCGATGACCTCAAAAACAAATTGTACTACGATGGTTTTCAAAAAATGCTGTATCACTACTCGCACCAAGAAAAACCAGTACACATTGTGTACTGGTTTTTCTTTTTTTATTTGCGCGATGGAAGGGGCTCGAACAGGGCGGCGGCGCATAGCGCCGCAAGCAATCAGCCCAGTGGGCTGTTGCTTAGCCCGCGGGTTCCAACGCGTAGGAATGTCTACCGTGGAAGCTGTGAAATCGAAAGATTTCATGGCTTTTTTGTTTTGTGAGCCATGGGTGCACGGTTTCTGCACGGTCGGTGTTATCCATGTCCGATTATGTAGGGCGCTGTATTGCATTGCAATCAGTGCCCTTTTTTGCATCAGGTGAGCAGTGCTAAGCGGAGCTTTGCCTTCATTTCCGGGTCGGCATCCTTGAGCAATTCCAAAAGAGCCGTCATGGAGATGGTGGGTTCGCCTGCGGCGGGTACAGCCTGCGGGCTGGAGGTGTCGGGCTTGGCGTAGAAGCCACTTTCGAACTTCTTGCCCAGCTCTACACGGGAGGACTGCTGGATATGAGCGTAGGTGTTCACCAGCATATCCGCACTGGCGTGTCCTGTGGTCCCCTGCACCGCCTTGATGTCGCCGCCGGAGATCATCAACTGCCACGCCCATCTGCGCATTCTTCTGCCGCAGAACAGGTGCTTGCCGGAGCCTTTTGCAGCCCCTTTTCCGCATCAGCCGGAACCAAGGTGTAACACACTAGACTTTGCAAGCAAAGTCATGTGCCAACGAGCGTTCCGCCGCTCTTTGGATTCTTCCCGGCAGGGCACTGGAAAATGGGGTGCCCTGATGAAAATGAAAGATGGCGGCATGAGGTTCTAATATTTACAGTGCCTGACCAACGTGGTACAATCAAAAAAGCAGTATCCGGTGTGAGGATTTTGAACTATGAACTTGTGCTTTGACCAATCGCTTGGACTTGGATATAAAAGCAATTCACAGAAAATCCGTGTGATGAGTGAAAGCTGGGTCAACGACAATATTTTCTGCCCGGTATGTGGAAACGCTCGAATTTCAAAATTGGAAAATAACCGCCCTGTTGCAGACTTTCAGTGTCCATCCTGTGGGGAAATCTTTGAGTTGAAAAGTAAAGATGGAAGAATTGGAAGAAAAATATCGGATGGTGCATACGATACCATGATAAGTCGCATAACCAGTATGACAAATCCCGATTTGTTGGTTATGCACTACTCCTCTTTACAGGTCGTCGAATTAACGGTTGTGCCAAAATTCTTCTTTACACCTACGGTAATCGAAAAGAGAAAACCGTTATCGCCAACTGCCAGACGTGCTGGATGGGTCGGTTGCAATATTTTGTACGGTGATATTCCAGAACAAGGGCGAATCCCTATTATTGAAAATCAGAATTTCCGCAGTAAGGATCGTATCGTACAAGACTATGCAAGAATCAAACGTCTGCAAACGGGATCTATTGAAAAGCGTGGATGGCTGTTGGATGTACTCAACTGTGTAAACGCTATCCCGACGAAAGATTTTTATCTGAAGGATATTTATGTGTTTGCAGACAAACTGAAGATTCAGCATCCCGACAATCAAAACATTGAAGCGAAGATTCGCCAACAACTGCAATTTCTTCGGGATAAAGGAATAATTGAATTTCTGGAACGAGGTCATTATCGTAAGATATAGCGAGGATTCTTTGCTTTCTGACGCTGGTAAAATAGGTCATCAAGGCGAACCGCTACACCATTACCATTTCCTGCGGCAAGCTGACCACCGGCGTGACGGTGCCGGAGTGGACGGCTGTGATGATGCTGACCGGGTCGGCAAGCACGGCTGCGTCCGGCTGTATGCAGACCATCTTCCGGGTGCAGTCGGCAGGGGTGCTGGACGGCAAGCAGAAGGAACGCTGCCACGTCTTTGATTTTGCCCCGGACCGTGCCCTGAACGTGATTTCTGAGGTCAACCGCATCACCAAGCGGGGTCGGACCAACGAAGAACAGAACCGGGCGGCATTGGGAGAGTTCCTGAACTTCTGCCCGGTGATTGCGATGGACGGCACCCAGATGACCGCATACAGCGTTTCCAGAATGATGCGGCAGATCAAGCGTCTGGCGGTGGACAGGGCCATCAAGAGCGGCTTTGACGACGAATCGGTCTACAAGCAGGACACCGGCATCGTCATGGACGAGGAGGATGTGGAGTTGTTCCATACCCTGTCGGATAAGCTCAGCGAGCAGAAAGCCGCCAAAAAGGAAACCAAAGTCCACATCAATCATCAGGGGCTGACGGGCGAGGAATACGAAAAGGCAGACAAGATTTCCAACAAGCCCAAGCGGGAGCGCACCAAAGAGGATGATGACCTGCTCAAGAAACTGCAAGAGCAGAAGAAAGAGCGCGAGAAGGTCATCCGGCTGCTGCGGAATGTGTCCATCCGCCTGCCCCTGCTGATTTACGGTGCCAAGGTGGACCTGACCGAGAGCATCAAGATGGCAGACTTCATCACGCTGGTGGATGAGGAATCCTGGCAGGAGTTCATGCCCAAAACCGTGGACAAGCCCCTGTTCCGCAAGCTGCTGAAATACTACGACGAGGATGTGGTCAGCAGGGCGGGTCTGCGCATCCGCCGCATGGCAAAGGCTGCGGACGAGCTGCCGCCCACTGAGCGTGTGAAGCGCATTGCCGAGATCTTCAGCCACCCCGACAAGGAAACCGTTCTGACCCCGTGGCGGGTGGTGAACCTTCATCTGAGCAACATGGTGGGCGGTTACTGCTTCCTCAACGAGCAGTTCGATTCGCAGGAGGTTCTGGAGGAGCCTCGTCTGGTGGATCAGGGGCAGGTCACGGAGGACATCTTCCTCAATCCGGAGGCACGGATTCTGGAAATGAACTCCAAATCCGGCCTGTATCCCCTGTATATGGCATACAGCCTGTACGCCATGAAGCTGCCCGGCCCGGAGGACAAGCTGCCGCTGGAGCAGACACAGGCTCTCTGGCAGGAGACCGTGGAGCAGCAGATCTTTGTTCTGTGCAAGACCCGGATGGCAGAAAGCATCACCCGGCGGACGCTGGTGGGCTATCAGGATTGGACAGTCAACACCACCTACATTCCGCACCTGCTGGAACGGATGGAAAACGACCCGCAGCGTCTGGCAAAGAAGCTGCAGCGAACCGATACATGGGGAAAGGAGGGACAGCCCATGAAATTTGATGCCATTGTGGGCAATCCGCCGTATCAGGAGGATACAGGCGGCGGCAGCGCAGCCAATGTTGCGGCAAAGCAGGCACGCCCGGTTTATAACCTGTTTGTGGATCAGGCAAAAACCATGCAGCCCCACTATATCTCCATGATTATGCCGGCACGCTGGTATGCTGGCGGCATCGGACTGAACGATTTCCGCAATGAGATGCTGAACGATCCGCAACTGATCAGGCTGACGGATTTTGTGAACTCCAAAGACTGCTTCAGCACCGTAGATATTGCAGGCGGCATTTGCTATTTCCTGTGGGATCGGGACAAGGAGGAGGTCTGCGAGGTTACAAACGTCAGCGGTCTGGAACACCATACTATGCGGCGCAACCTCAATGAGTTTGGAGAAATCTTCATTCGGTCGAATGAATCGCTATCCATCATCCATAAGGTTCTGAACCGTTCAGAACACTTCCTGACCGATCGGGTGCAGCCCATTGATGCCTTTGGTTTCCCCTCTGCGGCTCGTGGCGAAAAAGAACCCTTTGATGGTTGCATTTCCCTTATTCACAGCCAAGGCACCGGCTATATTAAGAGAAGCGATGTCAAGAAAAATGCGGAGCTGATCGACAAGTACAAGGCAACGATCTCCATTCTGGTTCCCTGCAATGGTGAGGTTGGCATTGACCCGTCCAAGGGCTATAAGGCCATCACAACACCCCGGATTGAGGTTCCGGGTGAGGTGAACACCTTCTCCTATCTGGTTCTGGGCGCATTCGATACCGAAGCAGAAATCAAAAACTACAAGCAGTATCTGATGTGTAAGTTTACTCGCTTCATGCTGCGCCTGACCTATTCGTCTATGCACATTGCAAGAGCAAACTTTATCTTTGTGCCCGATCAGGATTTTACGGAGGAATGGACGGACGAAAAGCTGTACAGGAAGTATGAGCTGACGGAAGACGAGATTGCGTTTATTGAGAGTACGATTAGAGTGATGGAGTAAATATAGAGGAATCTTATGCACGTTCGACCGCAGATTGTTTATAAGTATAAATCAATATCTACACAGACTGACTTTAATCGTGTGGTAGATATTATAAAAAGTAATCATATTTATTTGCCAAAGCCTTCTATGCTGAATGACCCCATGGAAGCAAATGCCTTACAAGTGTATTTGGGTTGTATGGGGGCTGGATATACGCTTGCTTGTGGAAAAATACATCCAATTGTGGAAGATAGGCAAAATCAGTACAGAGTTCTCTCTGTTTCTGCAATTCCAAACTCTCCTATTATGTGGGCGCATTATGCGAGTGGCTATTCTGGCTGTTGCTTGATTTATTCAACAGAAAAAACTTTTTCTGAAATAAAGCCTGTGATTTATACAGATATTACATTTGATTTGTTTGACATAGACTTTATGGATGATGAAATGTCAGAAGCGATTGAAGAATCGCTCTGCTTTAAGCATAAAGATTGGGCGTATGAAAATGAATGGCGGTTAATTCAAAATGAAGATGCCGGATTTTTGAATTATGAAGCGTCAGAATTGGTTGGAATTATTATCGGCGAGAATATGAGCTTGGATAAACGAAAGGTGCTGGTCAAGCTCTGCAAAGATAAAAACGTCCCTTGTTTTCGCACCTATACGATGAAAAGCTGGAATGAAATTGGTTTTGCCCCGTATGATTTTGTTGAATCACTGGGTGGAAAAGAGTACGAATATATTACGCCGGGAGAAATGGAACGGTATATTCAAGAAGGGCTGGAAAATGGAAGATGTTCCAATAATGAAAGAATGATTTTCAATGCGTTAAATGAAAAAGTATTACGAAAAGAGCATTATTAAATAAACTGGATTTCTGAAATGCAGGGAGAACGAAAATGAAACCTGTTGAAGCAGGGTTTGATTGGGGAATGTTTTGGCAAGCTGCAAGTGCGATTGCCACTGCTGTTGCCGCAATTATAGCACTTTGGCAAACAAGGTATCAAAATCGCAAAAAGGTTAAGATTACGTTCAACGAAAGCGTAATTTATGCGTTGGGTGGTTCTTTGGAACTTGCAGATAAATGCCAGTATGTATCGCTCGATGTTGTAAATACTGGAAACCGAAAAATCATTATCAGCAGTTATGGTATAAAACTTCCAGATGGTTATAAATGGGTTATACTCCAAGAGCCAACACCAGCAGGAATTACTAAGCTCCCGGCAGAACTAGATATAGAACAATGCGTTTCCTTCGCGTGGAAAAAAGATAAGTTTATAATGCAACTTCAAAATTTGAGTAATTATCCAAGAGATAAAAAAGTTCCGTTCTTTGTTCAAGATACGGCTGGAACGTACTATATATTCAAATCACCCAAAACCATTCAGCAATATTTAGATGAAGCTGAAAAGCACAATAAAAAAGAGGGGAGACCCCAACCATGACCGAATAAGCACTCCGTAAAATGATTGCTGCCGGGGAAAGCACCTGGCAGGAGTTTAAGTCGTGGGTGAAGTGCAAGGACTACCGGCAGCGGAAAGAGCTTGCGGTGAAAAGTGCGGTTGCGCTGGCAAAGAGCGGTCATCAGACGGGAAAGAAAATGGAAGGCGTTGCATCGGCAGCTTTGAATAGCCCGAAATACAGCAGCACGACCAAAACTCTTGCAGGCAGCGTTCTCTCGCAGTCTGACAAGAATCGCTAAATAACCTAAAATGGGGCGTACAGTTTACAACTGTGCGCTCCGTTTTTTACAACAGAAATCAAATATAAAGTGATATTACGTCGAATTATTTGAGAAATTGTCGGAAAATCCATGTAGATAACATTGGAAAATTGTGGTATAATAATACCGACCAGAAAGGAGGGTTGTGCTATGGACAACAACCAACTACAGTACATCAAAATTCAATCGCAATACGCTGATGAGGTAGAACAATTTGAAAAGTGCGTTGTCAAAGCCGCAAAGCTGACACACGCGATTGCTGACACGGCTGAGAAAAAATGCAAGCAGGCGCGGATGGCAATGGAATCTGGCAACATAGATGTCATGCGGAATACGATTCAGCAGTACATCTGCCAGTACGGACGGGATTGGTCGCGTTTCCGGGATGTTCGGATACAGCTTGTAGATGGGAACACCTATGCACAGCTCTCTGCCGTTGACCTTATCCAGCAGCTACATTGTGTTATCACGCTGGTGTACAAGGATACTGCGTTGAAAACGGTGAACAAAGAAGCATTCCGAGAGTGCGTTAAAAGTTTGCTGAAGCAATCCAAAATGTTTACCGATAAAGAGCTAGATGCAATGTTTGCGTAAAACAGGATAGCTGAAAATAAGCAAAGCCCACAAGCTGGATATAAAATCCGGTCTGTGGGCTTTACCATATCAGGAGTAATATTTCTGTGTGTGGTTGCCGGGACGAGGGGCTTCTGGAACTCAACGGCAAGACCTATATGCTGTCCATCAAGGTCTACGAAACAGTGAAAACCGATGTGGCCTATGTGCAGGATAAGACGGTCAGCCAGATTCAAGCAAAGGATCGGATTCTCGAATATCTGAAGCATAAGCCGTCGATTACGAATCAGAAAGCTCAAGAGCTGTGTGGGTTTAACAAGAATCAAACCTATTATATCCTGCACCAGATGTGCAAGGACGGCATCTTGCAGCCTGATGGCGTAGGCCGAGGAAGGAAGTACAAAAGCGTGAAGTGAAAATTTACGCTGACTTTTACGCTGAAAGTTTGATTTGCGCTGAATTTACGCTGACTTTCCGGGATTTACGCTGAAAATACGCTGACTTGGCATGGTTTATGCTGAATTTACGCTGAGAAACGCGCGCCGCGCGATTAGCGATTTTGCCGCGCGTTTTCTAAGATTCAATCCTCCAGTCTGCCATGGTCGCAGCCAAGCGACAGATAACGCTCTATCTCTCCATCCAGCACAAGCTGGGCGTACTCCAAGGGCTTATTATACAGCAGCCAATCCAGTTCTGCCCGCTGTGCCGGGGTGTTGCCGTACTCATCTTCGACGGTGATGCAGTCGATGGCAAGAGTGGAGCCATCCGCAAACCGGGCTTCCACCCGGTTGGTATCCATGTTGTAGTGGCAGGAAAGCAATTTCGTCATAGTCGTATCCTCCAAGACTTGATTTTTGGCGTGTGGTCACTCGAACCAATGCCGTCAAGTCGTTGTCGGATAAGTCGATTTTTCATTTGTCTGAGAGTAAGTGCACGGTTTCTGCACGGATTTTGCACGGTTTCAAAACGTGCAAAGGGTGCAAATCGTTGCAAAATCGGACAAAGGGTGCAGAAACTTGAAGCTCAAAACCCACGATGTACCTCCAAGAAATAACGTCAAAACGTAACTTCCGAAAATTGAGGGAATCGCCCGGCGTGCGCTGCGAATCAGTAGCCCGCGGGTTCCAACACGTAGGAATGTCTACCGTGGAAGCTGTGAAATCGAAAGATTTCATGGCTTTTTTGTTTTGTAAGCCATGGGTGCACGGTTGCGGAAAGAGTGAGACTTATCTCCAGAAGATTCAAGACGGAAAAGATGGAATTTCATATTGACAAGACATCAAGACAAGTATATAATCGAACGTGGAAACAACAAGGCATCGCGGCGAAAAGCGTTCGAATGCCGCTTTGGATAGAAACAGGTTAAGGAGATATTCAATGACTCAGAGACAAAAAGGTGCTCTTTATATGATCTTGTCTGCATTGTGCTTTGCATCCATGCAGGTGGTGGTGCGGCTGAGCCGCGAGATCCCCACGATGGAGCAGATCTTCATGCGGAATTCGTTCGTGCTGATCGTTTCGGCGATCATCATTCTGCGCAAAAAGGGCTCGCTGTTTGGCCCGGCCAAGTATCAGCCCTATCTGTTCGGGCGGTCGTTCTTTGGCTTTCTGGGGCTGATCACCCTGTTTTATGCCTCCAGCCATGCGGCGCAGGGCGATGTGACGATCCTGAACAAAACTTCCCCTATCTGGGTCACCATTCTGGCCGTCATCTTTATGAAAGAAAAGCTGCCCAAGATCCAGATCCCGGCACTGGCACTTTCCATGGTGGGTGCCTTTATCGTGTTCCGCCCCAGCTTTGAGTCCAACCCCTTCCCGCTGGTGGTGGCATTTCTGTCGGCCGTGACCTCCGGTGTTGCCTACACCTTTCTCTCCTTCTTTAAGGGCAAGGTGGACGGCCTGACGGTCATGATGCACTTTTCCACCTTCAGCGCCATTGCTTCTATCCCCTTTATGCTGAAGGATTTTGTGGTGCCCAGCTTCAAGCAGGCGGTACTGCTGCTGCTCATCGGCGTGTTCGGCTCTTTGGGACAGGCCTTTATCACCTATGCCTATCGCTTTGCTCCGGCCTCAGAGATCAGCATCTACAACTATTCCGGCATTATCTTCAGCATGATCCTGGGCTTCTTTATTTTGGGCGAGCCGGTAAAATTTACCTCTGTGATCGGCGGCGCACTGGTGGCAGCCGCTTCTGTTATGGTCTATGTTTATAACAACCGCAGCAATAAGAAGGCAGGTGACGAAACTACGAAATAATCATTGCCCCCAAAGCAAAAGTATGCTATGATACAAATGAATAGCATACAGAACTCTTTCTCGTTGTTTGGCAACTTATCAACCTGAGAAACCAAAAAACGAACGGAGAGTTTTACTATGTGGACGAAAAAAGAAAGATTTGAAGCAGTTCTGAACCATGAGTTGGCAGACCGTCCGCCGGTATCGGCGTGGCGTCATTTCACCGAGAACGAGCACAGCGGCGCGGACCTCTTTGTAGAAACGATGCTGAAGTGGCAGAACACCTACGACTGGGACTATGTCAAGCTGCAGCCGCGTGCTTCCTACTATGAGGAGGCATGGGGCGGTCAGTTCGACTACAACGATTACGAGGGCGTTTTGCCCAAGGTGGTAAAGGACCCCATTAGCGGTGCGGCGGATCTGGAAAAGATCACGGTGCTGCCGGGCGATCAGGGTGTGTTTGCAGAGCAGATCGAGGTCATTCAGAAGATGAAGGCTGGTCTGAACGAGGACATCCCCATGTTCCAGACCATGATGTGTCCCACCAGCGTCCTGCAGAAGCTGTGCGCCGTCAACCCCATTGGCCGTTACCGCGCCGCAAGCCGTGACGACCTGATGATGACCCTGATGCACGAGCAGCCGGAGCGGATCCACAAGACCCTGCAGAACATCACCGATACGATGGCCGATTATTCTAAGCACCTCATCGAGGATGCAGGCCTGTACGGTGTGTTCTACGGCGCCACCGGCCTGTCCCGTTCCACCTACCTGACCAAGGAGGAGTGGGAAGAGTTTGTCAAGCCCTATGATCTGCAGATGATGGAGGCGCTGAAGCCCTGCAAGATCATGGTCCATGCCTGCGGCCTTGAGGTAAACCCGGAGTATTTTGCGCACTACCCCATTGACATCCTTCACTGGCCCGAGAGCGCTGCCGGCAACCCCAAGCTGGACACCGCACCCCAGTGGCTGGACAAGTCCATCACTCCGATGGGCGGCTGTGACGAGCGGCTGTTCGGTCAGCACAAGGCCGAGGAGATCGCTGCGCTGACCCGCAATACCCTGAAGCGGATGAAGGACATCCCCTTTGTGCTGGCACCGGACTGCTCGCTGGCCACCAATACCTATGATGAGGAGCTGCGCGCCTTTATCGAGGCCGCACATTCCAACGATTGATCTTCTTTTTTCACTTCCTCCTGTCTGTATGCTGACCGATTCCATGAATAGAGAGCTTTGTCTGTCTGCAAGCTGTGAAAGAGCGGACAGGAGATGGGAAGAGAGGAAAGATTATGGCGGACGAGAACTACTCCTATGCGCCCAAATACGTTCAGATCCAGAATTATATCCTGCAAAAGATCGAGTCCGGAGAGTATGCGGCCGGGGACAAGATCCCTTCAGAGACCGAGCTTGCCAGACAGTTTGATGTCAGCCGCCTGACGGTGAATACTGCCGTCAAGGAGCTGGCCAACAGCGGCATTGTGGAGCGGGTACAGGGTAAGGGTACCTTTGTCCGGTTTGTCCCGGGCCAGTCCTTTTCCAGCCCTATGGCGTTTTCCAGCGGCATCAAGATCGCACCCTTTGAACACTCCAACAACAAGCCGCACCGCCTGCTGGAGCATGGGGTCATCAAGGCGGATGCTGCCTTGTGCCAGAAGCTGGGCCTGACGGCAGAAAACCCCTATGTCTATAAGATCGTTCGCTGTGTGGATGTGAGCAGCGAGGTGGATGAGGTGGATTACAGCTATGTCCCGCTGTCGGTGTGCAAGGATCACACGTTTGACTGCGAGGCGCTGAAGACCTTTTTCCTGCACGATTATATCTGCCGCTATTTCAATGAAAAGCCGACCCACATCCGCATTTTTGTGGACACGCCCCTTACCTCGGATATGGAGCTTTCTCTGCTGAACGCGCCGCCGGAGAAGCTGTTCAGCTGGGATACCTTCTTATATCACGGGAATCAGGTGCTGGCGGTCACCACCACGGTCTCCATGCCCAAGGAGAACCGTCCCTTCATCACGCTGGAATTCTGAGCGTTTTCTCTCCGCAAAAACAAAATAACTACCCGGAGGCTGCTGCACAGTGCGCTGTGCGGCAGCCTTTTTGCGTGGAGAGGGTTCTATACGCTTTGGGACGGAGCTGCGTGGCAGATCCGTCCTGTTTTTACAAAAAGGGACTGCTTTTGGCAGAACGGAGAATTTTCAACGAATAAATTGGGACTACTCACAATTTACAAGTCGGTCATCGTGCCCAACACGGATAACATGAAGGGTCTGGAAGCCGCCGCTGCTGCGGGCATCGTGGCCGGCAGGCAGGAAAAGAAGCTGGAGGTCATTGCCGATGTGACCCCGGAGCAGACCAAAGCCATCCGCGCGTACCTTGACCAGACGGATATCAAGGTGCGGCACGTTGAGAATGGTGTCACCTTTGATATCATCCTCACGGTCTGGAAGGGGGAGCATTCCGCACAGGTGCGCATTGCGGTGTTCCACACCAATATCGTCCATGTGGAAAAGGACGGCGAGGTATTGGTGGACATTCCGGTACACGGAGATAATGAGGAGACCCTGACCGACCGCAGCCTGCTGGATATGGAGCATATCTGGGACTTTGCCAACACGGTGGACGTGGAGGATGTCCGTTCCATTCTGGAACCGCAGATCCGGTGCAACATGGCCATTGCCGAGGAGGGTCTGCGGGGCAGCTACGGTGCCAACATCGGCAGCGTGCTGCTGGATATGGAGGGCAATGATGTAAGGGTCCGTGCCAAGGCATACGCCGCAGCCGGTTCCGATGCCCGCATGAACGGCTGTGAGCAGCCGGTGGTCATCAACTCCGGCAGTGGCAATCAGGGCATTACCACCTCTGTACCGGTCATTGTCTATGCACAGGAGCTGGGCGTAAGCGACGAAAAGCTTCTGCGGGCGCTGACCCTCTCCAACCTGACCACCATCCACGAAAAGACCCCCATTGGCCGTCTGTCTGCCTACTGCGGCGCTATCAGCGCGGGCGCTGGTGCAGGTGCCGGTATCGCCTATCTCTGCGGCGGTGACTATGACGCCGTCATCCATACGGTTGTCAATGCACTGGCAGTGGTTTCCGGCGTCATCTGTGATGGCGCCAAGGCCTCCTGCGCGGCAAAGATCGCAACTGCGGTGGAGGCCGGTCTGCTGGGCTACAATATGTACATCCGCGGCAATCAGTTCCGCGCTGGTGACGGTATTGTGGCCAAGGGCGTAGAAAACTCCCTCAAGAATGTGGGCCGTCTTGGCAAGCAGGGCATGAAGGAGACCAACAACGAGATCATTGATATTATGGTGGGCTGCTGATTCTGCTTATCGCGATTTTCAAAAATAGTGCCTATCAAAATGGCATATTTGCGATATGCAGTTTGCGGATGTTGCTTGTGCATTAAAAACGCAAACTGCTATAGTAACGCTATTTTCAATGCTGTATGAGGTCAAAGTCAACCTGAGCGAGGTTCTCTCCCATTCATGACATACTCCTACTTGCCATAGATCATACCTCTACCTTCTACTTGCCACGGGATCTCAGACAGCCTTTCTCCTTAAATAGCAAAGCCGCACTCCGAGCAGATCCGGAGTGCGGCTTTGCTTATTCTATCAGTGGCACCCGCCCCCGCAGTGGGAGCCGCAGCTGTGGCCTTCGTCGTGGTCGTGGTGGGTGCAGTGGATGTCCGGGTCGAAGACCAGCTTTCCGGCCAGATAGTCGGCCACGGCGGCATCTGCGGCGCCGGAAAGGCCGCCGAACAGCTGGATGCCGGCCTGCATCAGCGCCACCTGCGCACCGGTGCCGATGCCGCCGCAGAGCACGACGTCTGCGCCATGCTGTACGAGAAAGCCCGCCAGTGCGCCGTGGCCCTGACCATTCGTCGGGATGACCTCGGTGCGCAGGAGCTGGCCGTTTTCGGCCTCATAGAACTTGAACTGTGCGGAGCGGCCAAAGTGCTGGAACACCTGACCGTCTTCGAACGGAACTGCGATTTTCATGAGAATGTCTCCTTTACTGCTTGTTTTGTACAGCCTCCCGGATGCTCTTTGCCAGCTTTTTGGCGTCCAGAGGCTTGACGAGACGGCCATTCTTGCCGCGAACGAGGCCGGCGTAGTTGACGACGCGGGCCGTACCCTGTATCTTGCCCACCAGCACGAGGGCAGCGAAAAACAGGCTGATCAGGATGGCTGTGAGAAGGACGGTGAAAAGCTGGATGATATGTTGAAATTTCATAAGTGGTGCGGGTCTGCCGCGGCTCATAGTTCTCCGCCTTCAAGCTTTCTGCACACCTCGTGGAGCGAAGCACACTCGCAGGTATAGATCCTGCGCATCTCGTCGGTGGCGGGCGAGAGGTCGGGGACCATCACGGTGACAAAGCCCCCTGCCGCGCCGGCCCGGACGCCGTTGTAGCTGTCCTCGAGCACCATCGTCTTTGCAGGCTCGGTGCCGAGTTTCTGCGCCGCCAGCAGGAAGATGTCCGGCGCGGGCTTGGAGCGGGTCAGGTGCTCGCCCGAGATGACGGCCTTGAAGTAATGGCCGAGGCCCCAGTGTTCCAGATGTCCCTCGATGACGGTCATGGGGCTGGAAGACGCCACCGCCATAGGGATGTGATGTTCGTCCAGCCAGGCCAGAAGCTCATCGAGGCCGGGCATTTTGGGGACAGGCTTGTTGAAGGCTTCATAGGCCAGCCGGTACAGCTCCTCCACGATGCCCATGGCGGGGCAGTCCTCGCCGTAGAAGCGCCGCAGCACGTCGCAGCTGCCGGCCTTGGTGGTGCCGCGGGCAGCCTGCGAGAGGCCGTCCTTGCAGGGCAGGCCGAATTTTGCCAGTGCCGGCTCCCAGCAGATGTTCCAGATGCGCTCGGTGTCGAACATCAGCCCGTCCATATCAAAAATAACACCCTGTATCATAACGCAAGCTCCTTTTGGCGAAAAATCTACACACATATTCTATTGTACCATGTTTTTCCGCTTTTGAACACCGATAAGGTCATAATTTGTGGCAACTTGACTGCCCCAAAGATGAAACATTTTTCGGTTGCTTGCAAATCCGTTTCACGGCATTATAATAGAAAACAACATTCGGCATATTTGGCGCAGGGCGTGCAGCCCGCGCGGCGCTGTGTGAGATCAGAAAAGAGGGAAATTTATCATGTTGGACATCAAGATCACTCGTACTACCTGCCCGAAGGAAAAGCCGCAGGACGAGTCTAAGCTGGGTTTTGGCAAGAAGTTCACCGACCATATGTTCGTTATGGACTACACCGAGGGCGAGGGCTGGCATGACGCCCGCATCGTCCCCTACGCACCCTTCCCGCTGGACCCCGCTACGGTCGTGTTCCACTATGCACAGGAGATCTTCGAGGGCATGAAGGCTTACCGCACTGCGGATGACACCATCCAGCTGTTCCGCCCCGAGTGCAACGCAAAGCGTATGCAGGACTCTGCTGACCGTCTGTGCATCCCCAAGATCCCTGTTGAGGATTACATCCAGGCCGTCGAGGCTCTGGTGGATGTGGACCGTGACTGGGTGCCTCACGCTGACGGCGCTTCCCTGTACATCCGTCCCTTCGTGTTCGCAAACGATGTGGGTCTGGGCGTCCACGCTTCCAAGCACTACATCTTCTGCATCATCTGCGCTCCGTCGGGCGCTTACTACGCCGAGGGCATCAACCCCGTGCGCATCTACGTCGAAGACGAGTACATCCGTGCCGCTCCCGGTCTGACCGGCTTCACCAAGTGCGGCGGCAACTACGCTGCTTCCATCAAGGCCGGCGAGCTGGCTGAGGAGCAGGGCTACGCTCAGGTGCTGTGGCTGGACGGCGTCGAGAAGAAGTACGTCGAGGAAGTCGGCAGCATGAACATCATGTTCAAGATCGACGGCAAGGTCTACACCGCCGCCACCGTCGGCACCGTCCTGCCCGGCGTCACCCGCCGCAGCTGCATCGAGCTGCTGAAGGACTGGGGCTATGAGGTCGTCGAGGGCAAGCTGGCCATCGCCGACATCATGCAGGCTGCCCGCGACGGCAAGCTGGAAGAGGTCTTCGGCACCGGCACCGCCGCTGTCGTCTCCCCCGTCAAGGAGCTGGTCTGGAAGGGCGAGCACGCTTACATCGGCGACGGCAACATCGGCCCTGTCACCCAGAAGCTCTATGACACCATGACCGGTATGCAGTGGGGCAAGATCCCCGATACCAAGGGCTGGATCGTCCCTGTGGAGAAGAAGTACTAAGAGCCGAAAGGCTTATAAACGCCGCCCGGCTGTACGCCCGGCGGCGTTTGCTGTATCTGGTGCGGATTGCAATTCTCTGCCGCGGGTGATACACTTAAAGTACATCTGAAAAACGAGAGGGAATGAGAAGATGATAAAGAAGTGGAGCATCCGCTACCCCGCTGTGGGCGGCGAAGAAGAGCGCCGGGCCTATGTCTATCTGCCCACCATGTACGAGGCTGACCCTGACCGGCGGTATCCGGTGCTGTATATGTTCGACGGGCAGAACGTGTTTTTCGACGAGGACGCCACCTACGGCAAGAGCTGGGGCGTGGCGGATTATCTGGACTACACCGATACGCCCCTCATCGTGGCGGCGGTGGAGTGCAACGCCGGTGCCAACAATGAGCGTCTGGTGGAGTATTCGCCCTACCGCTTCGACGATAAGCAGTACGGCCACTTCGACGGCAAAGGCAAGGACACCCTGAACTGGTTCGTCCACGAGTTCAAGCCCTACATCGACGCCAATTACCGCACCCAGCCCGACCGGGCTCATACCTTCATCGGCGGCAGCTCCATGGGCGGCCTCATGAGCCTGTACGCTCTTTTGCAGTACAGCGATGTGTTTGGCCGTGCGGCGGCGCTCTCGCCCTCGCTGTGGGTGGCTCCGGAGGCGCTGACGGCGCTGGTGGGCCGCTGCAAGCTGGCCCCGGGTACCGTGCTCTACATGGATTACGGCTCCAGAGAGATGGGCAACCACAACGGGATGCGGAAGGGCTTCGGCGAGATGTGCAGCAGGATCTTTGCCCGGGGCATCAACCTGACGGCCCGCGTCGTGCCGGGCGGAAACCACAGCGAAGCCAGCTGGGAAAAGCAGCTGCCCTTTGTGTTCCACACCCTGATGTACGAGCTTGATTGAACCAAACGGAGGAGGAAAGCATATGGAGATGCAGTATTTCAAGGAATACAGCCCGGCGCTGGGCCGGGAGATGGAGTGCAAAGTCTACGGACACGGGGGACGGCCCATGCTGTACATCCCCTGTCAGGACGGCCGCTTCTTCGACTTCGAGGACTTCCACATGGCCGACACCCTTGCACCCTGGATCGAGTCGGGCCAGCTCATGGTCATGTCCATCGACACGCTGGACAAGGAGACCTGGTCGGACACCAATGGCGACCCTTACTGGCGCATCCGCCGGTATGAGCAGTGGCTGCATTATATCGTGGACGAGGCTGTCCCCAAGCTGCGCTATCTGTCCAAGGAGCGCAACGGCTGGGATGACCTGCCCGGCGTCATCGCTTTCGGCTGCAGCCTCGGCGCGACCCATGCGGTCAACCTTTACCTCCGCCGGCCCGACATCTTCTGCGGCTGTCTGGCCCTCAGCGGCATCTATACCGCCCACTACGGCTTCGGCGACTACATGGATGAGCTGGTGTATATGAACTCTCCCGTGGACTATATGCGCAACTTCCCGGAGGATCACCCCTATATGGAGCTGTACCGGAACCAGAAGGCTGTCATCTGCTGCGGTCAGGGCGCATGGGAGCAGCCCGACACCACCTGGATGCTCAAGCGCATCTTTGAGGCAAAGAACATCCCTGTCTGGGTGGACCTGTGGGGCCACGACGTCAAGCACGACTGGGATTGGTGGTATAAGCAAGCGGTTTATTACATGCCGTATATTTTGGGGTAATAGCCCTCTCAGGCGCTGGCGCGCCAGCTCTCCCATAGGGAGAGCCATTGGCAGGCCGGACAGAGATGAGCTGAACGCTGAAAGTATAATATGACTCAAAAGAGCGGGCCTTGCTTACGAGGGCAGGTGCGTCTGCACAATGCGCTTTGTCTGGCTGCTGCTGCCCGTGACAGCAAGGCGCTGCCGTTTCGGAAATAAAGGGCCTTTCTCGTTTTGGGCGAGCCTGACCGGCACGCCAGTGGCTCCCCCTCTGGGGGAGCTGTCACCGAAGGTGACTGAGAGGGCTATAGAGGACATTCAAGGAAAGAAGACGCGAAATTATGCAGAATTTTATTTTTATCTCCCCCAACTTCCCGACGAACTACTGGCAGTTCTGCCGGGAGCTGAAGAACGACGGCATGAACGTGCTGGGCATCGGCGACCAGCCCTACGATGAGCTGAAGCCGGAGCTGAAGGACAGCCTGAACGAGTACTACAAGGTCGGCAGCCTCGAGAATTACGACGAAGTCTACCGCGCGGTGGCCTTCTTCATCTTCAAGTATGGCCGCATCGACTGGCTGGAGTCCAACAACGAATACTGGCTGGAGCGGGACGCTGCCCTGCGCACCGACTTCCACATCACCTCCGGCTTCCAGACCGAGGATATGCCCCGCATCAAGTACAAGAGCAAAATGAAGGAGTACTACCGGAAGGCCGGCATCGCCACCGCCCGCTACCACATGGTGGACGATCTCAACGGCTGCAAGGCGTTCATCAAGCAGGTGGGATACCCTGTGGTGGTCAAGCCCGACAACGGCGTGGGCGCTTCCGACACCCACAAGCTGTCCAATGACGAAGAGCTGAAGACCTTCCTCGCCTGCAAGGCCAAGGATCACCCGGACGTCTCCTACATCATGGAGGAGTTCGTCCGCGCCGAGGTCAACAGCTACGACGCCATCATCGACGCCTCCGGCAACCCCATCTTTGAGGCCGGGAACGTCAGTCCCATGTCCATCATGGACATCGTGAACGACAACGACAACTCCATCTACTACATCATCAAGGACCTGCCCGAGGACACCCGCGCCGCAGGCCGTGCCGCCGTCAAGAGCTTCGGCGTCAAGAGCCGCTTCGTCCACTTCGAGTTCTTCCGGATGACTGAGAACCAGGCCAGCATGGGCGAAAAGGGCCAGATCGTGGCCCTCGAAGTCAATATGCGCCCCTGCGGCGGCTTCACCCCCGATATGATAAACTTCGCCCGCTCCACCAACGTCTATAAGATCTGGGCCGACATGATCGCCTTCGGCGGCACCGATATGCCCGTGGGCGAGCACTACTACTGCCCCTTCGCCGGCCGCCGCGACGGCAAGAACTTCGTGTACAGTCATGAGCAGATCATGCAGAAGTACCAGAAGAACATCAAGATGGTGGACCGCATCCCCGACGCCCTCTCCGGCGCGATGGGCAACCAGATGTACGTCGCCACCTTCTCCACCCGCGAGGAGATGGAGCAGTTCTACTCCGATGTTCTGGCCGTCACCGACGGTGATGCTGCTGCCGCACAGGCCGCGCTTTCCCAGGTGCTGGCTCTGGGCGAGCCCACCACCAAGGCCCTGACCCCGAAGCCCAACCTCAGCCCGGCGGTCAAGCCCACCACAGCCGTGACCAAGACCCCCACCCGTGCCGTCACCAAGACCAGCCGCAAGGGCCGGAAGTGATTTCCACAAAAACTTTACAAACCACAGCCGCAGAGAGAAATAAACGCCTCTGCGGCTGTTTTTTGACATGAGGGCAAATGTGATGATTGACAGTGCCCCGGAAAAAGTTGTAAGATAATGCAAATGCAAAAGAGGAAAAACGCCTTTGCAAAATGAGCTGAAAGACAGGAGAATTTTCTATGAAGCTGTATCAGAAACTTACTTCTCTGCTGGTGGCTGCAGTGATGGCTGCCGTGCTGATGCCGGTGTGCATGGCTGCTCCCGGTGACTCCGTTGAGACCCGCATCAACAACGCACTCGCACAGCGCACCGGCGCAGAGCTGTATCAGGAGATCGTCACCACTGCCCCCGATGGCACCGCCCAGACCATGATCGCAGCCCGCAGCAACGGCAACGCTTACATCAAGATGGATATGGGCGACGCCGGCAGTCTGGTCTATATCCTGAAAGACGGTCAGGGCTATCTGGTGGACGATGCATCCAGGATGGCCGTCAAGGGCGAAGTACCCACTGTGAGCACAAGCGAGGCAGTCTCCGCTGACAAAGGCGAAGCACAGGAGATCCCCTGCACCGTGACCACCGTGAATGTGAACGGTCAGGACTGCGAGGCCCTGTCCTACACTGTCACCGATGCCAACGGCCAGACGGCTACCGTTTCCTACTGCCTGGTCGGCGATGACCTCAAGTATGTCGTTACCGATGCTGCCGAGGGCCGCACCATCGTGGAGTACCGCGTCACAAGCACCACTGTGGACCAGAATCTCTTCAACATCCCTGCAGATTATCAGATCCTGACGCAGGCAGAGTTTGAAGCGGCACAGGCCAACCACTGAGAAATTTTTCTGTAGAATATGGGAGCTGCTGCGTCATGCGGCGGCTCCTTTTTGTTGTCCGCCGCCCGGGAATGTGCTATACTGTGTGCAACAGAATGCATGAGAGAATGAGGAGACCCCCCTATGAAAATACCCGCAAACGGCTTTACCCACGCAGGCAAGTTCCATGCCGACGACGTGTTCGCCACTGCCCTGCTCCAGATCCTCCGCCCGGATATTAAAATAACCCGCGGCTTCGTGGTGCCGGATGACTTCGACGGAATCGTGTATGACATCGGCTTTGGCATGTTCGACCACCATCAGGAGCCCCGCGAGACCCGCCCCAACGGCATCCCTTACGCGGCCTTCGGCCTGCTGTGGCAGGTGCTCGGCCCCGGCCTTGTAGGCGAGCGTCAGGCCCGGCTCATTGATGAGAACTTCATCCAGCCCCTCGATCTGAACGACAATACCGGCGAGCAGAACAGCCTCTGCGACGCCATCGGCTTCTTCAACCCCGTGTGGGACTCGAAAGAGGACCAGGACGCCTGCTTCTTCAAGGCCGTGGCCGTGGCAAAGCAGATCCTGGAGAACCAGATCGAGAGCGCCAACGCCGTCAACCGCGCCGACGAGAAGGTCCAGCAGGCCTACAAAAATTCCCGCGACGGCATCGTGGTGCTGCCCTGCTATCTGCCCTGGAAGAACGGCCTGTATAAGACCGACGCCCTTTTCGTCATCTATCCCAGCCAGCGGGGCGGCTGGAGCGCCCAGTGCGTCACCGACCACAAGACCAAAAAGCCCAAGCTCCCCTTCCCCCAGAGCTGGGCCGGCCAGCCGCAGGAGGTCATCGAGCAGAAGAGCGGCATCGAGGGCATCAGCTTCTGCCACGCCAGCCGCTTCCTTATCACGGCCAAGGACAAGGAGACGGCCCTCGTCGCCTGCCGTCAGGTGCTGAAGAATAATGGCCGCATCTGAGAAGCCGGAAAAGACAGCTTACGTCTACATGGTGCGCTGCGCGGGCGGCCAGCTCTATACCGGCTGGACGAACGACCCGGAAGCCCGCCTCAAGGCCCACCAGAGCGGCAAAGGCGCAAAGTATACCCGCACCCATACCGCGCTGGGCTTTGCCTACCTGGAAGCGTGTGCGGACAAGTCCGCCGCCCTCCGGCGGGAGATCGCCCTCAAAAAGCTGACGAAGGCCCAGAAAGAGGCCCTCTGCGCCGGGTGGACGGCTGAAAAAGAATAAATAAAAACACGAACGCCGCGCTGTGCCGGGACTGGGCCGTCAACCCCGTGCCGACGGCGGACAGAATGGATAAACCGGACTGTATACGGCTATGCATATACAAACCAAGAATGCATAAAATTTGTATATATTTAGAAAATAATGCATAAACATACAAAATAACAGAAAAGGACCGCCAAATCTGCACAAGGTTTGGCGGTTTTCTGCATTGACGGAAAAACCGCTTGGCGTATAATAAAAGCGTACTCAGAAAGACAAGACGTCGAGCGCCCCGGGAGGGATGCCCGGGCGGCAAACGAAAGTATAAAAAGTGTAATAAACAAAGGAGCGATCATCATGAAAAAGGAAGATATTAAGAAAGTTGTTCTGGCTTACTCTGGCGGTCTGGATACCTCCATCATCATTCCCTGGCTGAAAGAGAATTACAACAACTGCGAAGTCATCGCTGTCTCCGGCGACGTGGGTCAGGGTACTGAGCTGGACGGTCTGGAAGAGAAGGCCAAGGCTACCGGCGCTTCCAAGCTGTACGTCCTCGACCTGAAGAAGGACTTCGTCGAGAACTACATCTTCCCCACCCTGAAGTTCGGCGCAAAGTATGAGGACTACCTGCTGGGCACCAGCTTCGCACGTCCCTGCATCGCAAAGGCTCTGGCCGACATCGCCATCAAGGAAGGCGCAGACGCCATCTGCCACGGCTGCACCGGCAAGGGCAACGACCAGGTGCGTTTCGAGCTGACCCTGAAGGCTCTCTGCCCCGATATGGCCATCATCGCTCCCTGGCGTGAGTGGGACATCGAGAGCCGTGACGAGGAGATCGACTACGCCGAGGCACACAACATCCCCCTGAAGATCAACCGTGAGACCAACTACTCCAAGGATAAGAACCTGTGGCACCTGAGCCATGAGGGCCTCGACCTCGAGAACCCCGCCAACGAGCCGCAGTACAATAAGCCCGGCTTCCTCGAGCTGGGTGTCAGCCCCGAGCAGGCACCCGACACCCCGACCTACATCACCCTCCACTTCGAGAAGGGCATCCCCACCGCCGTTGACGGCAAGGAAATGGGCGCTGTCGAGCTGGTCGAGTACCTGAACAAGGTGGGCGGCGAGAACGGCATCGGCCTGCTGGACATCGTCGAGAACCGTCTGGTGGGCATGAAGAGCCGCGGCGTGTACGAGACTCCCGGCGGTGCTATCCTGTACAAGGCCATCAATGTTCTGGAGACCATCACTCTGGACAAGGAGAGCGCACACTTCAAGGCTCAGATGGCTCAGAAGTACGCCGACATCGTTTACAACGGCCAGTGGTTCACCCCGCTGCGCGAGGCGCTGGATGCCTTCGCTGACAGCCTCGAGAAGACCGTCACCGGCGACGTCAAGCTGAAGCTCTACAAGGGCAACATGATCAACGCCGGCGTCACCTCTCCGTACACCCTGTACGACGAGCAGACTGCCTCCTTCGGCGTGGATAAGGACTATGACCAGTCCGATGCTACCGGCTTCATCAACCTCTTCGGCCTGTCCATCAAGGAGCGCGCAAAGCTGTCCAAGAACTGGCCCGAGGTCAAGGAATAACCTGCTTACCATCCCCTTTGGCGTGTTTTTTTACACTTTCACGCTGAAGGCTCAATTACCGGCATCATTGCTGGCGGCACCGCCGCGGGAGCTTTTTCCCCTGCGGCGGCTTTGCCGTTTCTATAGAGGAGTTTCTTTTATGGCAGAACAACTTTGGAAGGGCCGTTTCTCCAAGGCGGTCGATTCCCGCGTCAACGACTTCAACTCTTCCATCCGCTTCGACCAGCGGATGATCGCGCAGGATATGCGCGGCAGCGGCGTCCACGCCGCCATGCTGGCAAAGCAGGGCATCATCTCCGAGAAGGACTGCGAAGATATTCTGAGCGGTCTGGCCTCCATCGCGGATGACCTGGCCTCCGGCGCTCTCACCATCGACCCCAACGCCGAGGACGTCCATACCTTCGTGGAGCAGGCCCTCACCGCCCGCATCGGCGACGCCGGCAAGCGCCTGCACACCGGCCGCAGCCGGAACGACCAGGTGGCGCTGGACATCCGCCTGACTCTGCGGGACTACAGCCACACCCTGCAGGCTTACATCGTGGAGCTGGTCAAGGTCATCTGCGGGAAGGCCGCCGAGAACACCACCGCCGTCATGCCCGGCTACACCCACCTGCAGCGCGCCCAGCCCATCACCTTCGGCCACGCCCTGATGGCCTATGCATGGATGCTGCTGCGCGATCTGCAGCGCTTCGAGGACGCCACCGCCCGGATGGACGCCCAGTGTCCGCTGGGCTCCGGCGCTCTGGCCGGTACGACCTACCCGCTGGACCGTCAGTTCACCGCCGAGAAGCTGGGCTTTGCGGCGCCCTGCCCCAACAGCCTTGACGGTGTGTCCGATCGTGACTTCTGCATCGAGCTGGCAAACGCCATCTCCATCTGCATGATGCACCTGTCCCGCCTGTCCGAAGAGATCATCCTCTGGTGCAGCTGGGAGTTCAAGTTCATCGAGCTGGACGACGCCTTCACTACCGGCTCGTCCATCATGCCCCAGAAGAAGAACCCTGACGTCACCGAGCTCATCCGCGGCAAGACGGGCCGCGTCTACGGCGATCTGAACACCCTGCTGGTCATGATGAAGGGCATCCCTCTCGCTTACAACAAGGATATGCAGGAGGACAAAGAGGCCATCTTCGACGCCGTCGATACGCTGGAGCTCTGCCTCAAGACCGTGACCCCGATGCTGGATACCATGAAGACCCTGCCCGCCAATATGCGCCGGGCCGCTGCCAAGGGCTTCATCAACGCCACCGACTGCGCCGACTATCTGACCAAAAAGGGGATGCCCTTCCGCGACGCCTACAAGCTCACCGGCTGCATGGTCTCCGACTGCATCAGCAAGGATAAGACCCTCGAAGAGCTGACCCTCGAGGAGTTCAAGGGCTACAGCGCTCTGTTCGAAAACGACATCTACGACGCCATCGACCTCATCAAGTGCTGCGAGGGCCGCACCAGCTACGGCGGTCCCAGCGAGGCCAGCGTCAAGAAGCAGATCGAGCTGGCAGGCGCCCAGCTCGGCGCATGGGAGGCGGCAAACGCATGAGCGTAAAAGTCTTTATCGACGGTTCTTCCGGCACCACCGGTCTGCGCATTGCCGACCGTCTGGCCGCCCGGCCTGACATCGAGCTGATGAGCATCTCGGCTGAGGGCCGCAAGGATGTGAACGAGCGGGCAAAGGTCATCAATTTCGCCGACCTTGCCTTCCTCTGCCTGCCCGATGCGGCCTCCAAAGAGGTCATGCCTCTGCTCCGCCCGGACGTCAGGGTGCTGGATACCTCCACGGCCTTCCGTACCGACGCGGCCTGGGACTACGGCTTCCCGGAGCTGAAGGGCCAGAAAGAGAAGATCAAAAATTCGTATCGTGTGGCGGTCCCCGGCTGCTATGCCAGCGGCTTTATCAGCATCGCGCGGCCTCTGGTGGAGCTGGGGCTGGCTCCGGCAGACTATCCGTTCAGCTGCACCGGCATTTCGGGCTACTCCGGCGGCGGCAAGAAGATGATCGCCGAGTACGAGAACGCCGACCGTCCGGCTCACAGCAAGCTGGAAGCGCCCAAGAGCTACGGCCTGGGCCTCGCTCATAAGCATCTGCCCGAGATGCAGAAGATCAGCGGCCTCGCCCACACCCCTGCCTTTGTGCCGGTGGTGTGCGATTATTACAGCGGAATGCAGGTCCTCGTTCCGCTGGACCTCAAGCTGGCTGGCACCAGCGCCGAGGCGGTGGCCGCAGGCATTGCGGACTATTACAAGGAGGGCGCGACCGTTTCCGTCCACGCCCTCAACGAGCCGCTTCCCGAGAACGGCCTGTACTCCAACGCCCTGTCCGGCAGCGACAGGATGGAGCTGTACATGACCGTCAACGCAGCGGGCGACCAGATGATGCTGGTGTCCCTGTTCGACAATCTGGGCAAAGGCTCTTCCGGTGCAGCCATCCAGTGCATGAATCTGATGCTGGGAATGAACGAGACGGAAGGATTAGAGTAAAAACGGGCTTGCCCTCTCCGTCACGGCTTTCGCCGTGCCACCTCTCCCAAAGGGAGAGGCTTTTGGCTCCCCCTTTGGGGGAGCTGGCGCGTAAGCGCCTGAGAGGGCAAGCATGCTATAGTAGTGCTATAGGGGGATTTTCAGATGCAGTATAAAGAAGTTGAGGGCGGCATCTGCGCGCCCAAGGGTTTTGCAGCAGCCGGTGTCCATTGCGGCATCCGGGCAAATCACAGTGAAAAGTACGATCTGGCGCTCATCAAGGCCGACGTCCGCTGCGCCGCCGCCGGTGTTTACACCACCAACAAGGTCTGCGGCGCACCCATCAAGGTAGACCGCGCTCACCTGACGGACGGCTATGCACAGGCCATCGTGGTCAACAGCGGCAACGCCAACACCTGCGCCGCCAACGGCGTGGCACTGGCGGAGGAATGCTGTGAGCTGGTGGGCAAGGCGCTGAACATCGACGCAAAGGATGTCCTGCCCTCTTCTACCGGCGTTATCGGCCAGCCGATGGTCATTGACCCGTTTGCCCGTGGCATCCCTGCTGCCGCCGCCAAGCTGGCGGCTGACGCACAGGGCAGCGCCGACGCGGCGACGGCCATCATGACCACCGACACCCACAAGAAGGAATATGCCATCCAGTTTGAGCTGGGCGGCAAGACCTGCACGGTGGGCGCCATCGGCAAGGGCAGCGGCATGATCGCCCCCAACATGGCCACCATGCTGGCATTCTACACCACCGACGCCGCCGTCTCCCCCGCCCTGCTGGAAAAGGCCCTCAAGACCGTCGTCCCCGGGACCTACAACCAGATGAGCGTCGATTTGGACACTTCCACCAACGATACCCTCATCATCATGGCCTCCGGCCTCGCGGGCAACCCGGAGATCACCGAGGAGAACGCCGACTACGACGCCTTTGTGGCCGCACTGACCGCCATCGCCGAGCATATGTGTGCTGAGCACGCCGGTGACGGCGAGGGCGCGACCCACCTCATCACCTGCGAAGTCACCCACGCCCCCGACCTCAAGACGGCCCGCGCCGTCAGCCGCAGCGTGGTCTGCTCCAACCTCTTCAAGGCCGCTGTCTTTGGCCGCGACGCCAACTGGGGCCGCATCCTCTGCGCCATCGGCTACACCCCCGGTGACTTCTCGATCGATAAGGTCTGTGTCTGGCTGTCCAGCGCCGCCGGTGAGGTCTACGTCTGCGAGAACGCCGCCTACCACCCCTACAGCGAGGACGAGGCCGCAAAGGTGCTGGCCGAGCACGATATTCTGGTCAAGGTGGATATGGGGATCGGCGATGCTTCCGCAAAAGCATGGGGCTGCGATCTGACCTATGACTATGTGAAGATCAACGGCGACTACCGCACCTGAGAAGGAGAACAGCAATGAAAAACGAAGAAATGGCCCTCCTTTTCTCGGAGGCGACCCCTTATATCCAGAAGTACCACGGCAAGACCATGGTCATCAAATACGGCGGCAACGCCATGATCAACGAGACGCTGAAAAACGCGGTCATGAACGACCTTGTCACCCTGACCCTGCTGGGCGTGCGGGTGGTCCTGGTACACGGCGGCGGCCCTGCCATCAATGAGATGCTCAAAAAAGTGGGCGTCGAGAGCCGCTTTGCGGGCGGCCTGCGCGTCACCGACGACGCCGCCATGGAGATCGTCCAGCAGGTGCTGGCCGGTAAGGTGAACAAAGACCTCGTGGCAAAGCTGCGGGGCCGCGGCGTCGGCCTCTGCGGCATGGACGGCCAGATGCTCCGCTGCACCGAGCTTGACCCTCAGCTGGGCCATGTGGGAGAGATCGTCCACGTGGACCCGACGCTGATCTCCAGCCTGCTGGACAGCGGCTATATCCCCGTTATTGCAACGGTGGGCATGGACGACCTGGGCCAGGCTTATAACGTCAACGCTGACACCGCCGCCGCACAGATCGCCATCGCGCTCAAGGCCGAAAAGCTCGTCTCCATGACCGACATTGCGGGCCTGCTGCGGGATAAGGAAGATGAAGCCACCCTCATCCCCGAGGTGGAGGTCTCCGAGATCGAGGGCTACAAGTCCGCCGGCATCATCGCGGGCGGCATGATCCCCAAGATCGGCGGCATGGCCGACGCGATCTATCAGGGCGTCCACGAGGCTGTCATCATTGATGGCCGCGTGCCGCACTCCATCCTGCTGGAGCTGTTCTCCGACCGTGGCTCCGGTACCCGCTTCTATCGCCGCAGCCATCACGAATAAGGGTTGCTGAAAACCGGAAAGCATTTTATAATAAGAGAAACGGGCTTGCCCTCTCCGTCATCGCTGACGCGATGCCACTGCCCGGGTTGCGGCACCCAGCATTCGCTTCGTGCTTGAAAAGCACTTGCGCCTTGCTGGCCGCGGCCCCAACAACGACTCCCTGCTTCCGCCACTGGCGGCGGTCGTCGTTGTTGCTCCCAGAGGGAGAGGCTTTACCTTCCTGCAAAGGCTCTCCCTTTGGGAGAGCTGGACGCGAAGCGGCCTGAGAGGGCAAGGATGCTACAAAGGAGGAAGAACGCTATGGATTCCGAAAAAGTCATCAAGCGGGACAATGAGTATGTCCTGCATACCTACGCACGCAACCCCATCGTCCTCGAGAAGGGCCACGGCCTCTATGCCGAAGGCCCCGAGGGGCAGAAGTATCTCGACTTCACCAGCGGCATCGGCGTCAACAGCCTGGGCTACTGCGATATGACCTGGGCCGAGGCCGTCTCCGGGCAGGCACACAAGCTTCAGCACACCTCCAACCTCTACTATACCGCCCCCTGCGGCAAGCTGGCCAAAAAGCTCTGCAAGCGCACCGGCATGAGCAAGGTGTTCTTCGGCAACTCGGGCGCAGAGGCCAACGAGGGTGCCATCAAGGCCGCCCGCAAGTACAGCTTCGACAAATACGGTGCTGACCGCTACAACGTCATCACGCTGGTCAACAGCTTCCATGGCCGTACCATTGCTACCCTGACCGCCACCGGACAGGGCGTGTTCCACAACTACTTCGGCCCCTTCAACGAGGGCTTCCAGTACGTCAAGGCCGGCGACATCGACGCCCTGACCGAGATGGTGGACCGCCACACCTGCGCTGTCATGCTGGAACTGGTACAGGGCGAGGGCGGTGTTGTGGCGCTGGAACCCGAGTATGTGCAGGCTGTCCGCGCCCTCTGCGACGAAAAAGACCTCGTCCTCATCGTGGACGAGGTGCAGACCGGCGTGGGCCGCACCGGCACCTTCCTGTGCTGTGAGCACTACAACCTCCAGCCCGATGTCGTCACGCTGGCCAAGGGTCTGGGCGGCGGTCTGCCGATTGGCGCTGTCCTGATGAATGAGAAAGTCGCTGCCGGTATGGGACCCAGCAGCCATGGCTCCACGTTCGGCGGAAACCCGGTGGTCTGCGCCGGTGCGAATGTCGTCGTGGACCGGATGGACGCCAGCTTCCTCGCCAACGTCAACGAGCGGGCCGTCCAGCTGCGCACCGGTCTGGAAAAGCTGCCCCGCGTCAAGAGCCTCTCGGGCATCGGCCTGATGGTCGGCATCGAGTTCCTCGAGGGCATCAAGGCCGCTGACGTGCTGGCCGCCTGCCGCGAAAAGGGCCTGCTGGTGCTTACCGCAAAGACCCGCCTCCGCCTGCTGCCGCCGCTGACTCTGACTGCCCACGATGTGGAGATGGCGCTGGATATTCTGGGCAGCGTCCTCGCGGAGATGGACCCCAGCAAAACGGAGGAGCAGGCATGAAGCATCTGCTGAAAATGAGTGACCTCACCCCTGACGAGGTGGCCCACATCCTTGATGTGGCCGATGAGCTGAAAGCTCAGCAGAAGGCCGGAGGCACCGAACCTCTGCTCAAGGGCAAGAGCGTCGCGCTGATGTTCTCGAAAAACTCCACCCGTACCCGCACCAGCTTCGAGGTGGGCGTCTACCAGCTGGGCGGCCTCGGCAACTACATGAATGCCGCCACCGAGCTGCAGTCCGGCCGCGGTGAGCCGCTCAAGGACACCGCCCGGGTGCTGGGCCGCTATTATGACTGCGTTGTCTGGCGCACCTACCGCCAGAGCGATTTGGAAGAGTTCGCTGAGTTTGCGGGCGTCCCCGTCATCAACGGTCTGACGGACTATGCTCACCCCTGTCAGGTGCTGGCGGACCTCATGACCATCCGGGAGCGCCGGGGCGCGCTGGCGGGCCAGAAGCTCTGCTTCGTCGGCGACGGCAGCAATATGGCCAACAGCCTCATCGTGGGCGGCCTGCTCTCCGGCATGAAGGTGGACTGCGTCTGCCCCCACGGCTACCGCCCGGCGGCAGATGTGCTGATGTTCGCCCATAAGTACGGCAGTGCGTTCCGCCTGCTGGAAGACCCCGCCGAAGGCGTCAAGGACGCCGATGTGGTGGTGACGGCTGTCTGGAATACCGCCGCCCCCGGCACCTCCGAGAGCGAGAGCCGTCTGCGGGACTTTGCAGGCTTCCAGCTCATCAGCGGCCTCCTGAAAGCCGCAAAGCCGGACTGCATGGTGCTCCACTGCCTGCCCGCTCACCGCGGCGAGGAGATCTCTACTGCCGTCTTTGAGGCCCACGCCGACGAGATCTTCACCGAGGCTGAGAACCGTCTGCACGTCCAGAAGGCTGTGCTGGCGGTATTGCTGGCGGGAAAGTAAATGTGCAATGAAAAAAGGGGCTGTTGCAAATGTGATTTTATATTTGAGATTGTGATGAAGCACATCCCATTTGATGGCGGAAGGGCATAATAGTTATGAATATCAATTCGTCTTATAGGAAAGTTTGGTTTGCAAGATTGATTTCCATTTTGGGGACAGGATTAACGTCATTTGGGGTAAGTGTCTGGGTTTACACGGTCACAGGAAAAGCGACCCCAATGGTTTTGATTCTCCTTTTCTCTATATTACCAGCGATATTTTTAGCACCTTTCAGTGGTTATTTATGTGACAAATACAATCGTAAGGCTATCATTATTTGCGCCGACTCCATTGCCGCTTTGATAAGTGTGTTTATCTATATTTGCGTCAGTTATTATGAATTCAATTATTTTGTTCTTTGTGTTTTTACCTTTCTTGATTCTTGTGCAAATTTCTTTGATAATAATGCATATCAAGCATCAATTACAACTTTGGTTTCTCCTGATGAAGTAAAAACTGCTAACGGCATGAGTCAGATTATTGATTCATTGGATAGTATTGCTTCCCCGATTGTTGCCGGAATGCTCTATCCATTAATTGGACTAAATGGGATTATAATAATTGATTTAATAAGCTATCTTGTTTCTTTAGTAATTCTTGTTACGATAGATTCAAGCAAGTTTTCAATGGACAACGAAAATCAGAAGAAACGAAATACAAAAAGAGAAATTTTGCTTGGATTCAAATTTATTTTTTCTCAAGGAAGTTTACGTGTACTTTTGATTTACTTTACTATTTTAAACTTTACGTTTAATCTCGCAACCTCATTAATAGAGCCTTTCGGCTTGACACTTGGGAATACATTTGACCTAGGCATTATTAAGGCTTGTGGTGGATTCGGGATTTTATGCGGAAGTTTGGTTGTTACATTTTCAAAGAAAATACATTTTACTTATAAAACGATCGTTATTGGTGGCTTGGTTGCTGGCATAGCTTTGCAACTTATGGGGTTCACACATATTACTTGCATTGTTGCAATCGGAAGATTTTCCTTTTCATTTGTTACGCCAATTTTGAATACGGTTGCCGGCACATTGTGGATGCAGGAAACACCACGGATTCTTCAGGGGCGTGTGTTTGCATCGCGTTCCATGATTGCAAGGTGTTTTGTTCCTTTGTCATACGTTGTCGTAGGCCCGCTTGTTGACATTGTTTTACCGAAGCTGTTGCAATCAAATCTTGGACTTATTATTAATGTAGTCGGCACTCAAGCACTTGAATACCGTCTCGTTTTTTGTGGAGCGGGGGTTTTGTGCGTTTTAATAACTTGCTGTGTTGCAGCAAATACAAATTTCAGAAAACTTTAACTTTTCCGCATCAAATTGTTTTATCAATGTTGTAAGAATTGTTATTAATATGCTTCAATTTTTTGTATGTTCTTTTCGCTATGCTATGGCAATGCGTCAGCATGATGCCATACGCCCACAAGACAGGGTGGACGGGCGATGTTCCGGCAAAAAAGAATGGACAGACGAATAAAATTCATCTGTCCATTCGATTTGGCGGAGCATCAGGGAGTCGAACCCTGGCACCGGTCTCCCGGCCTATCGCATTTCGAGTGCGACCTCTTACGACCACTTGAGTAATGCTCCATATTCACAATACAGCTTAATTATTATAGCAAAATCCCGCCTTTCCGTCAACTGGAAAAATAAAAAGCCCTTCCCCTTGTGCTTGACAGGCAGAGCGGGGTGTGCTATATTTATTTCAAATTTGAAGTATGTACTCAAAGGAGAACCTATGGCACAGAATCGACAGGATATGGGCAGCGGGCCGGTCAAGCCCCTGCTTTTGCAGCTGATGATACCCGCCGTGGTGGCGCAGGTGGTCAATCTGCTCTATAACATCGTAGACCGCATTTACATCGGCCACATCGAGGGCATTGGCGCGGCGGCGCTGACGGGCGTGGGCCTGTTTGCGCCGATCCTGATGCTCCTGAACGCCTTCGCCATGCTCATCGGCGCGGGCGGTGCGCCCCGCACGGCCATCGCGCTGGGACAGGGCAATAAAGACGAGGCCGAAAAAATCATCGGCAACAGCTTTACCATGCTGCTGTTTTTCGCTGTGGTGCTGACGGCGGGCTTCTATGCCGGTGCGCCCGCCCTGCTGCGGCTCTTCGGTGCAAGTGACGCCACGCTCCCCTATGCGGTGGCCTATGGCCGCATCTACATCCTCGGCTCGGTGTTCGTGCTGCTGGTCATGGGCATGAACCCCTTCATCACGACCCAGGGCTTTGCGAAGATCAGTATGCTCACGACGGTCATCGGCGCAGTCATCAACATCATCCTCGACCCCATCCTGATTTTTGGTCTTGGCTGGGGCGTCCGGGGTGCGGCAGTGGCGACGGTGCTCAGTCAGGCCGTGGGTGCCTGCTGGATATTGAAGTTCCTCACCGGCCCCAAGACCATCCTCAAGCTGCGGAAAGAAAACCTCAAAGTGGAGCGGAACATCATCCTGCCGGTGATGGGGCTGGGCATCTCCACCTTTGTGATGCTCTCCACCGAGAGCCTGCTCTCCATCAGCTTCAGCTCCAGTCTGGCCCGCTACGGCGGTGATGTGGCGGTGGGTGCCATGACGGTGATCACCAGCGCCTCCCAGCTCTGCACCCTGCCCATTCAGGGCATCTGTCAGGGCGGCCAGCCGGTGATGAGCTTCAACTTCGGCGCAGACAAAAAGCCCCGCGTCAAGGAGGCGTTCCGCTTCCAGCTCACCCTCTGCTTCGGCTATACCACCCTGTTCTGGCTGCTCATGATGCTGGCCCCCGGCGTGGTGGCGGGCATCTTTACATCGGATGCCACCCTCATCGAATACACCACATGGGCCATGCGTATCTACATGGCGGGCATCCTCGCCATGGGCGTTCAGATCGCCTGCCAGCAGAGCTTTATGGCGCTGGGTCAGGCCAAAGTCAGCCTCCTGCTGGCCTGTCTGCGCAAGATCATCCTGCTTATCCCGCTGATTTTTATCCTGCCCTGCTTCACGGCAGATAAGTGCTTCGGCGTCTTTCTCGCCGAGCCGGTCAGTGATATTCTGGCAGCGACCACTACAGCCATCACCTTCTTCTCCCGCTTCGACAAGATACTGGACAAGGGCGCCGGGAAGGTATGATTTCACAGGAAATAGAAACAGCCCGCAGGCGGACGAATGCCCAGCCTGCGGGCTGTTTCTGCGTTTAACGATAGTCTATCTCGGAGAGGGTGATGCGGGGCATTTCGGTGTCGGTTTTTTCACACATCTGGTCGATCTGCTCCTGAAGGTAAGGTACCCGGGTGCTGACGTCCGGGAACTTCGGGCCCAGAATGACTTCGTCTAATTGGAGAGGAAAAGGTGTCTGGACGAAAAGCCACGGTTTGTCGCCATCAGTGTGGAGGATGTTGTCCTTCGTCTGGTAGATGACCCGCAGCTCCTGCTCGTAGCTGTAGCTGCTGTCTTTGAAGAGGTAGCGGACCTTGTCCAGAATGTCGTCAAAATAGTGGAGAAGCGACTGGGGGAGTCGGTCTGCGATCTGGGCCAGCTCGTCCAGATGGGCATTGATGCGGGTGCAGCCTTTCTGGACGATTTCCGGGGAGTCGGAAAACCCCTGATTGTCCGAGGGGTCTGCCCGGTAACGACCGTCCGTTTTCCGGAGATAGCAGACACGATACAGCGTGGGGTCGTCATATTTTGTGTTCAGCTTGGACAAGACCCAGTTGATCACAAGGCAGCAGCCACGGGCGTGGTCGCCGTACATCTCCCACATGGGAAGATAATCGATGCGGGGGCTGAAGCATTTGACGAAGACATAGGGAACGTTCAGCTGTTTGCGCCCCTTTTTCTCGGTGTCGTACCTGCCTGCCAGAGCTTTGCGGAGGGTCTGGCCTTCGTTGGGGTCGTTCATGTAGGAGAGATGCATCACCGTCAGCCTGCCCAGACGGTCTTTTTTCTCGCCGGTACACTTCTCGGGCAGCATATAGGAGAAAACTTCGGAGGAGGTGTAGTAGGCGATGAGGCGGGAGCTGTCCTCTGCGCTCAGCTCCGTGAGGAGAAGGTCGGACAGATGTGCCGCCTTGACCAGCTGCAGGTAGTCGTCATAGGAAAGCGTGTTGGGGTCGATGGTAAGCTGGTGAGCGGCGCTGGCCAGCGGTTGGAAGGGTGTGCCTTTCAGCAGGGCTACTTTCCGAATGACAAGATCTTTTTTCGCCCGGCTGTGGCCGGGGTCGTCGGCAAGCCGCGCAAGCTCAGTGATGAGAAGCTTCTGCGTCAGCACGATCGTCATCAGAGCGACGATGCGCTTTTGACCAAACGAACTTTCCATCAGATCGTGGGCGAGATGTGCATATTCAGCAACGAGGGAAAGAAGCTCGCTGCTGGCCTTTTCTTCGGACGGGAATACGCGAGACGGGAACACGAGGATCTTGTTGTAGAGTTGCATAAAGCGAGAACGGAGGTAGCTTGGGGAAATATAAAAGTTTCCCCGCGCAAGATCGGCCAGAGTTTCGTATTCCTGATCGAATTCGACGGAATAATTCTTGGCGAGCTTAGAGGACGCAGAACGATCGACATGCCATTTTAAGGTCGGCAGACTGTAAAATTTGAGCGCAGCAGAAATATTGTTGTCAAGAAAAAGAAAGCGATCGCCCATTTTGATGTAGAGCGCATCGAAATTGAAGATCTGGTCTTCGGAAGGGTATTCGCCCTCGTTGGCGGCCCGATTCCATTCGACGACTTCGTCGTACACCCGCTTGTCACAGCCGTAAAAAAGCATGGCCTCCATAAAAGCAAAGAGCGTTTCCTTGCTTCCGGAGCCGTATTTGACGCAGAAGCAGTAATGGGAAAAATCCTCACTAAGCTCCCACAACAGGGTCGCATGGTCACGGGAAAAGCGCTGGGACGATGTGATTGCTTCGAGTTCTTTTAGAACATACACGGTGTGGGCTAGGGCGTTCGTGTCATCGTCGTCATAAAATCCGAACTCGTCGTGCATATAGTCCTCGGAGCTTGGCGGGATGGTATCCATGAACGCTGGGTGAGGGTTCAGCTGCAGCGCTGCCTCATAGATCGATTTATCGTACTCGAATTCCAGCAGTGGATATTTCATCTTTTCGTCCGGCATGGAGCATCCTCCTTCTTACATCCTTTCAGTGAGCATTCCGCACATGACTTCCACGCACTGTGGGTCGAACGCATGTCCGGCACACTCGCGGAGGGCCGCGGCGATTTGGGCGTCCGTCTCGCCCCGGCGGCGGTGGCGGTCGGTGAAGTCGGCCACAGCGAGGATGCGGGACAGCAGCGGCAGATGTACCAGCCAGAGCAGACCCACGACGAGCTTGGTGTAGAGGACCAGATGCGGTAAAGCATGAAAACATTGCCTCCGAACGGGCCGCGCGGGCGGCTGGCTGCGTATCTTTATAATATTACGACATTTTTATACAATATTATTATACAATGAAATCTGGACGATGAACAGATGGAATTTCAGAATGACTGTATGCATCAAAAATACATCAGCAAAGAATTTTGGATACAGGAGCTAAGAATCGAAAGGAAGGCTTGTAGAAGGCTTCAAAAACTAATCAAACGGGTCACTTTGTACAAACATTGCCTGAAAAATTTGTGCTTGAATCTAATTGCGGGATGAGAAAATATGCGCTATCATAATATCCAAAGGCGACCCGTATGCGGAAGGAATGGCGCTGTGAGCAAAGCACGGCGCTGCCATAATACGGATAAACGCAACGTGAATCGGAGGTAACAAGAAATGAAAAAGATCTCTCGTCGTGACTTCCTCGCAGCTTCTGCTGCTGTGGGTGCAGCTGGCGTCCTGACCGCCTGCGGCGGTTCTTCCAGCAGCACTGCCACCTCTACCGCAGCTTCCACTGCTGCCAGCACCGCTGCCGGCGGCAAGTCCACCGACTACCCCACCAAGGGTATTTCCGTCATCTGCCCCTGGTCTGCAGGCGGCGGCACGGACTCCTGCCTGCGCGCATTCTGTGAGGCTATGGGCAAGAACCTGGGCGTCACCCTGACCGTCGATAACCAGACTGGCGGCGGCGGCATCCTGGGCCATCAGGCGATCGCAGATGCCAACACCGACGGCTACACCATCGGTATGATCACCTTCGAGCTGGCTACCTACAAGAAGCTGGGCACCAGTGAACTGACCTGGGAGAATTACGCTCCCCTGTGCCGCGTCAACACCGACGCAGCTGCCATCACCGTCGGCGCAAAGTGGGCTGCTGACAACGGCATCACCGACCTGCCCGGTTTCATTGATTACTGCAAGGCTCACCCCGGTGAGGTGCAGATGGGCGGTTCTTCCAACGCTTCTGTCTGGCACATCGCTGGCGGCTACCTGATGAGCGCTACCGGCATCGACATCCAGATGATCACCTATCAGGAAGGCGCTGCTACCGCTGTCCAGAACGCAGCCGGCGGCTTCATTCAGGGCGTTACCGTCTCTCTGGCCGAAGCCCGCAGCTTCATCGAGTCCGGCGACCTGATCTGCCTGGGCGTCATGGACGAAGAGCGCAACCCCGTCTTCCCCGATGTTCCTACCTGTAAGGAGCAGGGCTACGACATCACCTACTACACCCAGCGCGGTATGGCCGCTCCTCTGGGCGTTGATGATGCCATCATGACCCGTCTGGAAGAGGCCTGCGCCGCTGCCATCGAGGACCCTGACTTCGTGACCTTCATGAACAACAACGGTCAGGCGATCTCCTATCTGGATGCACAGGGCTATGCTGACTACCTGAAGCAGGCTGCTGTCGATGTCGCAGCTGCTATGGACGCTGTCGGCCTCTGATTTGTCTCTCTGAGTATTTGCTGGGGCAGGCAGTTCATGCCTGCCCTTTTTTATGAGAAGATATAGAGAGGAGGAACCCCTTTTGAACAAAGACAAAATGAAAACGATGGCCTTCTCCAATCTGGTAGGCTCCATCATTTTCCTCGCGATCGGCATCTGGGCGTGGTTCCAGACCGATAATTTCCCTGAGGTGGCCAACACCTATGTGCAGGCTTCCACCTTCCCCCGCGTCATGATCGTGGGTATGCTCATCTTCTCGGTGGTCCTGCTCATCCAGTCCATCTTCAAGCTGATGGGTACCATGAAGCCCACCGACCCCGTTGCTGTCGAAGTCGGCACCCTGAATCCCCTCAAGGATAAGGGCGTGGCCGCTGCTTACCTCGTCATGCTCCTCTGTGTGCTGTTCGCTGCTCTGTTCAAGAGCTGCGGCTACATCCTGTGCGCTGTGGTGCTCTCGATGATCATCATGTTCCTCATCGGCAAGCGCAACTGGGTGCAGATGGTCCTTGTGAGCGTTCTGGTGCCGCTGCTGATGTGGCTGGTGTTCTACAAGGTGCTTACCGTCAATATTCCGCTGGGTCCGCTGAACTTCCTGCGCACCCTCGTGGACATGATATAAGGAGGGAGCACAGTTATGGATTTTAGTCTGCTTCTTTCCAGCTATGCGACTGTCTGGTCCAACCCCGAGGTCCTTCTGATGACCTTCATCGGCGCACTGGGCGGCGTTCTGCTGGGCGCTATCCCGGGCATGACCGCCACCATGGGCGTGGCGCTGCTCATCCCCTTCTCCTTCGGCATGGACCTCATCCCGTCCATCGGCCTGCTGCTGGGCATCTACTGCGGCGGTATGTACGGCGGTTCCATTTCCGCTATCCTCATCCACGCCCCCGGTACGCCCGCCGCAGCCGCCACCCTGCTGGACGGCTACCCCATGTGTAAGAAAGGTCAGGCCGGCAAGGCACTGTCCGTTGCCATGTTCTCGTCCTTCTGCGGCGGCGTCATCGGCGCACTGGTCATGACCTTCCTGTCTCCGCTGGTCGCTGACATGGCCATGAACTTCGGCCCCGGCGAGATGTTCATGCTGGCCGTCTTCGGTCTGTCTGTCATCGTCGCAATTTCCGGTAAGTCTGTGGCCAAGGGCCTCATCAGCGCCTTCTTCGGTATGCTGCTCTGCACCGTCGGCCTCGACCCCACCAACGGCATCCCCCGCTTCATCACCACCAAGCAGACCGGCCTGCTGGATGGCTTCCAGTTCATCCCCACTCTGATCGGTCTGTTCGCTGTCTCTGAAGTCATCGCCGGCGTTGAGCGCATCATCCGCGGCGAAGAGCATGAGCAGAAGTCCAACGAGAAGATCACCAACGTCCTGCCCGATTGGAAGACCATCAAGAAGATCTGGCCCAACATCCTCTCCGGCGGCCTCATCGGCACCTTCATCGGCGCCATCCCCGGCGCAGGCGGTGACATCGCCGTCTTCGTCTCCTACGGCGCCAGCAAGTCCGCCAGCAAGCACCCCGAGCTGTACGGCACCGGCATCCCCAACGGCGTTGCTGCTACCGAGTCCGCCAACAACGGCTGCTCCGGCGGCGCTATGATCCCCCTGCTGTCTCTGGGCGTCCCCGGCGACTCCGTCACCGCCATCCTGCTGGGTGCCTTCATCATGAAGGGAATCACCCCCGGCCCCATGATGTACGTCACCGAGCTGCCCACCGTCTACCGCGTCTTCGCAGCTCTGATGCTGGCAAACCTCTGCATGCTGGTGGTCGGCTGCCTGGGCGTCCGCTTCTTTGCAAAGATCGTCTCCGTCGAGAAGAAGATGCTCTACCCCATCATCCTCGTCATCTCTCTGCTGGGTGCTTTCTCCATCAACAAGAATGCCTTTGACGTGGGCGTCTGTGTCGCCTTCGGCATCATCGGCTGGCTGATGAACAAGTACGAGTTCCCGCTTTCTCCCATCCTGCTGGCCCTCATTCTGGGACCCATGTGCGAGAAGAACTTCGTGCGTTACATGAACATCCAGCGCGGCAACTTCTTCGCCATCACCACTTCTCCCATCGCAATGGTCTTTGCAACGGTCGCTATCTTGGTCATCGTCTACTCTGTCTATAACCAGAGCAAGATCAACAAGCGTGCTGCTGCAAACGCTGCACAGGAGAAGGCATAAGCTCAACATCCTGACAAGCTCTGTCTGTTACATTCCCATGAAGCTGCGGCTGTCCCGTTCCGTCGGGGCGGCCGCGCTTCGCTTTTATGAGATAATGAGAAAGGGACTGTTGCAAAATAGCCCCTTCTTTTTGGGACATATCGGGAAAGTCACACCATTCATGAATGTACGCTGGTATGTCATGAAAAGGACTTGACAAAAATATAGGGGGGGGGGGTAAAATAAAACCGCAGAAGCCTGCAATAATTCAGGAGGTAAAAAAGTATGAGGTTACGGAAAAATATGAAGCGTGCGGCGGCAGCCGCGCTGGCCCTGAGCATGGCGCTTTCGGCGGCAGCCCCGACGGCACTGGCAAAGGATTATTACATCAATAACGGTGATATTACGGTGACCGTTACGGAAAAGGGCGAAACCTATGTCCGTGTCGGCGATGCGAAAAACAAAGATGACATCGGCGAAATAGACAAGACGGAGGTAGTCATCAAGGGCGGCGAGGACCCGGACAAACAGACCAAGAACAACTCTGACGGGTCGGCGGACGAGGTCGAAAAACAGAAGCCGGTGGTGGATGCCGAGCCGGGAGCGCCTGCGGAGAATACCGGCACGGAGCTCATCGTCTGGCCCGAGAACGTGAAAAGCGGGGAAGCCCAGGAAAAGGACGACCCAGAGCCTGCGGATGTCGAGCCGAAGACGCCGGACACGCAGAAGCCCGAAGGGAAGACCGCCGCCGCCACCCTCGAGGCACCGACCGGGCAGAAGCCTGTCGAGGAGGACGCAGATGACGACGATGACATCATGACCTATGAGAACAACACCGCCGGCACGGTGACAAAGGCTGTGAACGAAGCGGTGAAGCATATCATTACAATCATCAACAACTGCACCAAAAAGGATACGACGGTCACGCTCGAAAACGTGAATATCAATGTGAGCACAGATAGTAAGGCCGCGCTGTCTGTAAAAGGCGAAGGTGACACGACCCTGAAGCTGGAGGGAGACAATACCCTGAGGAGTGGAAACGGCTATGCTGGCGTCGAGAAAAATGATAATACTTCGAGCGGAAAACTGACCATCACAGCGGACAGTAACCAGAATACTTTAATGGCAGTTGGCGGTTCAGGAGGTGCAGGAATCGGGAGCGATAATAATAATAGTACATCGAAATTGGGCATCACCGGCGGTACAATTACTGCAACAGGTGGAAACTATAGCGCGGGTATCGGTGGCGGAATCAGAGGAAATGCAGATGTGACGATTACCGGGAACGCGGTTATCAAAAAGGCACAGGGAAACTATAATGGCGCTGGCATCGGCGGTGGCGGTGTCGGGAATGGAACTGTTACGATTTCTGGAAATGCAGTGGTCGAAGAGGCAGTCGGCGGTACAAGCGAACGTGGAGGCGCTGGCATTGGTGGCGGTGGCTGGAAAGATGGCGATGTCACGATTTCCGGCAACGCAAAAGTAGATGCACAGGGAGGGACTAGTGCGGCCGGCATCGGAGGCGGTGGTTCTGGCAGTGGAACGGTGAAAATTTCCGGAAATATACAGGTCTCTGCAAAAGGTGGAAAAGCCGGAGACCGGTATAAAGGATATTTGGGTGATGGAGCGTCTATTGGTTCCGGTGGATATTCATCGAACGGCAACACTACAGGTACACCGGTCAAAGGCGAAGAAATAGAGCTGGACCTCTCTGACATGACTGGGGGCTCGGTGACTCGAGTTGATGGAAAAACCGAGAGTGAACATATCCACGATTGGCAAGAAGCGAATCGTGTGGCTGCAACTCAGGACTCGGCAGGCGAAGTAGAATACTTCTGCAAGGGATGTGGCTCGACGAGCGTGAAGATTCTGCCGGTCATGCAGCCTGCGGCAGAAGAAAACTCGAGTGACGCCGCCATCGTCCTCACTGTCACCGGCGCTCATGCCTACGAGATGTATCTGGAAAATGCCCGCTACATCGTCACAGCGGATTCTGACACCGCCATCCTCTCCGGCCGTCTGGGCAATCTGGCAGACCTGAAAGCGCAGGGCGCAGATACCCTCGTCTTCCGTACCAAGAGCCGCGAGACGGCGCTGGACATCGACGCCATGCTGTCGCTGGGCGTGGAGGACACCCTCTTCGCCCTCACCCACAGCGGCGCAGATGCAAGGCTGACCGTCGGCGGGGTCGAGCATAACGAACTGCTGTAAGACAGCATAACAAAGAGGCCGTTGTGTTTTACAACGGCCTCTTTCGTCGTGCTGTATTTTATTCTTCCGATTTAGGAGCTTCGGGGTGGCGGCACTTGGCCAGCATATCCAGCTCCGGCATCAGCTCGGTGCTGATGACCGAGAGCATCTGCTCCATCTTGTCGCAGTCCTCAGCTGGGAAGCGCTTGCGCACACGCTCGATGACCGTGTGCAGGTAAGAATAGCTGATGCTGTAGTAATCGATGTATTTCTGGGTGGGGCGCAGGAAGTATTCGCGGCGGTCGGTGGTGGACTGGATCTTCTCCACATAGCCCTTTTTGACGAGGCTGCCGATTTTATAAGCCGCGTTGGGGGTGGAGATGCCCATCATGCGGGAAAACTCTGCAATGGTGGGCTCCCCCATCGCCATGATGCCCTCCATGCAGAAGGACTCCACCGTAGTCAGCGTGGCTTCGCGGGTGGCAAAGCGCTGAAATACATTCTGATAAAAATGCAGCTTGAATTTTGTATAGACGTCCTGAAAGACTTCTTCCAGCATGGGGTTTTCCTCCAGTGAGCAAATAGCTCAAAAAATTTACTCTTTTGATAAGTATACCATGATTTGCGCCGGAGGGGAAGACAAAAATCTACGATTCCGTTAAGATTTTGTGACCTCTTCCTTCCCAGTATGGCCCATCCGCGCCCTGACGAGGCTGAGCACGACGAGTTCGATGACGATGGCACAGGCCAGCAGCACGAAGGAGGTCAGGGTGTTGGCGGCATCGCCGAGGACAGCCTGTGCTGCGCCGCAGAGCAGGTAGCAGCCCGCCGAGATGGCGGCAGCGGTCATGGCGTAGGGCAGCTGGGTGGAGACATGGTTCACGTGGCTGCAGTGCGCGCCGGCAGAGGCCATGATGGTGGTGTCGGAGATGGGCGAGCAGTGGTCGCCGCAGACCGCGCCGGACAGGCAGGCGGCGATGGAGACCACCAGCATCTCACCCTCCGGGAACGCATGGCAGACGATGGGGACCAGAATCGAGAAGGTGCCCCAGGACGTGCCGGTGGCAAAGGCCAGGAAGACCGCCACCACAAAGATGATGATGGGCAGCAGGTACTGCAGAGCCGCCGCAGAGCCGCTGAGCAGGCTTGCGACGTAGTATTTTGCGCCCAGCAGGCCGGTCATGCCGGAAAGGGTCCATGCCAGCGTCAGGATGAGCATGGGGCTGACCATGGCCTTGAAGCCCTCGGGGATGCAGGCGGCGAAGTCCTGAAAGGTCATGACGCCCCGCACCCGGTAAAACACGAAGGTGAACATCAGGGCGATGGCGCTGCCCATCACGAGGCCCATGGAGGCGCTGCAGTTGGCAAAAGCGGTGACGAAGTCCACGCCCTCAAAGAAGCCGCCGGTGTACACCATGCCGAAGATGCAGGCCGCGATGAGCACCAGCACCGGCGCGATGAGGTCCACCACATGGCCGCGGGTGTCGCTGCCGTCGTCCGCGTCGTCGCCGTAGGGGCGGTCGTCGGTGGTGAAGAGGTCGCCCAGCAGGGCGTTATCCTCGTGCTTTTTCATGGGGCCGTAGTCGAGGCCGCTGAAGATGAGGAAGAGGCTCATCACCATGGTGAGGATGGCGTAGTAGTTATAAGGGATGGTGCGCAGGAACATGGTAAAGCCGTTGATGCCCGAGCCTTCCGGGACGGAGGACGTGACGGCGGCGGCCCAGCTGGACACCGGCGCGATGATGCAGACGGGTGCTGCGGTGGCGTCGATGAGGTAGGCCAGCTTTGCGCGGGAGACCTTTTGCCGGTCAGTGACCGGGCGCATGACGGAGCCGACGGTCAGGCAGTTGAAGTAGTCGTCCACAAAGATGAGGATGCCCAGCAGCAGGGTGGCGAACTGCGCGCCCGCCCGGGTGTGGATGTGGGTGGAGGCCCAGCGGCCAAAGGCGGCGCTGCCGCCGGCCTTGTTCATCAGGGCCACCAGAATGCCCAGCATCACCAGAAAGACGAGGATGCCCACGTTGCTGGAATCGGACAGCTTGGACACCATGCCGCCGTCTTCGTTGAAGAAGAGGGTGGTCAGCGCCAGCTCAAGGTTGCCGTTGGCGTAGAGCAATGCGCCGGTGGCGATGCCCACCAGCAGCGAGGTGTAGACCTCTTTGGTGTTCAGGGCCAGCACGATGGCCACCACAGGGGGCAGCAGGGACAGCGCCGAGCTGTACACGGCGCAGGTGTAGGTGGAAGGGTCGTCGATTTTGCCGGGCGTTGCGGCGGTACACCACAGCAGCAGGGCAAATACCAACAGAGCACCCACCCACGAGAGATTGGTTTTTTTCATGATAAACTCCTCAGGTGATTTTTTTGCAGCCTGCCGGGCAGACTAACTCCAAAGCCCGTGATGGAACACGGAAGGGGGTGTTGGCTGCGCCGGACTATAAAGCGATGTATTTAGAGCTGTTCCGTGCCAGCGAACAGGCGGCACGGCTTTTGCAGGAAGCTCAGGCCCGGGCCGAGCAGCAGCTGCTGGCTGCCGACCCGCCGCCCATCGAGCTTGCCGAGAAAAAAGAGTCTTAGCCCTTCTTGCTCTCGGCCTTGGCGGCAAACTTTGCGTCGTTGACCACGAAGCGCTCGTGGACGCCGCCGCCCACAGGGCCTTTCTCGTCGTACAGGGAGACTTTGAATACCAGCTTGCGGCCTTCCACAGCGGTCAGCTCGCTCTCACAGGTGACGGTCATGCCCACGGGGGTGGGGGCGGTGTGCTCCAGCTCCAGCTTGGTGCCCACAGAGCCGCAGCCCTCATCCAAAGCGTCAGCGACGCTCATCCAGCAGGTCTTTTCGGCCAGCGCCACCAGTGCGGGGGTGGCGAAGACATTCAGCGTGCCGCTGCCCATGGTCTTGGCGGTGTTCTCGGGGGTCACGGCGACGCTCTGCTTGCCGCGGATTCCGGTTTCTAACATATAAAAATTCCCTCTTTCTTAATTTGTCGTGCTGCCGCGGTTTGCGGCAGATAATTTCACGTTTGTAAGGATACCACAAAATCCATGCCATTGCACCTGTTTTCTGGATTTTCCTTCAAAACTCTTTCCGTCTGAGGCCAAACGCGGTATCATAAGCTGGACAAGGAGGGAAAGAAGATGAACGATTTCTGGAAATCCTACGACATCACCCACGCCGAATACGGGGCCGATTACCGATGCTACCCGCTGTATGGCACGGTTCACCTCATGGAGCTGGCCATTTCGCTTGCCTTTATCGTGGGGACGGCCCTGTGGTATCGCCGCAGTTCTGCCCGCACCCGGCGGCGCATTTTAGTCGGAGTCACCGCTTTGCTCCTGCTGGACGAAGCTGCCCTTCTGCTGGGGATGGCCCTGACCGGCCAGTGGAATTGGAGCTATCTGCCCCTGCACCTGTGCAATATCAACGTCTTCGTCTGTCTGTACAACACGATTACGGACAGAAACTGGTGCAAAGAGGAACTGTATGCCCTCTGTATCCCGGGCGCAATGCTGGCCCTGCTCTGCCCCAGCTGGCTGGATGTCCCCTCTTGGTGGACGCTCATCAATCTGCACTCCGTCAGTATCCATGCCCTGCTGGTACTCTATCCAGTCCTGCTGGTGGCGGGCGGCTACCGTCCCAGTCCCCGGCGGGTGCCGCAGGTGCTGGCGTTCCTGTTCGGCTCTGCCCTGCCCATCTACTTTCTGAATAAGTCCCTTAACACCAACTTCTATTTCCTCAATAATCCCTACGGGAACATCATCACCAGCACCTTCACGGCCCTGCTGGGCGAAAAATATTATATCCTTGGCTTCCTGCCTGCCACCGCGCTGGCGCTGTTCCTCATGTATCTGCCGTGGGCGGCGGACTATAAAAAGAAGAAGCGGGCATGAATGCAGTGCTTTAGAAAAAGGCAGTTCGGTCAGGACTGCCTTTTTCTTTTGCCCTGAATTGCACCCTTCCTGCAAAATAAATCTGCAAATTTCTTGCGTTTTGCGGTCTGTTTTATCAATTTTAAGAGAATGCTGATTTTTTGCGCAAATCCCCTTGACAGGAGCCATACAGCGTGTTATCATGAACACATGAACAGATGTTCATATATTGAAGCGAAAGGATGACAACGATGGCTGAGAATGCTCTTGCCCCAGAACAGAAGCTGCCCACGGCCCCGCCGGTGCTGCCGGACGATGAGGTGCTCTACGAGCTGGCCGATTTGTTCCGGGTGTTCGGCGATTCCACCCGCATCAAGATCCTCTACGCCCTCCACGACGATGAGCTGTGCGTGCAGGACATTGCAAATGCCGTTCAGCTCAGCCAGTCGGCGGTGAGCCATCAGCTGCGGGTGCTCAAGGACTCAAAGCTCGTCCGCTTCCGCCGCGACGGCAAGACCGTTTACTATGCACTGGACGATGACCATGTGCGCAGCATCCTCTCCATGGGCATGGACCACATCGAAGAGTGATGCCCCCAAAACGCTGCAAGCTCTGCCGCACCCTGCGGCGGAGCGGGGATATAGAAAGAAAGGCTGGTACTTATTATGAAAAAGAGCTACAAGATCGAAGTTGACTGCGCAAACTGCGCCCAGAAGATGGAGGATGCCGCCAACACGGTCGCCGGCGTCGCAAAGGCTACCGTCAGCTTCATGACCCAGAAGATGAACGTCGAGTTCGATGAGGGCGCGGACGTCAAGGCTACCATGCAGAACGTCCTCTCCGCCTGCAAGAAGGTCGAGGACGACTGCGAGATCTTCGGCATCTGAGTTTCGACTTATACTGCCGGGATGCGCGTGGAAAATGTGGAAAAATAAATCGGTTTTCAACAATTTCCACGGCGTTTTCAACATTCTGGACGCAAAAAAAGAAAAATGAACGCGCATTTGAGGCTTTTTGCGGGAAAACCTCGTGGAAAAGCCGGGGGAAAGCGTGGAAAACAAGCCCCTTGTGGGGAAAACCTGTTGAATCTGAGAAAACTGCCCCAAAAGGAGGCTGGTACCCGTGACGAAAAAACAAAAGAAAATGCTGTACCGCATCATCGCCGCTCTGGCTCTGGTGCTGGTGCTCAAGCTGCTGCCGCCTCTGCCCGCGTCGGTGGAGCTGCTGCTCTACTGCATCCCCTACCTCGTGGTGGGCTGGGATGTGCTCCGCAAGGCCCTTCTGGGCATCAAGAACCGTCAGCCCTTTGATGAATGCTTCCTGATGGCCGTCGCCACCGTGGGTGCCTTTGCGCTGGGCGATTACGTCGAGGGCTGTGCCGTTATTATCTTCTACCAGATCGGCGAGCTGTTCCAGGGCGTTGCCGTCGGCAAGAGCCGCCGGAGCATCTCGGCCCTGATGGACATCCGGCCCGACTACGCCAACATCGAGGGCGAGGACGGCAAGCTGGAGCAGGTGGACCCCGATGAGGTCGAGATCGGCACCCTCATCGTGGTCCAGCCCGGTGAGCGTGTGCCGATCGACGGCGTCATCGTCGAGGGCGCTTCCACCCTCAACACCGCCGCCCTCACCGGCGAGAGCCTGCCCCGGGATGCCCGGTCCGGCGATGAGGTCATCAGCGGCTGTGTCAACATGAGCGGCCTGCTCAAGGTCAGGACCACCAAGGAGTTCGGCGAATCCACCGTCTCTAAAATTCTCGACCTCGTGGAAAATTCCAGCATGAAGAAGGCCCGCGCCGAGAACTTTATCACCCGCTTTGCCCGGGTGTATACCCCGGCGGTCTGCTACGGCGCGCTGGCGCTGGCCTTCATTCCCCCCATCGTTCTGCTGCTGATGGGCCAGCCCGCCCGCTTCGGCGACTGGGTCTACCGCGCCCTCACCTTCCTCGTCATCAGCTGCCCCTGCGCACTGGTCATCTCTATCCCGCTGAGCTTCTTCGGCGGCATCGGCGGCGCCTCTGCCTGCGGCATCCTCGTCAAAGGCTCGACCTATCTGGAAGAGCTGGCCGATACCCGCGTCGTCGTCTTCGATAAGACCGGCACCCTGACCCAGGGTACCTTCAAGGTCGTCAAGGTCTGCCCCGTGGAGGGCGGTACCGAAGACAGCCTCGTGGAAGCCGCTGCGCTGGCCGAGATCTGGTCGAAGCACCCCATCTCCCTGAGCATCAAGGCTGCTTATGGCAAGGACATCGACGCTGCCCGCGTCACCGACGTGGAGGAGCTGGGCGGCCACGGCGTCACCGCCAAGGTGGACGGCAAGCCGGTCGCTGCCGGTAATGCCCGCCTGATGGCAAAGCTGGGCCTCACCGTCCCCGATGTCCCCCAGACCGGCACCATCGTCCATGTGGCCATCGACGGCAAGTATGCGGGCTATCTGCTCATCTCCGACGTGGTGAAGCCCCACAGCGCACAGGCCATCAAGGGCCTCAAGCAGGCTGGCGTCCGCAAGACCGTCATGCTTACCGGCGACGCAGAGCCGGTGGCAAAGGCTGTCTCGGCAGAGCTGGGCATCGACGAGTACCACGCCGGCCTGCTGCCCGGCGATAAGGTGGACCAGATCGAGAAGCTTCTGGCCGCCAAGAACCCCAAAGAGATGCTGGCCTTCGTGGGTGACGGCATCAACGACGCCCCTGTCCTCTCCCGTGTGGATGTGGGCATCGCCATGGGTGCTCTGGGCTCTGACGCCGCCATTGAGGCCGCCGACGTCGTCCTGATGGATGACGACCCGGCCAAAATCGCCCTCGCCATGCGCATTGCCCGCCGCACCAAGAGCATCGTCTACCAGAACATCGTCTTTGCTCTGGCCATCAAGGCGGCCTGCCTGCTGCTGGGTGCTCTGGGTATCGCCAACATGTGGGCGGCCATCTTTGCCGACGTCGGCGTCATGGTCCTCGCTGTCCTGAACGCCACCCGCGCCCTCTACACGAAAGACCTCACCAAAAAATAAAAGATATAAAGCAAAGAGGGTTCTGTGCGGCCGCACAGAACCCTCTTTGCTTTATAAATAGTTCTTGCAAATGCAGATAAACCTGTTATACTACTGTATTGGAGGGTTGAAATGAATGCAGGAACAAAACGAAACAAATTTGAGCCGTGCGCCGGTATGGCGCGCGTTCCGGGCCGCAGCGCCTCAGACGCTGCCGGTGTTTGCCGGATATTTGGTGCTGGGCCTCGGCTACGGCATCTATGTGCAGTCGCTGGGCCTGCCGGTCTGGCTGCCGCCCCTGATGGGTACGGTAGTGTACGGCGGCTCGCTGGAATTCGTGCTGGCGTCGCTGCTTCTGGGCAGCTTTGCGCCGGTGTCGGCCTTTCTGATGGCGCTGATGATCCAGGCGCGGCATCTTTTCTACGGCCTGACCATGCTGCAGCGCTACCGCGGCTACGGCCTGCGCAGCGCCTACATGATCTTCGCCATGAGCGACGAGACCTTCTCCATCACCTGCTCGGCAGAGCCGCCCGAGGGCGTGGATAAGGGCTGGTTCATGTTCTTCATCACCCTGCTGGACCAGATCTACTGGGTCGCCAGCGCGGCCATGGGCGCGGCCCTCGGCTCTGTCCTGCCCTTCAGCACCGAGGGCGTCGATTTCGTCATGACGGCCATGTTCGTGGTCATCTTCCTCAACCAGTGGGAGAAGGAAAAGCAGCACACCAGCGCCATCGTCGGCATTGCCGCCCCGCTGGTCTGCCTGCGCATCTTCGGCTCAGGCAGCTTCCTCATCCCCTCGATGGTCTGCATCCTTGTGGCACTGCTGCTGTTCCGCCGTCCCATCGAGGCCAAAGAAAGCGAGGCGGCAAAATGAGCAATATCCAGTTCATCCTGACCATCGCCGTCTGCGCGGCGGCGACCATGCTCACCCGCTTTCTGCCCTTTCTGGTGTTCGGCTCCCGGGGCGGCAAGGTGCCGGAGGTGGTGGAGTATCTGGGCCATGTGCTGCCCGCCGCCATCTTCGGAATGCTCATCGTCTACTGCCTCAAGGGCGTCAGTCTCACCTCGGGCAGCCACGGCATCCCGGAGGCCATCGCCATCGGAGTGACCGTCGCCCTCCATAAGTGGAAGCATCAGACGCTGTTTTCCATCGCCGGCGGCACGCTGTGCTATGTGCTGCTGGTGCAAATGGTGTTTTGAGAAATGTAAAACATCCTGTATTGATTTTGCAGCAATACAGGACGTTTTTAATTTGCTATTTTTTCTGGAAGTGTATCGGAAGTGCTAAATAGAGACAACTGTTCATTTTCAAGCCGGAGCTGATTTTGAGTGCCGGTAATGACATAGTTTGTAAGAAGTGCCTCTACGACAGGATTGCGGTTCTTTTCTTTTGCACCCACATGATAAAAATGTTCCCGTGTGATGATTTGGCAGTCATTCCACACCTGCTCGATATATTCGTTTGAACGGTAATCATTATGATGCCATGTTGACAGCATAAAATTGGACTGTGATTTAACGAGTGCGCCGTGCAGAGCAACTTCGAGTTCTTCATCCCAACTGTCATAGTAATCGACATGACGGCCAATATACGGAGGGTCGCAGTATATGAAATCGGAATGGGTCGCTGAACTTATCGTATCCTCAAAGGATTGACATAAAAACTCCCATTCATGGTTTTTCAGAAGCTCTTCGATGTGGGCGATCTGGTTTACGATTTTTGTGATATAAGCCTTTGCAAACCGCTGAGGTTTGTGCCCATATGGAACATTGAAGTTGTAGTCCTTATTGAAGCGCATCATCCCGTTAAAGCAGGCACGGTTCAGAAAGAGAAAGTCCAGAGGTTCGTGATGCTGGTTGAATCGGTCACGAACCTCATAGTAATAATCGGCATCGCCATTCTCGAGTTTCTTCCCTTCCGCTTCGAGAAATGCACGGACTCTTCCACTGGTGATAGAGCCATCTTTTATTCTGTTATAAAAGTTGATGATGTGAGGGTTGACGTCTGCAAAGACCGCACGCTCGGGCTCGATATTAAAACCCACAACGCCAGAACCCATAAATGGCTCATACCACACGGTATCCTTGCTCAGAACCACATTTTCCCGGATCAGAGGAACGAGTTTTGTCTTGATGCCCTGGATTTTCAGGGGCGGAACAAATACCTTTTCGTTCATTTCCCACTCCTTCTGGAAGCCCTGCAGTTGTTTAATTCGAGAGGAAGCCCTCTGTACTGCAGGTATTCGGAAAAAGAAGAGAGCTTTTTGCGTTTGCCTCCAGCAGGTATCTCGATCTTGCCAAAGTTTGCCCAATAGTCATCGAACAATTCCTCACCGGCTTTCGCAAATACGCCATTGCCGTTCAGAATATCCTCGATTTTTTCGATACTTCCAATGTTTGCAGTATCACCACTGCCAACCTTGTCACTTGCTATTTTCCACTTTTCTTCTGCGAAAAAGAGAAAATCGTGGATAACAGAAGGAATCTCGTTTAGCTCGTCGATGGAATATGTATGCGTCTCATTCTTTTTGTCCAGCACTGCACGGGTATAAATGATTCCGAAACAGAAGTGTCCACTGTAATCACCATAAGGGTATTGAATGTTTTTTGTACTCGTTCTATCAATAAAATATTTGCCATGAGAGCCTAGTGTAAAACCATTGCAAAAATCGGGATGCTTTTCTTCCCGGTAAGTTGTTTTCAAATCAACAGCGAATTTGATGGAAGGGTCGGTTTTAGAGATAAAAGTCAAATCCGGGTAGTAATTTTGATAAGTTGCAAGTTCGATGTCATATCCAGTCTGTTCGGCAAAGGCTAGAAACTGAGGGAATAAGTGCAACTCCAATATTTTGGAGACGATTTTAGTGTCGGAAGAAATCGTATAAATGTTTTTGAAAATATCGATAAAGCCCTTGACGGTCCATTCATCGTTTACTGCAATCTTATCGGACAGAGTATTTGCAAAGTCTTTTAGTTGTGCTAAAAATAAAGCTTTTTCACGTTCGTTTTTCATTGCACACTCCTCAGTGATAGAACGTATCAAAATTGACCTGCCGGTAGAACCGCTGCTGCAGCTGGTCGAAGCTGTCGCAGTCCTGCGCCAGCAGCCACATGATCTTCGTCACGACGGCCTCAATGGTCATGTCGTGGGCCTCAAGGAAGCGAAAGCGGTTCTTGACCCGCTTGCCCACCTCATAGATGCCCACGTCGCTGCCCTCGTAAGTGACCTGGGTGGTGAGGATGAGCACTTTGTGGGTCTTGTCGTAGTCGCCGAGGCCCTCGGCGAAGGCGTCCATCAGCCGCTGGGGGATGCCGCCTACGCCGAAGCTCTCCACGATGACGCAGTCGTAGAGGCGGAAAATGTCGGGAATCAAATCGGGGCTGAGGCCGGGCGTCAGCTTGAGCAGGAAGACGCGGGGGCTGAGCGAGCGTCCAAACTCCACAGGGCCGATGGGCCAGGGCGAAGGCACATACCGCACCAGACGGTCGCCCTGTACCAGTGCCAGCGCCGGGAAATTCACCGAGGCAAAGGCGTCGTAGCTGATGGTCTTGTTCTTCTTGGCGCGGGTGCCTGCGATGACATGGCCGCCGAACACCACCATGACGCCCCGGCTGCCGGGGTCGAGAGCGCAGATGACGCTGTCACGAAGGTTTTTCTTGGCGTCGGTGATCTCGTTGGAGATGGGCTGCTGTGCGCCGGTGAGGATGACGGGTTTGTCGGCATTCTGGATGAGATAAGACAGAGCCGCCGCAGAGTAGGCCAGCGTGTCGGTGCCGTGGCAGATGATGAAGCCGTCGTAGAGGGCATAGTTCTCCTGTACGGCCTTCGCCATCATCAGCCAGTGCTCCGGGCCGAGGTCGGTGCTGTCGATGCTGCACAGGGCCAGCGTGTCGGGGCAGCAGAGCTCGTTCAGCTCAGGCAGATGAGCCAGAAGCTCTTCGCTGGTGAGCACGGGCTTGAGGCCCTGCTGGGTGCGGACGCTGGCGATGGTGCCGCCGGTGGTGATAAAAAGCAGACGCTGCTTTGTGGACATAAAAAAGCCTCCATCAGGAAGATTGAATCGCATTCATAGAAAGTATAACACACTCGCCCGCCCTTGCAAAGTGGCGCTCGGGCGGAAAATGGAGGCTTTTGGGACTTGGTCACAGAAATCAGGGGGATTTGGTGTATAATAGAGGTATAGAGCGCTGTTGCGCAGAGCTAAGTTCTCTTTTGTGCACCAAAAGAGAACAATTAGCCTTAATGAAAGAGCGCTCTGCCCCGCGCGGAGCGCAAAGCCATTTGACCGAAAGAATAAAACCCGCCTCGCGCCGTCGGCGCGCAAAGAAAGTAACGGATTTTACGATAATACAAGAAGTATAAGGAGGCCCACTATGTCCAACATCGTCATCATCGGCTCCGGCCCGGCGGGGGTGTCCGCCGCGCTGTACACTGCCCGTGCGGGGGTGGACACCACCGTCCTCACCCGGGGGCCGGGTGCGCTTGACCGCGCGGAGCTTATCCAGAACTACTACGGCTTCGCCGCCCCCATCTCGGGTGCGGAATTGGAGCGTCAGGGCATCGAGGGAGCCAAGGCTGTGGGCGTCAAATTCGTGACCACCGAGGCCGTGGGTCTGACCTATACTAATAAACTCACTGTAGAAACCCTCGATGGAAATTACCCGGCGGACGCTGTTATCCTCGCTACAGGTGCTTCGCGGGCGACGCCCCGCATCCCGGGGCTGGCGGGCCTCGAGGGCCACGGCGTCAGCTACTGCGCCACCTGCGATGCCTTTTTCTATCGCGGCAAAGATGTGGCCGTGGTAGGCAGCGGCGAATACGCCCTGCATGAGGTGCAGGCGCTCCTGCCGGTGGCGGCCAGCGTTACCCTCCTGCTGAATGGTGCGCCGCCGGCGGCAGAGTTTCCGCCGGAGGTGGCTGTCCGGCCTGAAAAAATCGACGCCATCCTCGGTGAGCAGAAAGTCACCGGCGTCCAGCTGGCCGGCGGCGATGTGGTGGAGCTGGCGGGTGTGTTTGTAGCTCTGGGCGTTGCGGGCAGTACGGCGCTGGCCCGGAAAATCGGTGCCGCCGTGGAGAACGACCGCATCGTGACAGATGAAAAAATGCAGACCACCGTCCCCGGCCTCTACGCCGCCGGAGACTGCACCGGCGGGCTTTTGCAGGTGGCGAAGGCCGTCTATGAGGGCGCTCTGGCAGGCACCGAAGCCGCCAAAGCGCTGCGGAAGGGGTGATTTAAGATGCCGGAGATCCTGCCTATCCCTAAATGCGACGAGCACCGCCAATGTCTCGCCTGTGCCTTCCCCTTCTGGGACAAGCTGACCGCCGAGCAGCAGGAGATGCTCTGCCGAACCACCCGCCCGGTGCGCTATCGCAAGGGCGAGCGGGTCCACAGCCCGGTGGAGAACTGCGTGGGCATCCTGCTGCTGCGCACCGGCCAGTTCCGGGCGTATCTTCTCTCCGACGATGGCCGGGACGTGACCCTCTACCGCCTCTTTGGCGGCGAGATCTGCATCCTCTCCGCCTCCTGCGTTATGGACTCGGTGAACTTTGACCTCTACATCGACGCCGAAGAGGACACCGAGGCCTACTGCATCAGCGCAGGCGTCTTCCGCAGTCTCATGCAGCAGAACGTGGAGGTGCGGTGCTTCGCCTACCAGATGACCGCTGAGCGCTTCTCCGACACCATGTGGACGATGCAGCAGATCCTCTTCATGAGCGCCGACCGGCGGCTGGCCATCTTCCTTGCGGACGAGCTTGCCAAGACCGGCGGCGACGATGTCCGCCTGACCCAGGACCAGATGGCAAAGTACATGGGTTCTGCCCGCGAGGTGGTGAGCCGCCTGCTGAAATACTTCGCCGGTGAGGGCATCGTGAAGCTCTACCGCGGCGGGGTAGAGGTATTGGACAAGGAAAGACTGAACCGGATCGCGCGAGGTGAAGCATGATACAGAAAAATGAATTTCCCATTTTGGAATACGATTTCGCCTCGACAGAGATATTAAAGCCCAACCACGGGGCGGAGCAGCTGACTCTACCGGAGAAATGCGTCTTTGCTTTTCTGGGGGACACCATCGACTCCTATGCCGCCGAGACGGGCGCGGCAGTTGCAGAGCATTTTGAAACGATCACAAAGACCTACCCGATTTATGTTGTAAAAAATGACGGCGAAGAATTCTGCCTCTGTCAAGCCCCACTGGGAGCGCCCGCTGCGGCGCAGTTTATGGATTGTCTCATTGCTTGCGGGTGCAGGAAAATTGTTACGGCAGGCTCGTGCGGCGTGTTGACCGAAATGGCAGAGAACGAATTTCTTATCCCGACCAAAGCGCTGCGGGATGAGGGCACATCCTATCACTATCTTCCTGCCGCCCGGTATGCAGAACCGGCCTCGGAAGCGGTGCAGGCCATAGAAAAGACCTTCCGTGCGCTGGGTCTTCCCTTCCGTGAGTGCATCACATGGACGACAGACGGCTTTTTCCGAGAAACAAGGGATATGGTGGCGTACCGGAAAGCCGAAGGCTGCGCAACGGTAGAAATGGAATGTGCTGCCCTTGCGGCCTGCGCCAAAAAGCGCGGAGCAGCTTTTGGACAAATTCTGTACACAGCGGATTCCCTTGCAAATGCAGAGCAGCATGATGACCGTGACTGGGGAAAGGATTCGCTGCGGAAAGCGTTGGAACTCTGTGTAGAAGTTCTGAGAATGTGGTGAACCATATAAAAATCGCAGAGAGTCGTTGAAACGGCTTGACATTTCATTTTATGTACGCTATTATGTACATAGGAGGCGATAACATGACCACGACGAACATCACCAATTTCCGCAAAAATGCGTTCAACTATGTGGAGCAGACCATCAAGTACAACGAGCCGCTGAACATCAGCACGAAGGATGGCGATGCCGTTCTGCTGAGCGCGGAAGATTACAGCGGCCTGATGGAGACGCTGTATCTGGTTTCAGTACCCGGCATGAGGGAAAAAATCATGGACGGCCTGAAACAGCCTCTGGACGAATGTCTGGACGAAGATGTGGTGGAGTGGTAAATGTATAAAATCGTCTACACCAAAACAGCAGCGAAGGATGTTCCAAAACTGAAAGCGGCACATCTGGCAGATAAGGCGAAGGCTCTGATCGATATTATCCGGGACGACCCTTTCCAGAAACCGCCGTCCTATGAAAAACTGGTCGGAGATTTGAACGGCGCATACAGCCGCCGCATCAATTTACAGCACAGAATGGTTTATCAGATCGATGAGGAAGAAAAGACCATCAAAATTCTGAGTCTCTGGACTCACTACGAGCGATAAAAAATGCCATCGTGCCTAAGCGCGATGGCATTTTTACTATCAGCGGGAATTACCCTTTGCACCCCTGCTCTTCCCAGTCGCCGAAGTCAGAGACGTCGGCGATTTTAGTCGGGTCGAACTTACCGTTTTCGTCCTTGGGGGCGACGGCGGGGCCGGCCTCCACGGGGTTCGGGTTCGGAGCCTCGGGGTCACAGACCGGGCGCTCTTCGCTCAGGTCGGGCAGGGTCACAGGCTCTGCGGCCTCAGCGGGCGCTGCCTCCGTCTCAGGGGCGGCGGGCTCCTCAGCGGGAGCGGTCTCTTCTGCCGGTGCGGCGGCTTCGGCTTCTGCCTTGGCCTCACCCTCGGCGTATGCCTCGGCGGTCTTGGCGGCCTCTGCGTCGTCCTTTTCGGCTTCCTCGGGGAACTCGATGGATTCGATGATGGGTGCGGCCTTCTCGTTCAGGAGCTTGTCCATGATGACGATGGCGGCACCGGTGGCCGCCACAGCGGCGGCAGTACCCAGAATGCGGAAGATTGCTTTCATGCCATGACCTCCTTGGTTATGTTGTAGTTAGGAGAAGGTGACAACATCGTTCAGCGGCTTCTCGGCAGGCTCCACCGACAGTGCGGTGAGCACCGGGCCTTTGCCGCGGTAGATGTTATGGAACTTATAGCCGACCTTTGCGGTCACTTTGACCCATGCCCGCTGCTCGAGGGCCTTGTAGCCGTCGTAGCTGCAGGGGAAGCCCACGAACTGGATGTCCTGCACGCAGCAGGTCATGGCGAACCGGCCCGGCACGAAACTGCTCTTGCCGGCACGGTTGGTCTGGCAGACCTGTGCGAGGAACTTGACGGTCTTGCCCGCGTACTTCTGGGGCTCGTCCTGACAGTCCATATACCAGATGCCGTAATCGTCGTCCGGGATGTCGATGACCGGGGCGTTGATGTCGAAGGGCAGGGGGTCGGGGATGTCGTCGTAAGCCACGCTGCCGTCCTTGAACTCGTAGGCGATGTCGCACTTGCGGGATGCCTGACGCACCAGCTTGTGCAGCTCCTGACGGGCGGCGTCGTTGTTGACGGCCTCGGCGCGGTTGAAGACGATGAGCTCACTGCGGGCGATCTTGTCCAGCATCAGCGCGCGCATGGAGTTGTCGCGGGCGTAGGTCAGCGCGGTGGTGCCGTCGGCGGTGGCGATGCACTGGTAGACGATCCAGTTCTCGGGCAGATTGTTTGCCAGATCCTGCAGCATCCACATACCGTTGTACTCGATGACCACGCGGCCTGCGTCGGCCTCCTTGGCCAGCTTTGCGAGGTTCTGGGGGTTCAGCTCGGCCTTGTCCTCGAGGTTATAGAGCGTCACGCCGGGGAAGGCGAACTTCTTCTCATTGTACTCTTCTTCGCCCTCCTCGCAGACCAGCAGAAGGGTCTTGTCGCCGGAGTCGAAGTTGGGGTCTTCAAAGGTCTCCTGAATGAACTTGGTCTTGCCGCTCTCGAGGAAGCCCACAAACAGGTAAACCGGGATCTCATTTGCCATAATCTTTTATCCTTTCAGGGTCGATCAGCAGCCGAACAGTGCAGCGATGGCCTTTTCATCCAGCTTGGAGCCGATGACCACCAGCTTGCCGCCGACGTCTGCACCGCGTGCGCGGACTTCCCACTCGCCGGGAACGTAGTCGAACTCCAGCCAGCCGTCTGCGCCGCCGTCCACGATGCCCTTGGAGCGGAGGATCATGCCGTAATTGCCGGTGTCCAGTTCGGTGAGGGCGTGCTCAATGTCAGCCTTGGAGAACTTCTTGGCCGTCTCGACGCCCCAGCTGGTGAAGACCTCATCGGCGTCGTGGTCATGATGATGGTGGTGATGATGGCCGCAGCAGCAATGCTCGTCGTGGTCATCATGGTCGTGGTGGTGATGATGCTCATGCTCGTCTTCATCATCGTCATCGTGGTCGTGGTGATGATGATGCTCGTGCTCATCCTCATCATCGTCGTCGTCATCATGATGATGGCCGCAGCAGCAATGCTCATCATGGCCATCATCGTGGTCATGGTGATGATGGTGCTCGTGCTCCTCTTCCTCGTCCTCGTGGGCGTGCTCCTCGTTGGCCTTGGCAGCCATAGCGATCAGCTCAGCCTTGAAGTCGTCCTTGGTGGACATGGCCTTGAGGATCTGCTCGCCGGTCAGGGCGTCCCAGGCGGTGGTGACGATGGTAGCGGTGGGGTTCTTCTCGCGCAGCATGGCCACAGCGGCGGCGATCTTTTCCTCGGTGGCGTTCTGGGTGCGGCTCAGGATGATGCAGCTTGCGTGGCTGATCTGGTCGTCGTAGAACTCACCGAAGTTCTTCATATACATCTTGACCTTGTTGACGTCGGCCACGGTGACGAAGCTGCTCAGCTGAACATCCAGATGCTCGGCCACGCCCTCGACAGCGCGGGTCACGTCGGACAGCTTGCCGACGCCAGAGGGCTCGATGACGATGCGGTCGGGGTGGTACTGCTCCACCACCTGCTGCAGAGCGGCGCGGAAATCGCCCACCAGAGAGCAGCAGATGCAGCCGGCGTTCAGCTCATTGATCTGGATGCCGGACTCCTTCAAAAAGCCGCCGTCGATGCCGATCTCGCCGAACTCGTTCTCGATGAGCACGACCTTCTGGCCGGCAAAGGACTCTTTGATGAGCTTCTTGATAAGGGTGGTCTTACCGGCGCCAAGGAAGCCGGAGAAAATATCGATCTTGGTCATAGTCTGAAATGCCTCTTTCTTTTATGCAGACGCCGCAAAGGCGCTGCCCAGCAGGCCCGTCGGGCCTTACAAGCAGTCCGGGCCGCTGAGTGCTGACCCGTAAAATTCCTACACTCCTATTATAACAAGGCTGTCAATGGCAAACCGGCCTTTTTGATGAGAAATTTGTAACATTTTTTGCAATTTGCTTGCGTTTTCGGGCGGCAGGGGCAAAACAAAAGCTCCCCGCAAGCAGGCAGGGAGCAAAAAATGCGGTGTCAATCGGCAGTCTGCCCCATCTCTTCAATAATCCATTCGGCGATTTTCTCAGTCTTTTCGTCCGTCTCGCCGGTGAACCAGAAAATGCCGTCTTCCGTCTCCACCCGGAGGAACTTCCCGGCGGTGGGGTCGAGGCAGAGATGCACGGTGCCGTCGTGTACCATGACAAAAGAACCCTGCCAGTAGTGCTCCAAATCGAGGCCGTGTATCCGGCCGGCCTCCGGCAGGGAGGAATAAACCTGAACCTCGGTGATGTCGTCTATGGGAATCGTGTACTTCTGAGTCTTTCCATGGTAGGATTGCAGCTCTACCGTGGGCGACACTTGCAGTTCCAGCCTTGCGGGGGTGTGGTCGAGAACGCCCAGCACCGGCCCAACCAGCAGAATGCTGACGATTGCAATGACATTGACCGCCATAGCGATTTTACCCCGGAGGGTGGCGAGATTGACAGCGCTTCCTTTGCCGATACGTTTGGGAACGGAGATGCGCTTGTCGTCGGGGTCATAATAGAGCAGACCGTATTTCCATGCGGCGTCCTCGGGCGCGGCAGGCCAGCCGTGGGCATCCCGCAGTTTTTGCAGAGCGCGGTTCCCCCACAGACAGGGCAGATACGGCAGGGCCAGACTTCCGAAAAAGAAATAGACCCAGACCGTGACATAAAACAGCGAATTGGGCGCGAAAAACAGCCCGACACTCACAGCGGCACAGAGCAGGCAGATGGTGCGCAGCCGGCGCAGATACCGCTGTACGATGTCCTGCACTTCGGGCAGCTCGGCGGCATTCTGCGGCAGCGTGACGCCCAGTAGGGCGCCGTTCCGCTCGATGCGTTTCAGGCTCAGATAGTCGATGCCAACACAGACGATAAGGCAGACGAGCATGATGATGGAAAATACCATGAAAACGCCTCCGTTCTATAAAGAGCTTCCGACCCTAGCATACACGGAAAAACGCGAAAAGTCAAAACATCGCCCATGAATTGCATTCTGCGCCCCGGAATGATACAATAAGGGACAGCAAACCATCGCCGCCGGACGTTTTTCCGGCAGAATAAAGAAAGAAGGCTTTTTGACATGAGCATGAATACCGTTCCCGAGCGTCTGGCCGCCCTGCGCGAGGCCATGAAGGCAAACGGCGTGGACGTCTACCTCATCCCGGTGGGAGACCCGCACGCCAGCGAGTATATGCCCGACCACTACACTGCCCTGACCTACTTCTCCGGCTTCCACGGCGAGAACTCCAACTTCGTCGTCACCATGACCGAGAGCGCTGTCTGGGCCGATGGCCGTTACTTCGTGCAGGCCGAGAAGGAGATCGCTGGCACCGAGATCCAGCTGATGCGGATGGGCGAGCCGGGCGTGCCGACCGCCGAGCAGTACTGCGGCAAAGTCCTGCCCGAGGGCGGCAAGCTGGGCCTCTGCGGCCTGACCGCTTCCTGCGGTCTGGTGCGCAGCCTGCAGAAAGAACTGGACGCTAAGAAAGGCACCATCAAGCTGCTGAACCTCGAGGACGAGCTGTGGACGGAGGGCCGTCCCGCCCTGCCCGCTACCCCGGCATGGCTCCTGCCGAAAGAGTACGCAGGCTTCTCCCCTGCCGAGAAGCTGGGCCAGCTGCGTGCGAAGCTCTCTGAGCTGGGCTGCACCGCACAGCTGGTGGGCAAGCTGGACAATCTGGCATGGCTGCTCAATCTGCGTGCGATGGACATTCAATGCACCCCTTATGCCATGGCCTACTGCTATGTGACCCCCGACAAGGCGACGCTCTTCATCAACACCGCCCGCGTCAGCGCCGAGGCTGCTGCGGAGCTGAAGGAGAACGGCGTGGAGCTGGCCGAGTACGACGATGTGCTCACTTTCCTCGCCGCCCAGACCGAAAAGCAGACCGTTCTGGCCGACCCCGTTTCCGTCAACTACGCTGTTTACCAGACCCTGCAGGCCAACCCGGCTCTGACCGTCAAGGACGAGGCCGACCCCCTGCTGCCCATGAAGGGCGTCAAGAACGAAGTCGAGCTGGATCACACCCGCGAAGCTCACATCCGCGACGGCGTGGCTATGGTCCGCTTCCAGATCGAGCTGGAGAACCGTCTGGCTGCCGGCGAAGAGCTGACCGAGCTGACCATCGACGAGATCCTCCACAAGTACCGTAGCGCACAGGACAGGTTCCTGACCGAGAGCTTCGGCACCATTGCAGCTTACGGCCCCAACGCCGCCATGATGCACTACCACGCCACCGAGGAAGACCACGCGAAGCTCGAGAAGAAGGGCTTCTTGCTGGTGGACAGCGGCGCGACCTATATGGACGGCACCACCGACATCACCCGCACCTACCCGCTGGGTGAGCTGACGGAGGACGAGCGCCTGTTCTACACCTGGACTTTACAGTGCCACATCGACATCGCCCGGGCTGTCTGGCTGGACTACTGCGACGGCCATATGCTGGACACCATCGCCCGTGAGCCGCTGTGGCGCCACCTCATCAACTACCGCTGCGGCACCGGCCACAGCGTCAGCCACGTGGGTAACGTCCACGAAGGCCCCCACGCCCTGAACGGCCGCAACACCACCGTCTTCAAGCCGGGCATGATCGTCACCGACGAGCCGGGCGTCTATGAGGGCGGCGTCGTCGGCATCCGCATCGAGAATGAGCTGGAGTGCTACCACAAGGCATCCAACCAGTACGGCGAGTTCCTGGCATTCTGCCCCATCACGTTCGTGCCGATCGCCACCTCCCCCATCGTCCCGGGCGTTCTGAGCCGCGACGAGCTGGATTGGCTGAACGCCTACCACCGCGAGGTCTTCGAGAAGCTGGCTCCCCGCCTGACCGAGGACGAGCGCGACTGGCTGGCTAAGAAGTGTGCCGCCATCGGAGCGTAAATAAAAAAGCGGGAGGCCCCGCAGGGGCCTCCCGCTTTTCTTTAGGATGAGATCTCTGCCCGGTGCTCTTTCCAGTAGGCTTTCGCCTCATCGATGACCTTCTTGAAGGGGCCGGAGGGGTAAGTGCTCTCGGCGATGTCGATGAGGAATTTGTAGAGCTGGGGCCGCACCTGCTCATACATCCCAAGCCGGGTGTAGAGGTCCTTGTAGTAGTGGAACACCTGGATCTTGTTCTGCACCAGAGCGGCAGGCTTTATCTGGGTGTGGCAGATGCTCTGAGGGTTCTGGACGTAGTAGTAGCCGGGCTGCGGGATGGACGCAAAGACGTCGGCGTACTGGATATACTGCATGTTGAACACGAGGTCTTCGGCCCAGCGCATCTCGCTGGTAAAGCGGATGTCGTGCCGGGTGAGGATGTCGCGGCGGTAGAGCTTGTTCCAGAGCACGCTGTAAAAGTAAGAGGCGGGCTTATCCATCAGGCGGCGGGCGAAGGTGTCCTTGTCGTAGACGCCCTCGGGCAGGAAACCGTATTCCCGGTTCTCCGGCGGGCGTGCAACATGCATGACGCCGAGGTCGTCCTGGATCTTTTCCAGCACCTGTTCCGGCTTTGACGCCCCGGCGGGGATGACCATGGTGTAGGGCGAGATGACGAGGTCGGCACCGGTCTTCTCTGCCGCTTCCACCAGCCGGGCGGTGTAGTCCGGGGCGATGTAGTCATCGCTGTCCACGAACTGGACGTACTTGCCGCCGGCAAGCTTCAGGCCGAGGTTCCGGGTGTCGGACACGCCGGAGTTTGCCTTGTCCACCAGCAGGATGCGGCTGTCCTTTTTGCGGAACTCCTCGCAGACGGGCAGGCTCTTATCTTTGGAGCCGTCGTTGATGACGATGAGCTCGAGGTTCTTGTACTCCTGCCCGCAGATGCTTTCGAGGCAGCGGCTCAGGTGGCTCTGGGCATTGTACACAGGGACGATGATGCTGACGAAAGGCATTTCCATAGCAGTTTCTCCTTTTGCTTTCTTCTGTTTTTTATAGCAATGATACTCCCGCCGGGCCGAAAAAGCAAGCGCCGGCGGCAGGCCCGAAAGGGGGCTTCGGAATGATATTTCATATCGCGGTGTGCAGCCCGGACAGCGTCCTCCGCAGCCGGGTGGAGCGGCAGTGTCTCGACTATTATGCCCGGCGGGACGACGCCTGCATCATCGAGCAGCTGGACAGCCCGGAGGCCCTGCTGGCCCGGGACGACGCCGGGGAGCGGTACGAGCTGTATCTCATCGAGCTGCCGTCCACGGCAGCCGCCGCGTCGCTGCGGGCAGCGGCTGCACTCCGCAGCCGGGGGCGGCGCAGCCCGCTGGCTTTTCTGGCCCACACGCCCGCCCACGCCTACAGTGCCTACCGGGTGGACGCCATGCAGTATTTATTGCTGCCTGTCCCGCCGGAACAGCTCATCGCTCTGCTGGCCCGGGCCGCCGAGCCGGAGTACGGCCCGGCCATCCCGGTAGCCACGGCGTCGGGTCTGCGGGTGCTGCCCTTCGCGGACATCGAATACCTCGAGTGTACCCACCATGTGGTGCATTTCCATCTCGCCAGCGGCGAGGATGTGCCGTCCCTGTCCGTCCGGGTGCCGTTCGCGCAGGTGGCACAGCCGCTTTTGGCGGATGAGCGCTTCGTCCAGCTCCACCGCTCCTATGTGGTCAATCTGGCGGCGGTGTCCCAGCTGGCGGCGGGTGAGTTCTGGATGCAGAGCGGCGCACGGGTCCCTGTCCCCCGCGGGCGGGAGCCTGCGGCCCGCACGGCGCTGAAAGATTATCTGGAAAAGCAGTTCCGATAAAGCAATGGGGAGGCCCGAAAGGGCCTCCCCATTGCTTTATAATTTTGTCCAGTCCAGCTGCGTCCAATCCGTTATGTACTGGTCGGCGAGGCGCTGCAATTCGGGCTGATCGGCAGCGCTGGTCTCGTCCTCGATGTCGATGAGGTAAAAGCCGCACTGCCTGGCCGTACGGGTGGCGTAGACGGCGTCCTCGCAGACAACGGCGTCGGCGGGTTCGCTGCCGCCCAGCCGCTCGAGGACTTCGTGGAACACCTCGGGGTGAGCTTTGCTCTTCGCGCCCTGCGCGGTGTAGAAGAACTCGAAATAGTCTGCGACGCCCAGCCGGGTGAGCACCTCTTCGCACTGCTCTGCCCAGGTGTTGGAGCAGATGCACATCCGCACACCCTCGGCTTTCAGCCGGGCCAGCATCTCCCGGACGCCGGGCTTCAGCTCAACTTTTTTGTACAGGTCCCGGATGACCTGCCGCATGGCAGGCTCGTAGTCCCGCAGGGTCAGGGGCAGATCGTAGGTGCGGATGAGATACTCCGCGCCCTCCACCATCCCCATGCTCAGCAGAACATCGTGGATGCCGGGTCTTGCGGTGCGGCCATAGCGGCGCAGCAGCTCCAGCGGTGCGCCCTGCCACACCACGGTCATGCTGTCGGTGAGGGTGCCGTCCATGTCGAAAATCCATTGCTTGCGGTGCATCTGTCGTCCTCCTGAATCGTTCTGGCAAGGTGAATTTATTATAGCACATTTTTTGTTACAAAAACAGAGAGAAATCTCCCGGGAAATATGCTATAATCTAGGCAAAACCGGAACACATCAAAGGAGGCAGAAAACATGGCGCAGAACAACACCCCTGTAAGGGCGCTGGTGCTGGCGGGCGGGGGCGCCCGCGGCAGCTATCAGGTGGGCGTCTGGCGGGCGCTGACCGAGCTGGGCTGGCGGCCCCAGATCATTACGGGTACCAGCGTCGGCAGCCTGAACGGCGCCATGTTCGCCCTCGACCTCTACGAGACGGCCCGGGACATGTGGCTGACCATCCGCAGCCAGGATGTGATGGAGCTGCCCGCCGAGGATGCGCCGCTTTCCGAGCTGCACGCATTCCTCAAAGACGCTGTGACTCAGGGCGGCATGGACGTCACTCCGCTGGAAGAGATCGTCGAGCGGGTGCTGGACGAAGATAAACTCCGCAAAAGCCCCATCCGGCTGGGCCTTGTGACCGTGGAGCAGAAGACCCTCAAGGCCCGGGAGCTTCCGCTGGAAGACATCCCCGAGGGGAAGGTGAAAGACTACCTGCTGGCCTCTGCAGCCTGCTTCCCCGCCCTGCGGGCCCACACCATCGACGGGGTGTCTTACCTCGACGGCGGCTACCGGGACAATATGCCCACCGCGCTGGCCCAGAAGATGGGCGCAGAAGAGCTGGTCTGTGTAGACCTGGAGGGTGTGGGCATCACCCGCCCCAACCGCACCGGCCTGCCCACCACCCTCATCCGAAGCTACTGGGAGCTGGGCGACATCCTCCACTTCGAGCCCGCCACCGCCCGGCGGAACATCGAGCTGGGCTACCACGATACATTGCGGGCCTTCGGGCGGCTGCGGGGCTGCGCCTACGCTGTGGACAGCGGGGCTGAGAGCAGCGCGGATGCCGCCGCATTCCATGCGGCCTTTGAGGCCGTCCAGAAGGACGTGCGGGAAAAGCACCCCTCCACCCTGACGGCAGACGCTGCTCTCCTGCTGGCAAAACTCTCGGATGCAGAGCTTGCCCCGCTGGAAGCCGTGGCTGAGGACGTGGGCGTAGACCCCGCCCCCTACTACACCACCCGTACTTTGGGAGAAGCTTTCCTTGCAAAATGCGACTTCGAGCGCCTCAGGAGCTTCGAGCCGCTGTTCGAGGGTGAAGCAGGCCCGGCGCAGGCCGCGCGGGCCGCTCTGCTGCCCAACACCTTTTTGCAGGCACTGGTCTGCCGGGCGCTGACCGGCAGAGTGCCGCCGGAGGAGATGGAAACATGAAGGTATATAAGGGCTTTACCGCATCGCCCGGCCTTGTGCTGGGTCAGGTCAGCCGGCTGGACCGCCCGCCGCTGGTGTTCGGCGAGGGGCCTTTCCACCCCGAACAGGAAAAGCAGGCGCTGGAAGACGCCATCAAGGTCGCTCAGCAGGAGCTGGACGAGATGGCCGGCCGCGCCGCGCCCTCGGAGCAGGCCATCTTCCTGTTCCAGAGCATGATGCTGGAAGACGAGGGCTTCATGAATGAGGTGGCTTTCCAGATAAAAGCCGGCGTCGGTGCCGCCGAGGCGATGGACCGTGTGGGCCGCCGCTACGCCGCCCAGCTGGCCGCCATGAAGGACAACGCCTACATGCAGCTGCGGAGCGTGGACATCCTCGACGTGACCCAGCGCATCACCAACATCCTTTGCCACCGGCTCCGCAGCTGGCTGGCCCTCGACCACCCGGTCATCCTTGCGTCTGACCTGCTCATGCCCACCGATCTGTTCAGCGTCCCGGCGGGCCGCATCCTCGGCCTCATCACCGCCGAGGGCAGCGGCCAGAGCCATGCGGCCATCATCGCCCGCTCGCTGAACATCCCGGGCATCACCCAGGTGGGCGAAGATTTCCTGAAAGACTGCGACGGCCGCGAGGTCATCCTGAACGCCACCGAGGGTGAGTGCATCCTTGACCCGGATGCCGCCGCCCGGCAGAGCGCCGTCACCTGCATCTGCGAGATGCAGCGCCAGAACGAGGAGCTGAACGCCCAGCTCGAGCTGCCCAACCGCACCCGGGACGGCGAAGAATTCGAGCTTCTGGCCAACTGCTTCGGCCCCGAGGACGTGGGGACCGCGATGGAGTCCGGCGCGTCCGGCGTGGGCCTGCTGCGCAGCAGCTACATGATGATGCCCGGCCACGCCATGGACGAGCAGGAGCAGTATCTGTTCTACACCTCCTGCCTCGCCGCCGCCAGGGGCAGGATGGTGACGGTGCGCACCTTCGACTTCGGTGCTGACCGCACCATGGCCGACGCCTATCAGGGCGTCCAGTCCTCCAAGCTGGGCCTGCGGGGCATCCGCAGCAGCCTGCGCAATCTGCCCCAGATGGCAGTTCAGATCTGCGCCCTCATGCGTGCCGCCACAAAAGGCCCGCTGCGGGTCATGTTCCCCATGGTGACAGACATCGAGGACTGGGATTCCGCCATGCAGGTGGTAGACCACTGCCGCCGCAAGCTCACCGAGCGGGGCGTGGAGTTCGAGCCGGATGTCCCCTTCGGCGTCATGCTCAGCGTACCCGCCGCCTGCATGACGGCAGAGGACTTCACGGCTCACGGCTGCCGCTTCTTTGTCATCGGCACCAACGATTTGACCCAGTACACCCACGCGGTGAGCCGGGAACTGGCCATTGCCGAGCACTACTACCGTCCCGCCAGCCCGGCCATGAAAAAGCTCATCGCCATGGTGGTGGACGCCGCCAGGAAAGCGGACATCCCCGTCACCATCTGCGGCCTCGCCGTCGGCAATGCCGTCAACGCGACCCAGTATCTCCGCCTCGGCCTGCGCAGCTTCTCCATGAGCCCACAGAACCTGCTGACCATCAAAAAGGCCCTGCGGGATGCGGATGCGAAATAAACCGTGCCATTGACAGGTTGAAGTTGATGTAGTACAATGTACTATGAAAAGGAGATGATGGTATGGCATTCTCGATTCGGTTATCGGAAGAAGAACGGCAGCTGGCCGACAGCTATGCAAAGCTCCATTCCATGTCGATGGGCGAAGCGTTCAAGCGGGCGCTGTTCGACAAAATCGAAGAGGATTATGACATTACCGCCGCAGAGGAAGCCTATGGCGAGTATCAGCGCAGCGGAAAGAAGAGCCGCCCGGTGGGTGAGTTCTGGAAGGAACTCGACTTATGAAATACCGGGTGGAAACGACGCCGCGATTTGAAAAGGAATTTCGAAAATTAGACCGCTATACCCAGCGGATGCTGAAAGCGTGGATAGACAAAAACCTCGTGGACTGCGCTGACCCACGCGCCCACGGCAAGGGCCTGACGGCCAACCGGAGCGGACAGTGGAGGTATCGCATTGGAGATTACCGTCTGCTCTGCCTCATTGAGGATGAAGAGCTGGTGATCCTGGCTTTGACAGTAGGCCATCGGCGTGAAGTGTATCAGAACTGAATACAGCAAAACGGCGTCCCACCTCGGCGGGACGCCGTTTCTGATGTCAGAACTTATTCGAGGTTCCCCGTCAGGGTCATGACGGCAGAGACGACGGCCAGCGGGGCCGTCTCACAGCGGAGGATGCGGGGGCCGAGGCCGACGGTCTTTGCGCCGGCCTTGGCGGCCATTTCGGCTTCCTCAGCGGCGAAGCCGCCCTCTGCACCGGTGATGATGGCGATCTTCAGCTTTTTGCCATCGGCGGGCGTGGCCTCAGCCAGCAGCTGGCGCAGGGGTGCGCCGCCGCACTCGTAGCAGAAGAGCACGAGGTCATACTGGTCGAGGCTGCGGCAGACGGCCCCGAAGTTGGGCAGCGGAAGGGCCATATCCGGCAGGATGCCCCGGCCGCACTGCTTGGCGGCTTCAAAGGCGATGCGGTTGTAGCGCTCGTTTTTCTGCTCTTCTTTCTTGGGCGCGGCCACGCAGTAGCGGCTGAAAAACGGGATGAAGTGGTCACAGCCCAGCTCGACGCCGTGGCGGATGACCTGCTCCAGCTTGTCCTGCTTGGGGTAGCCCACCAGCAGGGTGACGTCCACGGTGGGCTCTGCGGCGCTGGGGTAGCCCGGCTCCACGCTGAACTCCACCGTCTCGTCGCCGAAGCCGGTGATGGTGGCAGTATACTCGACGGCGCTGCCGTCGCAGAGGATGACGGTGTCCCCCAGTTTGCCCCGCATCACGCGGGAGAGATGGTGGGCGTCGGCCCCCCGCAGCACGGCGGTGCCGTCGGAAATTTCAGTGGTAAAATAACGGTGCGGCATATTTTTTGATCCTTTACATCTTGGGCTCTCCCTTTGGGAGAGCTGGACGCGAAGCGGCCTGAGAGGGCAAGTCCGTTAAAAATTTTACGCCTTTTTGCAGACGATGCACTCCCAGCCGCGCTTCTCCTTCACTTCCAGCACAGCGAGGCCGGCGGCTTCCAGCGCAGCGATGACCTCATCCTTCCGGCTGTCGATGATGCCGCTGGCGATGAAGACGGCGCCGTCGGCCATCAGGCCGGGGACGGCGGGGGCCAGCGACATGATGGCGTTGGCCACGATGTTGGCTGTGATGATGTCGTACTTGCCGCTGGCTTTGTCGGACAGATCGCCCACGAGGACGGTCAGCTTGTCGGCCACGCCGTTGAGGGCGGCGTTCTCGCCGGCGGTGCGGACGGCCACGGGGTCGATGTCCACGCCCTCAGCCACGGCTGCGCCCAGCTTGAGGGCTGCGATGGCGAGGATGCCGCTGCCGGTGCCGATGTCCAGCACCCGCTCGCCGCCCTTGACCCGCTCGTCCAGCACTTCGAGGCAGAGGTTGGTGGTCTCATGGCCGCCGGTGCCGAAAGCAAGGCCCGGGTCGAGGATGAGCTTGACGCGGTCGGTGTCGTAGTCCTGCCAAGACGGTACGATGGCGAGGCGCTGGCCCACGTCCATCGGGTGGTAATACTTGCGCCAGCCGTTCTGCCAGTCCTCCTGCTCCACGCCCTCGGTCTCGGAGGTGTAGGGGATGCCTGCGGCCTCCATCCGGGCCGCGATGAGGGCCAGCGTCTCCACCGGCGAAGCGCCCGGCTCGAGGTACATGTGGATGATGACGGTGTCCCGGGGCTTGTCCAGCAGCTCCTGCTCGATGAGGTCCACGTGGGCGATCTGCTCCACCTGTTCCTCGATGTCGCTGTAGTCTTCGATATAAATGCCGCCCTCCGCGATCATGGTGGCCACGGCCTCAGCGGCCTCGGCGTCGGCTTTGGATACGGTCAGGCGAATATCAGTCCATTCCATAAGGATGCTCCTTCCGTGTATTGGGGATATACTGTCTTTATAGTACCCGATTCCGGCCCGGGATGCAAGCTCTCGGGCCGAAAGATGCCCGAAAAGGCTTTCTTTTTTCCCGGCAGTATGTTAATATGGTGTTGTACCCGGACTGGGTCCGGGCGGCTTCCTGCCGGAAGCGCCCGCCGCATCGTTCCCCAAAGGAGGAATTATCGTATGTTTTTGGGAATGGATATTTATAGCTGGATCGCTGCTATCGTCATCGCGCTCATCGTCACATTCCTTCCGATCACGCTGCCGTTCAAAATCGTTCTTGCCATGGTGGCCATGGCCTGCTTCTACTTTGGACGCAAGTATTATCACAACCATAAGAACGGCGGGGCCGAGACGCCCAGCATGAGCTCTGCCGAGAGCGAGGCACTGGCCTCCGGCATCCTGAAAGCCCTCGGCGGCAAGGACAATATCGTCAAGGTGGACTACTGCGCCACCCGCCTCCGCTTTGAGGTACACAGCTACGCCTCCGTGGACGAGGCCGCTGCCAAGGCCGCAGGCGCAGAGGGCGTCATCCGCCCGGCCAAGAACGCCTGCCAGGTGGTCATCAAGGGCGATGTGCAGGCCGTGTACGATGCCCTGCGCAAGCAGCTGTAACGAAGAAGCCGTTTTCTCACGAAAACAGCTTCTCGAACACCGCCGGGAACGGGCCGCTGCGCCCGGCCCGGCGGTATTTTTATCGGAAAGGAATTTTGATATGAAGCCCCAGACCTTTACGTGGAAGAAACTCACCGCCGACGAGCTGACGCGGGTGTATCTGGACGAGATGCGCCGCGACTTCCCGCCCAGCGAGCTGAAACCCCTGAGCATGATTCTCAACAGCGAAGCCGCCGGCATGGCCCACACCTGGGGCGTGTTCGAGGGGGAGACGCTGGTGTCCTATCTGCTGATGGTGCGGCCGATGGGCTGTGAAGTGAGCCAGCTGGACTATTTCTCCGTCCTGCCCGCCTACCGCAGCACCGGCATTGGCGCACGTCTGCTGGCCGCTCTGCCCGCTCACGAGGAGGGCGCAAAGGCCATCCTCATCGAGGCCGAGTGTCCCGAGAAGGCCGACGACGAGGCTATGGCCGTCCGGCGTCTGGGCTTTTATGCCCGCTGCGGGGCCGTTGACACCGGCTGGACGGAGCATCTTTTCGACGCATGGTTCCGGGTGCTGGTCCTGCCTGCCGAGGGGGAGACGCTGGATGCAGAGACGGCCAACAAAGAGCTGGCCGACTGCTACAGCCGGGTGATGGGCGCGGACAAGTGGCGCAGATATGTCCGGCTCTACCGTCCGGACGGCACGGAAGAGAAATTCTGATTCGATCATAGGGTCTGAAAGGCTGCTTTACGTTCTGTGAAGCAGCCTTTTTTGCACCCTTCAGCGGGCGGGATGCACAAACGAACGTGCGGATTTTTGACAGTTTGACCGGAAATGTAAAATCAAGTGTCCTGTTTTCCACACCGACTTTACCAGAGGATGACAACAGCGCAAAAACACTGCACAAAGCTTTACCTGCATTTTGCGCCGCCATGGTCGCAGCCGGATGGGCGGTGCGCTACAATAAAGGCGTCCCAAGAGAGACACAACGAGGAAAAGGAAAACAGTCCGGCCAGAACAAAAGGGCCGGCCCAGTTGAAGGAGATATTATGATGAAAAAGATCACTCGTCGTTCGTTCCTGTCCATCTGCGGCGCTGCTGCCGCTGCTGCTGCCCTGACCGCCTGCGGCGGTGCAGCTTCTTCCACTGCTGCCTCTTCTGCCGCCGCATCCAGCACCGCAGCTTCCGCTTCTTCTACGGCTGCGCTGTCCGGCAATGTCGCCACCGGCGGTTCCACCTCTATGAAGAACGTCATCGCCGCCCTGACCGAGGGCTTCGCTGAGCTCGAGCCGGATGTCACCATCAGCTATGACCCCACCGGTTCCGGCGCAGGCATCACCGGCGCTGCCGATAAGACTCTGGACATCGGCCTTTCTTCCCGCGCCCTGAAGGCTGACGAGACCGGCGTCACCGGCACCACCGTGGCTCTGGACGGCATCGCCATCATCGTCAACAAGGACAGCAAGGTCGAGGACCTGACCGTTGACCAGCTCAAGCAGATGTTCACCGGCGAGATCACCAACTGGTCCGAGGTCGGCGGCGACGACGGCGAGATCGTTCTGGTGGGCCGCGAGGCTGGCTCCGGCACCCGCGATGGCTTCGAGAGCATCGTGGACGTCAAGGATTCCTGCAAGTACGCGCAGGAGCTGACGGCTACCGGCGCTGTCATCAGCGCTGTGGAGGCCAATCCTCTGGCCATTGGCTACGCTTCTCTGTCTGCCATCGGCGACACCGTCAAGGCTGTGACCGTCGGCGGCGTGGAGTGCAGCGAGGAGACCGTCAAGGACGGCAGCTATGAGGTGCAGCGTCCCTTCGTGTTCGTCACCAACGACTCCGTCACCCTCTCCGCTCAGGCTCAGGCGTTCTTCGACTTCGCCACCAGCACCGATGCAGCCGACCTCATCCGCACCGCAGGCGCTGTGCCGGTGAACGAGTAACTTTGTGAGGGGATCCCTCAGGTGTTTTTATGAAAAAATTCGAGCTGCCCCGCACCCCGGCCCAATGGCTGGAAGCTGTCATGAACGCCATCTTCTTCCTCTGCGGCATCCTCGCCGTGGGCTGCGTGGCTGTCATTACCATCTATATGTTCCTGTCGGGCCTGCCCGCCATCGGAAAGATCGGCCCGCTGAAATTCCTCTTCGGCACTGAGTGGGCTTCCACGGCGTCCGAGCCGAAGTACGGCATCCTGCCCTTCGTGCTTTCGAGCATTTACGGCACTCTGGGCGCGTCCCTCATCGGCGTGCCGGTGGGCCTGCTGACAGCAGTGTTCCTCTCGAAAGCGGCAGCTCCCGGCGTGCGCAATGTGGTCGTCACGGCGGTGGAGCTGCTGAGCGGCATCCCCAGCGTGGTGTTCGGCCTGCTGGGTATGCAGGTGCTGGTGCCTGCGGTGGCGAAGGTGTTTGGCAAGGCGTCGGGCGCCTGCCTGCTGTCGGCCATCGTGGTGCTGTCCGTCATGATACTGCCCAGCATCGTGTCCGTGTCGGTGACGGCCCTCAACGCCGTGCCGCCCGAGTATGAGCAGGGCAGTCTGGCACTGGGTGCGACCGATACGGAAACGTGGTTCAAGATCAGCATCCCGGCGGCCAGGAGCGGCATCGCAGCCGGTATCGTTCTGGGCATTGGCCGCGCCATCGGCGAGGCAATGGCCGTCATGATGGTGGCCGGCAACAGCCCCAATATGCCGGACAGCCTCTTCCGCAGCGTCACCTTCCTGACCACGGCCATCGCCAAGGAGATGAGCTACGCCAGCGGCCTGCAGAAGCAGGCGCTGTTCAGCATCGCGCTGGTGCTGTTCGTCTTCATCATGGTCATCAATGTGCTGCTCAACGCTGTGCTGAAGGGAGGAAACAAGGATGAAAAGTGACTTCTCCCCCTCCCGCCGCACATGGAACGTCATCATGACCGCGCTGGTCTGGGCGGCGGCAGTGCTGGTCATCGCCCTCACGGTGGGCGTCATCGGGCTGGTACTGGTGCGGGGCATCCCCAACATCAGCTGGGAATTCCTTTCCACCACCGCCAGCGTCCTCAAAGGCACCGACGGCATCCTGCCTGCCATCCTCAACACGTTATATGTCATCCTGCTCACCCTGCTCATCGTCCTTCCGCTGGGCGTGGGCGCGGCAGTTTACCTCACGGAGTACGCCTCCAACCGGAAGCTCATTGAGGTCATCGAGTTCACGAATGAGACGCTGGCGGGCATCCCCAGCATCATCTACGGCCTCGTGGGCATGCTGGTCTTCGCCCAGACCATGGGCTTTAAGACCTGCCTGCTCTCCGGCAGCCTGACGCTGGTAGTCATGAACCTGCCCACCATCATCCGTACCACGCAGGAGTCCCTCAAAACGGTGCCGCAGGGCTACCGGGAGGGCGCTCTGGGCCTCGGCGCGGGCAAGTGGCACATCATCCGCACCATCGTGCTGCCCTGCAGCATCGACGGCATCGTTACCGGCTGCATCCTGGCCGTGGGCCGTATCGTGGGTGAGAGCGCGGCCCTGCTCTTCACCGCCGGTGCGGCGGAGGTTATTGCAGGCAGCATCGCCAAGGCTTACACATCCAACGGCGCGACCCTCTCCGTCCTGCTCTATCTGCGGGCCTTCGAGGACGGCGACTTCGCCTCCGCCTGGGGCATCGGCGCAGTGCTGCTGGTTCTGGTGCTTCTCATCGACCTCGCAGCCCGTCTGGCAAAAACAAAGCTCAAACAGAAACAGTAAGGGGTATTTTATGGATAATAATATGCCGGTCATCTCGGCAAAAAATCTGAACCTCTGGTACGGCGACTTCAAGGCCCTCAAGGGCATCTCGCTGGACGTGGGCGAACAGGAGATCACTGCCCTCATCGGCCCCTCGGGCTGCGGCAAATCCACCTTCCTCAAGACCCTGAACCGGATGAACGACCTTGTGCCGAACGTCCGCATCGAGGGCGGCGTCCGGCTCCGGGGTGAGGATATTTTCTCAAAGGAGATGCAGCTGACCGACCTGCGCCGCCGCGTGGGCATGGTCTTCCAGAAGGCGAACCCCTTCCCCATGAGCATCTACGACAATATTACTTATGGCCCCAAGCTCCACGGCGTCCGCAATAAGGCGGAGCTGGATGAGCTGGTGGAAAGCTCCCTGCGGGGCGCTGCCCTCTGGGACGAGGTGAAAGACCGTCTGAAAAAGAGCGCGCTGGGCCTCTCCGGCGGCCAGCAGCAGCGCCTGTGCATCGCCCGTGCTCTGGCTGTCAAGCCCGAAGTCCTGCTGATGGACGAGCCCACCAGCGCCCTCGACCCTGGCTCCACCATGAAGGTGGAAGAGCTGATGAGCGAGCTGAAAAAGAACTACACCGTGGTCATCGTCACCCATAACATGCAGCAGGCGGCCCGTATCAGCGACCGCACGGCCTTCTTCCTGCTGGGTGAGCTGGTGGAGTGCGGCCCCACGGGCGAGATTTTCAGCACCCCGAAGGATAAGCGCACCGAGGACTATATCTCGGGCCGCTTCGGTTAAAAAGGAGGGTTTGCGATATGAGCACACGCACACAGTACGAAGCCGACCTCGCGGCCCTGAAGGGATCGCTGGCCAAGATGGGCCAGCTCTCTGCCGACGCGGTGGAAGATGCGCTGGAAGCTCTCTGCACGGCGGACGCCGAGGAAGCAAAGGGCATCGTCAAGGGCGACACCGAGGTCAACCGGATGGAGCGGGACATCGAGCACCGCTGCATGACCCTGCTGCTGCGTCAGCAGCCGGTGGCAAGTGATCTGCGCTTTATCTCTGCTGCCATGAAAGTGGTGACAGACGTGGAGCGCATCGGTGACCATGCCGCCGACATCGCGGAGATCGTCCCCCATCTGGCCGGCGTCCGCAAGGCGGGCGACCCCGCCGTGAGCAGGAGCATTGAGATGGGCCGTAAAGCCCACAAGATGCTGCAGGACGCCATGAGCGCCTTTGCGGCAGAAGATGAGGCGGCGGCAAAAGCCGTCATCGACGCCGACGACGCGGTGGACTACGACTTCAACAGCATCAAGCAGATGCTGGCGGCGGAGATCGCCGCCGACCCCGGCAAAGTGGACGCCGCGCTGGATGTGCTGATGGTCATCAAGTACCTCGAGCGCATCGGCGACCACGCCGTGAACATCGCCGAGTGGGTGGAGTTCCTGCGCACGGGCCGGTATCACCACGAGAAGATGTTCTGAGTTCTGTTTTCCTCTTTTTCTTTTCCTGAAAAGCTGCTGCCCCACGTGGGCGGCAGCTTTTGCTTTGTCGAAACCCCGTCTGAAAAATTTTGGAGTTTTTTCTTGTCTTATGCAATTTCCGGCCCGGATGCGCCGTATTATAAGCAGAAGCCTCCCAACAGAGGGACGCTTATGAGACCTGAGCGCGGCCCGGCTCCGACATCCCCCATGTCCCCGGCTGCGCCGCAACGGAGGATACCTATGAGCATCAAGAAATTCCCGCTGGAAGCCTACGGCGCGGCCGTCAGCCGCGAAGAGCTGGTGCAGGCGGCTTTGGATGAGATCACCAAGAATTACCGCGAGGCCAGCCTCTCCAATGTGGCCCGCAGCTACGGCGTCTCTCTGGCCTATGTCAGCGAGTGCGTCCGGGCGCAGACAGGCCGTACTTATAAAGAATTGCTCCAGAAGCACCGGATGGAGACTGCCGCCCGCCTGCTGCGCCGCAGCGACTGGAACATCCAGCAGATCATCACCTACGTCGGCTACGAGAACACCAGCTATTTCTACCGCCTGTTCCACGAGCGGTACGGCCAGAGCCCCCGTGAGTACCGCCAGAGCCGCGCGGCCCGCACCCGCACACCGGCTTGACCTTTGAGCACACTGCGAAAAAAGACGTCCCGTGTCTGCGGGACGTCTTTTGATGTCTTAAGATGGAAAAACGATGCAGAGTGTGTTACAATAAAAGCCAGACCTGAAAAAATGCGGGAGTGCGCTGCGGCGCACGGAAAGAGAAGGTGGAAACGGAATGTTTCGTGGAGCACGGCGCTCTGATCTGGAGCAAATTTTAGAGATCTATGCCCATGCCCGGAAAGCAATGGCGGATTCGGGCAACCCGACCCAGTGGGGCGACAGCTATCCGCCGCAGGAGATGCTGGAAGAAGACATCGACTCCAACCGGCTGTTCGTCTATATGGTGAACGGCCGTCTCGAGGCGGTGTTTGCCTTCATCCTCGGGCCGGACCCCACCTACGCGAAAATCGAAGACGGCCAGTGGCTCAACGATGAGGTGCCTTACGGCACCATCCACCGGCTGGCCTCGACGGGTGACCGCAGGGGCGTGGCGTCTGAGGTCATCGCATGGTGCCTCGAGCACTGTGAGAGCCTGCGGGCCGATACCCACGCCGACAACAAGATCATGCAGCATCTTCTCGAGAAGAACGGTTTTGCCCGCTGCGGCATCATCCATGTGGAAGACGGCACGCCCCGCGTCGCCTACCAGAAGCTGTCGGCCACCGTACACATGCAGGAAGAATAAGGAGGGACTGGCATGAAGATCACACAGGTAAAGCTGGGCCGTATCTCGACCCCGCTCCGCGTCCCCTTCAAGACAGCGCTGCGCACCGTGAGCAGCGTGGAGGACGTCATCGTTGAGCTGCACACCGACACTGGCGCGGTGGGCTACGGTGAGGCACCTCCCACCGGCGTCATCACCGGCGACACCACCGGTGCCATCATCGGCGCCATCCGCGACCACATCGCCCCGGCCATCCTGGGCCGCGACCTCGACGAGTTCGAGGATCTGACCGCCGCCGTGCAGAAGGCCCTCGTCCACAACACCAGCGCCAAGGCTACTGTGGATATGGCCCTGTGGGACCTGCTGGGCCAGAAGTACAGCGCCCCGGTCTACCGGATGCTGGGCGGCGCGCGCAGCAATATCGTGACGGACATCACCATCAGCGTCAACCCGCCCGAGGAGATGGCCCGGGACGCCCGCACCGCCATCCAGCGCGGTTATGACTGCCTGAAGGTCAAGGTGGGCATCGACCCGGAGCTGGACGTGGCCCGTCTGGCCGCCGTCCGCGAGGCCGTGGGCAAGGACGTCAAGCTCCGCATCGACGCCAATCAGGCGTGGAATGCAAAGCAGGCTGTCCGCATCCTCGACCAGATGCAGGAGAAAGGCCTGGACATCGAGTTCGTCGAGCAGCCTGTCCCTGCGGCTGACCTCGAGGGGATGCAGTACGTCACCCGCCACGCCAGCGTGCCGGTGCTGGCCGATGAGAGCGTGTTCAGCCCGGCGGACGCCCTGCGCATCATGCAGACCGGCGCAGCCGACTTTGTGAACATCAAGCTGATGAAGTGCGGCGGCATCACCAATGCCCTCCGCATCGCCTCGGCGGCGGAGGTCTACGGCGTGGAGTGCATGATCGGCTGTATGCTGGAAGCCAAGATCTCGGTCAACGCAGCCGTGGAGCTGGCCTGCGCCAAGAAGATCATCACCAAAGTGGACCTGGACGGCCCGGTGCTCTGCAGCGAGGACCACATCCTCGGCGGCGCGGTCTTCGACGAGAAGAATATCACCGTTTCGGATGCACCCGGCATGGGCATCCAGGGTTTCGTCCCCGGCAAAGTGACCTATCTGGACGACTGAAAGATCAGAAAAAATAAATAAGAATGACTACCCCCCGGCAGACGAACTCTGCCGGGGGATTTTTCTGCCCTGAGCGGTGAAATATTTTAATTGTGTATTTCTATGACGCACACATAAGGCGGCGCGGAGGAAGGCTGAAAACGAAAAAATCTGCCGAAGCAGCCCGAAAAATTCACTGAAAACCTTTGACTTTTCTTCCGTGTGTGCTATAATAACAACTGTCTTTGGGTAAGAGACAGGAAAAGTGTGCGTCGAGGACGCACAAATACAGAGGAGTGTTTTATATGATGAATGGTGCAAAAGCCATTGTGAAGAAGTACAATGAGGTCAGCCTCATCCTTCGCATCGTCGTCGGTCTGGTCATCGGCGCGGTGCTGGCGCTTGCGGTGCCGGGTGCAGGCTGGGTCGGCGAGCTGGGCAGCCTGTTCGTCGGCGCACTGAAGGGCATCGCTCCGGTGCTGGTGTTCGTCATCGTGGCGAGCGCGCTGGCACAGGGCAGCTCCAAGCTGGACCGCCGCTTCGGTACGGTCATCTGGCTGTACATGCTCACCACCTTCCTTGCGGCTGCGATCGCTTCGATCACCAGCTTCATGTTCCCTGTGTCGGTCGTTCTGGCAGACGCTGCGCAGTCGGATGTGGTGCCGCAGGGTCTGGGCGAGGTGCTGGGCACCCTGCTCACCAACTTCGTCGCCAACCCTGTCAGCTCTCTGATGAGCGGCAACTACATCGGCATCCTGTTCTGGGCCTGCATGTTCGGCCTTGCCATGAAGAACATCGGCTCTGACACCACCAAGAAGTTCCTCGCCGACACTGCCGACGCTGTGTCGCAGGTGGTGCGCTGGATCATCAATCTGGCGCCCTTCGGCATCATGGGTCTGGTGTACACCAACGTGGCCGGCAACGGTCTGGCCATCTTTACCCAGTACGGCAAGCTGCTGGCCCTGCTGGTGGGTACCATGCTCTTCATGGCGTTCATCGTTTCGCCCTTCATCATGTTCCTCTATCTGCGCTGCAACCCGTATCCGCTGGTGTTCCGCTGCCTGAAGGAGTCCGGCCTGACCGCTTTCTTCACCCGCAGCTCTGCGGCCAACATCCCCGTCAACATGGCCCTGTGCGAGAAGCTGGGCCTCGATAAGGATATGTATTCCGTCTCCATCCCTCTGGGCGCTACCATCAATATGGATGGTGCGGCGATCACCATCACCATCATGACGCTGGCTGCGGCCAACACGCTGGGCATCCCCGTGACCCTGCCTGCCGCCATCGTCCTGAGCGCCATGTCCGCTCTGGGTGCCTGCGGCGCTTCCGGCGTGGCCGGCGGCTCTCTGCTGCTCATCCCCATGGCCTGCTCCCTGTTTGGCATCTCCAACGATGTGGCCATGCAGATGGTCGGTGTCGGCTTCATCATCGGCGTGATCCAGGACTCTGTGGAGACTGCGCTGAACTCTGCCGGCGACGTGGAGTTCGCCGCGACCGCCGAGTATCATCAGTGGCTCAAGCAGGGCAAACTCCTGCCGGACTTCCTCCGCAAGTAATAGGCAAAACAAAATGGCTGGGGCCGCGAGGCCCCAGCCGTTTTTCATGTGCGGAATTTGAAGTTCTTGAGGATATTGTTCAGGCTGCGCTCGATGTGCTTTGCCATTTCCTTCTGGGCGGCCTTGGCATCCTGTTTCTGGATGGCCTTGAGGATGTCAATATGCTCCTGAGTGGACTTGATATAATGGTCCAGCTTCGGGGAGGCAATGCCCACGCTGGGGCCGTTCCAGAGACTGGACAGGAATTTGTAGAGCCGCTCGTTGTCTGCCGCTGTCCAGATGGCGGAGTGGACGGCAAGGTTCAGCTCTTCGTATTCCTCCGTTGAAACGCTGTCCATATGGCGTTGCAGAGCTTCCAGCTTTTTGATGTAGTCGGCGGCGTCCGGCATCCCCCGCTGGGCGGCGCGCTTTGCGGCCTCCGATTCCAGCAGGATGCGCATTTCGTAATGGTCGGTGATGTATTTCTCGTCGATGGTCTTGACGATGGCGCCCCGGTTCATCCGCAGCTCGATGAGGCCCTCGGCCTCCAGAGTCTGGAATGCTTCCCGCACCGGCGTGCGGCTGACGCCCAGCCGCTCGGCAGTCTCGGTCAGGCTCAGTTCATCGCCGCTCTTGTACTCGCCGGAAAAGAGCGCTTTTCGCAGGATGGCGGTGATCTGTACCCGAACGGGCATGGCTTTTTTTAAGCTGTCCATAGTGTGGTGTGCCTCCATAGGATCTGAAATCCCGGCTTTTCCGGACGGAAAGACCGGGATATTATTATTTTTCTATTTAAGAATATCATTTCCGAAATATCGTGTCAAACATTTTAGAAATGGAATATCGTATACGATATTCGTCGTTCTCCACAAAAAAGATGTCTGAAATTTAGAGATAGCGGAGAAAGCGGCTCATCCCTCTTGAAAACAGCGTTGAAACGTGGTACTGTAGAGCCACCGAAAAGAAATTGTATACGATATTCAAAATTTAAAAAAGAGAACGGGAGGATTCCACCATGCACGCCATCGAAAAAATCTTGGCCAAGAACAGCGGCAGAGCCGAGGTCCACACCGGCGAGATCGTGACCGCCAAGGTCGATTTTGCCGAGATCAACGACCTCTATCTCCAGACGGTCTATTCCTTCTACGAGATGGGCGGCGAGAAGGTCTGGAACCGGGAGCGGGCGGCTTTCGTCTTTGACCACTACGCCCCCTGCCCCGACATCAAGAGCGCAGCAAACCACAAGGAGATGCGCGAGTTTGCCAAAAAGAACGACCTGCGCTTCCACTTTGACACCAACTGCGGCGTCTGCCATCAGGTCATGCCGGAAGCCGGCGTCATCTACCCGGGCATGATCGTGGTCGCCACCGACAGCCACACCACCACCCACGGTGCTTTCGGTGCGATGGGTACCGGCTGCGGCGCCACCGATATGGCTACCATCCTGATGACCGGCGAGCTGTGGTTCCGTGTGCCGGAGATCATCGAAGTCCGTCTGGACGGCGAGGCGCAGAAGGGCGTCTACCCCAAGGACGTCATCCTCGAAGTTCTGGGCCGCATCCGTGCTGACGGTGCTGTGTATAAAGCCATCGACTTCACCGGCAGTTACGTCGAGAAGCTGAACGTCGCAGGCCGCATGACCATCTGCAATATGGCGGTCGAGATGGGCGCCAAGACCGCCTATATGCAGCCCAACGCCGACGTGCTGAACTACGTGGATAAGCGTGCTGTCCGCCCCTACGAGGTGCAGTTCACCGACCCCGATTTCCAGTACGAAGAGAGCTATGTGTTCGATGTCTCCAAGATCGAGCCGAACCTTGCCTGCCCCAGCAGCGTCGAGAATGTCCATCCCCTGTCTGAGGTGGTGGCAAACGGCCCCATCAAGCTGAATCAGGGCTACATCGGCAGCTGCACCGGCGGCCGCGTGGAAGACATCGCCATCGCTGCCAAGATCCTGAAGGGCAGACACATCCCCGAGTATACCCGTCTGATCGTCGTTCCCGCTTCCAACGAGGTCATGCAGGAGTGCATGAAGGCCGGCTACATTCAGGATCTGATGAATGCCGGTGCTACCATCACCACCCCCGGCTGCGGTGCCTGCCTCGGCGCACATGAGGGCATCCTTGCTCCGGGTGAGGTCTGCATCACCAGCACCAACCGCAACTTCCCGGGCCGCATGGGCTCCACCGAGGCTCTGATGTACCTTGCCAGCCCGGCCACCGTTGCCGCCAGCATGGTGAACGGCTGCATCACCGACCCCAGAGATTTTCTGTGAGATTTGAAAAAGGAGGAACATTCTTATGAACAGTGAGATCACTGGAAAGATCATCGTCGTGGGCGACAACATCGACACCGACCAGATCTACCCCGGCTGCTATCTGGCCCTGACCGACCCGAAGGAGATCGGCAGCCACTGCCTGAGCGGCGTGGACGTGAACATCGCCGCCAACTTCCCGCAGGGCGGCATTGTGGTGGCAGGCCGCAACTTCGGCTGCGGCTCGTCCCGTGAGCACGCCCCCATCGCCTTGCTGAACATGGGCGCAAAGGCGGTCATCGCAGATTCCTTCGCCCGCATCTTCTTCCGCAATGCGGTCAATCTGGGCCTTGTTCCGGTCATCTGCAAGGGCATCAGCCAAAAGGTAAAAGAAGGTCAGACCCTGACCCTCGACTTTGTCAAGGGCGTCGTCACCGTGCAGGAGACCGGCGAGAGCTACCCCTGCGAGGCACTGGGCGAACAGGCCATGAAGATCCTTGCCGCAGGCGGCATCAAGCCTCTGATGCGCGCCCGCTTCGCAAAAGAAAAAGCAGAACAAAAAGCAGAGTAATGTGACGCGTGGAAAAATCTGGAGAAAAGAGTTAGAAGAGTTATAAGAAGTGTAAATTGAAGAGAAAGATACGGGGGCAGTTCGTGAGGAACGGCTCCCGGGAGGAAAAATTATGCCAATGGAACTTGTTTTTGTGATCGGAATGGCGGTCCTTCTGATCCTGTGTATCAAAGTCAAGGCAAATGCATTCATCTCTCTGCTGGCGACGGCGCTGGTCATGGGTATGCTCAGCGGCATGAGCGGCGCGGACACCGTCAGCGCCATCACCAGTGGCTTTTCCGGCACGGTCAAAAGCATCGGCATCGTCATTATTTTTGGCATCATGCTGGGCAACTATCTGGACGCGGCCAAAGGTACGAACCGGATGGCCTATGATGCGGTGAAACTGGTCGGCCAGAAGCGTGCAGGCCTGGCAATGGCCATCACCGGCTATATCGTTTCCATCCCCGTCTTTTCGGACGCGGCCTTCGTCATCCTGACCCCGCTGGTCAAGGCTATCCACAAGAAAACGAAGATCCCTCTTGCCATTCTGGCCGTCAGCCTCTCTGCCGGTCTGCTGTCCACCCATGTCTTCGTGCCTCCCACGCCCGGTCCTCTGGCCGCGGCGGGCCTTCTGGGCATCGACATTGGCCGTGCCATCCTCTACGGCGCATTCGGCGCAGTGTTCATGACGGCCGCAGGCTGGATCTTCGCGGAGCTCTATTTCCGCAACAAGCCTGAGAGCTTCTACACCTTCCGGGACGAAGAAGCGCAGAAAGAGGACGAGGCTGCCCCGTCCATCGACGACGACAAGGATCTGCCCGGCACCTTTGCCAGCCTGATGCCCCTTGTCGTGCCTATTGTGCTCATACTGCTCAATACCACCTGCGGCATGATCCTGCCTGAGGATTCCCCCATCCTGTCCATCGTTTCCTTCGTTGGTGATTCCAACATCGCTCTGGCCATCGGCGCAGTCCTGTCCATCATCACCCTGGGCAAGCGTCTGGGCGGCAAAGCCATCATCGACATCATGGACAAGACTCTGAAGGACGCCGGCCCCATCGTGTTCATCACCGCAGCGGGCGGCGCACTGGGCCAAGTACTTAAAGTTTCCGGCGCAGGCGACAGTCTGGCACAGATGGTGCTGAACACCGGTCTGCCCTTCATCCTCATTCCCTTCGTCATCTCCGGCCTGCTGAAAGTCGTGCAGGGCTCCGGCACGGTCGCAGTGACGACGGCGGCAACGCTCTGCGCTCCCATTGCAGCCAGCCTCGGCCTCGACCCCATCCTTATCTTCCTGGCTTCCGGTGCGGGTGCCCGTCTGTGCTGCCACGTCAACGACAGCTATTTCTGGGTCTACACCAACTGCATGGGCTTTGATATGAAGACGGGCCTCAAGACCCTGTCCATCAGCAATCTGTCTATGTCGCTGGGCGGCTTGCTTGCCACCTTTATCTGCAGCCTGTGGCTGTGATAAAAACAGTATTCTCCTAAGCCTTTTTCCACGCTCATTTTCTCCAACCAAAAGCAGCTCAGCCAAAAACAGACCGTGCCGCCGGGAGCTAAGCTCCCGGCGGCACGGTCTGGCTGTTTTATAAGGATTTAGTCCATGAGCCTTGCCTTCTGCAGAGCGGTGATGATGAGGGGGATGAGCACCAGCTGTGCGATGATGCCCGGCACAGCGGTGAAGAGCGCACCGGACAGGAAGGCCGAGAACGGGAAGCTCGAGCCGGACAGGCCCGCCAGCACGAAGCGGACTGCGCCCCAGACGAGGCGGCCAGCCACCATGGCCGCCGCGAGGGTGGCGTAGGTCATGGGCAGGGTGTGCTTCACCCGGCGATAGAGCCAGCCGGAGACAGCACCGTAAGCTGCCAGCTCAAAAGCCATCGAGATGGCGATGGGGAACATCGGGGGCATCCCGAAGAGCACCGAGCGGAGCAGCGGGGCCGCAAAGCCCACAGCCAGACCCCAGGGCCCGCCCAGCACGAAGCCGCAGAGCAGGATGGGGAAATGCATCGGGCAGAGCATATTGCCTACCTGCGGCAGATGGCCCGTCACCATGGGCAGCACGAAGGCCAGCGCCAGAAAGAGTGCGGCCAGCACGACGTTGCGGGCCGGAGAAGAGTTTTTGGTTTTCATCTGTTTCCTCCTGTGACTGCGCCGCAGAAAAACAAAAAAGGGGCCTGCCAGTTGGCTTGCAAGCCAACGGCAGACCCCTTCATGGCGTCTGTTTCAAAAATGCGGCGGCTGAAAATAGTGTAAGGCGGGCTTCGGCCCGCAGGCCCGGCTTCCTGCCGGAGATCGTGAAAATTATAGCAGAGTGCCGCAGGATTTGTCAAGACCGCTCCCGGACAGGCTGCAAATTGACCAAAAAAGAAAGCGTTTGGAGCAGTTTTTGACCGCCTGTGTACATTTTGCTGAAAGAAGCTTGACCTTTTTGCACAGAATAGATAATATAAACTTGAATTATAGCGCAATGGGGCGGCGGGAGCTGTGCCTTGCGCGGCTGTATACTTGCAACTTCTGAGGTTCATACGGGAGGACCATCATGACAAATGCAGAAAAGCTTACCCTTGCCAAGCACGCCTGTCACATCCGCATGGGCGTGATCGAGGGAACTCACAGCGCCAAGTGCGGCCATCCGGGCGGCAGTCTGGACATCGCCGAGGTGCTGTCTTACCTCTACTTCGTGGATATGAACATCGACCCCAAGGAGCCGAAAAAACCGGACCGCGACCGCTTCGTGCTGTCCAAGGGCCATGCAGCTCCGGCACTTTACGCCACGCTGGCCGAGCGCGGGTTCTTCCCGGTGGAAGACCTCAAGACCCTGCGCAAGATCGGCAGCTACCTGCAGGGCCACCCCAACATGAATGAGACTCCGGGCGTGGATATGTCCACCGGCAGTCTGGGTCAGGGCGTGTCTGCCGCCTGCGGCATGGCTCTGGGCGCAAAGCACAGCGGCAAGCCCATCAATGTCTACACCATCCTCGGTGACGGTGAGGTGGAAGAGGGCGAGTGCTGGGAGGCTTTCATGTTTGCCGCCCACTATAAGCTCTCCAACCTCTGCGTCATGCTGGACCGCAACCACCTCCAGATCGACGGCACCACCGAGACGGTCATGAACAGCGCCCCGCTGGAAGAAAAGCTCAAGGCGTTCAACTTCAACGTCCTGACCATCAACGGCCACGACTACGACCAGATCGAGTCTGCTATCAAGGCGTTCCACGCCGAGAACGACAGGCCCACCTGCATCATTCTGGACACCGTCAAGGGTACCGGCGTCTCCTTTATGACCAACTCTGTGGATTGGCACGGCAAAGGCCCCAACGACGAGGAGTACGCTGTGGCCATGCAGGAGCTGAACGCAGCCTACGCCGCGCTGGAACAGGAGGACAAGTAAGATGGCAGATGTAAAAATGATCGCTACCCGCGAGAGCTACGGCAATACTCTGAAAGCACTGGCCGCTGAGGGCCACGACGACCTGGTGGTCCTGGACGCCGACCTCGCTGCCGCTACCAAGACCGGTGTGTTCCGGAAGGCTCACCCGGACCGCCACTTTGACTGCGGCATCGCCGAGGCCAACATGATGGGCGTCGCCGCCGGCCTGTCCACCATGGGCTATGTCCCCTTCGTGTCCAGCTTTGCGATGTTCGCTGCGGGCCGTGCCTTTGAGCAGATCCGCAACTCCGTGGCCTACCCCCACCTGAACGTGAAGATCGGCGCTACCCACGGCGGCATCTCCGTCGGTGAGGACGGCGCTTCTCACCAGTGCTGCGAGGACTTCGCCCTCATGCGCAGCCTGCCCGGCATGACCATCATCTGCCCCGCCGACGACGTGGAAGCACGCGCTGCTGTCCGCGCCGCCTACGAGATGCAGGGTCCTGTCTACCTCCGCTTTGGCCGTCTGGCGGTTCCCGTGTTCCACGATGAGGCCAACTATCACTTCGAGATCGGCAAGGGCGAGCAGCTCACCGAGGGCAGTGATATTGCCATCGTGGCCACCGGCCTGATGGTCAACGAGGCCCGCAAGGCCGCTGAGACTCTGGCTGCCGAGGGCATCCACGCCCGCGTCATCAACATCCACACCATCAAGCCTCTGGATGAGGACATCATCCTCAAGGCTGCCCGGGAGTGCGGCAAGATCGTCACCGCCGAGGAGCACAACGTCATCGGCGGTCTGGGCGAGGCTGTCTGCTCCCTGCTCAGCGAGAAGCTGCCCACCCCTGTCCGCCGCGTCGGCGTGCAGGACAAGTTCGGCTGCTCCGGCCCCGCCTGGGACCTGCTGAAGGAGTACGGTCTGGATGCTGCCACCATCTGCAAGACCGCAAAGGAAATGCTGGGCAAGTAAGCTCTTTCTCTGAAATAACGAACGCCGCTGTGCATTGCACGGCGGCGTTTTTGCATCTCACAGAGCTTTTATCAGCTTTTCCCTCTCGGCGTACACCTCGGCGAAGACTTTGCCCCGGGCTTTTTATGTGACTTGCTCACGGAAAAACGCCGGAGTTTGGGGTATACTGTCCCTGTCAGATGAAAAAACACTCTTTATGGAGGGAAACGATATGGCAGTCATCACCATCACGAAAGAAAACTTTGAGGCCGAGGTGCTGAAGAGCGCTCAGCCCGTCCTGCTCGATTTCTGGGCCGCCTGGTGCGGCCCCTGCCGGATGCTGAGCCCCATCGTGGACGAGGTGGCCGAGGAGCGCACCGACGTCAAGGTGGGCAAGGTCAATGTGGACGAGCAGCCCGATCTGGCCGCCGAGTTCGGCGTCATGAGCATCCCCACCCTGCTGCTGTTCGAGAACGGTAAGCTGGTTCGTCAGGCCGTCGGCGCACGTCCCAAGAGCGGCGTGCTGGAACTGCTGGGCTGAGGATAAAACGGCGAGGAGCCGCTGCACGGAAAACGCTGTGCGGCGGCTCCTTTTTTGCGCCTGCATCATCTCAAAGCGGGCTTTCGTGAAATCATTTCGCCTTTCTGTACAAACGCACAGAAAAATCGTATCATAAAAATGAAAACACGGTCACTTTCACACTTTACAACTTTATCTTGATAAAGTAAAATAGCCTTATCATAAGACAAAAGCGCCCGGGAAAAGGCGGGGCACAGGGGCCGGGGCGGGCAAGCGCCCGGTGAAAAGTGAGGGAAAAGGTATGAAATTTGACATCTCCTGCTTACAGCCGAAGGAACAGGCCTCTTTCGCGCTGCGGGCGCTGTATGAGGCGGCGGGCTGCCGCAAATATCACATGGGCCGGTTCGAAGAGTACGGGCTGTATCAGGAGAACCGCAGCTTCCTCTCGTCGGAGCAGGTCATCACCTTCACCGATCTGGACGGGCGGCTGCTGGCACTGAAACCTGACGTGACCCTCTCCATTGCCAAGACGGCGCAGCCCGCGCCGGGCGAGACACTGCGCTACTACTATCACGAAAACGTCTACCGCCCCTCGGCAGAAAGCCACACCTTCAAGGAGATCGGCCAGATGGGCCTTGAGATGCTGGGCGATGTGGGCGAAGTACAGGTGCGGCAGGCGGTGTCGCTGGCGGCACAGTCCCTCGAGCAGCTGGGCCAGCCGTGGGTGCTGGAAGTGAGCCATATGGGCTACCTGTTCGGTCTGCTGGATGCGCTGGACGTGCCGGAAGCTTCCCGCGCCGCCCTGCTGGCAAAGCTGAAAGCGAAAAACCTCCACGAGCTGAAAGCGGCGGCATCCGCCGCCGGGATGGATGAGGCCGGTGCCGACGCGCTGGCGGGGCTGATGAGCCTCTGCGGCAGCTGTGAGAATGTGCTTCCCCGTGTGGAAGCCGCCTGCCGGAACGAGCGGATGGAAGCCGCCGCTGCCGAGCTGAAAGCCATCACCGAAGAGCTGGCTGGTGCAGGCGGCAGCATCCGTCTGGATATGACGCTGGCCGGTGAGATGGAATATTACAACGGCCTTGTGTTTCAGGGCTATCTGGAGTCGCTTCCCCGTCCGGTGCTCAAGGGCGGGCGGTATGATCTGCTGATGCAGAAGTTCACCCCGGGCGCGGGGGCCATCGGCTTTGCGGTCTATCTCGACGAGCTGGACCGCCTGAGCGCCCCGCTCCCGCCGGTGCAGCAGCAGAAAACCGAAAAGACCATGCTGAACGTAGCTCTGCCGAAGGGCCGTCTCGGCGACAAGGTCTATGACCTGCTGGCTGGTATCGGCTATGGCTGCCCCGAAGACTACAACGCCACCCGCAAACTGGTGGTGGAGAACCCCGCCGTCGGCATCCGGTACTTCCTCGTCAAGCCCAGCGACGTTGCGATCTACGTCGAGCACGGCGCGGCAGACGTGGGCATCGTGGGCAAGGACATCCTGACGGAAGCGTCTGCCGATGTCTACGAGCTGCTGGATACCGGCCTCGGAAAGTGCCGGATGTGCGTCGCCGCCCCGGCAGATCACAAAGACGACCCCAGCCGCCCGGTGCGGGTGGCAACCAAGTTCGTCAACATCGCCAAGAGCTATTATGCATCCATCGGGCGGGACATCGACATCATCAAGCTGAACGGCTCCATTGAGCTGGCCCCCATCCTGGGCCTGTCCGACGTCATCGTGGATATTGTGGAGACGGGTGCGACCCTGCGGGAAAACGGTTTGCGGGTGGTGACGGAGTTCATGCCCATCTCGGCCCGCTTCATCGCCAATAAGGCCAGCTACCAGTTCAAGCACCGCGAAATGGACGAGATGCTCGAAAAGCTGCGTGCCGCCCTTGCCGCAAAGGAGGAGAAAAAATGATAAAGCTGTATCACTTCGATGAACTGAAGCCCGAAGAGATATTGAACCGTGACATCCGCGCGGAGAAGAATGTGGAAGACGTGGTGGACGGCATCATTGCCGATGTCCGCGCCCGGGGCGACGAGGCCCTGAAAGAATACGCCCTCAAGTTCGACGGTGCCAAGCTGGATAACATCCAGGTGACGCAGGAGGAAATTGAAGAAGCCTTTGCGAATATGGACGGCTATTTCCTCGAAACGCTGCGGGAGGCCGCCGCCAACATCGAAGCCTTCCACCGCCAGCAGGTGCATAAAAATTTTGTGATGAACGACAAGCCCGGCATCGTGCTGGGCCAGAAATACACCCCCATCGAGAAGGCGGGCGTCTACGTCCCGGGCGGCACGGCGGCGTATCCTTCCACCGTCCTGATGGACGTCATCCCGGCCAAGGTGGCGGGCGTTTCGGAGATCGTCATGACCACTCCCGCCGGTAAGGACGGTAAGATCGATCCGGTCATCCTCGCCGCTGCGGCCACCGCAGGCGTGACCAGGATCTTCAAGACCGGCGGCGCACAGGCCGTGGCCGCGCTGGCCTACGGCACCCAGAGCATCCCAGCGGTGGACAAGATCGTCGGCCCGGGCAATATCTATGTCGCCACTGCCAAGAGGAAGGTCTTTGGCAAGGTGGGCATCGACATGATAGCAGGCCCCAGCGAGATCCTGGTTCTGGCCGACGGCGGCTGTGACCCCGCCTGGGTGGCCGCCGACCTGCTGAGTCAGGCCGAGCACGACAGGCTGGCAAGCCCCGTCCTCGTCACGGACAGCGCTGAGCTGGCCAAGGCTGTGCAGGCAGAGCTGGAAGTGCAGATCCCCCAGCTGCCCCGCGCCGCCATCGCCCGCGCCAGCGTGGACGACAACGGCAAGATCATCGTCTGCTCTGATTTACGCAAGGCCATCGAAGCCTGCAACATCATCGCACCCGAACATCTGGAAGTCTGCGTGGACGACCCCTTCAGCGTGCTGAATGAAATCAAAAATGCAGGCAGCATCTTCCTCGGTCGGAACGTCCCCGAGGCACTGGGCGACTACTTCGCCGGCCCGAACCACACCCTGCCCACCAGCGGCACGGCACGCTTCTCCAGCCCTCTGGGCGTGGACGACTTCGTCAAGAAGTCCAGCTTCATCTACTACACCCGGGAGGCGCTGGAAAAGGCTGCGCCCCGCATCGCCGACTTTGCCGAGCGGGAGGGCCTGCACGCCCACGCCCGCAGTGTGACCATAAGATATGAATAAACCTCTCAGGCGTTTCGCGCCAGCTCCCCTAATAGGGGAGCCTTTGGCAGAGAGGTCAAGTTGCAATAAAAACGGAGGCTGGCAAACATGAGCCGTTTTCTTTCTCCCACGCTGGAAGCTGTCACTCCCTACACCCCGGGCGAACAGCCGCAGGACCAGCAGTACATTAAGCTGAACACCAACGAAAGCCCTTATCTCCCCTCTCCGGCCGTGGTGGGGGCGGTGAGCGAGGCTGAGGTGGAAAAGCTCCGCCTCTACTCCGACCCTGCGTGTGCCGAGCTGCTGCGGGCAGCGGCGGCACATTTCGACTTACAGCCTGACCAGATCATGCCCGGCAACGGCAGCGACGAGAACCTGTTCTTCGCCCTGCGGGCCTTCTGCGACGAGAACCACCCGCTGGCCTATGCAGACATCACCTATGGCTGCTACGGCGTCTGGTGCGGGCTGATACACATCCCCAGCCATATCATCCCGCTGAAAGAAGATTTCACCCTCGACCCGGCAGATTATTATGGCCTGAACGAGACCATCGTCATCGCCAACCCCAACGCCCCCACCGGTCTGGCCCTGCCCCGCAGCGCCATCGAGGAGATCCTGAAGGCGAACCCCAACCATGTGGTCATCGTGGACGAAGCCTATGTGGACTTCGGCGGCGAGAGCTGTGTGCCGCTCATCGACAACTACGAAAATCTGCTGGTGGTCCAGACCTTCTCGAAGTCCCGTCAGCTGGCCGGTGCGCGGCTGGGCCTGGCTATGGGGAATGCAAAGCTCATCGCCGACCTCAACCGGGTCAAGTTCAGCCTCAACCCCTACAACATCAACCGGCTGACCCTGAAGGCGGGCAAGGCCGCGCTGGAAGATACGGACTACTTCGACAAGACCCGCGCCGCTATCGTGGAGACGCGGGGCTGGACAAAGCAGCAGCTGGAAGCGCGGGGCTTTGCCGTGCTGGACAGCCGCTCCAATTTCCTGTTTGCTTCCACCGACAAAAAGAGCGGCGGCGAACTTTATCGGAAACTGAAAGAAAAAGGCGTGCTGGTGCGCCACTTCGACGCACCCCGTATTTCGAACTGGCTGCGCATCACCATCGGCACGCCGGACGACATGACCGCCCTTCTGCGGGCGCTGGATGAAATTTTGGAGGGCTGAGCCATGCGGGAAGTGACCATCGAGCGGAACACCAACGAGACCCAGATCGAGCTGACCCTGAACCTCGACGGCGCAGGCCGGTATCAGGTGGACACCGGCTGCGGCTTTCTGAACCATATGCTGGAGCTGTTTGCGCGGCACGGGCGCTTTGATCTGGTGCTTACCTGCCACGGCGACGTGGAGGTGGATTATCACCACACCACCGAGGATGTGGGCATCGCGCTGGGGCAGGCGTTCGCCCGGGCGCTGGGCGATATGCGGGGCATCCACCGGTACGGCAGCTTCTATCTGCCCATGGACGAAGCCCTCATCCTCTGCGCCGTGGACATCTCGGGCCGCTGCACCCTGAACTGGGACATCCATTGCAGCACCGAAAAAGTCGGCGACTTCGACGTGGAGTGCGCCAAGGAGTTCTGGCTGGGCTTTGCCCGCAGCGTGCCGGCCACCGTCCACTTCGTTCAGTTCGCGGGAGAGAACAGCCACCACATCCTTGAGGCCGCGTTCAAGGGCGCTGGCCGTGCGCTGGCCGATGCCGTCCGCATCGACGCGGCCCATCGGGACGAAATTCCTTCCACGAAAGGACTGCTGGTATGATATGCATCATCGACTACGGCGTGGGCAACCTGTTCAGCCTGAAATCGAGTCTGGCCCATCTGGGGCTGGAAGCGAAGGTCAGCGCGGACGCCGCCGACATCCGCGCCGCTGACCGGCTCATCCTGCCGGGCGTGGGCGCCTTCGGGGACGCGATGGCAAAGCTCGAGGCCACCGGCCTTGTACCGGTCATCAAGGAAGAAGCGGCGCAGAAGCCCCTCCTCGGCATCTGCCTCGGGATGCAGCTGCTGTTTGAAAAGAGCTGCGAGTACGGCGAGCACGACGGCCTTGGCTTCGTGCCGGGGCAGGTCTGCCCGCTGGCTCCCGACCTCGGCGACAAGAGCCTGAAAGTGCCGCAGATCGGCTGGAACGCCGTCCACATCCTGCGGGACGACCCGCTGTTCAAGTACGTCAGGGACGGCGAGTATTTCTACTACGTCCACAGCTATTACGGCAAAAACTGCGCCGCCAACACACTGGCCGTCAGCGACTATTCCCTGCCCGTCACCGGCGTGGTGAAGGCGGGCAAGGTGTACGGCACCCAGTTCCACCCGGAGAAAAGCGGTGACGCAGGACTGCGGCTGCTGAAAGCATTCAGTGAGCTATAAATAGAAAGGCGGCTTGCCCTCTCCGTCAGCGCTGCCGCGCTGCCACCTCTCCCAAAGGGAGAGGCTTTTGGCTCCCCCTTTGGGGGAGCTGGACGCGAAGCGGCCTGAGAGGGCAAGGACGCTAAAGGAGAAACGAAAATGCAGCTATTCCCAGCCATTGACCTGCGGGGCGGCAAAGTCGTGCGCCTGACGCAGGGCGATTACGACCGGATGACCGTCTACGGCGAAGACCCCTGCGCCCAGGCGCGGGCTTTTCTCGAAGCCGGGGCAAAAAACCTCCACGTCGTCGATCTGGACGGCGCAAAGGACGGAACCCTTTCCAATTACGACACCATCGCCGCGCTGGCAAAGCAGGGCGGCCTGTATATCGAAGCAGGCGGCGGCATCCGCACCGAAGAGCGGATTGAAAAATACCTCTCTTTGGGCGTGGGCCGGTGCATCCTCGGCAGTGTGGCCGTGACGAACTTTGACTTCACGGCCCGGATGCTGAAAAAGTACGGCGACAAAATTGCCGTGGGCGTGGACGCCAGGGACGGCTATGTGGCGATCCACGGCTGGAAGGACGTCAGCGCTGAGCCGGGCGTGGCCTTCTGTCAGCGTCTGGCTGAGGCTGGATGCAAGGCCATCATCTACACCGACATTGCCTGCGACGGCGCGATGAAAGGCACCAACCTCGCCCTCTACCGCCAGCTTGCAAAAGAAGTGCCGGGCGTGGCCATCACGGCCAGCGGCGGTATTTCCTCGGAAAAGGAGCTGCTGGAGCTGGAAGAGATGGGGACTGCCGCCGCCATCCTCGGCAAGAGCCTGTACACCGGTGCGCTGGACCTTGGGCGCTGCGTCGCGCTGGTGCAGAAGTAAGGAGCAAGACCATGATAACGAAACGCATCATCCCCTGTCTGGACGTCCGGAACGGACGGGTCGTCAAGGGAACGAACTTCGAGGGCATCAAGGATGTGGCCGACCCGGTGGAGATGGCCCGGATGTACAACGCGGCGGGCGCGGACGAGCTGGTGTTCTACGACATCACGGCCAGCGCCGAGGGCCGCGCCCTCTTCACCGACATCCTCACCCGGGTGGCCGGCGAGATCTTCATCCCCCTCACGGTGGGCGGCGGCGTCAACACGCTGGACGATTTCGACCGGGTGCTCAAATGCGGTGCCGATAAAGTCAGCGTCAACTCGGGCGCACTGAGAGACCCCGGCCTCATCCCGGCGGCGGCCAAGCGGTACGGCGACCAGTGCGTGGTCCTCTCCGCCGACGTCAGGCGGGTGGACGGCCGGTTCCGCGTCTTTGCCAAGGGCGGGCGTGAAGACACTGGCCGGGACGCGCTGGAATGGATCAAATGGTGCGTGGACAACGGCGCAGGCGAAGTGTGCCTCAACAGCATCGACACCGACGGCGTCCGGAACGGCTTCGACCTCGAGATGCTGGACGCCGTGGCGGCCCGGGTGAACGTCCCCATCATCGCCAGCGGCGGCGCGGGCAAAAAGGAAGACTTCCTCGAGCTGTTCCATCATAAAGGCATCGACGCGGGCCTTGCGGCGGGCATCTTCCACCAGAAGCTGCTCACCATCCGGGAGCTAAAGGAATACTTAAACGAAAATGGCGTGGAAATGCGGCTCTGAGCCCTTGCGTTTGCCCGCCGAATACGCTAAACTATAGCTGTCCCCCTGCGGGGAAGGAGAAACATCATGGATCTGAAATTTGACGAAAAGGGCCTCATCCCTGCCATCGTACAGGACCACTACACCAAAGAGGTGCTGACCCTCGCCTACATGAACGCCGAGACGCTGGCGCTGACCATCGCGGAGGGCCGGACGGTGTTCTGGAGCCGCAGCCGTCAGGAGATCTGGCGCAAGGGCGAGACCAGCGGCAACGTCCAGCGTGTGGTGTCCATCACCGCCGACTGCGACGCCGACGCGCTGGTGGTGGAGGTCGTCAAGAGCGGCCCCGCCTGCCACACCGGTGCCGAGAGCTGCTTTTTCAACGAAGTGTATGTTTCCCCGGAGCTGAAGCAGTTCAGCTGGCAGGGGCTGTATGACCTCATCAGGGGCCGCAAGACCAGCCCCAAAGAGGGCAGCTACACCACCTATCTCTTCGAGAAGGGCAAAGAAAAGATCCTCAAGAAGGTGGGCGAGGAGTGTACTGAGGTCATCATCGCGGGCGAAAAGGAAGACAAGGCCGAGACGGTCTACGAGATCAGCGATCTGGCATACCATGTGCTGGTGCTGATGGTGCAGGCCGGCATCACGGTGGAGGACATCACCCGCGAACTGGAAAAACGACACGTTATCGACCACAAGGTCAAACAGGAAAGGATGCAGTGATTCACTATGGCAGATTATAAGAAGTCCAGTGTCCATTGTCACTCGACGATGTGCGACGGCAAAAACACCTTGCAGGAGATGGCCTCCGCTGCGTGTGCGAAGGGGCTGACCACACTGGGCTTCACGGGCCATAGCTATACCCAGCGCGACCGTGAATACTGCATGAGCCCCAGCCGCACGGCCCAGTACAAGGCCACCATCGCCAAGCTCAAGACCGAGTACAAGGGCAAGGTGGACATCCTCTGCGGCATCGAGTGGGACCTGCTGAGCGAGGACAAGCGCACCGGCTACGACTACTGGATCGGCTCTGCGCACCACCTCTACGGCAAGAACACCGGCAAGTACTACGAGATCGACTTCCGTCCTCAGGACCTCCACGACTGCATCTACGACGACTTCGACGGCGACCCTCTGGCCGCTGTGGAGGCATACTTCGCCGAGGTGGAGAAGGTGGCCGCCATGGGCCCCGACATCCTCGCCCACATCGACCTCATCAAGAAGCTGAACGCTGCCGGTGAGTTCTTCGACGAGGAGTCGCCCCGCTATAAGGCCGCAGCCCTCAAGGCGCTGAATGCGGCCAAAGAACACGGCTGCCTGCTGGAAGTGAACACCGGCGGCGTCTACCGCGGCTACCGCAAGGACTTCTACCCCGGCGCATGGCTGCTGGGCGAGTGGCAGAAGATGGGCGGCAAGGTCATCATCACCTCCGACGCCCACGATGCGGGCAGCCTGACCTTCGGCTTCGACGAGGCTGCCGCCGCCGTCAAGGCCGCAGGCTTCAAGAGTGTGGAAGTGCTGACCGTCAACGGCTTCGAGACGCAGGAGCTGTAAAATCAGATGAAATGCTTAAAGGGAGCTGTTGTGTGCAACAGCTCCCTTTTATGGGCAAAAAGGAGACGCTTATGACCCAGTCCCCCGCGAAAAAATCATTCTTCAACCGGAACGTCGATTTGATGAACGGCCCCATCTTCAGGAGCCTGTTCATCTTTATGCTGCCCATTCTGGTGTCGTGCCTCTTCCAGCAGCTCTATAATACCGTGGACACCATGATCGTCGGCAATGTGCTGGGCGACACCGCCCTTGCCGCCATTGGCGCCTGCGGAGCCATCTACGAGCTTCTGGTCGGATTCGGCATCGGTATCGGCAACGGCCTCGCCATCGTCGCAGCGCGCGCCTACGGGGCCGGAGACGAGGACCAGCTCAAACAGACCGTGGCGGGCTCCATCGTCATCGGCATCATCGCGTCGGTGGTCATCACGCTGGCGGGCGCGGCGGGCCTGCATCCGCTGCTGGAGCTGCTGGACACCCCGGCGGAAATTTTAGAGGACGCCTACGGCTATATCATCATCATCGACCTCGGCGTCATCGTCATGTTTGCCTATAACCTCTGCGCCGGCCTGCTGCGGGCCATCGGCAACAGCTTCATGCCGCTGGTCTTCCTCATCCTCTCGTCGGTGCTCAACGTCATCCTCGACCTCTGGTTCATCGCCGTGCTGGGCATGGGCGTGGCCGGTGCCGGTGTGGCGACGGTCATCTCTCAGGGCGTGTCGGTGGCGCTCTGCATCCTCTATGTCTTCCGCAGCGCCCGGCTGCTCCTGCCCGGGAAAAAGCACTTCCATGTGGAGAGCCGCCTCTATTGGGAGCTGTTCAGCCAGAGCATCTCCATGGGCCTCATGAGCAGCATCGTCTCGGCGGGCTCTGTCGTTTTGCAGTACGGCATCAACGGCCTCGGTACGCTGGTCATCGCGGGCCACACCGCAGCCCGAAAGCTCTTCGCTTTTACGGATATGCCCCTGTCGGCGATGGCCTCTGCCTGCTCGACCTACGTCTCCCAGAACTACGGCGCGAACCATCCCGACCGCGTCCGCCGCGGAATGCGGGACATCTATCTCTACAGTGTCGTGGTGGCTGTGGCTGCTGTCCTGCTCATGGCGGCAGGTGCGGAGTGGATGGTAAAGCTGGTGTCCGGCTCTTCGGAGCCGGTGGTGCTGGAAAACGGCGCGCGGTATCTGGTCTGGAACGCACCCTTCTACGCCGTGCTGGGAATGCTGCTCTCCACCCGCTACGCTCTGCAGAGCATGGGCGAGAAGGTGCTGCCCCTGCTGTCCAGCGTCATCGAGTTTCTGGGCAAGATCGTCTTCGTCCTGCTCTTCATCCCCCGCTTTGAGTATAACGCGGTCATCCTCTGCGAGCCGGTCATCTGGTGCTTCATGACCATAGAGCTGCTTATAGCATACCGGCATAATTCCTTCGTGTTTCCGAAGAAAAAGTGAAGATAAGCAAAAGGCTCTGCCCGAAAAAAGGGGCAGAGCCTTTTATAGTTCGTGCTTGTGAGCACGCTTTTCGGCGATTTTGTAAACGGCATCGTCGGCCCGGGCGCCGATCACGATGACCAGCATGGACGTTTCGGTACGGACGAGCTTGTAGACGATGCGCAGCCCGGCATCACGAAGCTTGATCTTCAGCAGGCCGGAGAGGTCGGTGCCGCTTTTGCTGCCAAGCGGTTTGCCGTAACCGCCCTCGTAGATGGAAATGGGATTTTGCACGACCTTGTCCAGAGCTTTTGCGACCAGAAGCTTCTGATTTCCGGCGAGCTGTTCGAAGTCCTTTTGGGCCTCCGGCAGGAATTTCAGAGTCCAATTCATTCAAATTCGACCTCATCCATGCTGTCAAGCGTAGCTTTGGTAATGCCGTTCTGCCGATAGACCTCCTCGGCGGGAATGGCATTTGCGGGGTCGAAGCCCTGCATCCGCTGGGCGGCAAGGGCAGCAAGCTTTGCGTCGTTTACTTCGTCGATGAGGCGGAGATATTCTTCCGGCGAGAGAAGGACGCACTCAGGGGAATTGTTCTTCATGACGACCTTCGCGCCCTGACGGCGGACATCTTCAAAGACCTTTCCGGCCATGCCGCGGTTGAACAGAGAGATGGGGATGGTGCTGCGCAGCGCGCTCGAAATGTCTGCCATAATACATGCCTCCAATCTTTTTTCATCTTTAGTATATGCAAAGACAGCGAAAATGTCAAGAAAAATATCAGTGGATTCACTGCGATATATAAAAGAACTCCCCGCCATGCAGCTGCACGGCGGGGAGAAAGAGGGAGGATAATTTCAGATTCAGAGGGCCGAATAGCCGAAGCTGTTCACCAGCGCGTCGATGGGCTGGCCGGCCTTGCACATGGGGCAGTCGCGGCTGTCGAAGCTGGCGTAGTCGGGCAGGCTGGAGGGGTCGAAGATGGAGGTGACCGGGATGCCCAGACACTCGTGGGTGGTGGCGAAGATGGCCGACAGGCCCGCCACGGTGCCGCCGTAGTAGTTGACCGCCTCGATGGCCGCCTGCACGGTGTAGCCGGTGGTGATGGAGGCCGACAGGATGAGGACGTGCTTGCCCCTGACCATCGGGGCGAGATTGTCGCGGAGGATGATCTGGCTGCCGCTGGTGTACTCGGGGGTGATGACGTAGATGGTCTGGTGGGCATTCATGTTGGCAAAGCCGTCTTTGGTCAGCTCGTTGGCCAGACAGGTGCCGATGACCTGTGTGCCGTCCAGACAGAGCACGGTGTCCACGATGGTGCTGTGCTGATAGGCAGCCACCAGCTCCTTGGCGACAGCCTTCGCCTCCGAGAGGCGGGCTTTCTGGGTGGTGACGTCGATGTAGTAGTTGATGTGGCTGTGGCTGGTGGCGAAGTGGCCCTTTGCCACGCGCAGGAACAGACTGCTCTTGTTGGTGGGAAGCTTTACCATATTGATCATAACTGCACACTCCTGTTCTTGTGAAATCAGGCAGGACGCCCATCCCGAAAAACAAAACCGCGCGGCGGCACATCTGTCCGGCCGCTGCGCTCCCCGGTTGGTATGCTCTTATTGTAGCAGGAAAAGCACCTTATGCACAAGACACAAAACCACTAAAAATCCTTGCTTGTGTTTTGGCAGAATGACGGAGAAGTGCAAACAAAAACGCCCAAGGCGTGAGCCTTGGGCGCGGAGTGCGGAAATAAGAAATTATTCGAAGGTAACCTTGCCAGTAGTGTTATCGACCCTGGCGGTCATCTTCCAAGTGCAGAAAGCACGGGTGTAACCGCTGTTGCCGCTGCTGGCCTGAATGCGGGGCCAGTACTTGAACTCGACCTTGTCGCCATCAACAAACGAGATTTTATTGTCAGCAGAACCGGTGACGGTGACCGTGAAGTTTTTATCATTGCCTTCCGTCAAGTCATATTTGGTGGGATCGACAGTAATGTACTGATCAGCAAAATCGGCTTCATCGTCCGTACCCACCTTAGTGGTAAGTTCAAAACAGCCCTTGTTTACACAAAGCGGAACCTTTTTAGTAGTACACTTGATATTGATATGGCAGACAAAGGTGCCATTGCCGCTACCAGAGGCGTTGGTAGCAGAAGGTGCAGGAGCATCGGTGCCATCGTGCATCGTGAAGGTACCCATCAGCTTCAGGGTGCTGCCGATTTTACCGGTCTTCTGATACTCATCCTCACCACAGCCAACGAGCAGGCTGGAACCAGCCACAGCCACGGCAGCGGCGGCGCTGTACTTCAGGAAAGAGCGGCGGTTGAATTCTAAGGACATGATCGTTCCTCCTTTATGTAGAAACACAGAAATCATTGTACTGCCCCGAAGGGCGTCTTGCCTATACAATAGGCGAAAAATGAGCAGATGTCAATGCTTTTCGCAAAAATTTTATGGGGAAGCTCTGCCCTTTATGACGGAATTTCGTCTCGGAAAAATGCCTCAGGCCTGCGTCAGGTCAGAAGAGTTCAGAGAGAAGGTGAGGCTCTTGTTTGCCACGAAGGTCGGGGTGAAGGTGACGCTCAGCTTCTGCCAGCCGATGGGGACGCAGCAGATCAGCTGGATGTAGCCTGCGCCCTGCGGGGGCAGATTGGTGGACTCGGAGAAGCTCTGAGCGGCGGCATCATAGAGCTGGATGTAAGCGCCGACCTCGGCCTCAGCGCCGTCGCAGACAGCGGTGAAATCGGTGGTGGAGGCAGCCAGAGCGTGGAAGTACTGACGGGCGACATCGAGCTTGGTAGCCTCATCATTCAGCGGATAGGCGGCATCCAGTTCGGCGAGGTTCTGTGCGCCGATGTTGAAGGTAGTCGCGCCGGAGCGGTTCACAGCGGTGACGAGCACAGCGACATACTCGTGATTGGGCAGGTCGGGGGTGTTGACCATGGTAAAGACGCTGGTGAGCTGGACGCCCAGATTGTTCCAGTTGCTGACCTTGTCGCCGACCTTGACTTCGATGGCGTTGCTGGTGCTGGAGCCGCAGCCGCCCAGCATGGCAGCAGCGCCCAGAGCTGCTGCGGAGGCACCGGTACACTTGAGGAAGGTGCGGCGGGAAATTTTATTGGACATGGATGTGTCCCTCCTTGAATTCGCTTTATTATGAAGTACGATGAAAATGTTCTGTCTTGTTTATAACATCTTTTGCACGCAGATGCAAGCAAAAAACGGCATAATTTACACTAGTTTCACAGAGACTTAAGTGCGGTCCTCTCCGGTCAGCTCCCGGGCGCGGGTCTCGCTGGTCTTGACCAGATTGAGCAGGCTGGGAGTATACAGCGGGTATTCCCGGGTCAGGCTCTCGGTGGTCATGGCGAGGCAGGACGGGTCGGCCACGCCCTCGCCGCCGGGCAGCGCTTCGCCGGCCAGCAGGGCCTCCACATTGGCCTGAGCCGAGTGCATCACAGCGTCGGAGTAGCCGGGCCAGCGCCGGGCGTCCACGCTGAACATGCTGGGGGCATTGTGGGACTCGGCGGAGTAGAGCAGACGGAACATCTTGGCCACGGCGGTCATCAGGTAGGCGCTCACCTCGGTGGTCAGGGCCTTGCTGTGGCACTCGCCGATCTTGGCGTAGAGCACGTTCAGGCTGTTGGAGATGAGCTTTTTGTTCATCGTGGGCAGGACGCTGCCGTGGTAGATGTTGTCCTTCATCTTGTCGGGGTTGGGGATGTCCTCTGCCGAGAGCATCATGCCGTTGCGCTCTGCCGAACGGCCCAGCAGATAGTCGCAGGAGACATTGTAATAGTCTGCCACCCGTACCACAAAATCCAGGCCGCACTCCCGGATGCCTTTTTCGTAGTGGGAAAGCAGGGCCTGCGAAACGCCCAGATCCTCTGCCGCCTGTTTCTGGGTGATGCCGCGCTCCTTGCGCAGCAGTTTGATGATACGATTGAACTCCATGATGTTTGGCTCCTCAGATAAAAATAGGACTTCCTTGATTTTTGGTTTACAGCACGTTGATTATACACAATGGAAAACGACTTGTAAAGCGAAAAAGTGACGGTTTTTCCGCCGGAATTTCGGCGTTTTTGTCAAAGGGGTTGCTCTTTCTACCATATCTATGTTAAAATAAACTTTACCGGCATATATTTAGTGTCTGATGGTGCCGGAAAAATCAGCAGAAAAGCAAGATTTGTGCGAATCAGCACAGGAATAGATAGCTCATAAGAGGTGTTTTTGCATGAAAACCTTTAAGCTCCATCTCATCCGCCACGGCCTGACTTCCGGCAACTTACAGGGCCTTTACATCGGCAGCGGCACGGACATCCCCCTGTGTGACGAGGGCCGCGCCCAGCTGGCCGAGCTGAAAGAGCGGTTCGAGTATCCGCAGGTGGATACCGTCTTCTCTTCCCCGCTCATGCGCGCCGTGGAGACGGCCAACATCCTGTTCCCCAATGCGACCCACCAGTTCTCGGTGCATGACCTGCGGGAGGCCGGTTTCGGCGTCTTTGAGAACCATCCCGTCAAGGAGCTGGTGAAGAACGAGGACTTCAAGAAGTGGATCACCCCGGGCTCCGGCTTTGTGCCGGAGGGCGCAGAGCCCACGGAGCAGTTCCACGCCCGCTGCTCGGAGACGCTGCTCAAGCTGTTCGAGTATATGATTCGGATGGACGTCACCGAGGCCGCCTGCGTGACCCATGGCGGCGTCATCATGAGTATGCTGAGCCAGCGCGCCCTCCCCTCCCGCCATCCCGAGCAGTGGATGGCAGACCCCGGCTGCGGCTATACCGTCCAGACCGACGTCCAGCTCTGGATGCGCGATCGTCTGGTGGAGGCCATCGACATCGTACCCTTCGGCTATGCCGATACCCTGCGGGGTCAGGCGGAAGCCGAGGAGAATGAAGCATTCGAATAAAAAAGAACGCTCTGCCGCCCTGCGATTTTGCCGCCGGGCGGCATTTTTGTACTCTTTTGGTACAAAATCGGCAAAGAAAACGCAAAACCTGCGGCAGAACGCTTTCAAACCCTTGACAGGGGGCAAAGAAACCGATACTCTATAAAGTGAATGATTTTTCTCGCTGCAAGGAGGAGTCCCCGATGTCTCAGTCTCTTTCCCGCCGGTCGTTCCTGAAATGCGCCGGTTCGGGCGCGGTCAGTCTGGCTGCTGCCCTGCTCACAGGCGTTTCGGCGGCTGCGGCACAGCCCCGCGTGATGGGCCAGCCTGCCCTGCTGGACGGTAAGGCGGCGGTGGAGCTGCTGGGCTATGCGCCTGCACCCGGGCTGGGCGGCGTGTTGGTCTACCTCTCGGTGGAGAATCTCTCGGCCCGCACCCTGCCGGTGGGCGCAAGCTACCTCCACAGCCGGGATGTCTCGACCCTGAAGGAGCTTTACAGTCTGGACAGCGGCGTGACCGCCCGCTGCGGGGGTCAGAGCGTCCCCTGCGGCAGCTTTGCGGCACCGCTCTACGCGGAGAACGCCGCCGATGCCTCGGCCTTTACGCTTAACCTCGCCGCCGGGCGCGGCGCGATGCTCCACTGCTTCTGCGCCGTCCCGGAGGATTGGGAGGCGCTGGAGCTGAGCTATCGCCCCGCCTTTGCCGCCGGTCAGCCGGTGGAGTTCGTGGTGCGCCGGGATGCCGACGCCGTCCGCCTCGGACCGGTGCCGGCGACGCCGGCGGAAGTCGGAAGCGTAGTGGATTTATAAACGGCTTCGCGCGCCGGTGGCGCGGGGCAGAGCGCTTTTTCATTAAGGCTGATTGTTCTCTTTTGCGTGCCAAAAGAGAACCAGAAAAGCACCAGCGATTTCGACGCGCTGGATCCACGAGAAAGGGGCTACTCGCCCCTTTCAGACCCCGAAGGGGAAGTCGAAGTGGAAAAATGCTAGTCGCTTCGCTAAACGCATTTTTCTCACTTCTCCGATTTGCTGCTCCGCAGCTGGTGTTACCTCTCTGCTGACGGTAAAGTTCTGCTAAAGCCTGAAATCTTCGGCGAAGCCGTAAAACGGCGGAGAGCGAAAATGCGGTTAAGAGATCTTCGTGCGAATGCACGAATCTCCA
>ERZ809807.11-NODE-11-length-98545-cov-10.9781_pt1 | contig 98545 bp, 96 predicted proteins | sample MGYA00520348_ERZ809807 | MGnify/ENA primary metagenome ERZ809807 (study PRJEB31588, sample SAMN03398861) | human gut metagenome | study: EMG produced TPA metagenomics assembly of the PRJNA231909 data set (A prospective, longitudinal analysis of the...
CCTCTTCGCCAGAGGCTCCCCTACTAGGGGAGCTGGCGCGAAGCGCCTGAGAGGTTGTACAAAGGACAGCCTGACCATGCGCCGCATACGCAAAAAAGCCCTCCCGAGCGGGGAGGGCCATAGCCTATCTTATTCCGAGTAGTGCGCCAAAAACTGCTTGGTGCGCTCCTCCTGAGGGTGGTCGATGAGCTGGCGGGCCGGGCCTTCCTCCACCACGACGCCGCCGTCCATGAACAGGATGCGGTCGGCCACGTCGCGGGCGAAGTGCATCTCATGGGTGACGATGATCATGGTGGTCTTTCGGTCGGCGAGGTCCCGCAGGACGCGGAGGACTTCGCCGGTCAGCTCCGGGTCAAGGGCGCTGGTGGGCTCATCGAAGCAGAGGATGTCCGGGTGGAGCGCCAGTGCGCGGGCGATGGCCACCCGCTGCTGCTGGCCGCCGGAGAGCTGGTGGGGGTAGTGGCCTGCCCGCTCCGACAGGCCCATCTGGGCCAGCAGGTCACGGGCCTGTGCTTCCAGCTGGGCGTGGATGGCCTTTTTGTTGGCCTTGTAGTCGGGCTGCTCCTTTGCCAGAAGCTCCCCCGCCAGCATCACGTTTTCCAGCGCGGTGTACTGGGGGAAGAGGTTGAAGTTCTGAAACACGAGGCCGAAGTGGAGGCGCTTTTTCCGCACCTCGCTCTCCCGCTGGGTGGCAGGGTCGGCGGCGTCCCACATGGTCTCGCCGTTCACCCTGATGACGCCGGTGTCGGGACGCTCAAGGAAATTCAGGCAGCGCAGCAGCGTCGTCTTTCCCGAGCCGGACGAGCCGATGATTGCCAGCGCCTCGCCCTGTTCCAGTGTGAGCGAGATGTCCTTGAGAACTTTCGTCTCGCCGAAATTCTTCCCGATGCCGGAGGCTTCGAGTAATGCCATAATTCAGTATCCTCCTTAACAGCGGAAATAGTCCATCTTTTTCTCGGCCCAGTCCAGCAGCAGGGTGAGTGCGCCGACAAAGACGAGGAAGAAAATCGCGGTGGAGAACAGCGGCCAGATAAGGCCCTTGGCGCTGTACTCCTTTGCCATCATGATGATCTCCTTGTTGGCGATGACGTTCGCCAGCGAGGTATCCTTCACCAGCGTGATGACCTCGTTGCCCATCGGGGGCAGGATGCGCTTGACGACCTGCAGGAGCGTGACCTTGAAGAAGATCTGGCTCCTGGTCATGCCAAGCACCTGACCGGCCTCGGTCTGGCCTTTCGGCACATCCTCGATGCCGCCGCGGTAGATCTCAGAGAAGTAGCAGGCGTAGTTGATGGCGAAAGCCACCACCGCCGCCACCAGACGGCCCGAAGAGCCGGAGGGCCAGGGGTTCGTCATGCCCAGCAGGCCGGGTCCGAGGTAGATGACGATGATCTGGAGCATCAGCGGCGTGCCGCGGATGACCCACACGAAGGTCTTGACGACGCCCCGCAGCGGTGCGCACCGGCTCATGGAGCCAAAGGCCACCACAAGGCCCAGCGGCAGCGAAAACAGCAGGGTCAGAAAGAACAGCTCACAGTTGAGCGCGAATGCGCCGGTCAGACGCTCCAAAATCACAGTCACAGAATCACTACACCTATCCGTTTATAATGTAAGTTACTCAGCCAGAGTCAGGCCGTACTTGTCGGCCAGAGCCTGCATGGTGCCGTCAGCCTTCAGCTCGTCGAAAGCGTTGTCCACAGCCTCGGCCGCGTCGCTGCCCTTGCGGAAGGCCACGCCGTACTCCTCGACGTTCAGCTCATCCACCATCTTGAGGTTTGCGTAGTCGGTACCCTCGCCGATCATGGCAGAGGCCAGAGTCAGGTCGAGGACGGCGGCGTCAGCGGTACCGGCGGCGACTTCCATCAGGCAGTCGGTCTGAACATCCTTGGAGATGAAATCAGCCTGAGACAGGTCGGCGTTCTCGGTGATGGTGGTCTCACCGGCAGAGCCGGCCTCGGCCACCACGGTCTTGCCGATGAGGTCGGCGGTGGAGGTGTAGTCGGTGCCGTCCTTCACCACGACGACCTGGGCGTTCTTGACGTAGGGCTTGGTACAGGCCATGTTCTCCTCGCGGTCATCGGTGAGGGTCAGGCCGTTCCAGATGCAGTCGATGCTCTTTGCCGCCAGCTCGGTCTCCTTGGTGTCCCAGTTGATCTCCACGAACTCCGGCTCGACACCCAGCTTCCCGCAGACGGCGGTGGCCAGCTCGGTATCGAAACCGGTGAAGCTGCCGTCGGCGTCGGTGTAGTTCATCGGCTCATAGACGGTGTAGCCAATGACCATCTTGCCGTTGGACTGGATGTAAGCCAGGTCGCTGTCAGCGGCCGCGGAGCTTGCCGGGGCTGCAGAGGCGGCGGCAGAAGAAGCAACCGTGGAAGTGGATGCAGAACCGCCGCAGGCGGCAAGGCTCAGTGCCATCGCACCGGCCAGAAAAGCAGAGACCAGACGTTTCATATACAAATTCCTCCCTCAGATTCAGCAGAAGCGGCGCTTCGTTTTACCGCTTTACCATGCTAAATTGTTAAACTGTGACTATAGAATAGCGCGTTTTGCCCCGTTTTGCAAGAGGAAAACCGATTTTTTTGCGTTTTGACGGTTTCCGCCTGTATTCGAGGGAGGGACATAGGAAAATTGAACAAAGCCGTGCCTTTCCGGCACGGCTGCGGCTCACGGGCAGGCCCGTCTTCACTAAACCTCTCCGTCACGGCTTCGCCGTGCCACCTCCCCTACCGAGGGGAGGCCTTGGCATACCGGAAAGCCTCGCCTCTTCGCCAGAGGCTCCCCTACTAGGGGAGCTGGCGCGAAGCGCCTGAGAGGTTGTACAAAGGACAGCCCTCTCTGCAAAGCGCAAAAATCCCCCTCGGGGAGTCTCTCCGAGGGGGCTGTCCGTTTTTCTTATCTTCCCGCCGCAGGAGCGTCAGCTTCTCGCCGGGATGTCGCCTACCATGATGACAAAGAGCCTGGGTTTGCCGTTCTCATCCGTCCACCTTCCGAAGCCGACCCGGTAGCTGGATGCGCGGAAGCTGATTTGGGTCCAAGTATTCTTATCCGGTTCCGGCAGTACCGGTCTGTAGTCGCTACAGAGGTCGATGGCCTGCTTGACAGGGTCGTCCGAGCCTCTGTCCACTCCACTGTAGAAGATGACCTGTTTGTTGGCGGTGCCGGGGGCGATGCCGATGGTATTCAAGAGAGCTTTGCGAGGCTCAGGACCGGAAGAGTGGTAATTGCCCCGCTTCAATTTGTTAATGAGAAGAGTGCTTCCATCCTCAGAGCTCACGTGTGTGTACCTCTCCGCCGCCTCACTCAGCTGCGGGTCGGCCTCGCAGGTGATGTTCTTACCATACCGCACATTTATGATGTCTGCCAGAGCCTCGGCCCGGAGGGTGTCGTCCGACTTTCCGCCGGAGCACCCCGTCAGCAGGGCCAGCACCATCACGCCCGCAAGGGCAAGGGCAAGGAGTCGTTTTGCAGTTTTCATCGTCGTTACCTCCAATCGTGGGGTGTGTTTCGGTGATTTTATTATACCATACCCCCCCCCCCGCAAGTGCGATTCACGCAGGTTTCAGGCCCTTTCGCGCAGGTTTGGGGGTGAAAAGGCTCTCCCTCTGGGAGAGCTGGCGAGCGGAGCGAGACTGAGAGGGCAAGGACGCTGACGGAGATATACAAGCGCGGCGATAGCATCGCTCTGACAAAGGGCCTGCTTATCGCTGCGCGGCGGCTCTCGGGAGACGGGCTTGCCCTCTCCGTCTGCTTCGCAGACACCTCTCCCAAAGGGAGAGGCACTGGCCTGCCCCGCAGGCGCAAAAAAACCGTCACCTCACGGTGACGGTCAGACTTTCCGTTCAATTTATAATGACGCATTCTCAAACGCATCCCCTGCGGCCTTTTGCAGGGCGTTGATGGAGATGGTGCAGAGGGCCGCGAGGTCGGCGTCCGAGCCGTCGGCAGGGATGTCCGCCACCTCTTTCTCAGTCTTGCCCTTGAGGTAGCTGCAATAGCCCTCGCTGTGCTCGTACCACTCCTTGCCGAGGCTGGATGCGTTCCGCATCCCGTAGCTGTCGCCCAGCTCAAGCTTGGAGCGGACGGTGTCCGGGGCGGTGACGCCGCCGTCTGCCGCGATGGTCAGCGCAGGCTCTGCCATATCGCCGATGGCGCTGGTCACACGGCCATCGGCATCCAGCGTCAGGGCCACGACGGTAAGGTCAACTTCTGCGTTCACATCCTTGTCGTCGGTGGCGGTGATGTCCGAAGAGGCATTCTCCGCCTCCACGCCGAGGCTCACCCGGTCGCCCTTCGCCGCGCCGAGGGCGGACGCATTCGTGCAGGCTTTCGCCACGGCGTCGCGGTACTGATCCACCCGGATGGTGCAGCCGGACAGCAGATCAGCGTCCACAGCCTTGCCGTCCTTATCCGTTTCCAGCATGGATGCCTGCTCGGGCGTCATGCCAGTGAGATAGTCGGCGAAGTCATCGGCCTGCTCGGCCCAGCCTTTTTTCAGCGAAGATGCCGCTGCCAGCGGGTAGTCGTCCCCTTTCTGGCGCTTGGTGCGGTAGTCGGTGGGCATGGTGACGACGCCTTTGCCGTCGGCGGTAACTTCCACTTCCAGCTCATCCAGCATCACGTCGGCCAGCTTGCCGTCTCCGTCCAGCAGGACGGCGGCGGCGATGGTATGGATGGTGCCGGTGCGGGCCTCGTCGGAGGCCTCGGTCAGGATGCCGAGGCCGGTCTTCCAGCCGCCGGTCTGGGTGGTGCTGGCGCTGCCGGACGAGCCGGACATGGCGTTCGAACTGCTCATGCTGCCGGAATCGCTGCTGCCTTTGCGGCAGCCGGACAGCAGCAGTGCCGCCGCCACGGCACAGCTCAGAAGAGCTTTTTGTCTCTGTGTCATAAGCGTTACGCTCCCTTTCATCTCTTTGGGAGTAGTATAGCCCGGCAGGAGTCTATTTATTTATGTATCTTTTTGTTGGAAACTGTGTTATACTTGTCCTGCGGCCTACCCCGCCCAGTTTTATTAAAGGAGCCCGGGTTGCGGCTCCCAGCGTCTGCTTCGCTGCCGCTCGCATCCTGCTGGCCGCTGCCCCAACAGCTCCTCCCTGTTTCCGCCACTGGCGGCGGTCGTCGCCGTTGCACATTATATCTGCAAGTGGCTTAACAGATTCGGCAAGGACCGCAAGCCCGACTAAACGGAAAGCCCCCGGGGAGCTGCAACTCCTTGGGGGCTTTTCTTTTGGTGAAGCCAATGGAACTTCTCACGATTCCATTTCTAGTATATGCGATTCCCTGCAAAAGTCAAGCACCACGCAGAAAATTTACAACTGTGCTCTGAGACCGACGTGTTATCTGGCGAAGTTCCAAAATACCAGCGTGTTATCGTCACAAATCAAACTTTGCCACGTTGGCAAACTTAAGGCTTGCTGGCAAAGTAGGTAGTTTGCCAATCAGGAGAACTTTGCCAGGTTGGCAAACAATCAATATTAAACTATATATCGTTTATTTTATAGAACTTCGCCACTTATTCTACCGCAGTATCGCTCACATCAGCGGGCTCAGCAGGCGGAGCACACTGTCCAGCAGCGTCCCGGCCAGCGAGGTGCGGCAGTCGGCCAGCTGCACTTCCCGGCACTCCGGCAGGGTGCGGAGCACATCGTCCCGCAGAGCAATGACCTGACTGTTATAGAGCAGCAGCGCCCCGCACTCAAAGTGGAGGAAGAGGCTGCGGTAATCCATGTTGATGCTGCCCACCACGGCGGCGCGGTCGTCGCTGACGTAGCACTTGGCGTGGAGGAAGCCGGGCGTGAACTCGTAGATGCGCACCCCCGCCCGGAGCAGCGGCACATAATAGGAGCGGGTCAGCCGGAAGACGAGCTTCTTGTCCGGGATGCCCGGCAGCACCAGCCGGACGTCCACGCCCCGCTTTGCCGCCGCCTTGAGGGCTTCCAGCATGGTCTCGCCCACCGCGAAGTAGGGCGTGTAGATATAGACGTACCGCTGGGCCTGATTGATGATATTCAGGTAGACCGTCTCGGCCAGAGCCTCTTCGTCCAGCGGGCTGTCCCCGTAGGGCTGTATCACTCCGTCCGACTGGGCAGACAGGGCCTCAGCCTGAGGCATAAAGGGCGTATAATCCTCCTCGCTGGGGCGGAAGGCGTTCCAGTGGTCAAGGAACATCACCGTGAAGTTCCAGACCGCCGCGCCCTCGGTGCGGAGAGCTGCGTCCTTCCAGTAGCCGAACCGCTCTTCTTCATTGATATACTCGTCGGCCAGATTGATGCCGCCCGTATAGGCTGTATTTCCGTCCACGACCACGATCTTCCGGTGGTCGCGGTGATTCATGACCAGCGACACCAGCGGCACCACCGGGTTGAACGGGATACAGCGGATATGCGCCCGCTCCATCTGCACCACGAAATCGGACGGCAGGCCCAGCAGACTGCCGAAATCGTCGTAGATGAGCCGGACGTCCACCCCCTGCGCCGCCTTGCGGACAAGGATGTCCTCTACCCCCTTCCACATCTTGCCGGTGCGGACGATGAAGAACTCGAGGAAGATGAACCGCTCTGCCTTTTCGAGGTCGGCCAGCAGGTCAGGGTACATGGCCTCACCGCAGGGGTAATATTTTGCGGTAGAGTTTTTCCATGCGGGGTACGGCCCGTACTCCGAAATATACCGGCTCAGTCCCCTGCTGGCGGGGTCGAGGGCGTCGGTCTGGCCCGGCTGCTGGGCGAGGTCGGCGGTGTGCTGGCGCTCCACCGCCTGCATCCGCTGGCGCATCCGCTTGGCGGGGGCCTTGTTGCCGAAGGCCAGATAGAGCGCACCGCCCAGCAGCGGCATCATGCCGATGAGGACGAGCCAGATAATCTTATAGTCGCTGTTCTCGTCCTTCCGCACGAGGTAGAGGGTGATGAAGAGGCTGAGGACGTTCAGCCCCGCATTCACCCACGCCTTTCCGGCGGTGAGGGAGAAGAAGGCCCAGAGCAGCCAGCCGATCTGCAGCAAAACAAGGGCCACTGTGACCGTGGCCCTGTTGATGACACGATTGAAGAACCGTACGACCGGCAGCCGAAAGAACATCTGCGCCTCCCCCGCTGCCTTTCGGCAGCATTTTTATGGAAATAGTATAGCGCAGAGATGCGGAGATTTCAAGCTCAGGCGTCCGCGTCCTCGAAGCCCACCATGAGGCCGCCCAGCTCGGCGTAGTAGCTGCACAGGCCGCCGCACTCGGTCACCCGCACCTGTGCGCCCTCGAAGACCGCCTTTATCATGTGCATCAGGCGCTCGGCGGCGGCGGGGTTGCCGCAGTGGGCAATGACGACCTTGCCGTTCGTGTAGCCGTGGCCTTTGAGCTCCAGCACGAGACGCTCGAGAGCGCCGTGCTCGCCGCGGGTCCTGCAGAGGACGTCCAGTTCGCCCACATCGCTGGCCTTGCCGATGACCCGGATGTTGAGCATCCGCGCCACAGCGGCCACAGTGGGCTTTATGCGGCCATTCCGGGCCAGATTCGCCAGCGATTCCAGCGAGAACAGCAGATGGGTGTGGTGACGGTAGCGCAGCATCTCTTCGCAGACGTCGTCAAACGCCATCCCCTCGGCCAGCAGGTCGCGGATGTGCTCTGCCAGAAGCACCAGTTCCGGGCCGGCAGACAGGCTGTCCAGCACAAAGACCTGAGAACCCGGGTGCTCTGCCTGATACTCTTCTGCGGCCAGCTGGGCGGCGTTGCAGCTGCCCGACAGGGTGCCGGTGATGGTGATGGCATAAATTTCATCTGCGCCCTCATAAGCCTCCAGCCAGTCGCCGATGTTGGGGCAGGAGGTGCTGGTCTTGCCCTTATAGGTGCGCAGGGCAGTCGCCATTTCCACGGCGTCCAGCGTGCCGTCGTCGAGGTATTCCCTCTCGTCGGTCACGATCTTCAGAGGCACAGCAGCAAAATCAATGCCGTCCAGCTGATACAGGCTGGCGGAAGAGTCCACAACGATTCGTTTCATATCCATCTATCTCCATTCCGGCGGGTGTCCGCCGCATTTTTTACGTTCGATGAGTCCACTATATCAGTTTTTCAAAAACCTGTCAAGCGATTTGCAAAATTCTTAATATTGTTTTCATAAACGGTTGACCCCGACTCAAAAATGCGCTATACTACCACCATGAATCAGGAAATGAAACGCCGTGTCACGGCCTGCGCCGCCGGGTTTTCCCTGCCGCGCTACCGGGAGCTGCCCTCCGTGGGGCTGTATCTCGACCAGACCGTGCAGCTCGTCAACAGCTGCTTCCGGGGCTTCCCCGGGGTGGAGCTCACCCCCTCCATGGTGAGCAACTACGTCAAGAAAGGAGTCATCTCCCACCCCGTCAAAAAGAAGTATTCCCGCGAACAGCTGGCTTCTCTCATCTATATCGTATTGTCTAAAAACGTCCTCTCGCTGGAAAACATCGACACCCTGTTCCAGATGCAGCGGGCTCACTGCACCGCCGCCGAAGCCTACGACTACTTCTGCGACGAGGTAGAGAACTGCCTGCCCTACATCTTCGGTGCCAGCAGCACCATCTGCGGCCTCGACCCGGATGCCGACGACGAAAAGCGTCTGCTGCGCGGTACCATCGTCGCCGCCGTGAACAAGATGTACCTCGACTGCTGCTTCGTCGCCATGCGGCAGGAGGAAGCCCTCTGGCCGGGGATCCTCGGCGATTTACAATAAGATCGGTACAAAAAGCCCCCCGGCACCATGCGGAAGTGCCGGGGGGCTTTTCGTACAAAGCGGGGAGATGCGGAAGCTCTCCGCCTTGGGAGGTTGGTTATTTAGTGGAGCAGCTCGTTGTGTGCAACGCCGCCCACCGTCAGCTCTGCGCTCTCACCGGAGTGGGTGAGGGTAAAGAGGGTGCCGTCCACGCCCAGAGACAGCATGCTGTCGATGTTCAGGACGGTCTCACGGAGCTGGGTGCGGAACACGATGGTGTTCACGCCCTGAGCCTTCAGCTCCTTCAGGTTGCTCAGGCAGCCGGAAAGGACGGCAGTCTCAGCAGGCACTGCCACAACATACCGGCCATCGGCAATAGAGGTCTCGTAGGCCCCTGCCCCGGTAACGGTGAGGGTGACAGCGGAGGAGCCGCCGTTGCTCTCGGGTACCAGCATAGGCACAATGTCCCGCTTCTCGGTCTCATTACAAGTCTCGCACTTGTAGATGGTGTAGCCCTCGGAGGTGTAGGTGGGTGCGACCACCTTTGCAACTACGGTAAAGTGATGCTCGCCGGTAGCAGGCACAACGTCCCGCTTCGTCTCGCCGCAGGCAGAGCACTTATACTCCGTGTATCCGTCTTCGGCACAGGTCGCATCCTTGTGCTCACTCTCCACCCAGTTATGGGCTTCTCGATCAATGGCGATGTGTTCCAATTCTTCTACACCGCATTCGCACTTCTTCAGCTTGTAGCCCTCGCTGGTGCAGGTGGCCTTCTTCACAATGTCACCATCGCTGTATTGATGCACATGGGTCGACGAGTCGACCTTAGTTACAGTGCCGGTAACATTCTTATCATTCCCAACGGCAGCACCATTTTTGTTATTGCCCTTGCCGCCCTGAGCGGTCACCTTGCCGCCAGTAACCTTCACTTTGTTACTTTTATTAAAACCATCACCGCCGGTTTTGCTTCCCGTACCGCCAACAGCCACAACAGTGCCGCCGGAGATCGTTGCATTACCAATGCCCGATCCTCCGTCACCATCTTTTGTGTTGCCTCCCTGTGCAATCAGCGTTCCTCCAGAGACTCTTACTTCATTCGTAACATGGACGCCGTCCGATCCATCATAAAGTTCTTCCAAACCACGATCAATCAAAACATTTCCGCCCGTTGCTTTTACCGTTCCGCCGGAAATTTCTATGGGGCCGCCGTACGCATTTGCATAGCCATCACCGCCCAGGCCCTGACCAGCGGTCACAATAATCATGCCGTCCTTGCTGTCAATTCCTGTAACATCTCCGCCAATCGCTTCTACGATACCGCCCGAAATCTTTTTCGTTAGAATTCCGGTACCTGCTCCGAAAAACTTACCGCCGGAGTCTGAAGCATCGCTTATAATATCGCCACCTTTTCCGATGACAGTTCCGCCAGCGATCTCTGCGCCATCAATTCCTCTGCCAGACGCAGCATAAGAGGACTTCCCCATTGTATCACTTACTGTAAGTGTTCCACCGGTGGCTACCAAGGAACCATTACCGTCTTTGTCTTCGATGGTCGTTGTACCTTTTCCCTCAGCTCTGAGCCCCGCTCCTGCACGGTCTATGTCATAGTTCTTAAGCCCTGTTCCGCCGGTCAGCTCATTCTTGCCCTCCAGCTCCAGCGTCACATTGCCACTACCGGAAACGGTCACAGCGTTCTCTTTCGTATCCCCTGCATTCACCTTCAGGTCACGGAGGATGACCTTCAGGGCATTGGCAGAGTTATTGATGATCTTCACCACGTTGCGGGCGGCTTCCTGAGCCTTTTCGGTGAGGGTGGTGGGGGCGTTGGTGTCCCCGTAGGTCTTCTCCTCAGCGGTCTTTTTCTCCCCGGTCTCCTGCTCCGCAGCAGGCTTGGCGGCCTCCTGCTGGGCCTCGGGGTCATACTGGCCGTACTCGATCACCTGATTGGAGGTCTTTTCGGTCTGTTCCTGCTCCTGAGAGTCGGCGGGCTTCTGCTCGTCTTTCTTCTCCTCGTCCTTCTTCTCCTCGTCCTCCGGGGCCAGCAGCTCCAGAGAGCCGGGCTCCTCGGCCTCGCCGGTGTTCTCGCCGGTCTTCTCAGCCTCAGCGGTGTCCTCGCCGGTCTTTTCGACCTCGTCGGAGTTCTCGCCGGACTTTTCAACCTCGGAGGTGTTTTCGCCGGACTTTTCGGCCTCGGAAGTGTTCTCTTCCTCTGCGTTCAGGCTTGCGGTGGGCTTGGTGTTGTCGCCGGTGATGATGATGTCATCACTGTCGTCCTCGCTCTTCTCGACAGCCACACCGCCGACCTTGATGCTCTTATTGCCCTCAGTATCCACAGAGACTTCCACGTTGCCCCGACTCACATCACAGATGTAAGCAGCCGAGGCCGGGGCCGCAACTGCCGACACTGCCATGCTCAGGGCCAGGACGGCAGCTGCCGTCCGCTTCATATTTTTCCGTAACCGCATAATTTTTACCTCCTGTTTCGTGGTTTTTCCTTTTTTTATTTTACCCCCCCCCCCCCCTATCGTTTTTTCAATAGCTTTTGTCAACAATCTTTCGGGCAAATATTTGTCATTTTCTACAAAAGGGCCGCTGCGCCACACCTTCCGTGCAGCGGCGCGAGCGATTTGTCCATGGGCCGTTTTTTCCCCGGACAAAAAAGCACCCGCCTCTCTCCCCCATCGGGCAGAAAAGCGGGTGCTGATTTTTTCAGGGTCGTGCTCCGGCTCAGGTATCCTGCAGCTCACCACGGCTTGCGGCCTTGAGGTAAGCGAAGATGAAGCCGTCGAGGTCGCCGTCCATGACAGCGTCCACGTTGCCGGTCTCGTAGTTGGTGCGGTGGTCCTTGACCATCGTGTAGGGCATAAAGACGTAGGAGCGGATCTGGTGGCCCCATGCGATCTCGTTCTGGACGCCCTTGATGTCGTCGATCTTATCCATGTGCTGCTGCTTGGCGATCTGGTACAGCTTTGCCTTCAGCATTTCCATCGCGTAGTCGCGGTTCTGGAACTGGCTGCGCTGAGTCTGGCAGCTGACCACGATGCCGGTGGGCTTATGGATGAGTCGGACAGCGGAAGAAGTCTTGTTGATGTGCTGGCCGCCGGCACCGGAGGAGCGGTAGACCTGCATCTCGATGTCCTCGGGGCGGATGTCCACCTGGATGGTGTTGTCCAGCTCGGGCATGACTTCCAGCGAAGCAAAGCTGGTCTGACGGCGGGCGTTGGCGTCAAAGGGAGAGACGCGCACCAGACGGTGGACGCCGTTCTCACTCTTGAGCAGGCCGTAGGCGTTGGCACCCTTGACCATCATGGAAGCGCTCTTCATGCCGGCCTCGTCGCCGTCCTGATAGTCCAGGACCTCGACGGTCATGCCGTGAGCCTGCGCCCACTTGTTGTACATACGGTAGAGCATCTCGGCCCAGTCCTGTGCCTCGGTGCCGCCGGTGCCTGCGTGGAAGGTCAGGATGGCGTTGCTGTGGTCGTACTCACCGTTCAGCATGGTCATCAGCTGCAGCTCGTCCACAGCCTTGCCCACGGCGTTGACGGCCTCTTCGGCCTCCGGCACCATCTCGGGGTCGTACTCCTCGTCCAGCATGACCAGCATGGTCTCTGCGTCATCGTACAGGCCCTGCAGCTTCTCGAAGCGGGTCAGCTTGCCCTTCAGGTCGCCCACCTCGTCGAAGACCTTCTTGCTCAGCTCAGCGTCGTCGTAGAAGCCGGGGCGGGACATGGTGTGCTCCAGCTCCTGCACGCGCTTGCGGGAAGCGTCGATGGCCAGCGCCTCCTCCAAGTCCTTTACAGCGGTGTGGTATTCAGCCAGCTGTACTTTCAGTTCATCAGTGGTGATCATCGTTTTATTCCTCTCGTCTCAGTCAACGGATACATCTTTTAGCAGCGTCCTTGCCCTCTCAGTCTCGCTTCGCTCGCCAGCTCTCCCAAAGGGAGAGCCACTGGCGTGTCGGGCAGCTCTGCGCTGGACGCCCATGGCCCGACAGGGCGCAAAAGAGCGGGCCTCGCTTACGAGGGCAGCGGCTTCTGGACAAGCACACCTTGTCAAGCTGCTGTGGATCTCTGTAGCAGGGCACTACTGTTTCAGGTCAGCGCAAACTTTGCTCGTCCTGCATGGGCCTACCCGGCCTGCCAATGGCTCCCCTTTCAAGGGGAGCTGTCGCGTCAGCGACTGAGAGGTCCTGCCGGGGCATCGCTCTATAGGGAGCTGCAAAAGATACAGTTTATACACAGATACTTCATTAGTATACCCAGAATCCATGATAAAGTAAAGAGGAAAAAATACCATTGTGCTGGAAATTTGAAGATTTCCGCCTTTTCTTTTCCGCATTTTAAGTGTATAATACTGATAAACTACCCTATTCATTGGAGGATGTTATGCCAAAATACTATGGCTGTCCGTGTGAAGGCTGCGGCAAGCCCCTCACACTTCAGGATGACATCGTGGTCTGCCCCGACTGCGGCGCGCCTTATCACCGCGTCTGCTACGAGAAGCTGGGCCAGTGCATCCACCGCCCCGCCCACGCCGCCGGCTACGAGTGGAAGTTCCCCTACGAGGAGAGCCAGCTCCGCACCTGTCCGTCCTGCGGCGAGCGCACCTTGCGGGATGAGGAAACCTGCCGCTGCTGCGGTGCTGTACTGCCCCCCGAGGGGCAGGAGCCTCCTTCTTCCCGCGACAGCGGCGAAGAGACTTTCGACTACTCCCAGATGTACCGTCAGTTCGGCACTTCCGCCGACCCGGAGAAGGAGTTTTTTGAGGACGCCTTCGGCAAGGAGGCCAAGATGGACGGCATCGCCCGTCAGGACTGGCTGGACTATATCGGCCCCGCCGCCCCCGCTTACCTCGCCGCTTACAGCCGGATGCAGCTCCAGAAGAGCAAAGTATCCATGAGCTTTTCGGCTCTGCTGTTCGGCCCCTTCTACTTCTTCTACCGCAAGGCGTGGAAGCCGGCCTTCGGCTTTCTGGCCGCTGAACTTCTGCTGGCAGCGCCCACCTTTATCGAGATGCTGCAGCTCTCCGGCAGCGCCCTCGCCCCCGCCATGAGCGCTTCGGCTCTGACGGTATTTGCCCGGGTCTGCTCTGTCCTCAGCTTCGTGCTGATGCTGGTGCGCGGTATGTACGGCAAGTGGCTCTACCGCAAGAGCGCCGCCGACCACATCCGCCGCATCCAGTCCGAGTTTCCCGACGCCCAGCAGCGTCAGGCCGTGCTCCGCGCTCAGGGCGGCGTCAGCCTTGGGGCCGTGCTGCTGTGTATGCTGCTGCTGATGGTGGGGGGCAGCGCCTTTACCCTGCTGCTGGGCCCGGATCTGCAGGCTCTGCTTACTGCTCTTGCCGGCTGAGGCACCCTCAGCCGAGACTATAAACCAAAGGAGTCTGAATCATGAAAAAGATCACCAAGGCGGTCATTCCGGCAGCAGGTCTGGGCACCCGGGTGCTGCCTGCCACCAAGGCGATGCCCAAAGGAATGCTCCCCATCGTGGACAAACCCGCCATCCAGTATCTGGTGGAGGAGGCTGTCCGTTCCGGCATCACCGACATCCTTATCATCGTGAGCCGCAATCAGGACATCATCCAGGACCACTTTGACCGCAGCCCTGAGCTGGAAGCAAAACTTGCCGCTCCCGGCAAGGAGAAGATGCTGGAAGAGTGCCTCGGCATCTCCAATCTGGCCAACATCTTCTTCGTCCGCCAGCAGCAGACCCTCGGCCTCGGCCACGCTGTCAGCATGGCCAAGCCCTTCACCGGCGACGACCCCTTCGTGGTCATCTACGGTGACGACGTCATCTGGGGCGAGGACCCGGTCTGCGCCCAGCTCATCCGTGCCTACGAGGAGTTCGGCCGTCCGGTTGCCGGCGTGTCCGCCGTGCCTTGGGCCGACGTGAGCCGTTATTGCAGCCTCAAGACCACCCCCATCCATGACAATTACTTCTTTGTGGACGATATGATCGAGAAGCCCAAGAAGGGTCAGGAGTTCAGCAACTACTCCATTCTGGGCCGTGTGCTGCTGACCCCGGAGATCTATGACATCCTCGCCAGGACCAAGCCCGGTGCCGGCGGCGAGATCCAGCTGACCGACGCCATGGCCGAGTATGCCCGCAGCTACGGCGGCATGACGGCTGTGGAGTTCACCGGCAAGCACTACGACATGGGCAACAAGCTCAAGGTCGCTGAGGCACAGGTGGAGCTGGCCCTGCAGCACCCCGAGATCGGCGAGGCATTCCGCGCCTACCTGAAAGAGTTCTGCAAGACGCTGTAAATAACCGCATAAAAAGCAACGCCCTGCATCTCATTGAGGTGTCGGGCGCTTTTTGCTATTTGGAGATGATAACCTTGCGGAATGCCAAGGCCTCCCCTCGTTAGGAGCAACGGCGACGACCGCCGCCAGCGGCGGAAACAGGGAGGAGTTGTTGGGGCAGCGGCTCACGGTCAGGCTGTCCTTCGTACAACCTCTCAGTCTCGTCGCAAGCTCCTCGCCAGCTCCCCTAGTAGGGGAGCCTCTGGCGAAGAGGTCAACTCTCTAAAGCAAACCAAAAAGCGCCCTCACCTTGTCATCGGTGAGGGCGCTTTGCTGATCGCTGATTATTTTGATTGGGTTGATTATCTCAGATTAGTCGCTGACGTAGGGCATCAGAGCAACGTGACGAGCACGCTTGATAGCCACGGTCAGTGCGCGCTGATGGAAAGCGCAGGTGCCGGTAACACGGCGGGGAATGATCTTTGCACGCTCAGAGACGTACTTACGCAGACGGGGAACGTCCTTGTAATCGATGGTGTCGATGCGATCGACACAGAAGCTGCAAACCTTCTTGCGGCCGCGACGCATGGGGCGTGCGGGACGAGAGCCTTCGGTTCTTTCAAAAGCCATTGCTTATTACCTCCTGTTGGATTTTTACGGTTAAAACACCGGTTCGGGAATCAGAACGGCAGGTCGTCGCTGTCGTCGATGACGGCGAAGTCATCTGCATTGCCGGCGGAATAGCTGGGAGCTGCCTCCACAGCAGCCGGACGGGCAGGGGCTGCGTTCTGGTAGGACGGAGCAGCATTCTGATAGCTGCCGCTGCCCTGATTGCTGCCATTCGATTTGGAGCCAGCAAAGTTGACGTTGTTTGCCACGACCTCCACAGCGGTGCGGTTGTTTCCGTTCTTGTCCTGATACTGGCGGGTCTGGAGGCTGCCTTCGATGGCGATCAGACTGCCCTTCTGGAAATACTTGGAGACGAACTCTGCCTGCTGGCGCCATGCGACGATGTCGATGAAATCGGCCTGACGCTGCTCGCCCTGACGGGCAAAGTTGCGGTCACACGCAATGCGGAAGCTGCACACATTGGTGCCGCTCTGGGTGGTGCGAAGCTCGGGATCCGCCACGAGACGGCCCATGATCGCTACAACATTCAACATAATACGGACTCCTTTTTCGTCACGAAAAGATTACTCCTCGTGGGCAACGATCAGGCTGCGCATAACGCCCTCAGTGATCTTGTACACACGGTCGAGCTCAGCGGGGAAGCTGGGGTCAGCAGTGAAGTTGATCACGGTGTAGACGCCTTCCTCCTCATCGTTGATGGGGTAGGCCAGACGGCGCTTGCCCCACTCATCGATGGAATCGATGGTACCGTTAGCCTCGATCAGGGACTTGAACTTACCGATGAGAGCGGAAGAAGCCTCCTCGTCGAGAGCAGCGCTGGTAATCAGCATGGTTTCGTACTTTGCCATTTTGTAGCACCTCCTTTTGGACTTAAGGGCCTCAAGAATATGAGGCCAAGGGTACACAGCCAGCGCGGCGTCGCGCGGGCTGTGCGGCGTGTCTGTTCAGACAGCAATTTATTATAGCAAGCCCCGCCAAAAATGTCAAGCCCTCCCGCAGGATTTTTTTCGTATTTTTGAGCGCATGACAGCAAAATCCCCCTCATCATTCTTTTTATGCTTTTTCAGTATACCCGTCATATCTCTTTTATATGGCATCCTTCGTCATTTCCAAGCCAGTTTTCCTTTGCATTTCGCCGAAAGATGGACTATAATAGAAGATGTCCTTCTCCCCTTCTGTCTTCGTGCGCGGCGCATGGCAGGGCTTACGGGGGAGCAGGACGATTGCTAACGTTAAAGGAAGGATCGCCTATGTATTCCATCTTTCGGAATCTCGCCCTCATCCTCATCAGCGCCAAGTTCTTCGCGCTGCTCGCCCGCAAATGCCGGGCGCCGCAGGTGGTGGGTGAGATCATCGCAGGTCTTGTCATCGGTCCCTGTCTGCTGAATCTCGTGCAGCCCAGCGACTCCATCGCCATTTTTGCTGAGATCGGCGTCGTGCTGCTGATGTTCACCACCGGCCTCGGCACCAACCTTCAGGAGCTGATGCGGGCCGGCCCCATCGCCACCCTCATCGCCTGCGTGGGCGTGGCCGTGCCTCTGGCAGGCGGCACCCTGCTCTACAGCCTGTTCTACGGCTTTTCGGCGCTGGGCAGCCCGGAGTTTTATCGGGCGCTCTTCATCGGCACCATCATGACGGCCACCAGCGTCTCCATCACCGTCGCCACCCTGCAGGAGCTGGGCAAGCTCAAGAGCTTCCTCGGCACCACCATCGTCAGTGCAGCCGTCATTGATGATGTCATCGGCATCGTGGTGCTCACCTGTGTGCTGGGTGCCAGCGGCGGCACAGACACCAGCCTCGTCGATGTGCTGATGGACACCGTCCTCTTCTTCATCGCAGCCATCGTCATCGGCCTCATCATCCACAAGGCCATGCTCTGGCTGGACCATCGCAACCCCCACACCCAGCGCATCACCATCGTCAGCCTCGCCTTCTGCTTTGCGATGGCCTACATCGCGGAGCAGTATTTCGGCATCGCCGACATCACGGGCGCTTACATCGCGGGCATCGTGCTCTGCACCCTCGAAGATGCGCCCTACATCGAGCGCCGGGTGGACATCAGCAGCTACACCCTCTTCGCCCCTGTCTTCTTCGCCAGTATCGGCCTGAAGACCGACATCAGCGGCCTGACACCCACCATCCTGCTGTTCAGTGCCTGCTTCGTGGCCGTCGCCCTGCTCACCAAGATCATCGGCTGCGGTCTGGCTGCGAAGCTCTGCCGGTTCAACTGGGGCGACTCCCTCAAAGTGGGCATCGGCATGATGACCCGCGGCGAGGTGGCCCTCATCGTGGCCCAGAAGGGCCTCGGGGTCGGTGTGGTGGACCCTGTTTACTTCACTGCCGTCATCCTGCTCATCGTCGTGTCCTCTATCGTGACGCCGCTGGCGCTGAAGGGGCTGTTTGCAAAAGGTTAAACCTTGAGCGAAAGCCTCTCCCTTTGGGAGAGGTGTCACCGAAGGTGACGGAGAGGGCAAGCTCGTCTCCCAAGAGCATCCACACAGCGATACGCACCGGCTTTTGTCAGAGCGATGCTATCGCTGTGTTTTTGTTTTCTCGTAGCAGCCTTGCCCTCTCAGGCGCTTCGCGCCAGCTCCCCCAAAGGGGGAGCCATTGGCAGACCGGGCCACTTTCCGCTGACCGCTGGAAGCTCAATATAACGTAAAAGATAGTGCCCTGCTACAGAGATCCACAGCAGCTTGACAAGGGATATTGTTCCAAAGCTGCTGCCCTCTATAGCAGGGCACTACTGTTTACGATAAAATCAAACTTTGCTTGTCCTGCGTGGGCCTGACCGGCACGCCAGTGCCTCTCCCTATGGGAGAGGTGGCATTGCGAAGCAATGACGGAGAGGGCTACGCTCTAAAACTCAGACCACCTGAATGCGGCCTGCGCCATACGGATTCTCGTAGTTCAGCAGGTAGCCCGGATAGCTTGCCAGCGGGCTGTTGGCGCTGCTCAGGACAGGCACATCGTTCACAGCGTCGAAGATCATGGCGTAGGTGGACATGACGAGGTAGTCCTCAGAGACATAGTCCTTGATGAGCTCTGCGCCGTCGAACATGGCGAAGCCATCGCCCAGATTGCGCAGGGTGTAGTTCATGCCGGCCAGCGCATAGGTGCGGTTCAGGTCCAGCGGCTCGTAAGTGCCGGTCTTCTTGTTGTAGATGCGCACGTTCTGGACGCGGGGCGTGCCGGTGGCGCTGCCCATCCAGACATTCTTGTCGTCGGTGAGGACGGTGTTGGGGATGTCGGTGTGGATCTCGTAGGTCGCACCGGCAACATGCAGGAAACCGCCGTTCTCCTTGCCCTCCGGGCCGACGAAGCGGGCGCCGAACTCCAGAGCATCCTGGATCTGCTTGCCGGTAACAGACATCAGGCAGGCCACATTGCCGAAGGGGCTGACCTGCTTGCAGGTCTTGAAGGTCCACTTGCCGGCGTCCACATCGGTGCGGATGCCGCCGCCGTTCATCATAGCGATGTCGCAGTCCAGCTGCTCGACCTCATTGAAGTAAGTATAGATGCCGTCGGCCACGAAGTCGCCGAGGTTGGTCTCGCCCATACGGATGCGGCGCTTGCTGGTAGCGGGGTCGTTGATGTAGAATTTGATGTCCGTGGTGGCGATCTGCTCGCCCAGCATAGCGTCCACGTCGTTGATCCAGGCTTCTGCGGTAGCGGCCACAGCAGCGTCGGAGACATCAGCGGTGGAGATGAGCTCGGTGGTGATCGCGCCGTCTTCGGCGATGGTCATCTTACCGACGTTTGCCAGATAAGAGCCGGTCTGGGTCAGGGTGACAGCCTTGCCGGCTGCATCGTAGACCTGCTTGTTCTCCATGACGGTGTGAGAGTGGCCGTCGATGAAGGCGTCAAAGCCGGTGGTGTTGGCAATGACTTCCTCACTGGTCCAGGGAGAAGAGGACGGGTCAACGCCCAGATGGCCCAGACCGATGATGATGTCTGCGCCCAGAGCCTTGGCCTTGTCGATGGCCTTCTGGACGGCGTCGTACAGCTTCCTGCCGTCGTCACCGCCCAGAATGTCGTAGATGTACTTGGTCTGCTTGGCGTTCATGAAGTAAGCAGGAGTGGACTTGGTGAAGGACTCGGGGGTCGTGATGCCCACGAATGCGATCCACTTGCCGCCTGCGGGGAACAGCTTGACAGCGGGCAGGACGCGCAGTCCGGTGCGCAGGTCCACCCAGTTGCAGGAGACATAGGGGAAGTCCGCTTCCTTGATGATGGCCTTCGCGCGGGCCATGCCGTAGTCGAACTCGTGGTTGCCCGGAGTAGCGATGTCGTAGCCAGCCTCGTTCATCAGCTCGATGATGGTAGCGCCGTCGTCCATGGAGCCGTAGGCAGTACCCTGAATATGGTCGCCTGCGTCCACCAGCAGGACGGGCTTGCCCTCATCCACATAGCCCTGCTTCATGGCAGCGATAGCGGCATAGGTCAGTTTGGGAGACTTGTTGTCGATGTAGGTGTGGACATCGTTGGTGTACAGGATGGTGACAGCGGCATCCTTGCCCGTCAGGAAACCGGCCGAAGCCTGAGGAACGGCAGCAGCCATGGCGGAGGCAGCGGCGGTGACACCGGCAGCCTTCAGGAAATTGCGGCGAGAAATAAAGTGTTTCACGAAAAAGAACCTCCTTTATGTTCCAGACCTGTTTTTGCGGCACAGCCTCTCTTCCGCTGTGCCGCATTCTTTGTTTTAAGCTTACCACAGAACCGCCGAAAGAGCAAGCACAAAGATGGTCATTCTGCATAATAGTTTTCTTTATGAGTACGACTTTTTATGAAATCTCGCGCAAATCAGCACAAAAGACCGGGCCGCTGCTTCCTGCCTCAGGCTTGCAGCGACCCGGTCTTCCGGTTATGGAGGGATCAAAAATGGAGTGTTATTGTCAGATAGCGTGATACTGGCGCAGGAACTTCTCGAGGTCGGTGCCTTCGATCTTCTTCAGCGCCTCCTTCAGGGCGATGCGGCCCATAAGGGGCAGCTCCATGTCCGTGAGCTTCCGGCCATCCCGCAGCTTCACCGAGGCATCCACCAGCGCCCGGACGTCATAGGTGCTGCCCCAGACCTCCGGCACGCCCCGGTCAATGTTCAGCAGCCGGTACACCGCCTCCATGCCGGTGCGCATGGAGTATTCGGTGGTGAAGATGGTGTCCCGGCCGGTCTCGGCGAACTGGCCGAGGAAGGCAAAATTCACCGCATCCTTCGGCACGATGTCGGGGCGGTCGCCCTTCGCGCGGGGCATGAAGAAGGCGTCGATATAGGGCATCATGACCGGCACGGTGTTGGCGCTGTGCTCGGCAAGCTCTGCGATGTCCTCCACCGGCACGCCCAGATGGTAGAGCCACTCCATGCAGATCTCCCGGCCCGTGCAGTCCCGCATGGGCTTTTTGACGTAATCGCCGGGCTTATCGCTGAACAGGCCGTACACCCAGACGCAGAGCTGGTCTTTGGGCTGTGCCCGGAACTGCTGCTGCCGGTTCAGGGTCCAGCTCATGAGCCACTTAGAGTCCTTCACGGTGACGATGCCGCCGGTGACGGTGCGGCCGCTGAAGGGGTCCCGCTTGCAGATCTTCTGGATATACTGGGGGATCTTCTCATCCAGCGTCGTGATGGTGGCGCTTTCCCAGTTGGTCAGCTCCGGCTGGCTGCAGAACTTTTCCGGGTGGCCGAAGGAGTCGTCCAGCGCGGCGATGCGCTTCCAGAGGTCCCAGCCGTTGCCCGGCTTGATGGTGGGGTCGAAGCCCGCGGCCTTGTTCTGTGCGCCGACGGTGCAGCTCTCCACGCAGCCGCCGTTGGTGATAAAGAGCAGGTCGTCCTCGGTGAGGTCGATGGTCTCCACCGCGCCCTTGTGGTCTACCGTGATGCCCGCCGCCTGCTTTTTGCCCGGCTCGAGGCTGAACTGGACGTCTACGACCTTTGTGTCGTAGTAGAACTGGACGCCGTGGTCTTTCAGGTAGGTGACCATGGGCAGGATGATGGACTCATACTGGTTATACCGGGTGAAGCGGAGGGCCGTGAAGTCGGGCAGACCGCCGATGTGGTGGATATACCGCTTGAGGTAGAGCTTCATCTCGAGGGCGCTGTGCCAGTTCTCGAAAGCGAACATGGTGCGCCAGTAGAGCCAGAAGTTGGAGTTGAGCACCTCATCGTCAAAAAAGTCGGTGATCTTTTTGTCCTCAAGCTGCTCGTCGGGGGTGAAGAAGAGCTTCATGATCTCCATGGCTCCCTTATCCGACAGGCCGAACTTGCCATCCGTGTGGGCGTCCTCGCCCCGGTTCACGGTAGCGCGGCAGAGGGAGTAGTTGGGGTCGGCCTTGTTCAGCCAGTAATACTCATCCAGCACACTGGCTCCCTCCGTTTCCAGCGAAGGGATGGAGCGGAGCAGGTCCCACATGACCTCGAAGTGGTTGTCCATCTCACGGCCGCCCCGCATCACATAGCCGATGTCGTACTTGTAGCCGTCGCAGGCACCGCCGGGCAGGGGGTCTTTTTCAAAAACGTGTACCCTCTCCCCCTTCATCTGGCCATCCCGCACCAGATAGCAGGCTGCCGTCAGGGCCGCCAGGCCGCTGCCGATGATATAAGCCGATTTGCGATCCACGCCTTCGGGCTTGCGGGGCCTCGCAAAGGCTTCGTAATTGCCGCTGGAATAATACATAGACGTGACCTCCATTTTATTCTGTACCGGCAGCACGTTCGGCTCCGGCTTGTTTGGTTCTGGCATCAGTATACCCCGCCGCTTCCCGCCCTACAACAAACAAAACCGCCCAACTGCCGCAATTTTTGTCATACAGGCAGGTTTGCATAGAAAAATCCGCCCCCGGCGTACCGGAGACGGATAAAAAGTTTTATGATGCCTCAGAATGTCAGCCGCATCTGATGCCAGACCACATCGCCGTGGGTGGAGACGGAGACGCCCTCATCCACGAAGCCGAACTGCGCATAAAAGCCGATGAGCCGTTCCTTGCAGGTGAGCACGACGCCCTTGCGCCCGGCGGCTTTCGCGTCGGCGCAGACCTGACGCAGAACACGGGAAGCACAGCCCTCATGCCGATGGGCCGGAGCGGTGACGACGCTGAAGATCATCTGCCACCCACCCTTCGACGTGTGGAGATGGGGGTCATCGTACATCTCATCGGTGAGGTCGGGCATATCGGTGACGAAGCCGTTGACGAAAGCTTTCACCTCGCCGCCCTCGTCCAGCAGCCAGAAACAGTCCGGGTAGACAGCCACACGCCCGGCGATGCTCTGCCGGGACGCCCCCTCAGCGGGCGGGTAGGACGCAGCTTCGATGTCGGCCAGTGTGTCCACGTCAGCGGGCAGTGCATGACGGATGCTCATACTCTCCCCTCCTCAGGCTTTGGCGGCGGGAGCCACCTCAAAGTCGATCTTGCCCAGATTGACGTCGGCGCGGACGATGGTGATCATCATCTTGTCGCCGAGGCTCCAGGTCTTGCCGGAAGCGGGGTCGGTCAGGCGGACGCCCTCGGTCAGGCTGGTGCCGGAGGGAGTCAGGCTGGAAGCAGGCACGAAGCCCTCCACGCCGTTGTCCAGCTCGATGAAGAGGCCGCGCTGGGTCACGCCGGAGATGGTGCCCTCGTAGCACTCGCCCAGATGGCGGCGGGCATACTCGGCCTTATAGCAGTCCTCGGCCTTCCGCTCGATCTGCATGGCGATGACCTCACGCTCGCTGGACTGCTTGGAGGCGCGCTCTGCGAAATCGGTGTAGCGGAGGATCATGGTCTCCTTCTCGGTACCCTTGAGCATATCGGTCATGATGCGATGGATGGCCAGATCGGGGTAACGGCGGATGGGGCTGGTGAAGTGGGCGTAATCCTTCAGCACCAGACCGTAGTGGCCCTTGGGCTTCTCTTCGTAGAGAGCCTTGGACATGCAGCGGAGCATGCCGGTGTTGATGATCTGCTCATAGGGGGTGCCGCGCACACCCTCGAGGATGGCGCTCAGCTCCTTGGGAGTGGGAACGTCCTTGGCGAAGTGGTCGTTGATGCCGCAGGCCTGCAGCAGAGCGTGCAGACGCTCCAGCTTCTCGGCGTTGGGCTCTTCATGGACGCGGTAGACGAAGGGGATCTGCTTGACGCGGGCAAAGTGGGCGGCGCACTGGTTGGCCAGCAGCATGAACTCCTCGATCATGCTCTCGCTCTCGCCGGAAGTGCGCTTCTTGACGTCGATACAACGGCCATTCTCGTCGAGGATGAGCTTGACTTCGCCGCTCTCGATGTCCATGCAGCCGCGCTCCTTGCGCAGGCGGGCGCGGTGGCCGTACAGCTCCTTCATGGCAGGCAGCTGGTCGATGACGTCGGCATACTTTGCCTTGATCTCGGCGTCGGCAGTACCGGCCAGCAGGGCGTTGATCTCAGAGTAGACACCCTTGACGCGGCTGCGGATGATGGACTTGACGAAGCGGTAATCCGTCAGATTACCCTCCTTGTCCAGACGCATCAGGCAGGAGAACGCCAGACGCAGCTCGTTCTCGTTCAGGCTGCAGATGCCGTTGGACAGGGCCTTGGGCAGCATCGGAACGACCTGATCTGCATAATAGACGCTGGTAGCGCGGCTGAACGCCTCGTTGTCCAGCTCGGTGCCGGGCTTGACGTAGTTGGAGACGTCGGCGATGTGGACGCCCAGCTCAAAGCCGCCGTCAGAGGTGCGGGTCAGGCTGATGGCATCGTCGATGTCCTTGGTCTCGGCGCTGTCGATGGTGAAGATGGGCAGGGCGCGCAGGTCCATGCGGCCCTCGCAGTCCTTCTCAGAGACCTCTGCGCCCTCGAACTTCTTGGCCTCATCCCGCACTTTATCCGGGAAGCGGGTGCGGATGTCCTTTGCGTAAAGCAGAGCCTTGGCGCAGCGCTTGGCCTCGTCGGAGCTGCCGAAGCGCATGGCGACGCCCACGCGGTGGTCTTCCTGACGGTTGCCGCGGTTCAGGATCTCGACGGCTACCTTGTCGCCGTCCTTTGCGCCGCCCTCGCAGTCGCGGGCCAGCGGCATGGTGATGGCCGGGCAGTCGTCCGGCACGAAGCGCAGACGGCCCTCGACCCGGCGCACAGTGCCGACCAGATCGTTTTTCTCGGTCAGGATGGCGAGGATCGCGCCCTCGTCGCTGCCCTCCACACGGGGATGCTCGAATTTCTCCACCAGCACATCGTCGCCGGGCATTGCGCCCTTGGTGAAGCGGCCGGGGATGAAGATGTCGCTGGTGCCGTCCTCCAGCATGACGAAGGCAAAGTTCTTGCCCAGCTTGACCACCTTGCACAGCAGAGCCTTGTCGGCACGGCCGGAGCGGACAGTAAAGAACACGCCCTGACGCTGGCAGACGACAGCCTCTCGCACCAGTTCGTCCAGAGCTTCCATCACCTTGCGGTCTGCGCCGCGCTCGCCGCCGAACTTCTGCTTCAGCTCTTTGACGGTGCAGGGCTGGTTCTGGATGGCATGTTCGATTTTATCGCGCATTGACATAAATTTTCTTTCTCCTTAACTACCATAGCCCGCCCTCCACCGGGGCGTGGCTTCTTCCCTCTTATCTCTTTTTATAACAATATATAGACACAAAAACAGCCCCGCTTTCATCACGGGGCTGCGGGCGCATACTCAGGCCAGACGGCTTGCGAACACGCAGGCCAGGATGGCCACCACAAAGAAGATGATACCGGCGATGCGGGTCACCTTTGCCAGCATCTGGTCCGCAGGGGTCAGACGGGCGTTGTTTGCGCCGTAAGCGCTGCCGTTGATGACACCAGCCAGACCCTGACCGTGGGTATGCTGCATCAGGGTGAGGGCAAAGATGACCACCGAGACGACGAGCAGAATGACGCCGCCGACGATTTCAATGACTGCCATGGATGAAAACGCTCCTTTTATTGTTAAATTTGGATAACAAACATACAAATACAAGTATATAGTAACATACCTCGGCCAAAAAAGCAAGCAGAAAAGCAAAACCATTCACTCCCCGGCGCTCAGTGCGTCGCACAGGCGGGCGAAGACGGCTGCGCTGGACACCTCCGGCTCTGTCTGGGCGTCCTGCATCACCACGATGGTCCAGCGGGGCTTTTCTGCCGGGTAAAAACCGGCGAACCAGTAGTTTTTCAGCTCTTCGCCGTCCCGGAACTGGCCGGTCTGGGCGGTGCCGGTCTTTCCGGCGGCAGTCCCCTCGGAGGGGGCTGCCTGCCGGCCCGTTCCCTCTGCCACGACGCCCGCCAGCAGCTCCTGCAGCTTTTCCGCCGTCTGCTCCGCGAACACCCGCCGGGACGAGCCATGTGCCAGCGGCGTGAGCTCTTCGCCCGTCGTCTCGTCCACGGTACACTCCACGAAAAGCGGGGTGTGATAGACGCCGCCCGCCGCAATGCTGTTCATCATCCCGGCCACCTGCAAGGGCGTCGCCAGAAGCTCCCCCTGTCCGAAGCAGAAGTTGGCAAACTGCCCCTCGTTTTTGAGTGTCTCTGCTTCGGGCAGAACACCAGAAGCCGACCGGAGGCCGCCTGCAATGTCCTGTCCCTTCCCGAAGCCCAGCGCTGCCGCCATCTGCCGGACACGCTCCGACCCCAATTCCCGCCCCAGCTCGATAAAGTAGCCGTTGCAGCTCTTTTCCAGAGCGCCGTCCAGCCCCACGAGGCCGTGAGGTACGCTTCCGGCACAGCGGTAGACCTGGCCGTTCAGGGCGTCGTAGCCGGGACACTCCCGGGTGAAGTCCCCTTCTCCTGCTTCCAGCGCCGCTGCGGCCAGCACCGGCTTGAAGACCGAGCCCACCGCATAGGCCGAAAAAGCACGGTTCAGAAGCGGGCTGTCCGGAGCCGTCAGGCTCTCACCCACATTGGCCGCATCAAAGCCCGGCAGGCTGACACAGGCCCGCACCTTGCCGCTGGTTACATCTATAATAAGGATGCACCCGGCGGCCATGCTCTCCGCCGCCACCCCTTCTGCGGCCCTCTGGATGCTGCGGGAGAGGGTCAGCCGCACACCCTGCGGGGCAGAGTCTGCTTTTTCTAAAATCGGCTCACTGCCCCGCCGCAGCCGCCCCTGCGCTGTGACCGCACAGTGCAGTATATCCCGCTCGCCGGTGTAAAGGACATCGTCCAGCGCAGCCTCTAGGCCCGCTGCGCCATGGCCCTCGCTGTCCAGGTAGCCGATGAGCTGTTCTGCCAGCGGGGCAGCGGCATACCGCCGGGGAACAGCATAGCACCGCACGCCCAGCCCGCTTACATCCTGCACCACGTCCAGCAGAAAGGGCCGGGAAGTATTCCGCTCCCGGTAAAGCCTGGCCTGCCCGTCGGCGTCCGCATAGGGGTAGAGCCGCGCGTAGCTGCTCTCACCCGGGAAGCAGAGGGCCAGCCAGCGCTGAGAGATGCCCGTCAGCGGCAGACCGCCGCAGTCGTAAAAGTTTCCCCGCGCCGCAGGCAGGCGGAGGACCGCTTCGCTCTGCGCCGCCGCCCGCACGGCGTAGTCCGTGTTCGAGCAGAGCCAGTATAACCGGCAGACCACCGCCGCAAACCCCAGCAGCAGCGCCCCGTACAGCGCAAGCACTCTCCGGCCCGACATAAAAAGCCCCCCTTCCCTGCCCGGTAGTATGGGCAGAAAAGAGGGACGGTACACAAAAGAGGCAGAGCCTCCGAAGAAGCTCTGCCCCAGATACTGAAACAGTATGCGCGTTTTGGGAAAGGCTGCAGCTTAGTACATGCCGCCCATACCGCCCATGTCACCGCCAGCGGCAGCAGGAGCAGCCGGGGGTTCGGGCAGATCGGCCACGAGGCTCTCGGTGGTCAGCACCATCTCAGCGACGGATGCTGCGTTCTCCAGAGCGGAGCGGGTGACCTTGGTCGGGTCAACGATGCCAGCGGCGATCATATCCTCGACGTAGACTTCATTCTGAGCGTCGAAGCCGTAGTTGGGCTTGTTGGCAGAGATGATCTTGTCGATGATGACGCTGCCCTCGAGGCCGGCGTTCTTGGCGATCTGGCGCAGAGGAGCTTCCAGAGCCTTCAGGACGATCTTAGCGCCGGTGCGCTCGTCGCCTTCCAGCGTATCGCACAGCTCACGGACAGCGGGGATGGCGTTGATGGGAGCAGTGCCGCCGCCAGCGACGACGCCTTCCTGAACAGCAGCCTTGGTTGCGTTCAGAGCATCCTCGATGCGGAGCTTCTTGTCCTTCATCTCGACCTCAGTAGCAGCGCCGACCTTGATGACAGCCACGCCGCCAGCCAGCTTTGCCAGACGCTCCTGCAGCTTCTCGCGGTCGAAGTCGCTGGTAGCGGCCTCGATCTGGTTGCGGATCTGACCGATGCGGGATGCGATAGCGTCCTTGTCGCCAGCGCCGCCCACGATGGTGGTGTTCTCCTTGGTGACCTTGACCTGACGGGCATGGCCCAGCATGTCAACGGTAGCATCCTTCAGCTCGTAGCCGAGGTCAGCAGAGACAACCGTGCCGCCGGTCAGGGTAGCAATATCCTGCAGCATCTCCTTGCGGCGGTCGCCGAAGCCGGGAGCCTTGACAGCCACGACGTTCAGGGTGCCGCGCAGGCGGTTGACGATGAGGGTAGACAGAGCCTCGCCCTCGATGTCCTCGGCCACGATGAGCAGCTTCATGCCGTTCTGCATGACCTGCTCCAGCAGAGGAACGAGGTCCTGAATGACGCTGATCTTCTTATCGGTGATGAGGATGGCGGCGTTGTCCAGAACAGCCTCCATCTTGTCGGTATCGGTGACCATATAGGGAGTCAGGTAGCCGCGGTCGAACTGCATACCTTCGACGATCTCGTTGTAGGTCTCGGCAGTGGTCTTGTTCTCCTCGATGGTGATGACGCCGTCGGAAGTGACCTTCTCCATCGCCTCGGCGATGAGACGGCCGATCTCGGGGTCGCCTGCAGAGATGGTGCCGACGCGGGCGATGTCGTTGGAATCCTTGACCTTCTGGCTGTGTGCCTTGATGGTCTCGACGGCCTTAGCGACAGCCTTGGTCATGCCGCGGCGGATGTCCATCGGGTTTGCACCGGCGGTGACATTCTTCATGCCCTCGGTGACCATAGCCTGTGCCAGAACGGTCGCAGTCGTGGTGCCGTCGCCTGCGGCGTCGTTGGTCTTGGTAGCGACCTCACGCACCAGCTGTGCGCCCATGTTCTCGAACTCGTCCTTCAGCTCGATCTCCTTTGCGATGGTCACACCGTCGTTGGTGATGACGGGGGCGCCGAACTTCTTGCTCAGCACCACGTTGCGGCCCTTGGGGCCGAGGGTGATCTTAACAGTATCTGCCAGAGTGTCGATACCGGCACACAGTGCCTTGCGGGCTTCCTCGCCCTGCTTGATCTGCTTAGCCATATTTTATCGCTCCTTCGTAAATGCTTGATTATCCAGTGTGAGGGAAAGACGCTTACTCCACGATGGCCAGAATGTCGGCCTGACGCACGATGGTGCATTCTTCGCCGTCCACCTTGACCTCGGTGCCGGAGTACTTGCTGGTGAGCACCTTGTCGCCCACCTTGACAGTCATCTTGACTTCCTTGCCGTCCACGACACCGCCGGGGCCAACGGCCACGACCTGTGCCACCTGGGGCTTCTCTTTCGCGCTGCCGGTCAGGATGAGGCCGCCCTTGGTGGTCTCCTCGACCTCAACAGTCTTGATAACAACACGGTCTGCAAGAGGAATGATCTTCATCGTTCTTGCCCTCCTATTATAAATATAAAAGATAAACTGTTTTATGTCCCGGGGGCTGCGCCCTTCCGGTTGCTTAGCACTCCTTTTCCTTGAGTGCTAAGTGTATTGTACTCATCTTGGAGTCAAAAATCAAGGGGTTTTGCAAATTTCTTTGTTAAGTTTTTATGTCCTTTCCATGAGCCATGTTCTTTTTGCCCTCGCCATGTACGAACAATGTACGATCCATCTACCTTTCAGATAACAAAAAACGCACCCGTCATAAGACCAGTGCGTTAAACTATAGGGGGATCATCTCTCTGTTTGGGCAATTCCGGTTCACCTTCATATTTTCGCTCCGAAGCACAGTGCAGTCAAAACACTTGACTTTGTCAAGTAACAGTGCTATAATGCTTTCCGTTCAAAAAAGAAGGAGTTGACGAAATGGGACCCTCCACGGTATCTTCCTGCATTCTGACCCTGCACAGAGAGTTTGCCGCTTACACGACCCAGCGGTTACAGGAACTGGGTCTGAGCTTCGGGCTGATATATTTTGTCATTTATGTAGGAAAGCATCCGGATTGTACGCCTTCGGAACTGACCAAAGATCTGCATCTGGATTGGGGCCACTCCCAGCGCAGCCTGAACAAGCTGGCCGAAGACGGCTTTCTGACGAAAGAAAAGAATGGGCGCAGCTACCACCTGAAGCTGACCCGGAGGGGTGAAAACGCCTTTGTGGTCTGTCATCAGGTCTTTATCGACTGGGATGCGCAGAGTCTGGGCGGACTGACAGCGCAGGAGCGGCAGCAGCTGCTGACATTACTGCAAAAAGCAGTGCAAAAGAAAGTGTGCAAATGATGTACGAAACGATCTTGAGTCCGATCCATTATGGTGGGATGCAGCTGAAAAACCGCATCATTTTTGCGCCGACAACATTCGGGCTGTCGGATGAAGAATACCTTGCAAAGATCCGTGCCATTGCACAGGGCGGCTGTGCCATGATCATCGTGGGCGATGTCCCGGTGGGCAAAAGCAAATTTGAAAAATCTCTATTTGACACCAAAGGCTTTGCATTCTACCAGCAGGTCGTGAAAATCGCCCATGATGCGGATTGCAAAGTCTGTGCCCAGCTGCACCAGAGCGATTCCAATCTGCTGGCGATGTTCAAATACATTCCCGGTCTGCTGCTGAAAAAAATCACCCCGGATCAGCTGCGGGAAAAGCTGAACGCCGAAGTCGCTCCTTATATTACAAAGATGTCCAAACGGAAGATCCGGACCATCATCAGCGGGTTTGGAAAAGCGGCGGTGCTGGCAAAACAGGCCGGCTTTGATATGGTGCAGGTGCATGGCGACCGGATGTGCGGCAGTTTCAGTTCAGCCATCTTCAACCATCGTACCGATGAATACGGCGGCAGCGCAGAAAACCGAGCACGTTTTGCGGTGGAAGCGGTCTCGGCTGTCCATGCGGCGGTTCCGGGGATGCCCATTGATTACAAGCTGGCCGTCCGGCAGGAAAACCCGCACTTTGGCAATGCCGGTGTGGTGGAAGAAGAACTGCCGGTGTTCGTGCCGCTGCTGGAGCAGGCGGGTGTGACCAGCTTCCATGTAACGCTGGCAAACCATTCCGCATTGGAAAACACCATCCCGCCCGCCGATCATCCCTATTTCAGCCAGCCGGGATGCTTCCTCAAATTCTGCGATGAGGTGCGGCAGTACACCGACCTGCCCATCTGTGGTGTCGGTGGTCTGAACGACCCGGATCTTGTGGAGCAGCAGCTCGCCAGCGGACGCATCCAGTGCGCCGCCATGAGCCGCCAGCTTCTGGCAGACCCGGATTGGGTGAACAAGCTGAAAAACGGGCAGGCGGAACAGATCCACCGCTGCGTCCGCTGCAACAAGAAGTGTCTGGGCGGGCTGATGGCACATCAGGGAACTCGCTGTGTTTATGATGCTCTGCGAGAAAAAGAAGCAAAAAACGCATAAACCTACCCGGCAAAAAATCACGATATACTCAACAAAAAGACATTCACAAAGGAGAAGCTATGAGTTACGCGATCGTATACAGCAGCAAAACAGGCAACACAAAAATCTTGGCAGAGACGCTGCACAACTGCCTGCCGCAGGAAGGCTGCGATTATTTCGGCATCCCGGATCCTGCCGCCATGGAAGCGGACACCCTTTATGTGGGCTTCTGGACGGACAAGGGACAAGCCGATGAAAGCACTTCGGACTTTTTGAAGCAGCTGCACGGCAAAAACATCTTTCTCTTTGGCACTGCCGGCTTCGGCGGCAGTAAAGAATACTTTGATAAGATCTTGAAAAAGACGGAGCATTCGCTGGACAAGAGCAACACTGTTTTCGGCAGCTTCATGTGTCAGGGAAAGATGCCGATGTCGGTACGCCAGCGGTATGAGAACATGAAAAAACAGCCGATCCATCTGCCCAATCTGGATGCCATGATCGAGAATTTTGACAAGGCTCTTTCTCACCCGGATGCGGATGACCTGGAGCAGCTGAAACAGGCTGTAAGATAACGGAAAAGGCGGCGGCTTCCCTTGACAAGGAAAGCCGCCGCCTTTGTTGATCCTCCGATGAGCCCCTAAAGAAACGTGCAGGGCGCTTCTCATCCTTTCATTTTACACGCTGGCCCGCTGGGCCATGAACCGCTCATAGGCCGGTTTTGGCAGCAGGACGCGCCCGGCCAGCGGCTTGAGCTGGGCGGTGATGGCGTCGCAGGGAGCGCACTCGCCGTCGGCGGTCGCCACGATAGGGCCGCGTCCGTCTGCCGGGCGCAGGGAGACGCACTTGGCCCGGCGGTAGATGAAGCAGGGCTTCGCCTGTTCCGTCAGCTCACCGTTCCGGAAGTGCCTGCCGCTCTTGTACATCCCCAGCAGGCGGGCGATCGTCAGGCGGCTCACCCTGCGGATGATGAAGACGTCCAGCCAGCCGTCGTCGGGCTGAGCCTCGGGAGCCGCATAAAAACCGCCTCCATAGGTGCGGCCATTGCAGACGGCACACATCAGGCAGTCCACCGTCAGCTCCTCGCCGTCGATGGTGAAGGTCACGTTCCGGCCGATGTGGCCGCAGAGCTGCTTGACGATGGAGAGCGCATAGGCCATCTCGCCGCCGCAGAACGGGATGCGCCGGAACTGCGGGATGCCGTAAGCCACCTGTGCATCGAGCCCGGCGGCGCAGATGGTCGCCGAAAGGCCGAGGTCGGTCTGCATCAGATCAATGTCCACCTCGCCGCCCGCCAGCTGGGCGTCGAGGTCATTGAACTCTTCCCGCGTGCCGTAGGTGCGCAGAAAATCGTTGCCGCTGCCAAAGGGCAGACACCCCACCGCCGCGAGGCTGCACCCCTGCGCCCCTGTCAGCGCTTCGTTGAAGGTGCCGTCGCCGCCCGCTGTCCAGATGCGCACCGGCTCACCGTCGGCCTGCGCGGTGTGCGCCGCCTCAGCGGCCAGCTCCCGGGCATGGCCCGCGTACTGGGTCGCAACGACCTTCCTTTTTTCCGGCGGGATGCCCGCCCGCTGGGCTGCGGCCCGGATGGCCGGGGCCAGCTCGGCAGTGCAGTCCCGCTTGCCTGCGGTGGGGTTGAGCAAAAACAGATAGCGCATTCGGCTTCCTCCTCTGGTGGTTCCTGCCCTCTATCATAGCGGAAAACCAGAGCAGATGCAAGAGCTTTTCAGCCGACACCCGCCGTCTGCGTCTCCTGCACCACGATCGTGCCGTCCTCGGCGCAGTCTGCCGTCCAGTGCTGTCCGAGGCTCACACTGCCGGAGGCGATCTGGTCGGCAAAGGCCTGCTCCACGGCCCGGTCTACCTGTCGGCGCAGCTCTCGCGCGCCATAGGGCGAATGTGCTTTTGCCGCCAGCGCCGGGCCGACCCGGGCCGTGTGGGTCAGCTGGTAGCCGCTGCGGGCAGCACGCTCTTCCAGCTGGCCCAGCAGCTTTTCGGCGATGGAGCAGAGGCTCTGCTCCTCCAGCGGGCGGAAGACGATGAGCTCATCCAGACGGCCCACCAGCTCCGGCCGGAACCACTTTTTCGCCTCGGCAACGGCGGCTTCCGACTGCTTTTCAAAGGCGGCTTCGCTTCCCGCCCCGAAGCCCAGCGGTGCGCTCTGCCCGGCGAGGAATCGTGCGCCGAGGTTGGAGGTCAGCAGGACGATGGTGTTGCGGAAATCCGCCTTGCGGCCCATGGAGTCGGTCAGCTGGCCGTCCTCGAGCATCTGCAGGAGCACATTCTGAATATCCGGGTGCGCCTTTTCGATTTCGTCAAAGAGCACCACGCTGTAGGGGCGGCGGCGGACGGCCTCAGTGAGCTGACCGCCCTCGTCGTGGCCCAGATAGCCCGGAGGCGCACCCAGCAGACGCGCCACGGTGTGCTGCTCCTGATACTCCGACATATCGAACTTGAGCAGGGCCTTCTCGCTGCCGAACCAGCTCTCTGCCAGCGCCTTTGCCAGCGCGGTCTTGCCGACACCGGTCGGCCCGAGGAAGAGCATCGCGCCGATCGGCCGGCCCGGCTCCCCCAGCCCGGTGCGGCTGCGCCGGATGGCCCCGGCCACGGCGGCGACAGCCCGGCTCTGGCCCACGACTTCGGCGTTCAGGCGCTCTTCGAGGCGGGCCAGCCGCTCCCTCTCCTTTTCGCCCACCCGCTCTGCCGGGACGCCGCTGGCCTGCGCCACCACCCGGGCAATTTCCTTCCGGCTGAGGACGGGGTCTTTCTCCCCTTCCCGCTCGGCCCGGATACGCACTGCCGCACAGGCTTCGTCCACGAGGTCGATGGCCTTATCCGGCAGACAGCGCCCCGGCAGATACCGCACTGAAAGCTCCACGGCCTCCCGCAGGGCTTCGTTGGGCAGGCGGACGCCGTGATACCGCTCGTAGCGGGGTGCCAGACCTTCCAGTATATCCACAGCCTGCTTCGGCGTAGGCTCTTCGATTTGGACGCGGCCAAAGCGGCGCTCGAGGGCGGCGTCCTTCTGGATGTGGGTGCGGAACTCCTGATTCGTCGTCGCGCCGATGAGCTGCAGTTCGCCCCGGGCCAGCACCGGCTTTAAGATGCTGGCTGCGTCGATAGCCCCCTCTGCCGCACCGGCGCCGACGATGGTGTGGAACTCATCCACGAAAAGGATGGCGCTGCCGTCCCGGACGAGTTCTTCCAGCAGATTCTTGAACCGCTCTTCGAAGTCGCCGCGGTACTTCGTACCAGCCACGAGGCTGGCCATGTCCAGCGCCAGCAGACGCCGCCCCTGGAGCATCCGGGGTACCTGCTTGTCGGCGATGCGCTGGGCAAGCCCTTCGGCCAGCGCGGTCTTGCCCACGCCCGGTTCGCCCACAAGGCAGGGGTTGTTCTTCTGGCGGCGGCATAAGATCTCTACCATCCGGTCCAGCTCTTTTTCCCGGCAGAACACCGGGTCCAGCTCGCCATCCGCCGCCCGGCGGGTCAAATCGCGGCAGTATTTGTCGCTGGCCCGACTCCCCCGCGGCAGCGACGACGCCGAGCGCGGCTGGATCGGCAGGATGAACTGCCCTGAAAGCTGGCGGCACTCCCGCACCGCCTCGGTGAGCTGGACGCCCATGGATGCCAGCATGACCCCGGCGGCGCAGTCGGTATCTTCCAGCATGGCGCAGAGCAGATGCTCCGGCTCGGCCCGGCTCAGGTGGGCGTTCTGCGCCCCGATGATGGCGTAGTCCATTGCCCGGCGCAGGTCCGCCGCCATATCGCCCCGGGCAAGCCTGGTGACCGAACCATCCCGCCCGGCGGACAGCTGACGCCGCACTTCCAGCTCCGAGATGTTCTTCCCGGCCAGAAAGCGGGCCGCCGGGCCGCCGTCCGCTTGCAGCATCGCCCACAGCAGGTGGCCGGTGTCTGCCTTTTTGCAGCCCAGCCCTCCGGCCAGCTCCACCGCCTTATCCAGCAGCTGCCCCGCCTCCCGGGAGAAGCCCTTATATCGTCCTTTGCCGAATGCGTCCCAAATGCTCATTTGCCTGGCTCCTATCTTCCGTATTGCCCTGTTGCATCAAGAAACAGTATAGCCCCGGCAGGCGAGAAAAAATCAGAGCTTTGTGTCGCACCGGCCCAAAAACGCACCGAGAGATAAAACAAAAAAGCCATCTGAACGAATCAGATGGCTTTCTGGTTGGGGATGAGAGAATCGAACTCCCACAAGTAGAGTCAGAGTCTACCGCACTACCACTATGCAAATCCCCAATATCCTGTTGTGTTTCGCGGCGGCGAGCCGGTCAACGTGTGCTATTATAGCCGCCTTTGCGCGTTTTGTCAAGCAGATTTTTGAAAAAAGTTGTACTTTTTTAGAAATCCGCGAAAATCCGTCAAGTTTATTTTTCAATGTCCGAAGTTCCCTCTTCCAGATAGATGGCGACGTCTTCGATTTTGCAGTCTAAAATCTTGCAGAGCTGGTCAATGGTATAGGTGTTGACATTATGATTGTTTCGCAGTCGGTTCAGCTGTCCAGCGCTGAAGTGATAATCCTTCAGCAGTTTATACTGGGAGATACCACGCATTTTCATTGTTTTCCAAAGAGGTTCAAACGAAATCACGGACAGTCCCACTCCCAACAAATTAGATTATATCTATAATAGAATGGTAAAGGATTGCCCGAATATTGACAATTATCCATATGTGGAGTATTATTTTAATATGGCCCGAAAGTGGACAATATCAGAGGTAAAAAGGATGGTGTCACAATGAATGCTGCGGCAATCAAAGAACATCTCAGTATGTTAATGGACCTGGAAAAGGAGATCTATACTCAAAATCAAGTTATTGCATCGTTGGAATACAAGCTTTCAGGATTACCAGATTATCGTCAGTACGTAAAACCGGTTTATCAGCAAGCTTCTCCGCACTACTACGACGACACCGCAGCTAATGTTGCCTTTTTATGTCTACCTGGAGCTGTATTGTTGTTTGTGCTTGGGTTGCTCCTGTATGATTTCAGGGGATTTTTCTGGGAAATAGCCCTTCTCGCATTCATTGTCGGAATCATTGCTTTTTTCATTAGTCGATTAAACGCCTCGGACGCTCAGCATAGTGCCGATGTAGAATCAAAAAAGCGTTATGATGCCGCATTAAAGGCATACAATCTGTCTGTCGAACAAGATCGACTCCGTGTAGAAAGAGAGCGTCCTAAAAAGCTGCTTCTTCAAGGCCAGCTCAAAACTTTGAAGGATGCACACAAAAAGACTGTGGATACTTTGAACAAGCTATACAACAAGGGCGTTATCCATAAAAAATATTGGGGTCTCGTCCCTATCTGTTCCCTGTATGGCTACTTCGATACCGGCGTATGCACTCAGTTGGAAGGCCATGAGGGTGCATACAACAAATATGACACTGAATGCCGTCTGGATAGAATCATCTCGAAATTGGATCAGGTTATCCAGCGCTTGGATGAGATCAAAGAGCTCCAACAGGATCTTTATGATGCCATCGAAGAATCCAACTGCAAGGTTGGTCAGCTTATCCGCAACTCTGAGCGTATATCTGACCAGTTGAGCGGCATTCAGTCGCAAGGCGCTGAGCTGAACGCCCGCATTGCTAACCTGCAAACCACTTCCGACATCAATCTCTATGTGAATGCCTGCGCAAAGCGTGAGCTCGAGTACATGAACCGCGCCAACCGCATCTTCTGATAACTTCCAGCATACGCCGTCTCCCGCCCCCGGAGGCGGCGTTTTCTTTGTGCCAACCTCAGAACCGGCATTTTCTGCACGTTCCGCACCATACAATAAGGTGTACCTGATTTTCTACTTGTTAATAAAGGAGGACGCCTTATGCTGCAAACCCCATCCAAGACCACCCAGACTCTGCTTTCGCCCCGCATTCCCCGCGACAACGAGCACGAGCGCTACCACCCCGAGCTGGAAGAAGAGCTGAAAGAGTGCCTGTTCTGCCTGCAGCGGAACGCGATGATGTTCGACCTCGAGGTGGACTCCGACCTCATCGAGCAGCGCATCTACGAGCGACAGGCGCTTTTGTGCCGCTACCGCTACCTGCTGGCCCGCGCCCGGGAGCTGGGGCTGCATACCATCCTGAAAAAGTATCAGCCGCTGGGATAAAAACCTACCCGCGAAATCTTGACAGAATCCGCACATCGTGTTATCATACATAAAGATAACACTGTATACAGAGAGCTGTATGCAAAACTTTGGAGCTTAGAGAGGTTTTCAACTATGGAACGTATTAAGACTATCGCTACTCGTGACCTGACCAAGAGCGTCGTGACCGGCGGCTGCGGCGAGTGCCAGACTTCTTGCCAGTCTGCCTGCAAGACCTCCTGCGGCGTCGCAAACCAGAAGTGCGAGAACAGCAATAAGTAATCATTGCAGACCCTATGCCGCCTTTGCAGGGCGGCATTTTTTTATGGCAATTATAGATTGGAGAATGAAATGGTACATCAGTATCAACTGAACGGATATAACATCGTGCTGGACAGCTGCAGCGGCTCGGTCCATGTCGTGGACGACGTGGCTTACGACGTCATTGCGATGTACAAAGAGCACTCTGCCGACGAGATCGTGGCCGCCATGCTGGCAAAGTATGCCGACCGCCCCGACGTCACCGAGGCTGACCTGCGCCAGTGCCTCGAGGACGTGGCCTCTCTGGAAGCCGCCGGCAAGCTTTGGGCTCCCGACGTCTACAAGGACATGGCTTTCGACTTCAAGAACCGCCAGACGGTGGTCAAGGCGCTCTGCCTCCACGTCGCCCACACCTGCAACCTCAACTGCTCCTACTGCTTCGCCTCACAGGGCCGCTATCAGGGTGACCGCGCCCTGATGAGCTTCGAGGTGGGCAAGCGGGCTATGGACTTCCTCATCGAGAACTCCGGCACCCGCCGCAACCTCGAGGTCGATTTCTTCGGCGGCGAGCCTCTGATGAACTTCGACATGGTCAAAAAGCTCGTCGCCTACTGCCGCGAGCAGGAGAAGATCCACAACAAGAACTTCCGCTTCACCATGACCACCAACGGTATGCTCATCGACGACGATGTCATCGACTTCTGCAACAAGGAATGCCACAATGTCGTGCTGAGCCTCGATGGCCGCAAGGAAGTCCATGACCGCTTCCGCAAGGACTACGCAGGCCACGGCAGCTATGACACCATCGTGCCGAAGTTCCAGGAGTTCGTGAAAAAGCGCGGCGACAAGAACTATTACATGCGCGGCACCTACACCCACTACAACACCGACTTCACCAACGACATCTTCCACATGGCCGACCTCGGCTTCACGGAGCTGAGCATGGAGCCTGTCGTCACCAAGCCCACCGACCCCAGCGCCCTCACTGCCGAGGACCTGCCCATCCTGAAGGAGCAGTACGAGATCCTCGCCAAGGAGATGATAAAGCGCGACCGCGAGGGCCGCGGCTTCACCTTCTACCATTACATGATCGACCTCACCGGCGGCCCCTGCATCTACAAGCGCATCTCCGGCTGCGGCTCCGGCACCGAGTACATGGCCGTCACCCCCTGGGGCGACCTCTACCCCTGCCACCAATTCGTCGGCGACCCCAAGTACCTGATGGGCGACATCTGGAAGGGTGTCACCAACACCGCCGTGCGGGATGAGTTCAAGCACTGCAACGCCTACGCCCGCCCCGAGTGCAAGGACTGCTGGGCCAAGCTCTACTGCTCCGGCGGCTGTGCAGCCAACGCCTACCACGCCACCGGCAGCATCACCGGCGTCTACGAGTACGGCTGTGAGCTGTTCAAGAAGCGTGTCGAGTGCGCCATCATGATAAAAGTTGCTGAGAACCAGGAGCTGGCAGCTCAGGGCATCGAAGTTCCCATCGAGCTGGGCGGCACCTGCAACGCCTGCGCAGACGGCGAAGCCTGCGAATAAAGCCATGAACACTCCTGTCGTCGATTTTGTCCGTCGCTACGCCCAGCAGCGCACCACCCGGATGCATATGCCGGGCCACAAGGGCCGCGGCCCGCTGGGCTGTGAAGAGCTGGACATCACCGAAATTGCGGGCGCAGACGAGCTGTACGAAGCCGAGGGCATCATCGCTCAGAGCGAGGCCAACGCCACGCAGCTCTTCGGCACCGCCCGCACCTATTACAGCACCGAGGGCAGCAGCCAGTGCATCCGGGCCATGCTCCACCTTGCGCTCCAAATGCGGCCCGCAAAGGCAGGCCGTCCTGTCCTGCTGGCGGCGCGGAACGCCCACAAGGCACTGCTCTACGCGGCAGCTCTGCTGGACTTCGACATCCAGTGGCTCTGGCCCGCGCCGGACGCCGCCGGGGCGCTCTGCACCTGCCCTGTGGAGCCGGAAGCTCTTGCCTCTGCGCTGGACGAGCTGGCCGCCGAGGGCCGCACACCCTTCGGCGTCTACCTCACCAGCCCGGACTATCTGGGCTTCGTGCAGGACATCGCGGGGCTGTCGGCGGTCTGCCACGCCCACGGCCTGCCCCTTCTGGTGGACAACGCTCACGGCGCCTATCTCCACTTTTTGAAAGAGGGCAGCCGCCACCCCATCCAGCTGGGCGCAGACCTCTGCTGTGACTCGGCTCACAAGACCCTGCCCGTCCTCACGGGCGGTGCCTATCTGCACCTTGGCTCGTCCGTGCAGGCCGACGAGGCCGCGGTGCGCAATGCGCTGGCCCTCTTCGGCTCCACCAGCCCCTCTTATCTCATTTTACAGTCGCTGGACGCCGCCAACGCGGTTCTGGCCGACAGCTTCCGGGAGAAGCTGGACGTCTGCCGCTGGCGGCTGGGGATGCTCTGCCGGGAGCTGGATGCCATCCGGCCCGGGCTGGCGCTCCCCCTCACCGGGGCGCACCGTGAGCCCCTCAAGCTGACGCTGGACGCCGCCGTGCTGGGTCTTTCCGGCCAGCAGCTGGCGCAGGCTCTGCGGGAGCGGGGTGTGGAGTGCGAGTATGCCGACCCCCGTTACGTCGTGCTGATGCCTTCCGCCGAGAGTTCTGCGGCAGAGTTTGCCTGCCTGCAAACGGCCCTGCACGCCATCTGCGGTGAGGCCCCTGCTGCCGATGTCTCCGTTACGGCTGACGACTCTGCCTCTTTCGCGGCATTGGCCGGGGCGCTCGAGGCACAGCCCCGCCGCTTCACCATCCGGGAAGCTGTCCTTGCACCGCAGGAGATGATTCCTGCCGCCGAGGCCGTGGGCCGCATCTGCGCCGCACCGGCGGTCTCCTGCCCGCCTGCCATCCCCATCGTGGTCAGCGGCGAGACGGTCCCGCCGGAGGCTCTCCCCCTCTTTGCCCGCTATGGCATCGAGAAGGCGGCCGTTGTAAAAGAATAAAGTGCAAAAAGCATTTTCGTACTCTTCAGCCTCTTTTTTCACTCTATATTCAGAGTTCCCCCTAAGATTCGGCTAAAAGTCCCGCACATTTCTTGACAGGCTTCGCATATTCTGGTTTAATAATCATGGATAAAAGGGAGTAAAGGGCGCTCCACCTTATGGGAGCGCTGCATGGCAGCGTCAGCACGGCAGAAATGCCCGATGTCATGTGTTCGCTTGAGACTTTTGTCACAGTAATTGGTGCTGTGGCGGAAGTCTCTTTTTTCGTCATTGCACCGCAGATTTCAAAGGAGGCAATGACATGGATTTCTGGAACGCATTCGCCAGTCTCTTTTCCAATTTCGGGAACCTGACCTGGCAGATGGTGGTGATGTGGGGCATCGGTGCCCTGCTCATCTACCTCGCCATCGCAAAAAAGATGGAGCCGAGCCTGCTTCTCCCCATGGGCTTCGGAGCCATCCTCGTCAACCTGCCCTTATCGGGCGCTATCACGCAGGGCGACACCGTCGGCCCCATCTCGGCTCTGTTTGAGGCCGGAATGTCCAACGAGCTGTTTCCCCTGCTGCTCTTCATCGGCATCGGTGCGATGATAGACTTCGGCCCGCTGCTCGAGAAGCCGTGGCTGATGCTCTTCGGCGCAGCGGCGCAGTTCGGCATCTTCTTCACCCTCTTCCTCGCGGGCTTCTTCTTCGATTTGAAGGACGCCGCTTCCATCGCCGTCATCGGCGCGGCAGACGGCCCCACGGCAATCTTCGTGGCCAACGTCCTGCACTCCCAGTACCTTGGTGCCATCATGGTGGCGGCCTACAGCTACATGGCGCTGGTCCCCATCGTGCAGCCGCCGGTCATCAAGCTGCTGACCACCCAGAAGGAACGCCGCATCCGGATGCCCTACCAGAAGGGCAGTGTCAGCCAGCTGACCAAGATCTTGTTCCCCATCGTCGTGACCATCATCGCCGGGCTCGTGGCTCCGGCCAGCGTAGCACTGGTGGGCTTTCTGATGTTCGGCAACCTGCTGCGGGAGTGCGGTGTGCTGAACACCCTGAGTGAAACGGCGCAGAATGTCCTCGCAAACCTCATCACCATCGTGCTGGGCCTGACCGTGGCCGGCCAGATGACCGCTGACAAGTTCGTGCGGCCCGACACTCTGCTCATCCTTGCGCTGGGCCTCGTGGCCTTTGTGTTTGACACCGCCGGCGGTGTGCTGTTCGCAAAGCTGACGAACCTCTTCCTCCCGGAGGGCAAAAAGCTCAACCCCATGATCGGTGCTGCCGGCATCTCGGCCTTCCCCATGAGCGGCCGCGTCGTCAACAAGCTGGGCCTCGAGGAGGACAACCAGAATTTCCTGCTGATGTACTCCATCAGTGTCAACGTCTCGGGCCAGATAGCCTCTGTCATCGCCGGCGGACTGCTGCTGACCCTGCTGAGCTAAAGGAGGGACTGATATGCTGCATCTTACTTCGTGGATGACGACTCTGCCCATCATGGTCATCGGGATGGTGAGCATCGTGCTGGTCATCGGCGTCATCGTGCTGGCTGTGATGTTTTTGAACAAGCTGACGAGCCGGAAATAACTGTAAAGGGCTGCTGTACCGTGTTGTACAGCAGCCCTTGTTTTATTGATCCGCCCGCGCCTTTCCGATAGCCGTTCCTGGCGTTCTGCCCGGTGTCATCCGGCTCGTCGCAGCCGTCGTGCAGTTCCCTCAGAACAGGTCGAGCATATTGTCCAGATAGATGGCCTCCCGGACATGCAGCTGGTATTCCGGTTTTGTCATGTAGTAGAGCAGAAATTCCAGTACCAGCGCACTGCCCAGGCCCCGGCCCTCGATCTTGAAGTTGGAAAATCCCATCGGCATATAGACATCCCGAATGTCCCTGATGCCGATAAACCCCGGATTTTCCATCGCCTTCGAGAAGCGGTAGCCTTCCTCCGCACCCGGTGCGGTACAGATGTGGTCAGGGCAGGCTTCGCCGAGATTCTTCCGGCTGACATTCTCATAGCAGCGCTTTCTGTCCCGGCATCCGACCCAGCAGCACTCGTTGCAGAGAAATTCCACTTTGTCTTTCTGCGCCTGCGGCAGACTGTCCAGCTCTCCAAAGGCTTTGTTCAGCCGGAAGTCCGGCACCACATAGCGGAACTCCTCCCGGGCCGTCTCCGCCCGGAGCTGCCGAAACTCTGTCAGCACTTTCGTCGTGGAGGACACGAAATAAAGCTGCGGATAGTGTGTTTTCAGGTAGTCCAGCAGCAGCTCCGAGTGGACGATGACGCCGCTCTGCACCTGGTTTTCTCGCTCAAACAGGGCGCAGAGAGCATTGCACTTTTTATCCGAAAGGTGTTCCTCCCGGAGGAGCGAGTTGCTGAAGGTCAGCCGCGCCGAGATGCCGTATTCCCGCGTCAGGGCAAGGACTTCCTTGGGGTCATGCTCCCCGAAGCCAGCCCGTCCCCCGCCCCAGACGCAGTCGGTCGGTGCGCCGTAGATGGAGCCGATGTCGCACCAGTCATAAAAGTATTCTCTGTGCGCCCGGAACAGGGGCAGGAACTCCCGGTACAGCTCGTAGAACTCGAATGATCCGGGCAGATGATAGTAAGCTTTTTCTTGTTTCATTTTTCACTTTTTCTTATGCGTTTTGCGTCCTGACCTCTACCGTCCGGCCGCCAAGGTTCTCATAGATGCGGTGGGAGACGGAGAGCACCGTGCGTCCTTCGGACGCGCGGCGAAGCGCTTCAAGGACACGGGCCTCGGTCTCAGCATCGAGGTTGGCCGTTATCTCGTCCAGCAGCAGCACGGCAGGGTCTGCCGCTGCGGCGCGGGCGATGGACAGAAGCTGCCACTCGCCCTGCGAGAACATCCCGTCAGTACACACCGTATCATAGCCGTTCGGCAGGGTCTGGATGGCGGCATCCAGACCGGCAAGCTTCGCGGCGTTTCTTGCCATTTCTTCGGTGATGCCGGGGTCGCCCAGCGTGATCTGTTCCAGCACCGTACCCGGCACACGGGCAAAATGCTGTTCCACACAGCCGATGCAGGTGCGGCGCCTGGCGTCCGTGATGTCCGCCACATCCACGCCGCCGATGGTCACCGACCCGGCTTCCGGGTGATAAAGTCCCAGCAGCAGCTTGAAGACGGTGCTCTTTCCGGCACCCGTCCGGCCCACCAGCGTCACCTGCTCGCCCTGCTTGACGGTCATGGAAAAATCGTTCAAGACGTGCTTTTCGCCGTAACCGAAGGTCACATGAGAGAGCACCACATCACCCCGGGCAGAGGTCTCCCGCTCCTTGGGGATGGTGCGTTCCGGCTGGTCAAGGAAGGCGTCGATGCGCTTTACGCCCGCCATCGCCGACTGGATGGTCTGTATCTCCATGCCAAGGCTCTCGATGGGCGCAAAGATGCGGGAAATGTAGTTGATGACGGCCACCGAGGTGCCGACCGACATCCCGAACAACGTCAGGACAGCCGCATTGCCGGAAGCCGAGAGGAGCATGACGATGCCGACCACGGCGGCATTCAGCACGAGCACGACGGGCGAATAGATCGCATCGTAAAAATTCGTCCGCTCCATCGCGGCATAGCTTTCGCCGATGCACCGGTCATAGCGATGCTCCATGTAGTCTTCCAGACCCAGAGCCCGGATGGTGCGGATGTTGTGCAGTGTTTCCGGGACCTGGCCGGATACAGCGGCGACCGCCCGGCGGTTATCCAGCTGAGCTGCCAGCATCCGCGTCTGCACATGGCGGGTGAACGCGGCGAACAGCGGCAGCACCAGCAGCAAGATCAGCGCAAGGCCGGTATTCTTCACGGCGATGACCGCCATGATGGAGAGGATGCGGCAGGCGTCCGCCACCATGCTGATGATGCCGGAGGTGAACAGCGCCTCCACCGTATCCACATCGCCCGAGAAGCGCGCGGCCACCTCGCCGGGGTTCTGCCTTGCCAGCATGCTGGCGGGAAGTTTGGTCAGCTTCCGGGACATTTCAGAGCGCAGGGCGTGGGTCATTTTCTGGCCGAAGAGTACCAGCAGGCTCTCCTGCGCCGAGGAGAGCATCCCTTCCAGCGCCAGACTGCCGAAATAAAGAAGCACCGCAGGGAATGTCAGCGGAAGCCCGGCCGTCAGCCCGTCGATGATGCGGGCCAGCAGCAGCGGCGGCACCAGAGACGCCGCCACCGATGCCGCCGCACACAGGACGGTCCCCGCTGTGAGAAGGCGGTGGGTCACGGCAGCCATCCGGATGGCCTCAAACACACCATTTTTACGCCTGCTCTTCATGCTGTTTTCCTCCTGTCTGGCTTTCGTACAGCTGGCGGTAGACCGGGGCCGATGCCAAAAGCTCCTCATGGGTGCCGACGGTGGTCTTTCCGCCGTCCATAAAGACGATCTTCTGCATCTGCGGGAAGTGGTACAGGCGGTGCGAGATGAGAAAGACGACCTTATCCCTGGCGTATTCCTGCAGGTCGGCAAAGACCGTATCCTCCGTGTCCCGGTCAAGGGCCGAGAACGGGTCGTCGAGGATGAGGACAGGGCGCGGATGGGCCAGCGTCCGGGCCAGCGCCAGACGCTGGGCCTGTCCGCCGGAAAGACGGGTGCCGCTGCTGCCGATGACGGTATCGAGGCCGTTCTCCATCGCCAGCACCTCGCCTTTCAGCGCAGCAGCGGCGAGGTAGGGCTTGGCGTCCTGTTTGCTGCCGCAGAGGACATTGTTCTGCACCGTGTCGGCGCTCAGCTCCGGGTCGTGGCCCAGATAGCCGACGGTGGCCGAAATCTGACGCGGGGTCAGCGCGGAGAACTCCTTTCTGCCAAACTGCGCCGAGCCCTCATAGGGGGCCTCGCAGAGGAAGACCCGGCCAAAGGTGGATTTGCCGCAGGCCACCGGGCCGGTGACTCCAATGATGTCGCCGGGATGGGCTGTCAGACTCAGACCCGAAAAGATGAGGGTGTCGCCGTAGGCGAAGGAGAGGTTTCTGAGGGTCACATCTTCTGCCGCCGGGACATCCAGTGCGTCCAGCTGCTCCGGCGACTTCATCAGAGGTTTGATTCGTTTCCAGGAGACTTCGGCCTTCTGCACCGCGTTGAAGAGCTTGGCTTCCTTGGAGGATTTGACCACCAGTTTGGTGAAGCAGGAAAGGAAGGTGGTAAAAGCCGCGATGTCCCACACACGCCAGCCGGTGCCGAGGACATTCTTTGCGCCGAACCACAAAATGAACAGTACGCCTGCCTCTGACGCCGCCAGATAGAGCGGCGGCAGAGCCGACTGCCACACGTTGTTCTTCACTGCCGTCTTTTCGTAGGTATCCAGTGCCTCTTCGTACCGCTCCACGCGGGCGTCTTCGCAGCCGTAGATGCGGTAAGTCACGGCGTTCTGGGCGCGGTCGAGGGTGGCGGCACTCAGTGCGCCCGCCGCCTTTTTGTAGGCCGCACCGGCCCGCTGGACCGGCTTTTTCATCCATGCCGCGCAGACGTAGGAGAAGGGCGTGAACAGCAGGCTCAGCAGCGCCAGCCGCCAGTCGTACACCAGCAGCATGACCACATAACCCGCCAGCGCCACGCCGGTATCAAAGACTTCGGTGGTGAACTTGCGCATACCTTCCACGCAGTCGTCCACATCGGAGATGGCCTTGGTCATCAGCTCACCGGCGCCCTCTTTTTCCAGCGAAGCCCGGCTCTGGCGCACCAGATTGGCGTAGAGGATGCCCTTCATCCGGCGGTTGATGTTGTTGGCAAAGCGGCGGACATAAAAGCGCTTGATGAACCGCGACGCCTGCACCAACAGGGTGACGAGGATATAGGCCAGAACCAGCAGCGCCATTTGGGCCGCTGTTTCGCTGCCGCTCAGGATGTCCGCCAGGCACTGGGCCAGACGGCCCTCGAACCACGGGGTGGCCAGCAGGCCGATGTTATAGATGAGGCCCGACAGGGTCACGAAGGCCAGCGGGAGCCACTCGGCCCGGAAATAAGAGAACACCCGGTCCGGGCGGAAGGTCTTCTCATTTTTCATCGGTAATATCCATAGACAGCCTCCGGGTCTTATCTTAAAAAGATGTATCTGCATCGTTGTATGTACAACAATCATAGTACAAAACCACTCTTTGTCAAGAGCAGCAGTAGATTCTTTCGCCTTCTCGCCAAAGTCGGCGACCATGGGATGAAAATGCAGATCGTAAAGATGGAATGGAGATTTTGATATGAAGCATCTGAGAATACCGTGGGGAATGTGGGCGATGAAGGAGCCGGGCCTGACCCCTGCCCTATGCCATCCGGATCACACCACGCTTTTCCCTGCCGAAAAGATGCCGGAACGCAAAAAGCCCCCGGAGAGCCTTTGGGCAGCTCTCCGGGGGCAAGTTCTATGCACCGGTATTTTACACCGGTACATAACAGTTATTCAATTTCGATCAGGTTCGGGTTCACAGGCAGAGCCTTCTGCTGCTGAGGTGCGGGCAGCGTGATGTGCAGGATGCCATCCTCGAACTTTGCGTGGATGTCCTCCTTCTTCACGGCGTCGCCCACATAGAAGCTGCGGGCGCAGGTGCCGGAGAAGGTCTCGCGGCGCAGGTAGCGGCCCTCTTTATCCTTCTCGTCATTGGAGTGGCTGCGGACGGCCTGAATGGTCAGGTAGCCGTCGTTCAGCTCCATCTGAACGTCTTCCTTCTTGCAGCCGGGCAGGTCAACGGCAACGTCATAGCTGCCGTCGGTGGTCTGCTTCACATCGGTCTTCATCATGTTTGCACCGCGCTTGCCGAAGGTCTCACGCTCTTCACGGTTCATCGCACGCTCCAGCGCACCATCGTTCCAGAACGGGTCAAAGAAATCATCGAACAGGTTTTCATGGAAAATAGTCGGCATAAACATAAATCATTCCTCCAATCCCGGCGTTCGGGTCGGGTAAAAAATTTATGAGATGTGCATCAGGAGCGGAGTCTTCCCGGGAGCCTTGCGGCTCCCTCATGCCCCTCTCTCCTGAGCACGGCATAGTTATAGCACATATTTTTAGCACTGTCAAGTACAGAGTGCTAAAATTCACAGAAGAATAATACTTTGATAAAATCTCATGCAATCTTTTCGGAAATCAGTCGTATCATCGTTTTTATGCAGCAAAGGCGCCGGATACAGCAGTTCTTTGGACACCATTGGCCTGATGAAAGCCGTGGACACCTTCGACTCCACCCGCCGGGCGCGCTTCTCCACTTATGCCAGCCGGGTTTCTGGTGTTCCTTGGGCTTATAGGTGCCCTTGGTGGTATCAATGACCGCCTGATACAGTTCCAGCTTCTGCCATGTGGGGCAGTTCAGCCGCTCGATTTTTTCGATCACATAGTTGGCGTGGGCGGTTGCGACACGCTTGCCCAGCTCTTCCCAGCCTTCTTCGGTTTTGGGGTAATGCACCACCACTTCAATGGGAGCACTCTTTCGCATGGCTCACTCACCTCCGGTCACATCGCCATCACCTCATTCTTACGGATCACGGGTTGTCCGCTATTCGCTGCGGCTCCCGGCGAGAAGGTTCAACGCCAGGCTGACCAGCAAAGCCATATCAATGCGGAGCATTTCAGCCTTGCTGGCATAGCCCATAAAGCGTTCGATGCGGGATTTATCGATCGTGAAGATCTGCTCCAGAAGAATCATGGACGGTTCTTCAAAGGCCGGGTTGGAATCCACCAGCACATGGGTGGGCTGTTTTTTCTTCTTTTCCGTCCGAGTGGTAACAGTTGCAACGATCAATGTAGGCAAATTCCACACCGGCATTCGACGTGATCCCCACAAAGTAAAGTGCATCCGGGTTTTCGGCCACCAGATTTGCACGAAGGCGTTCGCCCGCCGTCAGGCAGGTAGCATTGCCGGTCTGAATCGCAAACAGCGTTGCTTCGTCTTCTTTGGTAAGGCCGCAGAAGACTTTGCAGCGGATGGGCAATTCCATACCACCGTTGCAGGTTCGACGTGCTTCTACCGTGTTCTGCCCATCAAAGATGTAGAAGCGCCCATCCCGGTAGCTGACCTTCGGCTCGTTCGCGATGTACTCCGAGAAGTTTTCCGCGATCTGCGAAACCTTCTCCATCCGTAGCATACGCTGATATTCAATACACGGGATCAGCAGCGCACTGTTCACCATCTGATAGGCAAACTTGCATTCAGGCAAAGCACTGAGGTTTAAATTTGAATTCATCATAATTTCTCCTCCTTTACGGTTTTCAGGATGCGGTAGCGGGTGTGCCCATCCAGAATGTAGCCATTCCATGTGATGATGGGATTCAGAAGACGACCCTCGGCAATGATGTTCTGCTCAAGCTGCTGTTCTTCCTCAAACTGCAGCGGCGGAATTTTGCTTTGGAACTCCGGGTCAATTTTAAGCTGGCTCAGTTTCACGTCGGTTCTCCTTTCCGGTCATTTTCGATTTACGGACAATGGGCTGAACGTAGTAGTCAAACCCATATCGTGTCTGGCAATACGTGCAGACATCCTTGACGAGCTGCCTGGGGTCGGCTCTGCGAAGCCGGACGCCCTTTGCGTCCAAAAATGCCCCTCGGCAGACGGCGCACAAAGTTGTCAGGGTGGATTCATCCACCTTTTTTGTGGTCTTGCGATTCATTTGCGTACTCCTTTTCGCTGATATATAAAAACGCCGTCCGTGGTTACCCTCGAACGGCGTTTGGAAAAGGTTTTGTATGGTTTCTCTTAATTTACCCCCGGCACCCCTGAGAAAGGGAAACAATCAGGCGTTGGATTTGCACCACTCCATTGGCCTCTCGGCCACCCCGTCTTCTTTATGACCGGGCCGCGAATTACGGAAGTATCATTATCTGGAAGTACCTGAAGCTGCATATTCAATTTTCAAGGTCCGCCCGGCTGCGGCTCCCGCTCCCTTTCGGAGGTGGGCCGCTGCCGTGACAATAGTGTATCGTACTTTCGAGCAAAAGTTTATGGACTCGTAGTCCAAGTCACCCACCCTCTTAGTCCGTATATTGTATACAACAGTCCCAAAAAGCAAAAAAATCCCGCCCGAAAAGCAAAACCTTCGCTTTGCCCTCAGACGGGATGTCTTTCGACACGACTGTTAGCTAAATCAACCAATAAAGGCCTCCGAATCTCTTTCTTATTAGGAAAAGATTCGGAGGCCTCTGTTTTACGATTTTTTCGGAATAGCGGCTTTCACCAACAGCATCATGGGACGGCCCAGTTCATCTTTCATTCCGGGAATCCTCAGCATCTCTGCAGAGGTTCGTTGTCATATTCGCTGGTATGGAGTGGTTTCACTGGCTGCATTGAACTTCTGATAACATCCAAAATAGTCTGATCCGCCGGGAGCCACGGAACGGAATCAAACTCCTCCTTCGTCAGCCACCGCGCAGCTTCCGCTTCTTTCAGAACAAGATCGCCGGAAACCACTTCACACCAGAAGCAGTCCATGGAAAGATGAAACGCCGGATACTCGTACTCGACCGTACCAATCCGGTCACCCACGGCGATTTCCGTGTCCAGTTCTTCTTCGATTTCCCGCTTCAGAGCCTTCTGCGGGGTTTCGCCCGGCTCGATTTTGCCGCCCGGAAACTCCCACTGGCCTTTATAGTCGCCATAACCGCGGGCAGTGGCGTAGATTTTGCGTTTTGCCTGCATGGAGTCGCAGATCACAGCGGCCACAACACGAATCGTTTTCATAACGTTCTCCTTTTGGATTCATTAGGCCGACCGTCAGAAGTCCCACCGACATGATAGAACACCCTGTTTCCTGCTTTTCTTGCAGTAAGCAGCCCCATCTCATGGAATTTCATCACAAACGTCCGAATGGTTGCATACGCAGCGTTTCGGAAATCCTTTTCCAGCTGCTTTGTGGTAAACTCTTCTGCACCATAAGCAGACAGAACATACTCCCAGAGCAGCCGTTCTTTTTCTGTGATTTTTCCTTCCGCAAGAGCAGTTTGATATACCTCAAGATCAGTTTTCGGCGGGACTGCATCCACCTGCAGGCGGTTATAGACCTCATTGCAGAAGTAGAACAGAAAGGGAGTCACATCCGTATAGCCGGAAATCAGAGCATTTCTCTCCACGCGTTCGTAGGCTTTGTAATATGCGTCCTTGTTTTCAGCGATGTATCGGGAAAGCGGCGTGAACAGTGCCGCAGGATAGCCCTGCTGAACAAGATACCAGAGGTGGAATAGCCGTGCAGTGCGTCCATTCCCGTCAAAATAGGGGTGGTAGTACGCAAAGGCAAAGTGCAGAATGGCAGCCTTATGCAGCTCATTGATGCCGTCATTGGCATTCGCAAAATCGACAAGACATTTCATAGCACCTGGAAGCCGCTCTGCCGGAAGTCCCGGTCTGGGTTCTTCACCGCCCACAATAAAAACCTCGCCATGCCGATAAAAGTGGTTTGGCAGCAATCGATCTTCATCCAGGAGATAATCCCCTGTGCTGATCTGATATAGGTGATGCAGATTCTCCTCGGTGATCGTATTCTGACGATCCGCGATAAACTCCAGTCCGCGCTTCATACCATAGATGCGGGCTTCTTGTTCATCACGAGGGGCATAACCATCGAGGATATAACGGATACTGCTGCGGGTCGAGCGGATACTTTCAATTTGAAAAGTAGCATAAATTTCCTCGGTCATCGCCGACAAACCGAAGTTTTGTCCACTGACAGGGACAGAGAGCCACTGCTTCATACCATTTGTTGAAATTTGCGCGAGGTTCGGCAGGTAAAACAGCTTATTTCCAGAAAAATCAGTCAACGGCAGAGGCTGCGCAAAGTTTTGCCGCAGCAATTCGGCAAATTCTTTGACACTGACAGTCGAGTACTTGTATTCCATCCGATCGAGTTCAAACAAATGCTTATCTGAAAGCATTTTGGCAAACTGTGCCCCATCCATTCTGTCCACCTCGCAGTTGATACTTATTGATACTATATAGTATCAATATACCGATTCTTTATAAAAAAGTCAACCGAAACAGGCCGAACCAACTTTTTTCCATACTTTCCGTCAAAATTCCCGCGGCACAGCCACGAATCACATCTCCATCGGCTTATTCCCCACTTCGTCCAGATACGCATTCAAAAATTCCGCTGCAAGGCTGTTGGGACGGATTTCGGGCAATAAGGCACAATGCCCTCTTCTTCCAGTTCTTTTTCAATCAATGCCGTACCGCATTCAAAGCAATGCTTCTGAATCATTTTTACACTCCAAACACTGTTTTCGTCAGCCGGATACCTGCTGCCGTCTTCATCGTATGTTCCATAAAGGTTCGGATTTCCTGCTGACCGTACCCGCTTTCGGACGCATTGACGATATAATCCGCCTCAATCAAGATCTGATAGTCAATGCCGTCGATCTGCGCCGGGCTATGGTGGTGCCCTACCAGATAGGCCACCCGGTCGATCTGTTCTGCTGTCACGCCGGTATCCGCCAAGAACTCCCGCACCAGCGGGGCACCCTCCTGCTCCTGATATTTACCATTGGTGTTGCCGTACTTTTTGCGGCAGAGCGGGCAGGCGATATCGTGGGTGATGGCCGCCACCTCCAGAATAAACTGCGTGTCTGCGTCCAGCCCCTCCAACTCACCAATGGTTTTGGCATAGGTCCACACGCAGCTCAGGTGCGTGATGTCATGGATATTCCCTTCGGAAAAGGCGATCATCTTTTCCATGATCTGTGCAATGGTCATCATTTGTTTTCACTCCCGTTTTTAATACTTAAATGTTCACCTTGATAAACGCGAAATTATTTAATTCTCTGTGTACCTAATTGTAATTGTTCAACTGCTATTTTTGCTTTATTGTCATCTTCCTTTTGAAGATTTTCTATTTCCGAGCTCCGAATAGTCAAAATGATTTCGTCCCCCACCTGTAAATCATCAAGTGTTATATCTACAACATCTTGTGTATCATAATTACAATAGATCATAGGAATTTGGGAACAATCAATAAGACAATCATCTCCTAAAACACCTTCTTCTCCGCTATCTTTTGTGGTTATGATTTTATTTTCTTTATCAATTTCTGTTATTATCGCATTGACACCTAAAGTAAGTGGTTCGTTTGTTTGTTGTCCAGAACACACAACTAAAGTAAACACACAAATAAATATACATAATGCCATTATCATTTTTTTCATCATAAGTTCCTCCAAAATCCCGATTTATCAAATAAGAATTTCCGTCAATTTTTCTCTTGATGTGGCTCGCTTCTAAGAATAGGAACGAACTGTTCTGTTGCCGGAGACGGACCATTCGGGTCGATCTCCGGCAGTATTTTTGTTATCGCCTATTAAAAAACAGCCGGAACGACTTTCTGCTGCGCTACATCGATGATGCCGTATGTATTCAGTCTGAGTTTGGGAATGACCGGAAGGCTGACGAAGGCGAGGGTCATAAAAATGCCAATGTCTTCCGCTACACCATGTGCCTTGAGGGCATCGTTCAGCGCCTGCATTTTCGCCGCAACGCTCTCTGCGCTTTCGGTGCTCATCAATCCGGCCACCGGAAGCGCAAGTTCTGCCACGACCTGTCCATCTGCCACAAACGCAAGTCCGCCTTTGTTTTTCCGCACGGTGTTGCCGGCCAGCATCATATCGGTATCGTTGTCCCCTGCCACGATCAGGTTATGGGAATCATGTGCGATGCTCGATGCAACGGCTCCGCATTTCAGGCTGAAGTTTCCTAAAAAGCCAATGCCCACATGGCCGGAGTGATGATGCCGCTCAAAAACGGCCAGTTTTACGATGTTGTGTTCCGGGTCCACACCGGGAGCTTTGCCCGGATGCCGTTGGAACGGGATGATTTTTTCCTCCGTAAGCAGCTCGCCCCGGTTCAGGCAGATGACACGCTCCTGCTCCCCGCTTTCCCGAAGTTCCAGGTCCTGCAGTGTGATCTCATCCAGATCAAAGGAATCCATAACGTGGGAAAATCTCACACGGTCGATTTCAAGCGATGCGGGTTTCAGCGTTTTTCCGTGCTCGGCCACCAGCGTGCCATTCTTGTAAACCTGTTCGACCGTAAAGGATTCCAGATCAGGAACCACAACCAGATCTGCCCGGTACCCCGGTGCTACGGCACCGCGTTGCTTGAACCCAAAATACTGTGCCGGGACCAGCGTTGCCATTTTGACGGCCACTGCTGGGTCTGCGCCCAGCCGGATCGCTTTGCGGATGTTGGAATCGATGTGTCCGCTGTCCAGCAGGTCACCGGGGTGCTTATCATCCGTCACCAGCATGCAGCGGCTGCAATAAGGCTCCCGGAACAGCGGCATCAGGGCCTCCATATTTTTGGCAGCCGTTCCTTCCCGGATCATGATGTATTGTCCGCGCCGGAGTTTTTCCATGGCTTCCTCGATGTTGGAGCACTCGTGATCGGACTGAACGCCTGCCGCAATATAAGCATTCAGGTCCTTATCGCTCAAGAGCGGCGCATGGCCATCCACGATCTTTCCCGCTTCGGTGCAGTCGCGGATCTTCTGCAGGATCTTCGGGTCACAGCGCACCGTCCCGTAGGCATTCATCAGCTCCGCAAGCCCCAGCACGCGGGGACTGCCATAGTAAGGACGGAGCTGTTCTGCGTTCAGCACCGCACCGGATTCATCCAGATCCGTGGCCGGAACACAGGAGGGCAGCATGAAATAAACCGAAAGGGTCAGATTTTTTGTCGTTTCCAGCATAAAATCCAAGCCTTCCAGCCCCGCAACGTTCGAGATCTCGTGTGGGTCTGTGACCACCGCAGTGGTACCATGGGGCAGCACTGCCTGCTCGAAAGCCGGACCACAGAGCATGGAGCTTTCGATGTGGATATGCCCATCGATCAGGCCCGGGCAGACATATTTGCCGTGCAGATCAACTTCTTTCCGGCCATGATACATACCCACGCCCACGATCGAATTTCCGCTGATGGCAATATCAGCGGTGTCGACCTCATCGGTAAACACATTGACGATTCTGGCATTTTTCAAAACCAGATCGGCCAAAGCATCTCCTCTGCCTGCCGAGATCCGGCGTTTCAGCTCATCAGACTGCATAGAAGTATCTCCTCTCTCTGAAGTTCGATTTTCTCACCTGCGGATTGGTTCTGCCCTTATTCTACCACGCCTTGCCGCTGCGGAAAAGATGCCAGGAACAAAAATGGCCCCGGAGGGCTTGTTACAGCTCTCCGGGGCCACTTTATGTGCGTTGTGCCTTGGCGCAGACCGTCAGCACTCCACTGCCACCTTGATCACGCCGTCCCGTTTCTTTTCAAACAGCTCGTAGCCCTCTGCGATCCGGCGCAGGGGGTAGGTGTGGGTGATGAGCGGTTCGGTATCGATCTTGCCTTCTGCGATGAGACGCAGCGTTTCTTCACAATCGCAGCCATCCACGCCGCCGGTCTTGAAGGTAAGGTTTTTGCCGTACATCTCCGGCAGCGGCAGGGTCTGTGCCTTGTCGTACATCGCCACCACGGTCACGATGGCGTTGGGTCTTGCGCACTCCCACGCCAGCCGGAAGGTAGTGTCCGCCCCTGCCACTTCCAGCACCACATCTGCCCCGCCGTGGTCGCTGTTGGCGCGCACAAAGGCGGCGCAGTCCTCCGGCTGCACCGTGAGCACCTGCGGGTAGTGCTGACGGATGAACTGCAGGCGGCTTGCGTCCTTTTCACAGACGATGATGCGCTTGGGGCTGTGCAGCATGACGCACAGCAGCGTGCAGATGCCGGTCGGCCCTGCACCGAGGATCAGCACGGTATCCTCGGGGGTGATCTCCGAAATGCGTGCCGCCCAAAAGCCGGTGGCCAGCACATCGCCCACCAGCAGTGCCTGCCGGTCGGTAACGCCGTCCGGGATCTTGTTCAGTCCCTGATCCGCAAAGGGCACCCGGACATACTCGGCCTGCCCGCCGTCGATGCGGCAGCCCAGCGCCCAGCCGCCGTTTTGATCGGTGCAGTTGTTCACAAAGCCTTTTTTGCAGAAAAAGCACTCTCCGCAGAAGGTCTCCACGTTCACCGTCACCCGGTCGCCGGGTTTCACATTGGTCACCGCACTGCCCACTTCTTCCACGATGCCCACCATCTCGTGCCCTACCGTGATGCCGGGTACCGCCCGGGGCACGCTGCCGTGCTTGATGTGCAGATCGCTGGAGCAGATACTGGCAAGAGTCACCTTTACAATGGCGTCCCGCTCGTGCTGCAGCACCGGCTTTGGTTTTTCCATCAGGGCAAACGTTCCCTCTGAAACATAGGTATAGGTCAGCATGCTTATTCCCTCCATGCGCTTTGATCTTTCCGAACGGAGTATACCGCAAAAGTCAGCCGCTCACCCGGCTCACAGGATATAGTGAGGTACCTCCATAAATTCCGAGTTGCTGTTCTCAGTATACCATGGTTTTCCCTTACGGAAAAGATAGCGAAACAAAAATGGCCCCGGAGGGCTTGTTACAGCTCTCCGGGGCCACCTTATGTGCGTTGTGCCTTGGCGCACACGACCGGCGTTTTACTCGATCTCGATCAGGTTCGGGTTCTCAGGCAAAGCCTTCGTCTGCTGAGGAGCAGGCAGCTCGATGTGCAGGACACCATCCTCGAACTTTGCGTGGATGTCTTCCTTCTTCACATCGCCCACGTAGAAACTGCGCGCGCAGGTGCCGGAGAAGGATTCGCGCCGCAGATAGCGGCCCTTCTTATCCTTTTCGTCGTTGCTGTGGCTGCGCACTGCCTGAATGGTCAGGTAGCCGTCGTTCAGATCCATCTGAACGTCTTCCTTCTTGCAGCCCGGCAGGTCAACAGCTACTTCGTAGCCATTGTCCGTCTGTTTGACATCGGTCTTCATCATGTTTGCACCACGCTTACCAAAGGCACCACGAGCCTCACGGTTCATCATACGTTCCAGTGCAGCGTCATTCCAGAACGGATCGAAGAAATCATCGAACAGGTTTTCATGGAAAACAGTCGGCATAAGCATAAATCATTCCTCCAATCCCGGCGTTCGGGTCGGGGCAAAAAATCTGAAGCGTCCATTCAGAAGGGCTTTCCGGGGAGCCTAGCGGCTCTCCTTTTGCCCTTCCTCCTGAGCACGCCACTGTTATAGCACCGTTCATTAGCAGTGTCAATAGAAGAGTGCTAAAATTCATAAAAGAATAATACTTTTATAAAATCCTATGCAATCTTTTTAAAATTAAGTCGTATCATCGTGTTTTTATCATTTCTGCCGGTACATCGGCGTAGACAGATATTTCATGCCGTTGTCCGGGACGATGACCACGATGTTCTTTCCCTGATTCTCCGGTCTGCGGCCCACCTGCACCGCTGCGTGCAAAGCCGCTGCTGCCGATGTGCCCAGAAACAGTCCTTCCGCCCGCAGCACCTCATGGGCCGTTTCGTAGGCTTCCTCGGTGCGGACATTGATGCACGCATCGCTCCAGTCTGGCCGCAGATAGTCGGAAAGTGCGCTTTCCGGCACATCATACGCCGGCAAAACGCCATCTATGATCTGCGCATCCGGGTGCTCCGGGGTCAGGCGGGAGTCCGGATGGGGCTGCACCAGAACCACTTGCAGATTCGGGTTGCGGCTGCGCAGATAACTTGCTGTGCCAAAACCCGTGCCGCCGGTGCCCGCCATGCAGACCAGAATATCCACATGGCCTTCTGTATCATTCATTTCAACTCTTTGATTTCCGGGATGGATGCCGCTGCACCTTTGCGCTGCACGGCAATTCCGGCTGCTTTGGTAGCAAGCCGCATGGCGTCCTCTACTGAACTGCCGCTGCAAAGGCCCGCCAGAAAATAGCCGCTGTAAGTGTCCCCGGCAGCTGTAGTATCCACGGCCTGCACCTTTTCGCAGGGGACAAACAGCCGCCGCTCTGCATCCAGATAGTAGCTGCCCGCACTCCCGGCTGTCAGAAGCAGACGGGTCTGCGGGTATTTTTCGTGCAGCAGGGTCAAAACAGCGTCCGCTTCAAAGGTCTCGGTTCCGGCAAGGGCGCAGGCTTCCACCTCGTTGACACAGAGCACATCTTTTTTACTCCATTCTCTGAATCACCGCACCCAGCCATCGGCACAGGGTATCGCCTGCCTGATTTGCGATCTCCAGCACGCGGGCGTGGCTATGCTTGACCGTCTGGATGCCGGTGGCCATGTTAGTGATGCAGCTGACGGCCAGTACCTTCATTCCCATGTAGTTGCAGACCATGGTTTCCGGCACGGTGCTCATGCCCACGGCATCGGCTCCCATCCCCGCAAAGGCGCGAATTTCAGCCGCCGTTTCATAGCAGGGGCCCATAAAGCCCATGTAAACGCCCTCCTTGTAGGCAATGCCCAGTTCATCGGCGGTCTGCTTGGCAAGGTTCCGCAGTTCCAGACTGTAAGGTTCGGTCATATCCGGGAAGCGGGGGCCGAAGCGCTCATCGTTGGGGCCAATGAGGGGGTTCGTACCCATCATGTTGATGAAGTCGGTAATGAGCATCAGGGTGCCCGGCGCAAACTCCCGGTTGATGCCGCCGCAGGCGTTGGTCAACACCACCTTTTCCACGTCCAACAGCTTGAACACATAGAACGGGTAGCAGACTTCCTTCATGGAGTAGCCCTCATAGAAATGGAAGCGGCCTTCCATGGCGTAGACTTCCGTGTCCCCCAGCTTGCCAGCCAACAATGCGCCTTTGTGTCCTGCCACCGTGGATACCGGGAAGTTGGGGATATCCTTGTAGGACAGTTCTTCCGTGTCCGTAAAGTCCGCGGTCAGCTTGCCAAGGCCGGAGCCCAGCACCACCGCGATCTTCGGGCGCTTTTTCGTGTGCGTCTTGATATATTCCGCACTTTCCAGTGCCTTTTCATAAAGATGTTCCATACCGTTCTCTCCTTTTTCCAAAAAATTCGATATACTCTCTGGGTTCAGTATATCGGATTTTTCAGGCCGATGCAAGACGCCCTTCATCGAGTCTTATTAAAAACCAAGGAGCAGATACTTCACATCACGAGTGTGTTGTATCTGCTCCTTGATTCTCCGAATGTCTCATCTCTGGCCGATGTTCCACCGAAACAGCTCATATCCTTCCCGGATATCCTCCGGCAGACGTTTCAAAGTCTCGTCCCGCAGTTCCTGCGGCATCCCGTAAAAAGCTTCGGCAATGCCGCCGGTGATGCAGGCAAGGGTGTCGCTGTCGCCGCCCAGAGAGACCGCATTGCGAAGTGCATCCTCAAAACTGACGCTTTCCAGAAAAGCAATGATTGCTTCCGGCACAGTTTCTTGACAGGTCTCCACATGATGATAGGTCGGCCGAATTTCATCGCAGGTACGGCTCAAATCGTAGCCGAAGGTCTGCTCCACATATTGTTTGATTTCCGGTTTGCTGTGGCCGGTACGGGCCAGAAAAATCGCTGCCGCCGTGGCCTGCGCGCCTTTGATGCCCTCCGGGTGGTTGTGGGTGACTTCAGCGGTCACTTTTGCCATTTCCAGCGTTTTGTCCAGCGTATCGAACAGCCAGCCCGCTGCCGACACCCGCATAGCCGAGCCGTTACCGAAACTGCCATAGGGATTCGGATTTTCTGCGTGCAGCCACCGGCGGAACATCCCGCCGTAACCGGCATGAGGGTATGTTTCTCCCCACATGCGCATCTCGCTCTTTGTTTCTTCAAATGTTCTCTCCGGGATGCCTTTACCTGCAATCAATCCCCGTGCCACCGCAACGGTCATGACCGTATCATCGGTGAAGTGCGATTTCTCGCTCAGCAGCGGAAAATCCTTGTGCTTGTAATTGTTGTGGTCAAATTCATAGGGACTGCCCACGATGTCACCCAAGATTGCTCCTAACATGGCTGTTTCCTCCCTTACCCGTGATGCCGCTTCTGGAAATCAACTTCGATTTGTTCTTTCCACTCTGCGCCGATGGTATCCTGCTCCAGCCCGCCCATGGAACCGCTGCGGTCCAGAATGAAAACAAGCTCGGTAAGATTTTTCTTCACAACAATGCCCTCCGTTTTGTGGTGTATCGCTTTCGTTGGCAAAAGGATACCACAAACCGGAGGGCAAAAGGTCAACGGGCAGGCGACAAATCACGCACCCAGCTGTTCCTGATCGTATTCAAACAATAGCGTATTGACCTGATTGATGTTATAGATTTTGTGTTCCAGACAGTACCGCACGATCCAGTCCCGCTTGGAGCCATCGGAGAAGGCATAGCCTGCGCTTTTGAGCAGGTCGATGGTTTCATCTTCGGACAGGTGCAGGCCCACCGCAAAGGCCAGCACGGTTTTCTTTTTAGGGTTGTACTCGCGATTGCACTGAATTTTGGAGAAATGCTGCCGGGAGATGTTGGACTGCTTGTACACGGTGGAGTCTTTCAGCCCCCGCTCGTCAATGAGCCGCAGCAGCCGGGTGGTGAAGCTCTCGCCAAGGTTGTCCATCAGGCTTTCCAGACTGCGGGCTGCCATGGGGGCACTCTGCTGCCTCAGCACAGTCGCAAAGACCGGCGGTGCGCACTCTTGCGCAGGATACTCCCGGTCGGCAAGCGCAGCATCTTCCCAGCGTTCCACGTATTCTCTGCGCCGACGGTCAAATCCGTAGCTTTCATCGTTCTGTGCTACATAGTGGTCGTCAATGTACTCCTCCACCGAGGCGAACAGCTTCCGGCTCACCGCCAGCGAGTGCCGGTCGTAGAGCACCAGATACACGGTCAGGTCGTGCTCCATAACGTACTGCGTGATGGTGTCCACCGCAATGCGGAAGGCCTGTTCTTTGGGGTAGCCATAGTTTCCGCTGGACAGCAGCGGAAAAGCCACGCTCTCGCAGTGGTATTCTGCGGCTAATTCCAGTGCAGAATAGTACGCACCAGCCAGTTGTTTTGCTTCGCCAAAAAATCCACCGTGCCATGCCGGGCAGACCGCATGGAAGATATACTTTGCGGGCAGCCCGAATGCCGGAGTACACACGGCTCTGCCCAAATCGCAACGGCCGATGGCTTCGCAGGCGGCGGTCAGCTCCTGCTCCCCCTGCCGCCTGATAGATGGCACGGCTGGTGCCGCTGCCCTGCAAAAGGTTCCGGTTGGCCGGGTTGACAATGGCATCCGCCGCTACTTTGGTGATGTCGTTACGGATCATCAGAAACGGCATGGTGGTCCCTCCCTCACATGGTTTTCTTCATCCTATCACATCCGATGGGGCGGCGCAAGGGGTGCTCTTGTTTCCTGTCCGCGCAGCTATTATAATAATAGGTACAGAAAGAAGGTGAGCTTCCTGCACGACATCTGGAATCCATGGCACGGCTGCGTCAAGTGCAGCGAGGGCTGCCAGAACTGTTACATGTATTTTCTCGACCGGATGCGGGACCAGAACGGAGCCGAGATCTACAAAACGAAAAGCGGCTTTTCCTATCCGCTCCAGAAAGACCGCACCGGACACTACAAAATCCAGAGTGGTGAGCAAATCCGGGTCTGCATGACCTCGGATTTCTTCTTGGAAGAAGCCGACCCGTGGCGGGCTGAGGCGTGGGACATCATGCGCCAGCGCAGCGATGTGGTGTTTTTTCTGCTCACCAAACGGCCGCAGCGGGTACGGGAGTGCCTGCCGCCGGACTGGGGCAGCGGATGGGACAACATCTTTTTCAACGTCACCTGTGAAAATCAGCGCCGCGCCGATGAGCGCATTCCCATTCTGTTTGACCTGCCCTTCAAGCACAAGGGCATTATGTGCGCACCCTTCATCGGACCGGTGAGTATCCGGCAGTACCTTACCGCCGGGCAGATCGAGCAGGTTATCTGCGGCGGCGAAAACTACGATGGTGCCCGCCCCTGCAATTTTGATTGGGTCAAGTCTCTCCGGCAGGAATGCGTGGATGCCAACGTGACCTTCTGCTTTATCGAGACCGGCACCGTGTTCATCAAAGACGGTAAACGCTACCACCTGCCCAGCAAGCAGCTGCAAAGCCGGATGGCTTATAAATCCGGTATGAACTTTCAGGGAAGGCCCATCCGTTTTGACCTCGTGGACGACTGGGGCTACCCCATCCCGCAGGAAGATTTATATACGCCCCATTTCCGCGCAAACTGCGAGACCTGCGGCAGCAAGTTGATCTGCAACGGCTGCAGCGATTGCGGAAAATGCTTATAAAATAAAGGAGTTCTATGAAGAACCAGAAGAAAAAATCGTTTCCCCTCAGAGTCTTTCTCTGCCTGCTAGTCGTTTTGCTGGCCGTCTGCATCGCATTCGGCGTTTACGTCAACGATTACTACCGCGCCGACCTGACCGACAGCGGCCTGCGGGTCTATGCCGCCTACGGCAGCGAGGACGGCGTACTGAACCGCGAAAAGTACGAAGCCGACCGCATAAATCTTCCGCAGGACACTACCGAAGCTGTCATTGACGGCGGCTGTCATGCCGGATTCGGCAGCTACGGTGCGCAGAAGGGCGATGGCACGCCCACCATCTCTGCCGAGGAACAACAGCGGCAGACGGCGGACGCGCTGGCGGCATGGATGAATCTTCAATAAAAGCAAACTATCCCGACCATTTTCCTGTATGTCACAAGAGAATGGCCGGGACTTTCTTTCGTATTCCGTAAATCAGGAATCAATACAAATAAAATTTATAACTGATCTGGTGTGCAATTTCATCCGGCAGCGGACGAAACCCGATGCAGGTCAGGGTCATGCCTTCTCCGTTTTCATCAAATTCTTCCGGTTCCAGCTCGGTGTGGCAGGCATCCCGGATAAGGAAGAAGTCTTTGTTTTCCACCAGTCCCAATTCCTCGGCAATGGTCTTTGCTTTCAGCAGTTGATTGCGGTTCTTTGCCCCACAGATAGTTTTGGTAAAAGAGCCATCGAACCATTCTTCATAGGTTGCTTTCTCCAACATGATTTCTGCCCGATAGCCGGTAATTTCTCCGTTTTTCTCAATGGGTTCCACGCCCTGTCCCATGCCGATGGGGTCGGTGAGGAATGCCAGCGAAGCGTGGCAGCACTGCGCCGCCAGCTTACCGGGAGACATCTGCAGATCTTTTCGTGCAATGATGAGTTGACGCATTTTTTCTCCTTCTTACGACAGCTTGATCTTCAAATCTGCCAGCAGATTCACCGCTTCCGGCAGGGAAAATTTCGCATCCTTCAGGCGGCTGCCCAGAATGTCCACCTTATAACCGGCGGCATCCCGGAAATCCGCCTTGCGCAGGTCACACTGGTAGAACTCTGTTTCGTGAAGTTCTACACCCTTGAAATTCGCCAGCTGCATCTCGCATTTGGCAAACATGGAGCCGACAATTTCGTTGCCATCCGAAAAGTCAAAGCGGTTAAAGTTCATTTCGGTGAAGGTGTTATATTTCAGACTGCACCCCTTCAGCGTGTGGATAGGGTCCGGGAAGGCACCGTTGGACATCAGCGGTGCCCACTCGATTTCATTCAGGCGACAGTCCTCAAAATCCAGCGACTGCACCGAGGAATGGGTACTGCGCAGACCTGTGATCTCACACCGCACGAATTTGCACTCGTTCAGCGTGGTATGATCCAGCCCGCATTTTGTAAAGGAGCAGTCCACAAATACGCAGTCCGCAAAATCGCAGCTTTCAAAGACTTCCCCGGCAAACGACAGGCCAGTAAATCGTTCGCCCTCACAATAACGCTCTGTCATAAAATTCTCCTGTCAGCGCAGTTCTTCCAGCAGAGCCGTGCAGCCTTCCAGCACATCCTGCCAGGTAGCCTCAAAATCCCCGGTATACCACGGGTCGGCCACATCGCCGGGGCGGCGGGTATGATCCATCAGCAGAGACACTTTATGCTCCGGGTCGCCGCCCACAAAGCGCGCCATATTGCGCAGGTTGTTGTAATCCATGGCGATCAGATAATCGTAGGTTTCGTAATCCCTCCGGGTCATCTGCCGGGCGGTTTTACCCTCGCAGGAGATGCCGTGCTCGGCCAGCTTCCGCCGGGCGGGCGGATAGACCGGGTTGCCGATCTCCTCGGTGCTGGTGGCGGCGGATGCGATTTCAAATTTATCAGAAAGCCCGGCCTTGGCCACCAAGTCTTTCATTACAAATTCGGCCATTGGGCTGCGGCAAATGTTCCCATGGCAGATAAAAAGCACTTTCGTCATACCAAAATATTTCCTTATACCGTATCATTTTGATTTTTGCACACATGCGTGCAAAATTCAGTTCTGTCTCAAGAATTCCCGCAGCACGTCCTCCGGGCGGGGTGTGTGGTTCGGGTACTTTTCCCGCAGAGGTGCAGCGGCACCATCCATAATGTAGGGTGTACCCACAATGTCCAGCATCGACACATCGTTATAATTGTCGCCAAAAGCCATCACATCGGCAAGGGCGATGTCCAGAGTCTTGCAGATGCTGCGCACACCGATGCCCTTGTTGGCAAAGGTGGTGTCGATCCAATACGGCCCTGCCACAGCGCAGTTCGCCTCTTTCCACCGTGGGACAAACCGTTCTGTATAGGCCCCCACGCCTTCGTGCAGATACACCGATACTTTTGTGATCTCCTCCGGCACCTCGGAAGGGTCATGGATGATTTGATAATTGTTCCCGATGAACTGAATACGCTTGAGCATTCCCAGACCCCGCTCCATCAGGTATGCAGTATTCTGGCCGGAAAGCATCACTTCGCCCTGCCCGTCGCTGCGGGTCCACAGGTCGTTGGCGATTTCTTCGGCCAGTGCACGGGGCATCGGGTTCTTGGCGATGCACTGTTCGTCTTTATAGATCACGCCGCCGTTTTCGCAGAGAAACACACAGCAGTCCGCCACCGGTGCAAAGAGCTTGCGCAGGCTGGTATACTGCCGACCGGATGCCGGGCAAAACAGAATGCCGCGCCGATGCAGCTCCCGTATCTGCTCAAAGATCTCGTCTTCCAGTTTCTTTTTGCCGTATTGCAGCAGCGTACCGTCAATGTCGCTGCAAATCAGTTTGATTGACATTTTCCGTCCTCATTTTTCAAGATAATTTTAGGCAATTCCCCGGCATCCAGAACACGGACGCCTTCGTCCATCAGCATCTTGGCAAAAACACCCTGTCCGGGAATCTTTGTCCCGGAAAACGTTCCGTCGTAGATTTCCTTCACGCCGCAGCTGGGGCTGCGGGATTGCAGGATGGCAAGCTCCACCCCATTTTCTTTTGCAATGGCAAGGGCTTTCGCTGCACCTGCCCGGAACTCCTGGTCCACATTGATGCCCTCTTTGTTCGTGACAACACCCTGCACGATTTCCGCCGGGCACCGCGGTGTGGGCAGGCCGCCCAAAACCTCCGGGCAGACCGGAACCACCTGATGCCCCCGCGCAAAATCACAGACCGCCTGATTGTAATTGTTTCCGCCGCTGTATTTGCAGTTTTCGCCCAGCAGGCAGGCGCTGACCAGAATCTTCATTGTTGCGCGCTCCGTTTTTCAGATACGGAATCTTTTCCCTATTCTACCACGCTTTTGGGCATTGAAAAAGAGGATTCTGCTTTTTCCTATCCCCATACCGGGAAGTCCGCCGTAATCTTTTCTAATTCCTGTGCAAGAAACGTCAGTCTTTCCCTCAGATGGTTGTCATGCGGTGCATCTCCGTTCAGCAGCTAGTCCGTTTTTCTACGTTTTTCACAGGTCTTATTTTTACGATTCAACGCAAAAAATTGAACGCTGTCAGCGTTTAACAAACGCATGTAGTGTGCCTACTCATTTTATCCATCCCATTTATACACAGTTCCGAACCAAAAGAACCGCATAAAGTTCTCATCAAAAAACAGGGAGTGACATCAAATCACTCCCCGTTTGCATTGATTGTATCAGAGTTTCGTCATCCAGAGCCCATGCAGATTGCAGTACGCATAAACGGCCACCGGCTTTTCACTTCCCAGTTCAAACACCGCGTTGGGAGCCAGCCCCGGATTCAGATAGCGGATCTGCCCGCCGTTCTCAGTCTCCACGAAGATCCACTGAATATAGTGAACATCCGCCATGGGGTGCTCCACCGCGCCCACTGTGACCGTGAGACGACTGCCGGAAAGCTCTGCCACCGGCAGATGCTTCTCGCCGCTGGCTTCCACCGTATTGGGAACCAGCTCTTTCATTTTCTCCCCGCAGCAGACCAGCGGAACGCCTGCGTTATGGATGGCAGTGACGAGGTTGCCACAGTGATTGCAGATGTAAAACTTTGCCTTCATATCGAAATCCTCCATTGGAATGTTATCGGTGTGTTTCTTGTGTCTATATGATAACATTTCCTATTTATGATTTCTGTGACTGAATCACGCAAAGCGTTTTTCTGCCGTCTTCACCCTTTCCTCTGCTCCACGATTTCCAGACTATCCCGCCCTACATGGCAGAGCAGAAACAGCACCCGCACACCTGCGGCCTTTGCTTCGGCCAGTGCCGTACCAAACTCCGGCTGTGTGCTGACATTTGGCCGCACCTCGGTGATGCCTTCCATCTGAATCACAAAAGCCACTGCGCACCGATACCCTGCCCGCTGCGCCTGCGCTAACTCGCGCAAGTGCTTCACACCCCGCTCGGTGGGTGCATCCGGAAAATAGCCGATACCGTCCACTTCCAGTGTGCAACCCTTGACTTCCATCAGATACTTTTGCTCGCCCTTTTCCATATAAAAGTCGATGCGGGACTTCCCATAGGTGAATTCCGGCTTGATATAGTCGTAGCCCTGTTTTGCAAGCCACTCCCCTACCACCTTATTGGGTGCCTGACTGTCCATATTGACCCAGCCGAGGCCCTGCTTGTGTACCGCCACAAGGTCGTATTTTGTTTTGCGTTTCGGGTTATCTGACACTTCCAGCCGAACCGCCGTGCCGGGCAGCAATAGCTCTTTGCACCGCCCGGTGTTCTTGACATGGACGGTTTCCACTGCTCCATTCACTTCTACATGGGCAATAAAGCGGTTGGGACGGTCAACAAAAATGCCATCTGCGATTTCTCTGTATTTCAATCTTTACTCCATTTTCAGTACAGGATTCGGGAGCCATGCCCATCCTGTTTACCAAGATACAGTTCCACGACCATCCTGCCGCTTTCGCTGTTGCAGAGTTCTTGCCTGATACACCCGCTCCGTCCGGGCATCGAAGCAGCAGAAAATCACCTGCATTGCGTAATCCGCATGTGCTTCCAGCCACTGTGCCACTGTTTTGACTGCAATCTCCGTGGCATCTTCCAGCGGGTAACCATACACGCCAGTCGAAATTGCCGGGAACGCAATGCTGTGGACGTCATGCTCTTTGGCAAGGTTCAGCGAATTGCGGTAGCAGTCCGCCAGCTGCGTGGCGTCCTCTGCTGTGCCGGAATAAATCGGCCCTACTGTATGAATGATATACTTTGCTTTCAACCGGTAGCCCTTAGTGATTTTTGCTTCTCCGGTGCGGCAGCCGTGCAGCGTGCGGCACTCCGCCAACAGTTCCGGCCCTGCTGCCCGGTGGATGGCACCATCCACACCGCCGCCACCCAGCAGACTGCGGTTGGCCGCATTCACGATGCCGTCACAGTCCAGTTTGGTAATATCACCCTGCACCACTTGAATCTGATTTTTTACTTTTTCAGAAATCATTGTAAACTCCTCACTTTTTGAGCAGTTCCAACGCTTTCTCCATAGGCACGCAATCGGCATAACAATCTGGCCAGAGGAATTCATTGTAATAGCGGTAGCTCTGCTCCCCTGTCATATACTCGTTGTCCTTCGTGGAATTTGCATAGGCAGGAACGATCATGTGCAGGCCATGCTCAAAGCCCGCCTCCACCGTTGCATTGATGCAGAAGTCGGTCATGATACCGCAGACCATCACATCTTTTTCGCCCTTTTCCGTCAGATATTCCAGCAGGCCGCTCTCTTTTTTGAACGCGCTGCATACGGTTTTGACGAACCGTCTTTCAGTCAGCAGCGGTGCAAATTCGGAATAGACCTCAAATTCATCGTCCCCGATGGAAAAGCCTGTACCGGGCCCATCGTCATGCTGGACATAGACGACCTCGATTCCCTGTTCGCGGGCAGTCCGGATCACTTCCCTGATGTTGCTGACAAACTTTTCAAACGCATACAGGCGTTCATCCACGATACCTTTCTGTGTATCCACAACCAGTAAAACCATGTGTAAGCCCTCCTGTTTTTCTTTGGTTTCATTCTACCATAGACCGCCGTTTTCTACAAGCGGCTTCAAAAATCCACACAGACAAAACCTGTGTTTCACCTGCAGGGGTTGATTCAGCCACCCAGGACGATCAGGATCAGCACCACGACCACTGCAATAGCGATCAGGCAGCCGCATCCGCTGCCGTCCCCGCCGCCACCGCCATTGTTGTTGTGGTTTCCGCCACCACCACCGCCGCCGGACGAGCCGCCGAAGTTGCGGTTGAACGCCGTCATGTACTGGGCATAGCCCGTATCGCCTTTGCCGAAGTAACCATAATCACCGTTTGACATTGTTTTGTCCTCCTCAGAAATATATTTTTTCCCTTCTGAGGTTCATTTTATCGAAAGTGATGTTCAACAAGCATCTCTTTCAAAGCATTTTATGCAAAAATCTTTGAAAACCATGGAAATAACGGTTTCTTAAAAGTGATACCAAAGAACTTCTGCGCCTCTTCCAGATTCATCATCAGGCAGTCTCTGGACTTACGTACTTCCAATGTCTCTGGCAATTCTTTCAAAATTCTGTCGGCCTCATATGTCGCACCCGCATTATAGCAGAGTTCATTTGTTCGGGGATAAATTTCAAATGAATCCTTGCTGGTTTTCCATGCATTTTGAATTGTTTTTATTGCGTAGCTTCCCGTTACTTTCTCACTGAAATAATCCTCAAGACTCAAAACTCGAATATATTCTGGCAGCGTTTCCGGCCCATACTCTTTGAAAATATCCATAAGGACCTGTGACGATGCTTTCAGAATATCAGGCGCTTCATCCTGTTCATCATCTTTCATCAATTCCAGCAATTCCGGAACAATTTCAAGCATCTGTCGCAGATATTCCCGATAAAGTGCCGTCCCAACCTCCCGCTGAACCGTACGCACAATATTGCTGCTCATCACTTCTGTGTTGGTCAGTCCTGCCTGAACACGACAGATCACTGTCCGGCGAATCACTTCCGGTGCAACAGCTTTGACATCTTCATTTGCACTGATCACAACAGCCGGATAGTTTACCAAATGCTCTGCAATCCCAAAATCATCATTCTTGATTGTTTCGATCGCATGTTGACTGAATCTTGTATTTGTCAGATCGTCCACAATAATCGGTGCTCCATGCACCGTTTGTTTAAGGCTATCAATGCTTGATCGCGTAAAATCAGGTGCAGAAATCTTTGTCTTTTGGCCGATCATCATTTTTAGAAGCGTTTCCAGAAAACTTGTTTTTCCTGCTTTGCTTTGTCCATAAACAAGCCCGAACACCGGATAAGGTAATGTGTTCTGATTATATCGAACTGCCATATCCCTCATACAGGCCATGAATGGAGAGCAGAAAAACCAGTTTGCAAATTCATAGTATCGGAACTGCATTCCAACATGATCTCCATGGAATTTTTCATATCCATCCATATAACGCAGGAACAATTCCACATCTTTCTCAACTTCGGCCTTCGGAGGGTTCAAATCGAGTTTTTGTTCATTTAACGTCACGTACTTTTCATCCGGCTCAACATCAAGCTGCGGGTACTCACTGCGTTGTTCTTTTTCCAATGTTTTTGCCTCAATCACATGCTTTCGGATGATTTTGATTTTATCTGGCGACAGCAGAATTTTTCCTTTTTTATCCGGTTTCGGGACGCATGGTTTGAATTTTGCTGCAAGTCCCTTTACATCAAGTGCAAAGCGCACTTCCTCTTTCTGATCTTCTGAGACAGGCTGAATCACAACAGCCTTTTTTACTCGAACCGTCTTTGCAATCGGAAGTTCTTCCAGATTTTCACCGTCATCGGCACACAAAAGCGAATCTTTTCCAATTTCGTCCGTGCTTTTTTCTTTTAACGTCTGGTAACACTCCATATACCAGTCAAATGCTTCATCTCCATCCATATAGCAGATATTCTCGCGCTGCCTTCCTTCAAATGCGGCTGCTGACATATTTGCCGAACCCATTATCACGCGTTTTCTACCATCCTTGGCTGAAAGCAAATAGATCTTTTCATGAGAAAGAATATCCCTTGCAACGAAAAGATGCAACGTTCCATTTTCCACACGCTCGGCAAGCTTTTTATACGCTTTATTTCTCATTCGTTCAATCAGCTTGCACTGGTACGCCATCACACTTTGCATGGAGTAATCCATAACATCTTCGCAACCGAAAATAATCTCTGCCTGTTCAAACCGATCCAAAAGTTCACACACAAAACCAATACCGGAAGAATAGGTGATTGCGCAAAGATTATTATATCCGAAAAAAAGCTCCTGCCATGTCAGAGACTCGCATGACTCATAATTCAGTTTAACAACATCCAAGTGCTTTGAGTCTTTTACACCGTTCAAGTTTTCCATAGTTTGCTGCTCATCGAAAAAGGACAAATTCTCCATTCAGATTCATTCCTTTCATTGGTTTTTTCAGCACAATTCAGTTTGAATGCTGCTCTTATTCACATTTTACACCTATATGTGTACTATAATCTTCCCTTTTTAGTCACTTTTGGAATCGTGCATAATATTTTTCAAGGCTCTTGTCGCAGACATCCACAATATGCAGCCGGTCTTTCCGTGTCAGTTTGCGGAAGATGATGGGATTCACTTCAACGGTCTCTACATCTTTGCAGCAGCGCATCAGAAAGCGCATGTCTTCAAAACGCTTGAACGGATTGGACAGAATGTTCTTCTCCACATCCTTCTTAGTGTAGCCACCCTTTTGGTAGATACTGTTGGGCTTTTCCGCAATCATCCCATGCGCCTTGCGGTCTTCATAAAAGTCAATGAAGTAATCCACCACATCCGGCAGGGCAACTCTGCCATTGCTGTCCATGTACTCATAAATTGCTTTGAGCAGGACCGGCTTATAGGAGAAGCTCATATCCATCGTTTCAATGAATTTCATGAACTTATCTGCCATATTTTGCGGCGTGATGAGATCCCAGCCGTACTGCTTGGCAATGTTTCGGACACTTTCTTCGCGGAAATAGTGGAACATCCGCTTGTCGCCAAACGGGACAGAAAGATCCGGCTTGATTTTTCCATCCTTGATATAACGATCTACCGTTTCGGATTGCACATCTACCATCCGAACAAACTCGATCTGCGAGATCATATCCTTGACGCTGTTCTGCCAGTTGAAAAGGTCGATGATTTCGTAGTCGTCTACATCAATCGGCACATCCAGCCACGCTTCCGGCTTTTCTCCCTTGAACAGCATGTCCTGATCCAGCTTCCGCTTGTTCTCCGGGGCCAGCACATAGGCCATGGGCTGATATTTTGAAATATCCAGCACCCGATGCAGACTGTAGGGCATATTGAACATATTGGCGTTGTCTACAAAATCAATCACCGGCAGGTCATCTTTTCCCGGACAGCGGCGGGTACCTCGCCCAAGCTGCTGCATATAGATTGTTTTAGACATTGTGGGCCGTGCCATGAACAGCACTGTGGTATGAGGACTATCCCAGCCCTCATTCAGCAAGTCACAGGCACAAAGAACATTCGTAGAACCGGTTTCGTAATCTTTCAGGATCTTATCCCGGATTTCTACCCGGTCACGCCCGGAAACAGCCTCTGCTTTCACACCATTGTCGCGCAGCAACTTCGCAATCTCCGCCGCATGATCTACACTTGCGCAAAAAATCACAGTCTTCTTGCCATTCACGTACTTCAGATAGGTATCAACAATCAACTGATTGCGCTCCGGAATGAACAGCTTACTTTCCAGATCCTGCGAGTTGTATTTGATACCATTGATCCGCACATCGGTTAGATCAATGTTGGTTTTGACCCGGATGCAGCGAATCGGCACCAGTACGCCACGCTCCACTGCAGTCTTCAGGTCCATTTTGTGGGCAACATTCTGGAACAACTCCAGCATATCCTCGCCATCACTGCGCTCCGGTGTTGCAGTCAAGCCCAGAATAAACTTCGGATGGAAGTAGGTGAAGATTTTTTGATAAGTATTAGCCGCTGCATGGTGGCATTCATCCACGATCAAATAATCAAAATCTGTCAGGGAGAATTTTTCCAAATCCTTGGAGATGCTCTGCACCGTGGCAAAAATGACCGTCTGGGTCATATCCTTCTGGCTTCCGGTGTACTCTCCCAAGCTTGCTTCCGGCCAGACCTTGGCGAAAGTCTCTTTCGCCTGAGATGCCAGCTTCAGGGCGTTGACCAGAAACAGCGTGCGTCCGCCCACTGCCTTGGCATCCGTTGCTGCTGTGATAGTTTTACCTACGCCGGTTGCATGGTACAGCAGCGCAATGGTTTTGCCGTCCTCACGCATCTTCTTCAGGTTGTCGATAGCCTCCTGTTGGTAATCCCGCAGCTCCATTGTCTGCCCCATCTGAACCGGAAGATCTGCTTCAAAAGCCTTGAACATGGGACTGCTGCCCAAAAAGGTAATCAGCTCATCCTTGACCTTTTCCGGTTGTTTTTCAAGCTGGCTATAAATCCATCGGTATACTTTCCAGTTATCGTAAATCAAGCTATTCTGCTTCAGGAGATCATCCGCATACTTGTTCTCAGACACCTTGCTTGGGTTATGGTAGGTTTCGCCGTCAATCTCAATTGCAATTTTGGATTCGGGAGATTCCAGCGCAAAGTCGATATAGCGATGCCGTCCATAGATGTCCACGCAGGGATACTGGAGCTGCAGATTTTCAGTCTTTTCTGGACCGAACGCCTCACAGAACAACTGAACAAACAGTTCTTCCGCACGGCTGTTGACACTGGTTGCTTTTGATAGCTCCATGATGGCCCTCCTTTTTACATTTTAAGCTTAATCATACCTAAATCAATAAACGGCCGTTCAATTTTTCTGTCCCTTTTTGAGAACATTCTCTACAAATCGCTTCGTCATCATCGCGGTCATGTTGATAATATAGGGCTTTATATCTGCCATTACCTGTAACATAGAAACCTTCTTTCTTATGTCGCTCATCTATATTTTCCTGTCATTGGTCAGTCATTGACTTGCTCCCACTGGACCCAAAAGCATTTTGCTGGAACTGTCATATTCTTTTCCTGTAAGTTCAGACCGAACAATATCATCGTTCAACATTTTAATAAATGCCGCTGCTTCTTTTTGTGAAGAAATCACAATATGATCTTCTTCAAACTTGAACATAGTTTTGTAGCGAGAATGCTTTTTCAGATTCTCTAACAAATCGTTCTTTTTCATCTGCAAAACAGGCGAATTCTTTGCCTTTAATAACTTCTTTGCATTTGTCAACTTACTTTTATTTTCAAACGCAACAAACTTTTCAAGGCTATCTACAATATCCAGATTGCGAATAATCTCAATCGTCTTCTGTGCCCCCGCTCGAATGTATTGCTCAAATCCAAAGAATCTCTGCATAAGATCCATTTTCGCCGTAACAGCACTTGAAGAAAAGATTATTATATCTGCTCGTGAATCTATCTGCACAATATCGCTATCGACTTCATCGTATGTATCTCCAATAAATAGGGCTATCACATTTTTACTTCGATCAATTCTTGATACAGAGTATATATGTTGATAAACCCAAAAGTACTGGTCATTCAAATTGATTTTAAAAAGAAATCCAGACAGTTTATTTCTATCACTTTCCGAGTAGTACTCTGTACGCTTTTCAGCATCATCAAGGAAAGCAAAGGGGCTATAACTCTCTGTCAGACTAATCTCATAAAATTCTTTCTTATTGTCTGCAATATTTTCTGATGTGTCAAATTCTGCATCATCTGCAAGATAGGTACAATTGATAAAGCCCGCCACCTTATCTTTCGTACTAGAAAGCAACTTATCTGTTGCCCTGATTTTTTTAGTTTGATATCCACTTTCATCGCGCAGGCAGGCATATATTTCAATCCCGCAGACTGAACCAGAAAACATTATCGACTTAATCGATGCCTGAATTTCTTCCTTGGTCATTTGTTCATCTCCTTCATGTAGAGGACTGTATCATTAATCACTTTATATTCTACTGTGCTCGGATTTTTTAGAAATCCACCTTTTACTACAGCCAAGCAAACTTCATTATTAAAGTCAGGGTTACTTTTAAAGGTAACCTCATAGACTCGGTATCCTAAAATTGCCAACACAGGATTCGCATAGTACAAATGTGTTTTGCTTAGCAGCGCACACATCATAACCACAATGATAAGAAATGTTACCGCTCCCTGAATCGTTCCCACATCATCAATCAAAAGCGGTATAATCATTGTCATAAAAAAATTCAAACTTGCGTCCTCTTTTTCTACGAAGGAAGAAAGCTGATACCCTTGTTTCTTATCAGTCCATCTAAAGACTGTAAAAGAAATAAAAGATATGATTGCTGCTAAAATCCATGTAGCACATAACAAAAACACAACAATCAGCACATTATTAAGGCGAATAAACTCTCCCCAATATGACTGATTTTCAGCAAGTTCGCTGACGAGGGTAAATTTGAAATTGCGTACAATAGTCAAAAAAGCCAATGGGCTCAATGATTGCAGCATTAGCTTATGTTTCAAGCTTAAATTCATTGACGCACCTCCATAAAGCTTACAGTTCAACAAATATCCTTTTGAATACCAGTGAAGTAAATATATCCTCTACTTGTTTAGCCAATTCTTTCGAATGGATTCGTGCCCCCAGCTCGATATTTCCTTCCTGTCCATGATATGAAAGGTTTGCGGATGTAATCAGCGTATCCGTTTGATCAACAGAAATTACCTTTGCATGAAGAGCAGACATTTTATCTTCCTGTTTTGGATAGTTATAAATTCGCAGAAATTTTCCCTTATAGCAGCATAAACGGTCAAAGGCCTTCTGACTCTCAATGTCATTCACAAAAAATTTCACGAGAACGCCTTCTTGGCTCTTTTGAATTACACAATTGACTAACTCGGCAAAATAATCCGAGAGGGAATACCCGGTAATCAGAATGCTCTTCCTAGCTCCCATAAGCATTTCTCTTACGGTAACCTTTGTCGGTTTTGTTTTCAACGCAAAAGAAGGTGGCGCTGTAACAACTAATTCAGCGCTATCATCGTTACTTTGGGCAGTCGCTGAAACCATAGCAAGAATTTCATGAGCTTCTTTTTCAGAAAGAGATGGATATCTCTTCTGAATGGCTCTAATAGACTCATTTCCACCAGATATAGCATCTGTGAGAATTTTGTTTAACAAAATATCTAAGCTTATACTTCCAGTTGACATAGTTCTTCCACCAAAGTTTTAAAATAAGACTGATTTTCTCTTCCGTCAATAGGCACAATTAGTCCGCGATCCAACATGCGATTTCCATTCTCGCAAGCTGTTTCTGAGATCATGCAGCAGGAATGGCATGCCGCGCCATTTGAATTATTACCAGCAGGCACATTGTTAAGGCATTCCGGATCATTTGTGCAAACCAGTGCTTCCTGGAAAGCGTCTTTCATTAAAACAATAAGCTGATCAATATTTCCCAATTCTACAAGTCCACCAAGTGAGCCTTCTTTATCGGCACTTCCAGTATAGAGCAACACACCAGACATATCATCCCCAAAATAAATACGCTCACGAATAGCGGATGAAGAGTACCCCGAGGACATTGACATCTGCTTAATCAACAAATGTGCGAATGTATGCATCAGGACATACCTTGCATCTCGTAATGTGGTAACAGTCCATTCTTTAGATTCACAGAATTCCTTATAACACTGCGCATATTTCTGAGAAAGTGCTCCCAGTTCTGGATCTCTTAACCACGCATCAATACTATCCCTATTAAATTCAATAAAGACACCTTCACCGTGCACTTCTGCAGCAGGAAGCCATTTTTCAGTCTTACCCTTATTTAGATAAACGATATTTGTCTGCTCATCGGCATCTGGATCCGGAGCATCTACACGGGTGAAGCCAAGCAGCACTCTCACTTCTCTTAATCGTGTAATGCGAATGACTCTCTTAAAATACGGGAGCAGATAATCCGGAAGAGGATCCTCTTCAGCCTTGAAGTGCTTTTTGTTCGAAGCATAAACTGGATCTGCATGATGCGTAATGGCGTTATATTCCATCTGCTTAATCTCAGTAAATTCCTTGATGTTCTGTTGCCTGCGTTCTAACGCTGCATCGAATTCATCTTTGGCATAAGCACCGAAATAGAGCTCGTAAATTTTAGCCACGCCATCGTCACCCATTAGAGTCTTAGCCAGTTCAATATCTCGCAAATGCTCATCAATCAAGTTATAAAGCGGATTGATCCAAGGTGGAATGGATATGGCACTTCTCATTACTGGAAAATACACATTCGACGCGCCACGCTGAGAAGGAATCATTTCCTTATCGCATTTTTCATTTTTATGATTTGGCCGGAACGGATGATGTCCGGAACATTTCATACCTTCGAAATTCTCATGCTGCGTTGCGCCGCTCATACTCCGTCGTGCCCCACAGGAACATTCAACCCACATATCTGCAAGCGTTGATGTATTGCCAGTTGAATACATCCTCATCGTACCTTTGCAGGTTGTATTACCACCGTGAACCCACCAGCTCCAAGGGAAATCATCCATATGGCCGTTCTCACAAATAGTAATAAAACGAGAAGGATAAGCCTGTCTATGACATTCCGGACAAGTTACACCAAACTTCAGATATCGATCTAGGTCAAAATTCTCTCTTAAATCAAATATTCTCCCACATTTCACATTGGAACAAACATGCATATAAGGGAATGAGACCACAGGAATATCTCCACTATAAGAAGTCCGTGGCATATAAAAGCAGTCAACGCCCAGATATGAGGCCAATCTGCCATCTATAATTTTCTTTCCTTTTTCCTTCCAATAGTTCAAGTCCAGAACCGTGACGGAATCTTTCACGGCATCCACAATAGAACCTGGACCAAATGTAGTTATCAACTGATTAGGACGAATCTCACCTAATTTATTATTATCAAACATAGGTTTTTAGTCCTCCGTGTAATAGAACATATTTGCTGCACTCTCAACATCACGCATAGAACGAAGAGTCGGCTTTTCAAGATCAGTACAAACTTCGCCATAAGTGTTCATTAGGCGATTATACGTTTTAGTTGTATAGACATAGTATCTAAGTTCCTTGGATTGAGTTGCCAGCAGTTTCCAATTGCTTATAAAATCATCAATCTCATGTTCGGTATCTGCCTTAGCAGAAGGCTTGATAATGTTCAATCGATTCATGATAAGAGCCTTCACTTCATTAAGCTGCTCATCGGTTAGCTTATCAATAGCTGCTGCTCCATCATTGCTTGCAAATTCCGGATAATGCAAACGAATTGCAGAAATAACCAGCGCATGCAGCACGCGATCTCTTGCACGTGCAGAAAACGGTGTCGCTGTTGTGCCTTCAACAAAACGATATAGCTGAGCATGATAACCGGTAAAATTCTCATAATGCGACAAGTCGCGGGGGCGATAAGGGTTATATAAAGTGACTACTAAGCCTGGATAAGAACGTCCAATACGGCTAGTTGCCTGAATATATTCGGAGTTCTGCTTCGGTTGACCAGTTACCACCATGAGACCAAGCCGATCCACATCCATACCAACAGCAATCATATTAGTTGCAATTGCCGTATCTAGGCAATTTCCATCTGTATATGGAGTTTCCAACTGACTTAGTTTCTTCGGAATGTCATAAGAAGACATGCGAGAAGTAATTTCAACCTTATGATTAAGGAAACGCTGCCTACTCATTCCATATTTTTTCTTAATACGTTGAATTCTGTCAGGAATATCATCCTGTAGCAATCGAACGGCACCGCCGAGTTCTCGAATACTGTTATAATATCCAACAAGGGTATAGTAAGGGTCAATAACATCCTTGTACTCATCATCCAGCGAAAGATTATAAGCACTTTGAAGGATAATCGAATATACACGCAGCAAAGCTGTCTTTACAGACTGTCCAGGTGCGCAGACACCAACGTATCTTCTAAACGGATCTTGTTCGACCGGTACCTCACGAATATAGAAACTGTCACCGATTTCAAACCCATTTGGTGGAAATTGCGCAGTTACTTTTCTGCCATATAGGCATTTTGTCTGCTCAGCAGCATTTTTGATAGTTGCCGTAGAAACAACATACTTTGGCTTTATTTTCTTTTCTCCTATCGTATAGGAACACAGATCTTCAATAACTGTTTCATATGCACCATATACGGTTCCCAGAGGTCCTGTGATAAGATGCAGCTCATCTTGGATAATCAGCTCCGGCGGAAGGAATGGTTTAATCGATCTAAGCGTAGATGTGGGTAACTCTTCTGTACGATTATGCCGAGCATGGTCTGCTCCAATAGCAACATAGCCATCGCGACTGCAAATTCTATCAACGCGGCCAAACAGAGCATTTGTATTCACATCCCATGGAAGGCGGGCAAACTTATCAACTGTTGACAGAATAATGGTCGGGCACTTAGCATAAATTTCTTCATCTACCAGATAAACCGGGATTTTCATCTTATTGCTGGGTTTATACCTATAGAACATGCATTTATCATCCGAACAATAGATGCTAACCGATTTTGTAGGAATATCTATATAAAAATTTTCCTCTGTAAGTGGCTTCCCACAGAATGGACATGTAAGCAGCTGTTTGTAGATAGAGTTTTTCTTGCTTCTTGCTTTTCTTGTTTTAGCTGGATCCTCCGGATCTTCTTCCAATTCTTTAAAGGTGTTCGGAGTCACAGTACCACCAACCCAGAAACCAATACTGATGGGTTCTTTTCCGTATTTCGGATATTCTTTTTGCCGGATCAGTTCCGCGGCCAAAACCATCTTGGTGATACGGTCTCTCTGCTGTGTAGTGAGCAGGCGCAAAGTATATCGCAAAATTGCAGTTACACCGCCGTCACGATTGTATTCATCGTTCTCGTCAGCACGCAGCCTTCTATTCGCAATAACAAATGCCATAAGACCCAGATATGCCTCGGTTTTACCTCCACCAGTGGGAAAGTATAGAAGATCCACAACTTCACGGTTATCATGCTCCGGATCTACAATACCTTTCAGATTCATGAGAATAAAAGCAATCTGGAAAGGTCTCCAGCCAAAATTATTGGAAGGATTGCGAGGATCTACAAAATCCCTAAAGGCGCACTCAATACCGGCTCCATGCTTCTTAGAGAAATTCATAATATTTCTCTGAAGAATCATGGAACGATTCATAAAGCAAAAGGCATCAAACGAAATATCATCCTCTACAAGTAGCTGAATGCCCGCGCGGATTCTTCCAAGAGCTTCTATACATTTATTTATTACTGTGTCGCCAATTTCTTTCTTGAACTTAGCATCATCCATTTTTGAATCATGAACCAATTTTTTCTGAATCCAATTCTCATAGGAGTCCGCCAAGACATTCAGTCGAGTAATGATATCATCTTTTTTCTTTGCAACAGAAAGAGTTCTCATAGAGAAGAAGAACGGGTCAAATCCTTCCAAAGCAGCGCTAACACCTGGAAATTCGTACTCTGGAATAAATGTCGATACAATTTCAGAAGCACGTCCATTTTTATTGGCTTTCCAAGTTGCTGCGCAACCACGCCCCCTCCCTAAAATAGGTCGCTGGGCAAAGTAAAATTCATCGACGGCAAGAATTTTTCTGCATATGTGTTCTGCCACGAAGATATCCATTTTGTCTTGGGAATAGGCACGCAAGTTGACTTGGAACATCATTCCAGCAATATCACTCTCAGGATTTTTGCGCTTGTTGATAACATATGCTGTTACCAAGGTATACCCCTGCTTGAGGCCGATTTTAGAAATATATAAAATAACATTTGAATCACAGACCAAAGGGTATTCTTTGGTCTTACTAAACTCTTGCAGATCAATAACAACTGTCTCTTTCTGTGGATGACGTGTATACGTGCTTACATCAACTTTTTTTCCCTCTTTGTTAGTGGTTTTATCAGAAGCTTTGGTGTAATCGCCCCAAGTCACATCCACATTGAAAGATTTTGTACTACTTTCTAGGTAAAAGCTGATGCCAATGGAAGACGGTGTTTTAAATCGATTTGTAAAGACCGGCTCATTATCATCGTCTTCGCCCGCAGTATAATCTGCATCCCCTTCGAAAGAAGCATCTCCATCGACTTCCTGCTCATTCGAATCATTTTCACTGGTTTGTGGCGCAAGCATACCCACGATATATTCAAAGCGCGGGTTTTGATTCAGTATTTCATTTTCACTATTCGGTCCCAACAAGTCTTTCTTTAACATTTCTATGACTTCTTGGCGAACCTCAGCAAACTTAAATCTATCTGCCATGTGATGCCTCCTGTTAAAATTTAAGGACAATGTTAATCAGAAGCAATGGATTGATTTCCTGAGACTGATTAAATCGATTAATTTCAGCCTGCGCCTCGTCTTGAATCTCTTTTCTGCGCTTAGGCAGGTCGTGTTGCAGCTTATCCATTTTTTTCTTCGCTTCAGCTGCTTTTTTTCGGATATCCTTTTTTTCCAGCGTATCAGTAGCCGCCATTTCAGCAAGTATGTACTCCTCAACTTCTTTTTGAGCATCAGTAAGCTGAACATGAAGCTGTTCTTGTTGAATATTGACCCAGTTTTCAATCTTCTTCTTGTTATATGCGATAGTAGGGGCTACAGTTTTATCATGCTGATCCTGAACTTCTGAAATCAAGCGAGCATAAATCCGGTGAAAATAAGATTGTTCTTCTTCTGTCGGTTTAAAATAGCGAACATCCGAATCATTAGCCTCCTCCAATGCGGAGACAATCTCATCTTCAGTAAAATTGATATACTCACCATTTTCATTACAAAGTAGTAAAACTGGGAAGAGGAGTTTTGTATTGTCCATGAATGCTCCAAGAAACAAAACGCCATGTGAACCAAATATCTTTTCACCCCAGTTGTCGATTTTCCAGTAATGTAGCTTGTGATCCACTTCTGGTTCTTTAAACTGGTTCCAATATTCAACATCACATAGATATTTATCGATATCAGCCTTGGTCTTTTCCAACGCTTGCCCTTTCGCCTCTCTACTTTCTGTAAGCAGAATTGAGCGAAGTTCTGCTGCATGAGCATTCTTCCTTGCATCTAGCTGCCTGTTCAAAGCTGCAAATGCTTTCCTTACCGCAGTGATATTCTTGCAATTCTGGTAAATGTCCAGAATACGCTTTTCAAAACTCACACCAGATTCAAGTGCGCCTAGCGCAACATCCGATGCACCAAACACGCCCTCGAACAGTTCAAACTTTTTAGAAAGAATATCATATACTCTGCGATCTGCTTCATTATCCGTATTCAACAGATTGATTGCTACCACATCGTGAGTTTGTCCATAGCGATGACAACGGCCAATTCTCTGCTCAATTTTCTGCGGATTCCAAGGCAAGTCATAGTTAATGATTGTATTGCAAAATTGTAGATTTAGACCTTCTGAACCAGCATCTGTAACAATCAAAATCTTGGCATGACTCTTGAAATAATCGACAATTGCGTGCTTATATTCCACACTTCTGCCATAGTTTGTTTTACCAAAATTCTTGACCTGCCATGTTCGAAAGATTTCCTTCGTCATGGCATCATCAAAGTCACCATTAAAGAGAAGGATATCTTCCTCGCCATAACCAGATTTTCTTAGTTCCGCGGCTATATATTTTTGTGTTCGCTTAGACTCTGTAAAGACGACAGCCTTCTGATTCAATTCCTCAGAAATCTGGTGGTCAAATGCGGATTTCAATGCTTCCCTCAACGCAATAATCTTTGCATTCGTCTTTATAGCCCTTGCCATTTCAAGAATATGTCTTACAATCTTGAGCTCAGCCTGAATAGCCTGTTTCTTCTCTGCTGTTTCTTCATCATCGTATTCGTTGAACCCTTCCTCGTCGATTTCATCTTCTACAAACCCCCAGAATAAATCGAAACCTTCTTGAGCATACGCAGATTTTGTGCCTTCATAGAGTTTTTCAAGACGTTTTTCTAATACTTCAAAGGTCTCTATCAAAGCAAAGCTGGAAGATGCAAGCAACTTTCGAATAACAAGAATAATCAGCCCACGATTCGCATTCGGAATAGAATACAGCGAATCACGACGCAGAAAATCATTGGTCACATCATAGAGTTCTTTTTCTTCTGCGCTCAAATGGAAATCGACCGTAATACAGGTTCTCTTGCTGAAGGCCATGTATTTTCCGACATCGCGTCGAAGGGTGCGATATAACACCGGAAGAAGTTCCTGTTTCAATTCCTCATAATCACAGCCATCTACAAATCGACGATTGAAAACCTTTTCTGATCCGAAAATACGAGGATCGATAAAAGAAACCAGTCCATGAAGATCAGTGAGGGAATTCTGTAGCGGCGTAGCAGTTAAAAGAATTTTAGGAATTCCGTGTGTCAAATCATAAAGATTCTTCGCCCGCTTTGTGCCATGAAAAACATTCCGCAGATTATGAGCCTCATCAATAATCAGGAAGTCCCATTTGACATGGGGAAAACGCTTAATTAGTTTCGATGAATAATCATAAGAAGCAATGACAATACTAACCTCATCTGCGTTTCCAAGGTGAGTTTGCACATTGGCAAGGTCATGCTCAACCGTGTACCGATCCAGAATAACAGCTTGGCGACCAAACTTCTCCAAAAGCTCTACTTCCCATTGTTTTCTCAAAGTAGCAGGAAGCGAAATCAGTACTTTTTTTGCTCCGTTGTCCAGAACATAATTAAGCACCAACCCAGCTTCGATTGTTTTGCCCAGACCAACCTCATCTGCCAGAATGATGCCGCCTGTCTTTAATGCTTGAATGGCCGCACAAAAGGCATTGACCTGATGGGGATTTGGCTCAATATCTGCATTCAGCAGACATTTAAATGGGGACTTGGCCAATTGTTGCTTCTTATACCAGCTATATTGTTCAAGTAGGAGATTGCTTTCCATCGATACCCTCCTTACTTAATTCATCGGCGATTCCTTCTGCGATGCCTTTAGCCATTAACGTAGGAACGGCATTGCCTATCTGTACAAATTGAGCCGTTCTCGGGCCTTCAAAGAAATAATCATCCGGAAACGATTGGATGCGAGCAGCCTCCCGGACAGTAATGGAACGGTGTTGCTCAATATCCGGATGAATAAAGTAATGTCCATCTTTTGAGATATGAGCCAACATGGTGTGGCAGTACGCCTCATCGCCCTCTACAACTTTAAATCGATCCAGAAACGACTTCCGGTTTTTATGTGTCTTCAGCTCATCTGGCAGATCATTATAGTTCAGCCGTTTGTGCCCATCATTCCAGAGTTCAATTGTACGCCGATAAATCTCAATATCCCTGTCTTTATTGGGTCTTGCGCAATGATGCGTCAGAATGTCAGAATCCTTGCGGATTCCAGTGTTTCTTAAATAATCGCTGAAATCATCTGATCTGTATTCACCCGATTTTCCTCCTGGCTGCAACGCTGGCAGATCTCTGAGAATATCGTTAACCGTAGCATCCGCTATTGTCTGCTCAAACTGCGGATAAGAAAGCCCACTATTCTTCAGCCACCCGACAATGATCATTCTTCTTCGGTTTTGCAGCACACCAAAATTCTTTGCATTTTGCTCATGACATTCAATCTCATAGCCAACGGAACGCAGCGCTTCCTGGACTTTCAGCCAAGTTGCACCACCGTTTGCCGACTTGATTCCCATAACATTCTCAAAAACGAACATCTTTGGCTGATATTTCTGAAGGAATCTCGCATACAGCTTATAGAGATCATTTCTAGGATCCGCTGACATCGGCGTTTCCATATGCTTGCTTTGCGCCCTTCCCACCAAAGAATATGCCTGGCAAGGCGGTCCACCAATAATGACATCTACTTGTTTGATGCCTCTTTGCATAAGGATCCTATCTATATTTTCAAATAACCTTGGAAGGGTTTCATTTGACATCGTTTCGCAAAATACGGATTGTAGCTGCTCCTCTGGAATATGTTGCAGAAATTCGTCGCGGGTGATTTTTCCTCTAATATAATCCTTGTAGATATCAAGCTTCCCTTGTGCTTTGAGATAATAGTATCCCGTTCGCGTTTCCAATGTTTGAGCAGCATATGGGTTCATCTCCACATGCGCTACAGGTGAAAAGCCCGCTTGGATGAAGCCTTCGGACAATCCACCAGCTCCTGCAAATAAATCTATAAAATTGTAAGAGCCTGTTGTGGCGTTGATACGTTCCATGATGAACCCCTATCCGTATAATAAATTTAGTCTTCAAACACACCGTCTGTGTCAAAAATATGGTCTAACTCATCCGTATTGATTGCGGCAAGCACCTTATTGCGGATACTGCCTTTTGCAAGATCTAACCGCTTAAAGCGATTTTCTCCTGCTGCGTCTTTTCCAATACGTATCAGCTGCACTCTGCCAATTCTTGGTTCATTTGCAGCATAGTTTGCAAGCCCCTTAGCTTTGCCCAAGTTATCCTTGAAATCCGGATTGTGCGGCTCCAAAATATCAACGATATACTTTAGAATTGGATCTTGGCGCACAATGATGAAATCCGGATAAAGCTCCTTGCATTTCCCGTCCATCTCATAGGGCATCCGCAGTGACCAAGACTGTCTGGACGGATTCCGCAGCCAGCAAACATAATCCTCACGTTTTTGCTCTTCTGCCAAAACAGCCTGTTCCCAGCCATTCAACTTAATTTTTGCTATTCCATCTGCATTGGCAAAAAGATGATCCGTGTACTTTATTCCATCTGCTTCGACCTTGGCACTGATTGTCTCCGGAAGAGTAAAGTTGTGCTTACTGATTTCATCGCCGTTAGCAACAATATCGCTATACTGCTTTTGACACTTCTCCGGTTTGGCCACAATATATTTACGATACTGATCGTTCAATTCATGGAACTTCTTCTCAGCGTATTTATTTAATTCCGCAATACACTCGCTGTCGAATGCGAACAGAATACAATCCACCTTAAAGGCGTTCGGATTGTCGAAGTCGATATATTTACGCCCATATGCCAAGTGGAAACCGCATCCACCCATTTTTGCGTCTGCTACTCTTAGCTGACGATCAAGGTCAGACTCGGATGCAGTAAACATATCTATCCGGTTATCGCTTTGTATTTTCTCACCGAAAACATCGAATATCTGAACAGACAGTTTCATCTTCATGACTTGCTTTGTAAGCTCGTCATATTTTCCAGCATCATGCAGACCGTTCACATAGTTGTGGATAAGTTCAGCAACATCGTTTTTCACATCCTCAGCCGCCGTAATACAGATATTGAACTGCGATAACAGCCCTGCCAAGCTCATCAAAGACTTCAAATAGCTGTTGATTTTTACCGTACGGACGATATAAGTCAGATATCCCTGTTCATTGATGAACTTTGTGATTCCTTCACGATCTATTGTTGGAAGCATCGACATCTGCGATATAGCCGGTGTCAGCACTGGCTGCTCTTTATTCACAGATTGATTGCCTCCACTGGTTCTCTCAGTTTCTTGACCTGCATGTACATCGTTTCCAGACACGGTTTCCAGCGGAATCGTCTGGTGTTGTCCTTCTGCGGGAATTTCTGAATCTGCTCCACCTTGATTCGCTGCCACAGCTCCAGAATTTGACATATCTCCAACTGCTGTGGAAGGTGCCGCAGCAGGCTCTTCTTGGAAGCCATTCGGGTAATCAAAGATACTCAGCTGACCAACCGTCTGTTTTTGCGTTTTCTTTCGCTGGGTGTGAACCGACCATGTATCATAGGTCTGATCTTCCAGAGATTCACCATCGACAACTGTCGGGATTTCTCCGCCTTCGGTTGCCTGCAATTCATCAATGACCTTTTGAACGGTATCCTGGTTGAAATACGGAAGGAACAGACGCACATCATTTAAGGAATCATCCACGAGAACATGACACTGAAGCGGTGTGCGAACCATACGTCCAAGCAGCTGCGCAATATAGGTTGCGTCTTCTGCACGTCGGAAGGACATCATAGTTTCTGCACGAGGGCAGTCCCAGCCAGTGGACAGATTTTCCTTAAAAAGAACAACACGAATGCGGCGATCTTCTGCGATCTCGGATGGCTCGATATGCGGCACGGTCAATCCGTGAATCGACAATGTGCCCGTGGAACCAAAGGTGTGTACAACCTCGTTTTCCTTGAAGCTATCGCCCATACGTTCTTCAATTTTCGCAATTACATCGTCCAGATCAGTGTCAGATACTTTCGTACCGGAACCAGCGCAGACTTGGATAACAAACACAGGGTTTACATTGGGATAATGCTGCTCATAGGTATACTGATACCAGTGCTTGCACTTATCCTGCCATTCGTCTGTTGCAGCCTGGAGAACGGCCATGTCACCGTGTTTGATTGGATCTTCCGGATAAGTGATTACAATACGATCTTTGAGCAATCCAGATTGGCGAACTTGAGCCGGGGAAATAACAACCTTATGCAATGTAGAGTTTGTTGCCTGCCCGACAAGGGAATTAAAACGCTCGGCAGTTGCACTCATTCCGATAACAACCGGAATGGGCGACAGATTCTGCTCGCTGCTGCCCTTGATAAAACGCTGCATGATGGTGGTTGCCGTTCCTGCTTGGCGTCCCTGCATACCGCGGTGTGCCTCATCAATAATGAAATACAGACGGTCAGCTTTTTCTCTTGCCGTATTTTCAATGGTCTCCCAAATCGTATACTGTCGCGTATCCGAATGACGGCTCAGATTACCGGCCTTGCCAAGCTTTTGCGTATTCAGGAAATAGATATGACCGTCCTCCAGAATCTCTCTGTCGAAAGATTCATCTGAAATCACTACGCACTGATCCATACGGACCTTATCTGCCTTCAGCTCGATCTTCTGCTTGGACTGTTCATTCAGCTGCGGAGAATCCGAGAGCCATACAAAAATGGCCTCCGGCTGTTCAGTAAACTGCTCTGAGCCGTAAAAGATATCTTCAATCAGGGCAGACATGATAATCGTTTTGCCAGAACCTGTTGGTGCCTGGAGCGAAACCACCTGAGGAATCTTCAGCATGCGATAGTTATTCAGCGCCATCGCCACGCGGAGGCGCATTTCATTGACCGCCTGTTTTTGAAATGGGAATAATTCACAAATCATTCTTAGTTTCTCCCTCTGTTCACACGGAAGTGATCCAAGTAATCCCGGTAAAGCTGATACGCCTCTGTGACATTCAGATTTTTTACCATAGATTGATAATTCACTTCATAATCGGTTGCCAAGAATACGGTTTGGATTTCTGGATGCTCCGCAAGCTTTTCTGCGAAATCGGCAAATGTATTCTCGTTGATCAAGACTGCAAATTGATTTTCCGGCAAGATCATCATGTCCGGGACTTGCTTCCCGGTCAATTCCGGGCATTTTCCTTTTGCACCAGTTTTCAACCACAACGTAGGCAGCATTTCCGAAAAGCGCATACCGAGAGAAACCGCCGTCGGATCCAAGAAGCCAAGTTTGAAGAATGCTGCATTTGCTTTGAAACCATCTGCCATATGCATCGGCGGCTCACTGCCAAGATAATCTCCCTTTAGAGGATTGCCATTTACATCTTGTCCCTTAATGGAGCAGACCGTGCGCGGCCAAGTAACATAGTGGGCGATGCCGAGTTTTTCCCATTCCTCATCACCGGGCTGATAGCCTTTGTCTTTCAACATCTTCGCTTCATCTGCAGATACCTCATTGTTTGTCACCATAATGCAACGTCTGTGCCCACCATCCTCCGCATTGAGCAGATTTACAGCATGCATGGTCGTACCGCTTCCGGCGAAGAAATCAAGGATGAGAGCATCAGGTTTATTGGCTGTGCAAAACCGTAGTGCATCTTTAACCGCATACAATGATTTAGGAAATGTAAAGCGTTTATTTCCCAATATGTTTCCTAAAAGTCTTGAACCGTACTGCGTTGCATCATGTGTTGAAATTTGCCACATATCTCCTGGAATCGCCAGTACATAATTTGTATCTATGTCGTTGACAAGAATTTCATTATTTACACCTCGTCCAACCTCAGCAAACTCTCCATTTTGAATTTTAGAGTATTCACCATCTTTAAGGATATACACTGTATATCCGCGATCTGAATTTCCGCCTATTCGAACACGACCTTGGGTCATTCTTTCTCTAAATGTTTCAGAAGTCCACTGCCAGCGTCCCTCTGTTCCATTATCTCTTATTGGAAGAAGACAGTAGAGGCCATCTATTTGTGGAGGTTTAGATTTTCCTTCAGGAATTGGTGTGCCAATTTCTTTTATTTGATTCGTATCCGGGTCAATATAAATTGGATAAAAACCACCGGGCGAATCCTGTCTTGATGCTCCTGTTCCCGAACGTTTTAGCAAATCCCACCGTATTTGTCCGGTGTGCGTCCGTCCGCGGCGCGACACCCACTCACGATCGAGTCGTGTCCTTGCCGGTGCTGCATTTCCAAAAAAAACAAAATAAATATACTCTCCGCTTCTCCCAAATCCTCCCGCTCTCGCTACGACTGCTGGATTGATAACCGAACTAATCATCTGCATTCTTTCTTCAGGGAAAATTTCCTCCAACAGACAGCCAAGATGCAGGTATTCCTTTTCATCAATAGTTACAATCAGTACAGAATCTTTGGGATTGAGTAGCTTTTTGGCAAGCTTCAGGCGCCGCTGCATGAAGGAAAGCCACTTGCTGTGACGGTAAGCATCATTGCCATCCACATAGTCGTTGTTATATTTCCAGTCCTTTGCACCAGTATTATAAGGTGGGTCGATATAAATGCAGTCCACCTTACCCGCATACAAATATTCCAGAAGCTGCAAGGCGTGATAGTTGTCCGCTTCAATCAGCGTGTGCCAAAGGTCGCTATCTGGTGCATTGCAAACTGAATCCAACGGTTTCAGATAGGGATAGATGGATTCTCCAAATTCCGCAACACGAACGATGTCCTTCAGCTCAAAGGTGGCCGTTTCATCTTTCTGTTCCGGCTTAACGCAGACAGCGGTATCGCCTTCAACTTTCAGCACAACATAGATGGATTTGTCGTCCTTACTGTCACGGCGCATAACGTTACAGCCTCTTTTGATAGGCATATCATAGAGAGGCGTGCTTTCCGGCATATGTTCTTCAAAGACCAAGCCGAATTTCTTCTGCTTGGCCATTTTACTCACTTCTTCCTGAATTCTATTTCGAAGAGTCTCATCTTGGATCTGGCTAATTAAATCATTGATTGCAGCCATAGGTACGACCCCTTTCTTCGTTTTCTTTTGTCTTCACGTAGCGACCACTCTTGATTCTTGCGTCAGCTGGCTTTTCCGCATCTTCCGGAATTGCCCAATATGATCCTATTTTCATTGCTCCGGGAATTCGTCCTTCTGAGCACAAGACATTAATTCTTCTTGTGGAAAGCCTCCATTTTTCAGCCACCTGACTGATTGATAAATATTCCATAAGTTATCTCTCCATCTATAAGTGAAAGCTAAACAATACTCTATTATAGTATAATCTCAACCTCGAACAAAATCAACCCGTCTATTTTCTCTCTCAGTAATCTTTAAATCCACTTTCTGCAAGCAGGGCGTCTGTCTATACAAATGCCATTTTTGCTTCGCAAAATGCTTGTTGGGAATTCCCAAACCCTTTGTGATCTGCATCGTACCGCTGCAGGCTGCGCGTTCCTGCCGAACGCTTTTTTGATGGAGTTCACGGTTCAGTGATATATCCGCCGGGCACAGACCCACTAAAAAAGTGCCGACAATGATTTTGTCAGCACCCGCTATGATTTGTTTACTTTTCTTTGATGTACGGTATGTTATCGATATATGCGTTCAAAATATCGGTTGCAGCTTTCTTCTGCCCCGGTGTAAGACGGCTCAACTTCCGGTTCAGCTCATCATCTGCCACATAAGATGCTGGGGCTGCGGAGTCCCGGATCAGCACATCTGCGGGAACATCCAATGCTTCAACGATCCGGATGAAAGTGTCCAGACTTGGCGTCTTCACCCCACGTTCCAAATCACCCACATAGTTTACAGACAGATCTGCTTTCTCGGCCAGTTTATCCATTGTCCAGCCTTTTTCCTGCGTTGTTCTCTGATTCGTTAGCCTAAAAGTGTTTTCATAACATCCTCGCATTCTATTGGCGTTAGTTACACACCACTAGAATAAAGGCCGTGTATTTCTTTATACATAATCAGTTGGCGTTTGTTTAACTCTATTAGCGTTTGTTTCGGACAGAAAATTTTAGAGCACTTCTTTGTTCAAATCATCAATGGCCTTTTTGAACCGGGCATGCTACAATAGCAATGTTGTGCAATGCACATCAAACAAGAATAAAAGGAGCTGCCGAACGTGGATTCAATCTACCTGCTGCCCGGTGAAGAACGCTGTGTCAATTTCAGAGATTCCGATGGCATCCCAAAGGTACACTACACATATTGTTCTTTGCACGGCAGACTTTTCAACTGCACCTGCCGCTCAAAGGACGAAGCGCAGCGGTTATGTGAGGATTGGCTCGTCACGCAGGACCGCGGCTATATAAACTAAAAAAGCCACCGAGGATTCTTTCCCAAGACGGATTGGGATCGAATTCTCGGTGACTTTCGTTTTATCGGGTCTGCTGCTGTTCCTGTTCGCTCCTGTTGTCTGCAAAAAACATTTCTACGTTTTTCTGCGCCTTCATCAGTTCCTGCATCCTCTCTCGTGCTTTCCGATAGCTCGGATATTCTGCTTTTTTCTTTTTCAGAAGCTCAACATATTCGATGCTCCGTTCTTTTACCTTCGGCAGCTTTTGCAATCCTGCCTCGTCAAAGGCCGCTTTCGCCGCCTTGTGCAGAGTAATTTCCTCCCGGTGAGTTTCCAGAAAGGCTTTGCTGTACCCGGCTTTCCGATAGGCCTCATAGATGGACCTTGTTTTGGCATAGTTGATAATGTGCGTTTTCATTACCGCAATTTCTGCCATCCGCGCTTCCGCAGCTTTGATGGAGTCGCCCAGTTCGTGATAGCGTATCGTTGCAGCACGCACCTGTTCTTCCATTTCATCCATGCTCCCGATTTTGTTTTCCTGCAGAAAAATCAGCGTCTTGGACATCTCCTTCAGGTTGTACCGCTTCGCCCAACGCGCATAGCCGTCTCCCTTTCCTTCAGCCAATTTTGCCTGAATATCCACCAACATCTGAAATTTTTGTTCCTGCACTGGATGTTTTTTCCGCGGACAATGCTCTGCTTCTCCAGCGAGGACCGCTTTCAATTCTTCCTCGCTGTATCCCGCCCCCAAAGTCCGAAACCGGATGAATCGTTTTTGCCGTACACCTTTGGCTTATAAGTACCCTTGGTGGTGTCAATGACCGCCTGATACAGTTCCAGCTTCTGCCATGTGGGGCAGTTCAGCCGCTCGATTTTTTCGATCACATAGTTGGCGTGGGCGGTTGCGACACGCTTGCCCAGCTCTTCCCAGCCTTCTTCGGTTTTGGGGTAATGCACCACCACTTCAATGGGAGCACTCTTTCGCATGGCTCACTCACCTCCGGTCACATCGCCATCACCTCATTCTTACGGATCACGGGTTGTCCGCTATTCGCTGCGGCTCCCGGCGAGAAGGTTCAACGCCAGGCTGACCAGCAAAGCCATATCAATGCGGAGCATTTCAGCCTTGCTGGCATAGCCCATAAAGCGTTCGATGCGGGATTTATCGATCGTGAAGATCTGCTCCAGAAGAATCATGGACGGTTCTTCAAAGGCCGGGTTGGAATCCACCAGCACATGGGTGGGCTGGTTTTTCTTCTTTTCCGTCCGGGTGGTAACAGTTGCAACGATCAATGTAGGCGAATGACGGTTTCCAATGTTGTTCTGCAGAACCACCACAGGACGTTTTCCGCCCTGTTCCGAGCCGATATGCGGCTCCATGTCTGCATACCGGCTGTCCACCGATACCTTCAACCGTGCCGCAGAGCCGCCAAAAACGCAATGTATTTTCTTCTTTGAAATACCAAACGAACATTGCCGGCATACCCAAGATACGTTTTACCCGCCCTGCAATTTCCCTTATAATAGCACCGCAGTCTTGAAACAGCTGCAACATTCCCATATCACAAAGGAGGCTTTCCGGTATGGGACAACGGCAAAGTGAGATCATCAAAAATCACATGGAAGTTTACTGGCACGACTATGCGTCGGCCAGCAAGGGCGTCCCCATTACCGAGGCGGGGCTTGTGGAAAAAGCCTCCGTCATTGGACGCACCGGGCTGATGCTGCTGGAATGCGGCACCGGCGCATGGCGTGTCCGAAGCTCCATGAACACCCTTTCGCGGGAGCTGGGAGTCACAACAACAGCGGACATCGGCCTGTTGTCCATTGAGTTCACCTGCTTTGACGGTGACCAGTGTTATACCCAGTCACTCTGTCTGACAAACACGGGCGTGAATACCTCCCGGCTGAACCGACTGGAGCATTTCGTCAACGACTTCGACCGGGAAGGAAAATTTATGACCGGCGAAGAGCTGCACAGCCACCTCGATGAGATCGAGCGCATCCACGGCTTGTATTCGCCCATCGCACTGGGCTTTGCAGCTGCACTGGCCTGCGGCTGCTTCACCTTTCTGCTGGGCGGCGGCATTGTGGAAATGCTGTGTGCCTTCTGCGGTGCAGGCATCGGCAACTTTGTACGGTGCAAGCTGACAAAACACCATTTCACCCTGTTTCTGGGCATTACGGCGTCGGTCTGTTCAGCAAGCCTCGTGTATGCCATCCTGCTGAAGCTGGCAGAGGTGCTGTTTGCCGTATCGGCGCAGCACGAGGCGGGGTATATCTGCTCCATGCTCTTCATCATTCCGGGCTTTCCGTTCATTACCAGCGGCATCGACCTTGCCAAGCTGGATATGCGCTCCGGGCTGGAACGTCTGGCCTACGCCGTCCTCATCATTCTGGTGGCAACCATGACGGCTTGGATCATGGCACTGCTGCTGCATTTGCAGCCGGTGCAGTTCCCTGCCCTGAGCCTGACACTCCCGGAAGAGATCGTGTTCCGGCTGCTGGCAAGTTTTGGCGGTGTGTTCGGCTTTTCGCTCATGTTCAACAGTCCCCGGAACCTGGCAGTCTGCGCCGCCCTTATCGGTGCGGTAACGAACACGTTCCGACTGGAGCTGGTGAGTCTTGCGGGCTTTCCGCCCGCTGTTGCAGCGTTTCTGGGCGCACTGCTGTCCGGACTGCTGGCCTCCTGCCTGAAGAGCGCCGCCGGTTATCCCCGCATCTCCGTCACCGTGCCGTCCATCGTTATCATGGTACCGGGACTGTATTTCTACCGTGCCATCTATAATCTGGGCATCCTGTCTCTGATGGACTCCGCCACATGGTTTGCAGATGCCATTCTCATCATCGTGGCACTGCCATTAGGGCTGATTTTTGCCCGTATTGTCACTGACAAGACTTTTCGTTATTGCACCTGATGTGCAGCATTTCCATTCTCCCTTATAAGGCAAAACGCAGCGAATCTTTTAACGGTTCGCTGCGTTTTGTTTTTGCTGTGATGCACTTATAAAAGGAGTTCGTTTACAGGGCATTTACTCCCCGTAAACGATCTTGGTAGCAGTTTCCACATGGCGTTCCAGCCGGTCGGCAAAGTGTTCCAGCGGCAGAAAAACGCCAAGTTCATCGTAGCGGGTTCCGCCGTCCTTGAGCGTATCCTGTCCATAGTAGACCACGGAACGGGGCAGTGCGTGCTGCAGCTTCATCTGGATATCCCAGACGGTGGAGTAGGCCTCCGCTTCCGTTACCTTCTGCTTCACGGTGTCCGGCAGTTCGTAGATCAGCAGCAGCCCCAAATGCTGGTTGTAGTGGTACTCCACCACATCCATCGAGCCTTCGTCGTAGCCGTGATACTTGCAGTAGCCGCTGGCAAGGTACATTTTTACCTTTTCCTGCTTCTGGAACACCCGGATGAACCGGTCGTATACTTTGCTGCTCACGGCAAATTTGTTGTTCGGCAAAAGAACGCCGGCATCATCCGTCAGGATCACCGGGTTCGGCTGACCATCGGCGTTGAATTTGAACGGGATCAGGGCAGCGTTCCGTAGCAGGTCAAACATACTGTGCTGGCAGATCGCCATCAGAAAGGCAGACAGATCCTTGTTCGCGTAGGCATTGAACAGCGCTGCGGCAAACTGTTGTGCACTCACGGTCGGCGCATCCAGTACGTCTGCCATGTCCAGCGAGTCGTTGAAGGTATCCATCAGGCGGCGGCAGGCTTCTGGATTTTTCAGGATCTCTCCGAACAGTGCCTCTGCCTTTTCTTCTCTTGGAAATATTGTTGCCATCAAAAAGACCCTCTTTCTGTTTATTTCCAACTACTATTATAGATTCATAATGCCCCGCTGTGAAATACTGCTTTCATATTGCTGCTATATGCAGAACACTTTTTACACATTTTCCAAGTGCCCGTATAAAAGTGCGTCTGGAACTGTACAAGGGCAACCTCATCAATGCAGGGGTCTGGTCGCCGTTCTCTCTGTATCGTGAAGACATCGCCACCTTTGCCGCAGGCGGCGACTACAAGCAGAGCGATGCCACCGGCTTCATCAGCATCTATGGTCTGCCCACCAAGGTGCAGGCTATCGTAAGCAGCGAAAAAGAAGGGGAATGAAGTAGTTTATAGCAGTTTGTGTTTTTATCACAAGTCAAGAAATTAGTGCAACATTTAAACAGCATATTTGCGATATGCAATTCAACGCTGTTGCTGTTGCATTAAAAAGTTGAATTGCTATAATGCACAAGCATCGCTTGTGGTTTACTCTGCGAATCAAAAAGGGAGTTCTGTCGCGGACAAATGTCCGGGCAGAACTCCCTTTGCCTTTAGCGAACATTATGATGGATGGCTGTGATGACCACGATCTCTTCCTCCGTAAAATTCGCTTTCAACTTTTCAAAAAGTTCCTCCGGCACATGCTTGGGATCCTCCGCAATGGCCTGACCATACTCGATCAGGATCTCCTCCTTGGGCGTAAAGGCAAAATGCTCAAAGTCGATGCCGTTCTTCTTGAGCAGATTCTGGGCATTGTAACCCCTTCCTTTCCCGTTGGTGAATGGTTTGTCCATATAATATACCTACTTACATATTATTTCAATAGGTTTTTGCTTCGAGCATAAAATTGCTCTATGCCAGCCTTCTGAAACACGTTTTTCTCTGTTTTCTCTTGACGATGCCCCGCCAATGGAGTAGGATTGGTGCTGCAAAAACGAATTGCAAAAGAGGAGATCCAAATGCAAATCAGCCTTTTATTGATGCAGCAGATCGCGCAGCTATTTCTGATCCTGCTGATGGGATATGCCGTTGTGAAAACCGGCCTGTTGAAGGCATCGGACAGCAAGGTGCTGTCTGTGGTCTTTGTCTATCTGGTCATGCCCTGTGTCGTTCTGAACGCCTTTCAGATCAAGGATACGCCGGAGATCCGCACCGGGCTGCTTTATTCCATGGGCATCGCCGTTGGAATGCACGTTGTATTTCTGCTTCTGAATGCGCTGTTCCGCAGGCCTCTCAAGCTGGACGCCGTGGAGCAGGTCAATATCATTTACAGCAATGCCGCCGCGCTGGTCATCCCCATCGTGCAGGCCCTGCTGGGGGAGGAATATGTTGTCTACTCCTGCGCCTTTGTCATTGTACAGCTGGTGCTGCTCTGGACCCATGCCAGCGCCTGCCTGCAGGGGTCTGCCCGGCTGGAATGGCGCAAGCTCCTTACCAATGTCAACCTGATCGCTATTGCAGCCGGTGCTCTGCTGTACCTGCTGCACGTCTCGCTGCCTGCCCCGATCACCAGCACACTGAGCAGTGTCGGCAATATGATCGGCCCCATGGGAATGCTGCTGGCAGGCATGGCCATTGCGGAAGTCCCCCTCAAAAAGGTTTTCTGCACCCCGCGCAACTATCTGCCGGTATTTTTGCGTTTGCTGGGTGTTCCGCTGGTCATCGTTCTGCTGCTTTGGGCAGTTCACGCATCCCTTTGGATCCCGGACGGCAAGCCCATCCTGATGACGGTCTACCTTTCTGCCATTACCCCCGCCTGTGCAACAGTCACCTCCATGGCACAGCTCTATGACCGGGATGCTTCTCATTCCAGCGCGATCTATGTCCTGAGCACGCTGCTTTCCATCCTGACCATGCCGCTGATGATCGGGTCGTTCGAGCTGTTGCTCTGAAATACGGAAAAAGGCCGCCCGGCATCGCAGCAGGGCAGCCTTTACAACTACAAGGATGTGTTTCTATGAAACTCAAACAATTCATTCAGCAGGAAACGGTCCTCACCGCAGCCGCTGTGCTGGCCGTCGTTTCCGCCTTCTTTGTTCCGCCGGATGCGCAGTATCTCGGCTACATCGACCTGCGCACGCTGGCGATTTTGTTTTCCCTGATGACGGTCATGGCCGGGCTGCGGCGGCAGGGCTTTTTTGATGGACTGGGCCGGGCATTGCTGTCCCGCACCCACAGCACCTTTCAGCTGACGCTGGTACTGGTCGGGCTGTGCTTTTTCGGAAGCATGTTCATCACCAACGATGTTTCCCTGCTGACCTTCGTTCCCTTTACGTTCGTGGTCCTGAGCCGTCTGGGAGCGGATGTCCGCCGCTCCCTTCTGATTTCGGTGGTCTGTATGCAGACCATCGCGGCAAACCTTGGCAGTATGCTGACCCCCATCGGCAACCCGCAGAACCTCTATCTTTACGGAAAAAGCGGCATGAACATCGGGGGATTTGTGCTTCTTATACTGCCCTACACCCTGGTCTCTCTGCTCCTGCTGCTGGCTTGGGCAGCGCTGGTCTGCCGGAAAGCCTCTGCCTCCCTCTCCGTGGACGAGCTTGTTTCTTTTGCCTCTCAGGGGGATCAGAAAATTATCCTGCTGTATCTGATTCTGTTTGTCGTTTGCCTGCTGTCCGTGATCCGGGTGCTGCCCTATGGCATCGCCTTTGCCGCTGTACTCGTCTGCGTTCTTTTTGCAGACCCGCACACCTTACGGGCGGTGGACTATTCCCTGCTTCTGACCTTTGTGGCTTTTTTCATCTTCATTGGCAATCTGGGGCGCATTCCGGCTTTTTCCGGCTGGCTCCAGGAGTTTTTGACCGGCCGGGAAGTTCTGGTGGCGGTTCTTGCTTCGCAGGTCACCAGTAATGTTCCCGCCGCCCTGCTGCTGTCCGGGTTCACGGCAGAGACACAAGCCCTCATCATCGGCACCAATCTGGGAGGTCTTGGCACTTTGATCGCATCCATGGCCAGTCTTATTTCCTACCGGCAGATCGCACGGGAGCTGCCACAGGGGAAGAAGCAGTATTTTGGGCTGTTCACCCTGTCCAACCTGATCTTCCTTGCGCTCCTGCTGGGCGTGTGGTTTTTGCTCCGTTGAGCGTGGCAGATGACTTATGGTTTTTCTATAAAGCTAAAAAAGGGAGTTCTGTCACGGACGAAGGTCCGTGCAGAGCTCCCTTTGCGTTTATTGTATAATGCCTTATTCGCCTTCCGGCTCCTTGCAGACATCCACCCAGCCCTCGGCTCCGGCGGCTGCTTCCAGCTCCTGCAAGGTCAGCTTGACGGCGGTGTGACCGTTGCCCGCCGCCGGGTAGACGGTGTCGAACTTGCGCAGGCTCTCGTCCAGATAGACCGCCACGCCCTCGTTCACCCCAAAGGGGCACACGCCGCCGGGGGCATGACCCACATAGGCCTCCACCTCATCTTCCAACTTCCCAACTCTTATTCGGTAATGGCCCAGACCCGTGCAGGCAGACCGGTTGCACCTTCAATGCGGGGGTAAGAAACGATGACCACCGCACCGGCAGGCTGCACTTTATCCAGATTTGCAAGCACCTCCACCTGCAGCTTGTCGTTGTCCAGAACATAGCGCTCGCAGGCAAGGTCTCCCTTTTCCTCCGCCACCGCAGAGGAATCGGTATCCAGCGTTTCATGGCCGTTGGCGGCGGCGTTGCGCACCTTGTAGATATACTCCAATGCTTCCAGCGACCAGCCGGGGGCATTTTCTTTGCCCTCTGCGTCGATGCCGGACAGCGCATCCATATCCGGCCACTTCTTGTACCAGTCGCTGCGCAGAGCCACCAGCGCGCCATCCGGGATCGGACCGTACTTTGCTTCGTAGGCCTTGATGTCCTCCACCGTCACAGCATAGCGGGGGTCTTTCTTGGCCTGCTCAGAAATATCAATGACCACCAGCGGGAAGATCAAGTCGTTCACATCGTACTTTTCGGACAATGCTTTGCCCTTGATGAAGTGACCCGGGAAGTCGATATGGGTACCGAACTGTCCGGGGAATTTGAAGGTCTGGATCAGGCATTCCAGTTCCGGCTTGCCCCAGTCCCATACGGTCTTTGCCAGCTCCACGGAGCCTTCCGGGATGCCGGACCAGTAGGGGCTTTCGTTGTTCAGCGAGTGAGAAAGTTCCACCCAGCGATATTTTTTAGCATCCTTCAGTGCGTTCCACAGTTTATAATCAGCCATTGTCGATTCTCCTTTTGTTGTGACGATGTATGTTCGGGCACTTCTCCCAGACAATGGCATCTTCCTGTTTTTTCAGTCTGTCTGCCGGGAATTTGTCTGGGAGCAGCGCATTCGCCCGGGCAGCCTGTGCCGGGCATCTGCTGTATGTTTCATCTGCCTGTGCTCCCTTCCTTGTGTTGGGGATAGTATAAACCCATTTTCGCACCATGTCAATAGGTTTATTCTATCAAAGACTTCCCCGGCAAACGACAGGTCAGCAAACCGTTCGCCCTTGCAATAACGTTTCGTCATCCCCTTTCCCTTTTATCGCAGCTCTTCCAGCAGGGCGGTGCAGCCCTCCAGCACTTCCTGCCATGTGGCTTCAAACTCCCCGGTGTACCACAGGTCTGCCACATCGCCGGGGCGACTGGTGTGATCCATCAGCAATGAGACCTTATGCTCCGGGTCACTGCCCACAAACCGCACCATATTCCTCAGGTTGTTGCGGTCCATGGCGATGAGATAATCGTAGGTCTCATAGTCCCGCCGGGTCATCTGCCGGGCGGTCTTGCCTGCACAGCAAAACCTCAACGCCCTTGTCGATACCGTCCGGCATGAAATCATTGAACGGTATCGCC